>Ga0181554_1003691_pt1 | contig 12843 bp, 8 predicted proteins | sample 011ome_16_FD_145602 | JGI IMG/M metagenome (GOLD analysis project Ga0181554, IMG submission 145602) | Coastal salt marsh microbial communities from the Groves Creek Marsh, Skidaway Island, Georgia - 011503CT metaG (spades assembly) | ecosystem: Environmental > Aquatic > Marine > Intertidal zone >... | reverse complement strand
ATCAAGAACAAGATCCAGAGCGGCTACAACCTGCGCGACGTGATCGACCTGGTGGATTACCTGCGCTTTGGTTCGCAAACCGAAAAGCATGAGCTGTCGCACCTGTACGAAGCCAAGATCAAGAATATGGGCAATGCCGGGCGCAACGGCGGCGAGTACTACACCCCACGCCCATTGATCCGCGCCATGGTCAAGGTGCTCAAGCCCGAGGTGGGCGAGCGCATCTACGACGGCGCGGCGGGGTCGGCTGGCTTCTTGTGCGAAGCCTTCGACTACATGAGCGCCTTGCCCAGCCTGAGCACCGACGATCTCAAGACGCTGCAGACGCGCACCTTCTACGGCAAAGAGAAGAAGAGCCTGGCCTATGTGATTGCGATCATGAACATGATCCTGCACGGCATCGAGGCCCCGAACATCGTCCACACCAACACGCTGGTCGAGAACCTTGCCGACATTCAGGAAAAAGATCGCTACGACGTGATCCTAGCCAACCCGCCCTTTGGCGGCAAGGAACGCAAGGAGGTTCAGCAGAACTTCCCGATCAAGACCGGCGAAACGGCCTTCCTGTTCCTGCAGCACTTCATCAAGTCGCTGAAGGCGGGTGGCCGGGCTGCCATCGTCATCAAGAACACCTTTCTGAGTAACACCGACAACGCCAGCGTCAGCATCCGCAAGCTGCTGCTGGAGAGCTGCAACCTGCACACTGTGCTGGACTGCCCCGGCGGCACCTTCCAGGGCGCGGGCGTGAAGACCGTGGTGCTGTTCTTCGAGAAAGGTGCGCCCACGCGCAAGGTCTGGTACTACCAGCTTGATCCCGGTCGCAACATGGGCAAGACCAATCCGCTGAACGACGACGACCTGACCGAGTTTGTGACGCTGCAGGCCACATTGGCCGACTCACCCAAGAGCTGGTCGATGGACGTAGCAAGCATCGACATCAGTAGCTACGACCTGTCGGTGAAGAATCCGAAGGGAGGTGAGGTAGTGGCGCTACGCAGTCCGCAGGAAATTCTGGACGAGATTGCGGCGTTGGATGCGGAGAGCGCTGAGGTGCTGGCTACGATTCGGGAGTTGGTGGCGTGATGGCGGGCTGGCAGAGTAAATCACTTGGCGACATTGCTCAATTCATTAATGGCTTGTGGAAGGGCGAGGAACCACCACTTGTTCACATCGGTGTTATCAGAAATACAAACTTCACCAAGGACGGCACTCTCGATGACACTGACATCGCCTACCTTGACGTAGAGGCGAAGAAATTTCAGAAGAGGCGGCTGCAGTTTGGCGATTTAATCCTGGAAAAATCAGGAGGTGGACCAAAACAGCCTGTTGGCCGTGTCGTGCTATTCGACAAGACTGAAGGCGACTTCTCGTTCAGCAACTTCACTGCGGCCATTCGGGTCGTAGACCAATCCGAATTGGATCCGAAGTTTCTGCACAAGTATCTGCACTGGGTGTACGTTTCGGGCAGAACAGAGGCGATGCAGAGCCATTCAACCGGCATCCGCAACCTCAACGGAGATGCGTACAAGGCTATCGAGGTGGCGTTCCCCGCTCTCCCCGAGCAGCGCCGCATCGTCGCCATCCTCGATGAAGCCTTCGAGGGCATCGCTACCGCCAAGGCCAATGCTGAGAGGAATTTGCATAACGCCCATGAGGCTTTCTTCAGTCATCGCGATGAACTGATGTCCGGGCAAGTTGGCTGGCTGGAAGCGCCACTTGCAAACCTGTGTGACGTGAAGCATGGGTACGCCTTTGAGGGCGAGTTTTTTGCGCAAGAGGGTCAATACGTACTATTGACTCCCGGCAGCTTTTACGAGTCAGGCGGCTATCGTGAACGCGGCAGCAAGACGAAGTACTTCATCGGCCCAATCCCTTCTGACTACATCCTTGATGAGAACGCGCTGCTGGTCGCTATGACTGAACAGGCTGCTGGGCTTCTGGGTAGTCCGCTGCTGGTTCCCGAGGCCAACCGGTTCTTGCACAACCAGCGACTTGGGCTTGTGAAAGCCAAGCCAGGGGTTCCATGGGTCAATGAGTTCTTCTTTCACGCCTTCAACGTCGCACGGGTGCGGCAAGAGATCCATGCCAGCGCTTCGGGCGTCAAGGTCCGCCACACATCTCCAGGAAAAATTGGTGCCGTTCGAGTGGCCTACCCCAATTCACTCGAAGAACAGCGCTTGGTGGCATCCAGGCTCTTTAGCCTGTCACAGGAGTGTGAGCGGCTGGCCAACATCCAGAATCGCAAGCTCATCGCCCTCGACGAACTAAAAAAATCCCTGCTGCACCAGGCCTTCACCGGCCAACTGTGATCCGATCCAGGGCATTCCAAAAAAACGGGAGGAACCATGTCCACGCAACGCTATTCCGTCACGCCGCATCCCATTGAGACGCTGCTGACGTGGGTGAAGTCAGGCGAAATCGCCATCCCTGAAATCCAGCGCCCTTTCGTGTGGGAAGCCACCCAGGTGCGCAACCTGTTGGATTCGCTATACCAGGGCTACCCGGTGGGCTACCTGATCGCTTGGCGCAATCCGACGGTCAAACTCAAGGACGGCTCGGCGTCGAACGCGATGCGCATCCTGATCGACGGGCAGCAGCGGGTGACTGCCCTGATGGCCGCGTTGCTGGGCACGGAGGTGCTGACCGAGGACTATGAGACGGTGCAGATCCGCATCGCGTTCAACCCGCAGGACGAAAAGTTTGAAGTGGCCAATCCGGCCATCCGCAAGAACCCCGCTTGGTTGCCGGATGTGGCGGCGGTGTTCGCCCCCCAGACCAGCATGTTCCAGTTGGTATCGGCCTATTGCGAAGCAAACCCTGGTAGTTCGCAGGATGCGGTATTCAAGGTGATCGAGCGCCTGCGCGGCATCGTGCACAACCATGTGGGTGTGATCGAGCTGGCGGAAGACCTGGATATCGAGACCGTGACCGAGATCTTCATCCGGGTGAACTCGGCGGGCAAAGCGCTGTCGCAGGCGGACTTTGCGATGTCCAAGATTGCCGTCAACGAGACCTATGGCGGCAACGTGCTGCGCAAGGCCATCGACTACTTCTGCCACTTGGCGGTGGCTCCGGACTTCAAGGCCAAGATCGAGAAGGGCGACAAGGCATTCGTTGCTTCGGAGTTCTACGGAAAAATGAAGTGGATCTGCGATGTCAACGACGACATCTACGACCCCAACTACACCGACATGCTGCGCGTGGCCTTCACATCTGAGTTTGGCCGGGGCAAGCTACAAGACCTGGTGGCGCTGCTTTCAGGCCGGAATTTCGAGACCAAAGCCTATGAAGACGCGATTGCCGAAGTTTCGTTCCAGAAGCTCAAGAGCGGCATCCTGGCCTTCATCAACGAGACGCACTTCGACCGCATCACGATGATCCTCCGGTCGGCAGGCTTCATCACCAGCGATTTGATCAGCAGTCAGAACGCGGTGAACTTTGCCTACATCGTGTACCTGCGAGGCCGCAAGGAGCAGGTGCCTGCGGCGGAGCTGGAGCAACTGGTGCGCCGGTGGTACGCCATGTCGGTGCTGCGTGGACGCTACAGCGGCTCACCCGAATCACAGTTCGACTTCGACATTCGGCAGATCGACAGCCGTGGCGTGCAGGACTATGTGAACGCTGTCATCCCCAATGAGCTTCCCGACAGCTTCTGGACCGGGATGCTGCCCCAGTTCATGGATACGTCGTCCATTAAGAGCCCGTATTTCCTCTGCTACAAGGCCGCGCAGGTGAAGCTGGGCGACAAGGGCTTTTTGTCGCGGGACATCACGGTGCGGGATCTGCTGCTGAACCGGGCCGATGTGCACCACGTCTTCCCCCGGCAGTACCTCAAGGACAAGGGCCTGACCAGTGGCTCTTACAACCAGATCGCGAACTACGTGATCGCCCAGAGCGAGATCAACATCGCCATCGGTGCCAAGGCACCCTTGGCCTATTTCGACGAGCTGCGCCAACAGGTCACTGGCGGGGCCAAGGGGTACGGGGGCATCACGGATCACCAGGAGATGTTGGACAACCTGGCGACAAACTGCATCCCTGAAGGCGTGCTGGAAGGCGATGTGCCAGACTATCTGGGTTTTCTTGAGCTGCGGCGGCATTTGATGGCCCAGAAGATCAAGACCTGGTTTGCGGGGCTCTGATGTCATCTTCAACCCATCTCATTGATACATGGGACACCATTCAGGCACTGGGCTTTGAACCGGATGCCTCGGTGATCTCAGAGGGGGGAAACGGTCTGTCGTGCGATCTTGGGAGGTTCCGCATTTCGGCAGGTCGAATGACTAATTTTTTCCTCCGTCAGATTGTGCAATTCAGCGCGGTGTATCGGACGCCTCGCACCATCGGCAGCATTGATTTTGAGATGCCCATTCAGGTCGAATCGCTGGAGCAATGTGCAGCATGGATTGCCTGGCATCTCAACCAGCAATTGCCCAGACAAGAAAAACTACTGTCCACGACCAAAGCTAGTTTTTTGCTGATTGGACTGCAGCATCAAGACACCTTGCCGTGGTTGCGTGAACGAGCGGCCTACGCAGCTTGCCCAAAGTGCACTGTGGAGAGGTCATGGATGAGGGTTGCCCTCAACGCGCTGAAATCGAAACTGAATGTGGAGCATGCGGACGGCGATGTGGCCATCTCGTTTGATGGTCAGGTATTGGCATTTTCTGGACCTGGATGGGTTGTCCCAGTCCCTGCGGAAGGCGCTCCCTGGCCCAGCCGCTACCAAATTCCAACGGAAAACTTCTCCAAATTTCCTTCTCGATTGATGTCAGAGCAGATCCACATTTCGGTATGGAAAGAACACCTGACTCTCGGAAATAGGCGATATGCCGGCGTGACGGCTATCGACACCAAGCCACCGGCTGTTGACCTTACCCATGACTCTGGCGATCCCAAACTGGATAAGCACCCATGAACGAAGCCGAAACCCGCGCCGAACACATCGACCCCTCGCTCAAGGAGGCGGGCTGGGGTGTGGTGGAAGGCAGCCGCATCCTGCGCGAGCACGGCATCACACTGGGCAGACTGCAGGGTAACGCCAAGCGGGCCAAGGCCGATATTGCCGACTATGTGCTGGTGTACCGCAACACCAAATTGGCCGTGGTGGAGGCCAAGGCCTGGAACAAGCCCTACACCGAGGGCGTAGGGCAGGCCAAGGGCTATGCAGAGCGCCTGAGCGTGCGCTTCGCCTACGCCACCAATGGGCAGGCCATCTATGGCATCGACATGGCGACGGGCGCCGAAGGCGATGCGCCGCACTACCCCGGCCCGGAAGAACTGTGGAATCTGACATTTGCCGAGGCGAATGCATGGCGCGACCGTTTTGCGGCCGTACCTTTCGAGGACAAGGGCGGCGCCTGGCAGGGCCGCTATTACCAGGACGTGGCGATCACCCGCACGCTGGACGCCATTGCCAACGGGCGTGACCGCATCTTGCTGACTTTGGCCACCGGCACGGGCAAGACTTTCATCGCCTTTCAATTGGCGTGGAAGCTGTTTCAAAGCCGGTGGAACCTCAAGGACTGGAAATCGGCCGCGGAGCCCACGCGCCGGCCGCGCATCCTGTTCCTGGCAGACCGCAATATTCTGGCCGACCAGGCCTACAACGCGTTCTCGGCGTTCCCGGACGATGCGTTGGTGCGCATTGCGCCCGATGAGATCAAGAAGAAGGGGCGTGTGCCCAAAAACGGCAGCATCTTCTTCACCATCTTTCAGACCTTCATGAGCGGGCCGGGCGACTCGCCATACTTTGGTGACTACCCGCCCGACTTCTTCGACTTCATCGTGATCGATGAATGCCACCGGGGCGGCGCCAATGACGAGGGATCTTGGCGCGCCATCCTCGACTACTTTGCACCGGCCGTTCAGCTGGGCCTGACGGCCACGCCCAAGCGCACCATCAATGCAGACACCTACGCCTATTTTGGCGAGCCGGTGTATGTGTACTCGCTCAAGGACGGCATCAACGATGGCTTCTTGACGCCATTCAAGGTGCAGCAGATTGCCACCACGCTGGACGAGTACGTTTACACCCCCGATGATTTGGTGGTGGAAGGCGACATCGTGGCGGGCAAGCGCTACGAAGAAAAAGACTTCAACAAGATCATCGAGATCAAGGAGCGCGAGGCCTACCGGGTCAAGCTGTTGATGGGCATGATCGACCAGCGCCAGAAGACCATCGTTTTCTGCGCTACGCAGGTCCACGCGCTGGCAGTGCGTGACCTGATCAATCAGATGAAGACCAGCACCGACCCACGTTACTGCGTGCGGGTAACGGCCGACGACGGCGCATTGGGCGACCAGGCGTTGCGGGAGTTTCAGGACAACGAGAAGACCATCCCGACCGTCCTGACCACATCGCAGAAGCTCTCCACGGGGGTGGATGCCCGCAATGTGCGCAACATTGTGCTGATGCGGCCGGTCAATTCGATGATCGAATTCAAACAGATCATCGGGCGCGGCACCCGTCTGTATGACGGCAAGGACTACTTCACGATTTATGACTTTGTGAAGGCCCACCACCTCTTCAGTGACCCGGAGTGGGATGGGGAGCCGGAAGAGCCGGTAACACCCGAACCGCCACGGCCTCTGCCCCCCGGGCCACCCATCGAGCCGCCTGACCGGCCCGAACCACCAGTGCCACCACCACCTACCAAGATCAAGGTGAAGTTGGCCAATGGCAAGGAGCGCACGATCCAGAGCATGACCGCCACCTCGTTCTGGAGTGCTGATGGCACGCCCATGTCGGCGGCCCAGTTCCTGGAAAGCCTGTTTGGCGCCCTTCCCGAGTTCTTCAAGGATGAGGATCAATTGCGTGCCATCTGGAGCGATCCGGTGACACGTAAGAGCCTGCTCGCTGGCCTGGCCGACAAAGGCTTCACTGCCGAACCGCTGGCCGAAATGCAAAAGCTGATCGAGGCCGAGAACAGCGACCTGTTCGACGTGCTGGCCTATGTGGCGTTTGAGGCAACGCCTGAAACCCGGTCCGAGCGCGCAAACAAGGCACGAGCAGTCGCGCACCGGCAGTTCAATGACAAACAGCAGGCTTTCGTGGACTTCGTGCTGGCGCAGTACGTCAAGCAAGGTGTGGAAGAGCTGGATGCCGAGAAGCTGTCACCACTGCTGAAGCTGAAGTACACCGCGCTCAACGATGCCCTCAAGGACTTGGGCAGCCCCGAGCAGATCCGGCAGGTGTTTGTCGGGTTTCAGCGGTATTTGTATGAGCCGGGGGCCAGGGGGCTACCCTCGTAGCATCACAACGCCTCATATCGTCTCAACGACACCACAGTCAGGGACACTCTTGAAAATGACGGTACTTTTGACGGTACTTTTGAAATAATTTCCCAGGAAACACTGTATCCATGAGGCCTACAGCCTGATTTGTGATTCCGGCCCCGGCACCACAGATAAGGCCGGTAGCTTCCACAAGCTTCCGGCCTTTTTCTTTTTCCCTATGGGAAGTGGCTTTGACTAGTGCGCAAACGTGCGCTGAAGTATGCCGGAATCCGGGGGTACGTGGGGGTACATTTGGGGGTGCATTTCCAGAAATTGGGGGTACATGTCACACCGAACAGCCTTCACTTAACCCCCTATAGCAGCCCGCAGAACAGCGCGACAGGGCGGCACGAATTACCCGCATTGCGGGCATTCAGGGAGGACCCAAGGCCAGGGGGGTGGGCGTCCACCGTCCACCGTCCACCCTTTCGAAACGCGATGCACTCGCGCTCCAATGGGGTTCGAATTACCCGCACAGGCGGCGGCCAGGGAGGACCCGCAACAACGGCCGCACGCCAGTTTTCTTCCGGGTGTGACTGTTTTTTGCCGGGGACACCGGGGACAAACAGGAAAACCGCACGTAAGTCCTTGTCAACATTGAGAAAAACTGTCCCCGGCAGCACCGGGGACAAACGGAAATTTGCCGGGGACACCGGGGACAAATGAATCCACAGACGTGCGCAAGCGTGCGGCCACGCAGCGCCCACAAAAAAGCCCGCGACTGCGGCGGGCTCTCGACAGCGGGAATGGGCGGGCGCTATTCCGTCGCGCACGCTTCCCAGTCAGTCAGGGCGTGCCCGCGCCGGTCGCATGCAAGTTCCAATGCGTGGTCAACCGGCCATGCCCACACTGCAGGTGCTACTGGTGTCAGCGCCCCAATGGATGCAGACGTGTGCGCACCGCCAGCGCTCGCAATCACCCGCAGCAGGTTATCGCTCACCACGTACCGCAGCAGCTCCACCCACACGGATGACGGCATGACCGGCCCGCCCCCCTCGGGACTTGTCACCCTCAAGGCAGAGCGCAACGGCGCCAGCATGCGCTCACCATCGGCGGCAGAACCCATGCCGTCCAAACTCTGCAGAACCACCGATGCCAGCCGTTCAGCCTCAGCGGTAGCGGCTGCCACCAAATGCGGCGCATTGGGGTCGAACTTGCCCCCCTTGATCCGGCCCGGTTCAAGATGGCGCTTGCGCCAACGCTTCGCACGCTCCAGGCTGTCAGTGGGCATGCCCCGTTTCACCAGCTTGGAAACCGCAGCACCGCTAATGCCCAGCAGGGCGGCCATTTCTTTCTGTGTCATGTCTTAACCTCGCTTCAAAAGTTAACCAAAAGCACCCGGGCCAACCCCCGGAATTAACCTACCTCCCCCCGAACTACCTACAAAACCAGGGGGGCACGAATTACCCTCATGCGCGAGGGCCAGGGAGGACCCAACGCCAGGCCGGGCCGCTCCCCTTTCTGGAATTGCAGCGCGAAGGGAACTCCCCCCCCGCCCCTCACGGGCAGCGCGGCAAGGCTGCAGCCCACAGGGCTACAGCTCATAAGTCCAGGTCGAAGATGGCGGGCGGTATCTGGTAGCAACGCACCTTGCCAATGCCGGGCAGCCTGGTGCTTACGCTGTAGCGCTCGGGCTCTTTGACGATCAGGCAGCCGTGCGCCTCCAGCACGCGGCACACCGCCAGGTGGTCGAAGCCTTGGCAGATTTCGGCCTTGAACGTTTCAGCCAGCACGAAGTATTCAAAGCTGACGCCCTCGCCCAACATGGCGGGCATGCGCTCGCCATACTCCCGCTGGTGCTCTGGGTCGCTCTTGATGGGCTGGCCCTCTGCATTCAGCATGCGGCGCACCCCGGCGCGTTGCAGCGTCTTGGGGGCGTGGTCATCAGCGGCCCGGTGCCACATGGCAAAGCGGCCATCGCCGTGTGTCTCCAGGAACCGGCGCACAGCACGCAGCATGGCCACCACCTCGCCATTGCCAGCCCCACCCCGTGCAGCAAGCCAGGCGTCAAAGCAGGCACGGGCACCGCGTTCGCTCTCGCCCGCTGGCCAGCCGGTAAGCCCTGCCTCTGTCGCCAGCTCGCCAGCCGCGCCCACCAGCGCAAAACGGGCGCCCACGCGCTCAACCTGCCCCGATGCACCGGCCGGTATCCAGTCACGCGCCAGGGCCTGCACGGCCGTGCGCAGCCGCTTTGCAAGCGTGTCGGCATTGGCACATGCCCATTCAATGAACGCACGGCCCGGCGCACCGTGGCACGCCTGCGCCTCGCGTGTCAGGTGACTGGAAAACGCAGCCCCGCCCGCAAAGTCGTGCAGGTTCTCAAAAGCCCCCAGCCCCTTGCCTGCATCGGCTGGAATGTCTGCCATGCGCACCTCCTGCCCGGTGCGTGTGCGCTTCATGCCTTCGGCCATGTGGTCCGCGAGCCCCAGCTCGCCAGCCGACAGGAACAGCAGGCGCCAGGACAGGCGGGCACGCGGCGCACCGTTGCGGGTGGCGCGGGCCTTGCTCTGCTCATTGGCCAGCATGTAGGCGCACTCCCCGGCCACCTTGCCTTCAACCTGCGCCAGCTCATCGAGGATCAGCAACGAATCGCAGTGCTGTGCCGCGATGGCCTCCAGCGCGTTGTCGGTGGTGCGCCAGCGCTGCATGTAGCTGGGGCCACCGTACACGCTTGCAGCCAGGCGCAGCGCCGTGGTCTTGCCGCTGCTGCTGTCGCCCCGGATGTGAAAGCCCCCGCTCTCCATGCCTGCAGGGCGCAGCAGCGGCCCGGCAAACGCGCAGGCCACAGCAAACACCAGCCGCGAATTACCCACGCACAGCGCCCCAATTCGATCACGCCAGGCGGTGGCGTCGTGCTTCACGCGAAAGGTGTTTTCCATCTGGCTTTCGCTCTGGAACACGATCCGCTCGGCATCGTCCCCGATGGTTTCATGGGGCAGCACAAAGGCGCGGCCGTGCCAGCCGATGCGGTCGGTGCAGCTCGCAAACTCGCCCGGCTGGCGGGTCTGGATGTACTGGGTAAGCAGGTTGCGGGCTGCAGGCGATGGCGCGATCCGCAGCCCCATATTCAGCAGCGCGGCGCGGTACTCGCCCCCATCGCCTGAAAGCATGCGGGCAGGCATGGCCCATTGCTTGGGTTTGCCTAGCGGGTCGGCAAACGCCAGCAGGTAGCCCCAGCCTGCGCCATCCTGGTCACGGGTCAATGCTTGCACATCAAGGCGGCTGCACACCCACTGCGGTGCCTTGGGTTGCCCTTCCTTGTCCACGCCTGCATGCCACACGCCCGAATCGTTGACGGTGAACGGATCAAAGGCGCGGCCATCGTCGGGGGGCTCGCCGTGGCCACCATCGGCCCCGTGGGGCTCGCGTTGCGTGCGGGTAGTGCCGTGGCCTTGCCTTGGGCTTTGCGGGGCTTGCTGGGCTCGTTCGGCCTGCTCTGCCTGGTGGGCTGCAATGGCGGCCTCTACGCATGCGCCCACGGCCTGCAGCCCTTGCGCCTGGTGCATGTCGTTGAAGTCGCTACCGCCATCGGGCAAGCCCTCGGGGAACACCGCAAGCCCCCGCACTGTGCGGGCGGCAGCTTCGGCCTTCACGCGGCCGGTGTTGGTGCCGGTGCGGGCTTCGGTGTCGCGGTCATCATCGCCACACAGCACCAGCAACGCGGCGCGGCACTGCTGGCGCAGCGCCTTGGCAACGTGGGCCAGGTTGCCCGCGTCAAAGGCCACAGCCACCGGCCGCCCCGTGGCCTGGTGCAGGCTGGCGGCCGTGGCCCAGCCCTCGGCGATCAGCAGCACATCAGCCCCGGCCGGATCACCGCACCAGTGCCACAGCCCGGACTTTCGCCCACCCTTCAAAAACAGTTTGTCGGTGCCATCGGCCGGGCGCTCTGGTGCAATGCGCTGCAGGTTCCACAGATCCCCCGCAGCATCGCGCAAAGGCACCAGAACGCAGCCATCGGGGGCAAAGCGCACCCCGTGGGCCTGCACGCCCTTACGGGCCAGGTAGGGGCTCGCCCCCGTGTCGCTGGCTGCATCCCACTGGGCCACAGCATCCGCAGCCGCTGCAGCGTGGGCGGCCTGCTGGCGGGCCTGCTCAGCCTGCAGGCGCTGCACACGTTCGCGCTCCCGCTGTGCCAGCACCTCGGGGCTGGGTGCGGCCGGTGCCTCGCTGGCCTTGGGCAGCACAAAGCCGTGTTCTTTGGCCAGGTGCAACAACGTGCCAATGCCCACCCCGCCGCCTGCCTTGATGCTGCGCCATGTGCTGCGCGTGGCGCGTGGGTCGTGGCCGTCTGCGGTAGCGCTCCATGCCTCGAACAGCTCCTGCCCGGTAGCGTCTGGAAACTCGCTTTTGATGGCCATGCCCACCCGCGCCCATTCGTCACGCGCCAGGCTGGCGGGGACGTGCGCCAGGGCTGCGCGGATCAGGTCGGGGGTGATGATGGTTTGCTTCATGTGAGGGTCGGCTGCAGGTCCTGCAGGGCCAGGCTTTGGAAACCGGCCCGCAGCACTGTCGGGCGGCCGGGTTCAGATTCAGCCAGCAGCGGGCCACCGTTCACGGCGTGAACACGCACCACGGCAGAAGCATCCACCGTGGCACGCAGGCGGGCGCCCTGCGGGGGCTGGAAGGTGCACGATTTCAAGGCGCGGCCCTTCGCCTTGCTCACCATGAAATGGGCCTCTGCTGGGGCTTCCTGGTGCATATCCGGAGCAAAGGATTCGAGAATGATTTCTTCGCTCAGCGGATCACGCACCACCAGCACACCCGGCCAACGGAACTGCACCCGAACAGGCGCCTTACCCGGCACCCGCATAACGCGATCAAACAGCACGCCATGCGCAGGGATGGCGGCATTCAAAGTTGACGCAGCAAGGCGCAGGCGGCGCATATCAGCGGCACGGGACGCAGCCAGCGCTTTGTGCAAGGGGCTGTCAACCACCACGGAGGCGGGGGCGGCATCTAGCAAAGTGCAGGCATCGCAGGCGGCAGAAACAAGGCCAAACCGGGCGGCTGCATGGGCTGCAAACAGTCGATCAAGGCAGGGGCTACCAACAGCCGCAACGGCATCGGCAAGGGCATCAAACGTTGCACCCTCAGGCACCAGGGCGGCATCAAGGGCTACGGCCGCAGCCTTCACAGCGGCGCTCATTGCTGCGCCTCCGAAATGCGGTCCTGCACCCACTGCAACACGGCCGCTTCTGGCCAGGCCACCATGCGGGTACTGAGCCGCACGGACTTGGGGAATTTGCCAGCCCGCATCAGTTCGTAGATGGTGGATTTCTTGAGCCCCGTAGCTTCCTCAACTCGGGGCAGGCGCCACAGCGCACCTGGTGGCGCGGAAGGGCGGGAAGATTGGACAACTTGCATGGAACGTTTCCTTTCAGCCCCCGGCACATCCGGGGTGGACGGGGTGGGCTTGGAAGGAATGTTTTCAGGGGGTGGGGCCTTGTGTCGCCTTGCGAACGTGCGAGCAAGTGCGCCCAGAGTGGGGAAGGGTCGCCACGCCGGGCCACAAGACAAGGCGCCGCAAGGCAACGCGCAAGGCGTCGGGACGCCCCGCGAGCCCCA
>Ga0181554_1003684_pt1 | contig 12853 bp, 11 predicted proteins | sample 011ome_16_FD_145602 | JGI IMG/M metagenome (GOLD analysis project Ga0181554, IMG submission 145602) | Coastal salt marsh microbial communities from the Groves Creek Marsh, Skidaway Island, Georgia - 011503CT metaG (spades assembly) | ecosystem: Environmental > Aquatic > Marine > Intertidal zone... | reverse complement strand
GTTTTACTCCTACCGCGGCGTCGATGATATTACCCACCCCACCCCGCTGTGCGATGATAAACACTCCACTCTCGCGGACCCCCACGCCGCCGCCGCGCTCGCGGCTCACGCCTGGTCCCCGACGCCCGCGTCGTCGGCCGCGGCGACCTTTCCTCTCCCGCCGCTCGCCGCCGCCGCCGGCGGCGCGCAAAAAACTCTCGCCGCCGCGCGCACCACCCGCATCGACATCGGCGCGTACGCCGATCTCCACCCCTCCCCGTCGCCCGTGACGGTCGATATCGAACCGTTCTTATGTTTATGACGCGCGACGTCCGCGTGCCCGCCGCTCCCCTTCGCACCCGAACCCCCACCGACCATCTCGCGCTCGTCGTCCGAGTCTCCCTCGCGCGTCCGGCGGTCCTGAGGGTCGAGGGTCCATACGAAGCGACGAATGTCGGGGTGGAGTTGAAAGGCGTCAGTTGGCGTTGAAAGGCGTCGAGGTGTGTCGGGATTGAACGCGAGGGACCCTGGGCGGAGAGACACGCCGGGAGAGAAAGTCCTTAAGGATCGGCGTTCACCACGCCAACGGGGTCGTACGGGGACCAGTGTGAAGGAGAACGCGCCTGTCGCCGCGTCCGGCCCCACTTCCCGTCGGCGCGCGCGACGAGCTCGCCGTCGACGGCGATGAACCCGCCTTTCCCCGTGTGGCTCGGCCCCGGGTCGAGCTCGAACGCGGACGCTTTCACGTACGTCACCGCCGGGTGCGTGCAGTGCGCGCCGCCGTCGAAGATGAGGAGGAGGCCGAGCAGCGACAGCCGCGACGCGCCGGCGATGACGAGGAGGTCGTAGCATCCGTCGTCGGGCGCCGCGCCGGGCGCGGCGTACATGTCCTCGCCGCCCCACGGGAGGTTCAGCGCCCATAACCCCTGGACGTCGCCCTCGATCTCGCGCCACCCCGGGCGGTCGGCGATCGCGTCGCCCGCGGACGCGCCGTCCATCGCGGCGACCGCGGCGGCTTCCTTCGGCTCTTTGTACCCGCGCAGGTTGAGCGAGACTTGGGCCGTTCCATACGAAGCGATGTCGGGGTGGAGTTGAAAGGCGTCAGGTGGAGTTGAAAGGCGTCGAGGTGTGTCGGGATTGAAAGCGAGGGGTGGGCGGAGAGAGACGACGGCGAAAGTCCTTAAGGATCGGCGTTCACCACGCGGACGCGGTCGTATGGGGACCAGTGTATAGAACGCACCTTGGCCGATGGCGAGCTCTTTGGATTTTTTACCCGCGGGGACGGCGTCCGGGGTGATCGCGAGCGGCTTAAACCGCAGCTTCGCGCTGTACCGGCGCAGGAATAAGATTCGAACGATCGCTTGTATCGTGAACCGGAGTCCGCCGAGCCATCGCATCGTCTCGGACTCGATGTCGACGTCCGCGAAGAACCCCCACGAGAACGACAGCAGCGAGTGCATCACCGACGCCGTCGCCGCCGTCGCCGCCGCGTCGCCATTACCGGCGCTCGACCCGGCGGTGGGTCCCAGCCCTGCAGCCGCGGGGCTCGTGATCTTCCGTCCGCTCCGCGTCCGCGTGATCGAAAGCGACCCCACGCGCTGCCCGGACACCTCCGCGCGGTCCAACGGCGCGATGTGCCCGCGCGCGACGGCGAGCGCCGCCGACGCGCGATCGCACGGCTCGCCCCCCGCGTGCGCGAGCGACTTGGCGACGGATACGAAGCGACGAACGTCGGGGTGGAGTTGAAAGGCGTCAGAAGCGGAGTTGAAAGGCAGGCGTCGAGGTTTGTAGGGATTGAAAGCGAGGGACCCTGGGTGGAGAGAAGCGCCGGGAGAGAAAGTGCTTAAGGATCGGCGTTCACCGCGCCGACGCGGTCGTACGGGGACCAGTGTGACTCATATGAACGCACCTTCGCGATGGCGTTGCCGCTCCCCGCCGGGATCATCCCGATGGGGAACTTCTCCGCGGCGCCGCCTCGCGACATCAGCCCGTTGAACACCTCCGCGATCGTACCGTCGCCGCCGACGCACACGACCGCGGCGGTGTTCTGCAGATCCATCGACGCGACGCGCTCTTGCGCCTCGCCTCTGCGCGTGGTCACCACGACGTCGATTCGCGCGCGATCGAACGCGCACTCGAGCACGGGCGCGACGTCGCGCTCGTACGCGCTGACGTCGTTCCCTTTCCCAGCCGCCGGGTTGACGAGGACGAGGAGTCGCTTCTTCTTCTCCGCGTCGCTCCACGTCGCGCCGTTCGGCATGCACAGGCGCGTCAGGCGGTCGCGCTCGAGCTCGAGCTCGCGCTCTGATTTGAAGCGGAGCTTGACGTCGCGATGGCGCGTGCCGCAGCGACGCTTGCGGACCGCGCCGAACCATCCCTGCGCGCGCGAGGAGGAGGAGGAGGAGGAGGAAGGTGAGAACGCGCGCGGGAAGATGGACGCGACGTGGGACGACGCGCGGAGGCCGATTCGATTCGTTCGCGAGGGAGGGAGGGAGCGGCGGCGGGATCCCGCCGTACGATCGATCCGCGAATCGGCGGCGAGGAAGAGAGAAGAAGAGCGAACGATCGCGCGCGCTCGATCGGACGCACCCTGCCGAACGGGAACGCGCGTATCGTCAGCGTGAGCGACTCCGGGCCGACGCCGCGGGAGATCGCGGCGACGTCCCGCGGGTTGAGCTCCACGTCGCCCACGGTCACGCTCATCGTGCGCGCGCGCGAGTGACGCCGCTTCCGCGCCGCGGGGGGAGGAGGCGGTCGTTGAGACGCGCGCTCGAAGCGACGAACGCGGGAACGCGAGCGGCGGGAGAAGCTTCTCGAAAACGCTCGGCTCACAAACGACGCGGGGTTGACCGGCGCGGGCGCGTGAAAACGTCGCGTTCATCGCTCACACTTTCACCCTAGTTGAAACCAGTTGTGGCTTTTCCTATCGATCAAATCCGCCCGAGCTTGTCCCCGGGGTACACCACCATCGGGTCTCCCTTCCAGTCCCTCACGACGTACGACCCGGGCGGCTCCTGGCTCAGGTCGATCTCCTCCGCGACGCGCTCGCGCCACTCGTCGTCGTCGATCGTTCCCCCCTCTCTGCCGCTCGACGACGCGGGAGCCTCCGACGCCGCCGCCGCCGCGTCGTCGTCGTCGTCGGCGGCGGCGGCGGCGTCGGCGTCGTCGGCGCCGTCCGACGCTTTCGGAAGCACCAAGCCCCCTGCCGTGACCTCCCCTCCGAACTCGTCCGCGGAGAACACCGGCGCGGCCAGCTGCTCCGCGGACATGCTCTTCGGCGCGCGAGGGACGATCTTCGGCGGGCGCGTCGCGTCCTCGAGCGCCTTCGCCTCCGCCGCCGCCTTCGACACCGCCTCCGCCAGCTGGCGCCGCGTCGCGTCTGAGGGTCGAGGGTCCGCGCGAAGCGACGAACGTCGGGGTGGAGTTCAAAGGCGTCAGGGGTGGAGTTGAAAGGCAGGCGTCGCGGTGTGTCGGGATTGAAAGCGAGGGGTGGGCGGAGAGACACGCCGGGAGAGAAAGTCCTTAAGGAACGGCGTTCAACACGCCGACGCGGTCGTATGGGAACCAGTGCGATACTACAACGCGCCTGAGCCGTCCGTCGACGCGGCGATCTCGAGCTCCACCTTCGCGGCGGCGACGGGCAGCGACGCGCCCGCGCCCGCGCTCGCGCTCGGCGGCGGCGGGGAGACGACGCACGTCCTGAAGATCTCCCACCGCGGCGAGCCGTCAACGACGTGCTCCGCGAAGCGCGAGCCCCACGCGCGATGCGACGCGTGCGGAATCGCGGCGAAGAAGGCGTCGAGCGACGCGACGCCGTCGAACTGGTCGACCGTCAGCTCGATCGCGCTCTCCCTCGCGCCGAGCGCGCCGGTGTGCAGGGATACCTTGGCGGGGTCTAAACCCGCGGCGACGCCCACGGTGTGGATCCACTCGCCGAGCATCGCGAGCGCGTCCGCTTTGTGGCCGTACTTTGAGTCGACGGTCCATCGCGCGCGAATCGCCCCTCCGTCGAGATTCTTCTTCTTCGACGACGACGACGACGGCGCGGCCGCGACGACGACGGCGCGATGACGCGTCGCGCGCGAGGACGCGCGCGAGGAGGACGCGCCGCGCCGCGCGTGGGGGTGATGCGGCGGCGCGAGCGCGTGCGGGGAGGGCGCGAACGACGCCATCGATGCCATCGAGTCGCGCGCGTCGAGGAATGAATTCAGCATTATTTTGACGCGCTTTTTTTGTTGAAATATGACGAGAGCGATCGAGGCGGGCGCGCGATCGCGGGCGTCGTCGCGACCACACCCGCGCGCGCGTCGACAGGTCGACGACCGCGGCGGATCTGATACACCCGCCGCGCTCCCGCGATCCGCGATGCCCGCGGACGGCGACGCCGCGCCGATCCGCGCGCCGCCGCCGAGCGCGCCGGACGACGACGACGACGCGTCTCGAGCCGTCGCCGATTCCGTTTCGGTCTCCGCGCGCTTCGGAACCCCCGCGCGCGCGTCGGCGTGGCCGCCGGCGTCGGACGACGACCTCGCGCGATACCGCGCGACGTTCGACGCGCTGAACGCGAACGGGGACGAGCACCTCGACGGGAAGGAGCTCGTCGGCGCGCTCGACGACGTCGGCCTCCCCAAGGAGACGCTCCGAGGCATCTGGGATCTCGCGGACGCGCGCCGCGACGGACGCCTGGACCGCCGCGAGTTCGCGGTCGCGCTGTACTTGAAGGAGCGGTGCGTCGCGGGGTGCGCGCTGCCCGCGGCGCTGAGCGAGCTCCCGCGAGGGACGTTTCCGTGGGACCGCGGCGCGAAGGACGACGACGACGACGCGGAGGGCGACGACGAAGCGGCGTCGGCGTCGGCGTCGGCGTCGGCGTCGGCGTCGGCGCCCGCGCCTCCTCCTCCTCCTCCTCCTCCTCCTCCTCCTCCTCCGGCGCCGCCGCCCGTCGCGGTGGCGGCGCCCTCGCCGCCGCCCGCGTCCTCCGCGAGCGCCGACGAACTCGTGGAGCTCCGCGCGCGCGTCGCTGAGCTCGAACGCGCGCTCGTCGACTCCACGCGAGCGTCGGTGAAGAGAGAAGAGGCGCTGGAGATTGAACTCAGCGCGCTGCGCGCGGAGCACGCCACGCGGCTCGCGGCGCTGCACACCGTGACGGAAGAGAAAGAGACGATTCGGTGCGAGCTCGAGAACGTCAAGGTCGCCAAGGCAGCCTCCGACGCGGCCGCGAGCGACGCGCGGGCGATGCGCGAAGATCTCGCGAACGAGGCGGAGGCTTTCGAGCGCTCGGTGCGCGCCGCCGTCGCGGCGAAAGAGGCGGAGTGGTCGGCGAGGGACGACGCGATGACGCGCAAGGCGGAGGAGAACGACGCGAAGTTGGAGGAGGCGAGGGAGACGACGCGGAGGTTGTTCGTGGTGCACGCCGCGCAGCGACGCGCGTGGGCGAGCGAGCGCGTCGAGTTGTTGCGGCGAGCGGGTGATGCGTCGGACGCCGCCGGCGGCGGCGCGGACGCGTCGAAACACGTCCAGGCCGCGGTCGAGGTCGCGTTCAGGAAGAAGGCGTCGTCCGCGACGAAGGAAGACGCGGAGGAGGAGGAGGAGGAGGAGGAGGAGCCGCCGGCGACGCCGGGGACCGCGCTCGAGCGGCTCTTCGCGGCGACGACGTCCGCGTCCAAGTCCGCGCCGGCGGAGGGCGACGGCGGGTTCAACGCGTGCGAAGGTCTCCTCCGCGACGCCATGGAAGCCGAGGTCGTGGAGGCGATCGTGCGCGGGTACTGCGTCGACGAGGACGACGGCAGCGTGATCGTCGGCGCGAGCGCGATCGTGGAGCACGTCGTGAGGAGGTACGAGGAGGATCCCGCGGCGACGTCGCGGCGGAGGAAAATCGCCGCCGCCGCCGCCGCCGCCGCCGGCGCGACGGTTGACGTTCCGTATTCCGCGCCGCCGCCGCCGCCGCCGCGGAACCCCGAGGCGGAGGATGAAGCGCGGCGGTACTACGCGCGCGAGCGCGCGTTCCTGCTCGCGTCGTTGCAGGAAGCGCGCGCGAAGGCGGACGCCGTCGTCGCGCGCGCCGCGGCGGAGGACGCCGCCGCCGACGCCAAATCAGACGCCGCCACGTCGGACGACGTGTTGCTGACGTGGAGCGAACAAGAGGAAGCGCACGCGGTCGCGGCGCTGCGGATATCCGCGGAGGAGCGCGTGCTCGAGCTCACGGAGCAGCTCGAGGAGTCGCGGAGGCGCTCGGTCTCCCCCGCCGCGTTGAAGCGCGTGTCGCGCGAACTCCGCGAACTCAGGCGCGTTCTGTACACTGGTCCCCATACGACCGCGTTCGCGTGGTGAACGCCGATCCTTAAGGACTTTTCCCGGCGCATCTCTCCGCCCACCCCTCGCTTTCAATCACCGACCTCGACGCCTTTCAACTCCACCTGACGCCTTTCAACTCCACCCCGACGTTCGCTTGTATGGAACGGCCCTCAGAGCGTCGCAGCGGTCGATCAAAGCGGCGACGGAGATGCAGGCGAGGATGGTGACGCCGACGATCGCGAGCGCGCTCGCGTGCCTGAAACTCCCGACGCGCGCGGAGGCGCTCGCGGAGGGCGCGATCGATCGCGATCGCGCGGAGGAGGTGGGCGGCGGCGGCGCGGGGGACGCGGGGTTTCGCGACGCGCGACGACGACGACATCACCCGCCGGGGCCCCTCGCGGGCGCGGACGGCGCGTGGAGCGCAGGGGGCAAGAGCGCGAGCGCGATGGTCGCGGAGGCGGAGGCGGAGGCGGCGAAGCGCGCACTGGCGAACGCGGCGAGGAAGGCGCTCGCGTCGTTGCTCGCGTCGTCGGCGGGCGGCGGCGACGGCGCGAGTCCGGGTCCGAGTCCGCATCCGAGTCCGAGGCGCGCGCGTTAATTAACTCATAGGATGCGTGACTATTCAACGCGCTGCTCGCTTCACTTCTCTCCGTGCTATCGCGCCATCCTTCGAGCCTCGCAACAAATCTTCCTCCGCGGAACGAGACGAGACAAGACGCTTTCTCGTCTCGTCTCGTCTCGTTCGTCGCGCGTGCATTCATTCATCATCACCTTCTCGTCCTCTTACCACCGCTAACCGACCGCCGACGCGACGACGACGCCCGCGCAGCGTTCATTCTCCTCCCTTCTCAAGCACCGCACCGCACACGTCGTCCATCGTGACAAACCTAGCGCTGCTTGCTCAGAGGGAGAGACCGGAGTCGTCGTTCTTGCCGCCCGCCTCGATGCCTTCGTCCTTCTGCGCGGCGTAAAACTGCGAGAAGATGAGCGTGGGGATGGTGAGGAGGACGAAGCCGAGGAGCTCGTCGTTGAGGCCGAGGATGAGGCCGGTGCCGTCGCCGTTGAGGCGCTCGTCAACCTGGAGGAGGAAGGCGTTTGTGAGAGGGGAGGCGAGCGCTAGAGGAGAGCGGCGGGGGAGGAGCGAGCGCGGCGCGCGGATGGTGAAAAAAAACAAGATCGACCGATCGACCGACCGATCGATCGATCTCGCGCGCTAGGGTCGACGAACAGAACGATCGGAGGCGCGCGGGGTCGGGCGTGCGGATCGCGCGCGCACCACGGCGAGCGCGGGGAGCGCCTGCGCGGCGAGGGAGACGACCGCGGCGGAGAGGACCGCCTTGGTGGGCGCCTGCGCCTTCGCGACGGTCGCCTTGGAGACGACTGCGGAGAGAGGGAGAGAGGAGGAGGAAGAGAGGGAGAGGGAAGAGCGCGTCAGCGGGGGGCCGGCCCCCTGTCGTTTTGAGGATAGATCATCGATCGATAGATCGCGCGGGGAAACGCACCAGCCTTGCGCGCCTGGACCTTGCGGGCCAGGGGCTCTGCGGAACGAAAGAGGAGGGAGGGAACGCGCGTCAGCTCGGGAGTCCGCGGCGGAAGAGACGCGCGCGCGCGACCGCGGTTCGTGCCACCGCGACCATCGATCAGTCGCGGTGGCTTCGTTCTTTCGCCACCGCGACGACGTCGACGACGCGGGCGAAGATCGCGCGTTTCGAGATGCCGGGCGCGGGGACGCACTGGCGACGAGCGCCTTGGACATGGAGAGGGACATGCAAGCCATTTTTAAGATGTGAGGTGTGTGAGTGCTCGTTCGAACGCGTGCGCGACTATGCGGATCGACGCGCGCGGCGGCCTCGATTCGGGTGCGGCCTCGCCGCTTCCGGCCAATAAGATTCGAGGAAACGGAGAGGGAAGATTTTCCATCACCGGTGAACGCGTCCCTCCTTTACCGATGAACGCATCCCGGTGAAATGTGGTTTCATCGACGCGCTCGAAAGGTATCACATCCCCGTCGAGTACGTCGTACGCAGACGCGCGCGGTTTCTGACTGGCGCGCGTACGAAGAGTACGCTCCCACGACGCGTCGCGGCGACGTGATGACGCGCCTCCGTCGGAACGCGATTGCCACTTTGCTCTGACGCGGCACCGCGTTCGCGCGAAAAAGCATCCATCCGCGCGCGTCGACGCCGCGCGCTCGCATCGCCGCGCGCGACCGTCTCCGGTCGCGACCGCGCGCTCGGACCGTTCGCGGACGTCTTCGCGCGCGCCCTCGCGCGCTTCGATACGCGCGCGCGACGTCGCGCGATTCGCGCGGGGCGGGAACGCGGAAGGGTTCCGCGTCTCGGGGAATCTCGTCGCGCGCGCGAGCCAACTCTCGCGAGACTCGAGAGCAGAGGGATAAAGAAACCCCGTACCTAAGAAATGACGCCGGCGTCGCGCGCGCCTCCGCCGCGGCAGCCGACGCCGTTCGCGCACGCGCACTCGACGCCGCACGCGCACTCGTCGCCACCGCCGCGATGGCAGACGCTCCTCGATCGACTCGCGACGGTGAACCCTCTGTCGCCGCTCCCCGCGACGTTTCCGGGGGTGGCGCACGGAGCCTCGGGTCTTGGCGTCGCGCGCGGGCCCCGCATCGGCATCGGCTGCGATCCGCGATCCAACTGTTTCGGCGCGGCGGACGAAAAAAACGCGCGCGGACGCACGCTCGCGTCGTCGAGCTCGCACCTCACGCCGCACCCCGCGGAGCTCCTCCGCGCGCAGACGCGCTCGCCCAGCGCGAAGCTCACGCCTGTTCAGACCGCGATCGCGCTGCTGAAGAGGACGGAGGGGGAAAAGGCGACGCGTCGGCTCTCGCGCACGGCGACGGCGACTAAATCGAAAGAAGAAGAGAAGAAGAGAAGGAGGGACCATAAGCCGACGACGAAGCACCACAAGGCGCATCATCATCATCATCACGATAAGGACAAGAAGAAGCATCATCGCCATCGTAAGCATCATCATCATCATCATCATCATCATCATCACGGGCACGACACGCGGGCGAGAGCCGCGGCGGCGGCGGCGGCGGCGCGAGAGAGATCGCCGACGCCGTCGCCGACGCCGACGCCGACGCCGACGCGGCCGCCGCCGCTGGGCGGCGGCGAGTCCGATCTGCGCACGAAGCGCGACGCGGCGACGGAGCGCGCGATCCGAATGGAGCGCGAGTTGTCCGACGGAAGCGACGGAGGAGGAAGCGGCGCGGACGGCGACGCGCGCGCCGCGGGACGGACGGTTCCTCCGCGGCTGTCTTGGGACGACGCGGGGATTCAAAACGAGCGCTCGGTGTTGTCCAGGAGCTTCGGGAACCTCTGCGGGCTTCTCGACGACGCGTACGGGAGCTTCCTGGAACGACCGAGCCCGACCGCGAGAGCGGCGTGACCGCGAGCGAGCGAGCGAACGACGACGCAAACCGCGACTCCCTCGGAGATAGACGCCGGGAAGAGTCCTTAAGGATCGACGTTCACCACGCCAACGCGGTCGTATGGGAACCAGTGTCGAACGAACGAACGAACGCGCGTAGCGTAAAAGCCGTAGGTAGACCTGATAGCGTCTAGCGACCCGGCTCTTTCTTGTTGTGTTTTTACGTACTGTACCCGACGCGTGACCGCTCGCCGCGACTACTACTGATCACGCGAAGAGATCCGCGAAGAGGTCGTCCCACCCGCTGCGCCTCGCGCCGCTCGCCTTCCCCCGCGCGGCCGCCGCCGCCGCCGCCGCCGCCGCCGCCGCCTCGCCGCTCCGCGATACCTCCAACGCGTGCGCGCGCAGCATGTCCACCGCGGCGAGGCTCTCGAACCCGAACAAGTGCGCGCCGATCCCCTTCGCTCCCTCCGCGGCGACGCGCTCCCACGCGACGCTCTTACGCGCGAGCGCCCGCTCTTCCCTTAACGCGCCCGCCGCCCACGTCTTAGGGTCGTTCCATACGAAGCGACGTCGGGGTGGAGTTGAAAGACGTCAGGTGGAGTTGAAAGGCATCGAGGTGTGTCGGGATTGAAAGCGAGGTGTGGGCGGAGAGATGCGCCGGGAAAAGTCCTTAAGGATCGGCGTTCACCACGCCGACGGGGTCGTACGGGGACCAGTGTAAGGAGAACGCACCTTATCCGGATCGTCCCCGCGCGCCTTCTTCGCGAGGCTCCGTCCCTCTCGCACCTCCACGAGGAAGCGTCCGCGCGACGGCGACCCGTTCCTCGCGCCGACGAGCGAGGACGGTCGCGAGGCGTCCGCGAACGCGCATCGCACGTGCACGCCGACGGCGAGCTCGAACGTGACTTGGTATCCGACGACGAGCGGCGCTTCGCCGTGCTCGCTCGGCCACGACGACGATGCGTCGTGATAACCGCTATTATGACGTCGTCGTGATAAACATAACCGTTGATTCGTGGCCGTTTCGCTTTTTTTGTCCAGGACGACGCCGCCGCGCGTGATGATCGCGAGGCCGACGCCGTGCGGCGCGCGCAGACGCCTCGGCGCCGCCGCGCCCGCGACGGCGGCGAGGTCCTTCAGCGCCCACCGCGTTCTCGCGTCGCGAAACCCGAAGATGTCCTCCGCGAGCTTCCCGCCGCCGGCGTCGAACGCGCAACAGTCTCGTATCCCCCGCGCGTGCGCCATCGCGAGCAGCGCCTCCCTCGGCGTCGTCCCGGTCCCGACCACGCTCTCTTCTCTCCCTCGCGCGCGCCAGAGCGACGACGCGGTTTGAAACGCCCGTCGCGTCGTCGCGTTCCCCGCGCCCGAGACGACCCACCTCGCCACAAACGTGGGCCCCTCCCACGCGCGGCAGGCGCCCGGCGCGCCGCGCGTCTCGCGGCTCGTCGTCGCCGTCGCGATCGCGACCGAGCACTCGACGTGCCCGTTCGCCCACGCGTCGTCGCCGCCGTCGACGTCGTCTCTGACGAGGGAGACGTCGCCGGCTGCGGCGGCGGCGGCGGCGGCGGCGCCGCCGCCGCCGCGCAGGCGCGCGCGCATCCTGTACCCGACCGGGAACGGCACCGGCGCGTCGTCTTCGAGATCGTCGTCGACGTCGTCGCTCCACCATAAGTGCGCGAACGGGGAGTAGTGCGCGCGCGTCGCGAGCTCGCCGAGGCTGACGATCTCCAGAGACGCGACGGTCGGCCGTCGGCGATCGGACGACAAACGCGGGTCGCGCCCGCGCCCGCGATGACGATGTCGACGCCTCGCGCGCGCGAACGCGAACGCCGCGGAGGACGCCGTGGACGCCATGGACGCGCGCACGTCCTCGACCTCGGGCGCGGGCGCGCGCGACGGGCGCCGCGTCGGCGTCGGTTTCGGTTTCGGCTTCGCCGCCGTCGTCGTCGCGCCGTTCAAAGTTTTTCGAGACGCCGCGCGAAGGGTCGTCCGACGCGTCGCCGGCGGCGGCTTCGCCGGGCTCGCGCGCGCCGACGCCGACGCCGACGCCGACGCGGACGCGGACGCCGACGCCGACGCGGACGCGACGCCGCGCGCGACGTCGATGCCCAACCCCGAGAGCGCGTCCTCGAGCCCGCGCCGCGCGCTCGGCGCGCGCCATCGCAGCGGCGACGCGCACCGTCTCGGCGGGCTGTCGTCATCGCGCGACGGCGACGGCGACGGCGCGACCGCGAACGCGAACTCGTCCTCGCGCGCACCCGCCGACGGCGGCGACCGCGGCGGCGACGCGTTCTCCTTCCCGTCCGCGGCGGCGGCGCGCTCGAGCCCGCGCTCGCGCGACGCCTCGAGCATCTCGTCCAGCTCCTCGCGCCATCGCGCGTCGTCGTCGTCGTCGTCGTCGTCGTCGTCGTCCTCGCCGTCCTCGCCGAGGCTGGAGAGCGACACCGCGCCGGGGGATCGCGAGGGGGGCCACGCCGCCGCGAACCGCGGCGTCTCGTCGTCGCTGTCGCTGTCGTCGGAGTCGGACGACGACGACATCGTGCGCGCGTCGCAGTGCTCGCGTCCTGTCGCTGTCGTGGAACGTCAAATGAGTTTTTTGTCGTCCCCCTCGAGAAACTGTGAGCAGTTCCGCGTCGGTGCCCACTCATCACCCGGCCGCCGCGTCAGTGTTCCGTCCGCGGGCGCCGCGCACGCCGCGCGCTCTCGAACCTTCCTCCCTCTTCTTCGCGCGAAAAGAGGAAGAGCGCGATGAAGCTCCTGGAGGAGAGCTTCTCTTCGAAGGGCGGCGCCGGGCATCTCCGCGTCATCCCGGAGACGGGCGAGGACGTCTGGCAGATCTTCAACCTCGTCCGCGCGGGCGATCACGTCACCGCGTCCACGTTCCGCAAGGTGACGCGCGAGGCCAGCGGCGGGCTCGGCGCCGCGGAGTCCGAGCGCGTGCGCGTCAAGCTCCGCGTCCTCGTCGAGCTCGTGGAGTACGACGGCGACGGCGAGGCGATCCGCGTCAAGGGGCGCAACACGACGGAGAGTCCGCACGTCAAACTCGGCGCGTATCACACGCTGGATCTCGACGTGAATCGAACGATCAAAGTGGAGAAGGAGGCGTGGGACGTCGTCGACGTCGCGCGGCTCAGGGAGGCTGCGGATCCCGCCGCGAGCGCGGACGTCGCGGTGCTCCTGGTGA
>Ga0181554_1003679_pt1 | contig 12858 bp, 11 predicted proteins | sample 011ome_16_FD_145602 | JGI IMG/M metagenome (GOLD analysis project Ga0181554, IMG submission 145602) | Coastal salt marsh microbial communities from the Groves Creek Marsh, Skidaway Island, Georgia - 011503CT metaG (spades assembly) | ecosystem: Environmental > Aquatic > Marine > Intertidal zone... | reverse complement strand
CGGGATGGCGGCGAGCCCCGCCGCGCAACTGGCTGCTGAATAAGTAACGGGCGATCTTGCGCCGGAGGCACGGCGGCCTCATGAAGAGCCACCCGCCTCCGGAGCCTTCGTGCCGACGTCTCTCTCAAGCTTCAGCCTCACGGCGCTCACACTCACCGTGCTCGTGGCCGGTGTGGCAGGCCTTGCGCGGGGCTTCTCCGGCTTCGGCGGCGCGCTGATCTTCATGCCCGCAGCCAGCGCGCTGGTGGGCCCGGCTCTCGCCGCGCCTGCGCTCCTGCTGGCGGACGGCATTCTATCCATCGGCTTCCTGCCGCGTGCGTGGGGCCTGGCGCGGCGCCGCGACGTGGCGCTGATGGCATCGGGCGCGCTGCTCGGCATCCCGCTCGGCACGCTGATCCTCGACCACGCCGATCCGTTGGCCTTGCGTTGGGCCATCGCGGGGCTTGCCGCCGCCATGCTGCTGCTGCTCGTCTCCGGATGGCGCTATCACGGGACGCCGCGGAAACCCGCGACGGTCTTCGTGGGCAGCCTCTCCGGCCTCTTCGGCGGGCTGGCGCAGCTCGCGGGGCCGCCCGTCGTCGCCTATTGGCTTTCGGGCAAGGAGGCGCATGGCACGATGCGCGCCAGCATCATCCTGTTCTTCGGGGCCACGACGCTCTTCACCGTGGTGAGCTATCTGATCGCGGGGATTATCACGGGGCAGAGCCTGTGGCTCGCCGCGCTCGTCGCACCCGCCTATGGGCTGGGCCTCTACACGGGTGCGCGGGCGTTTCGCCTCGCAAGCCCCGAGACCTTTCGCCGCCTGTGCTTCCTGCTGATCGCGCTGTCGGTCGCCACCAGCCTGCCGCTCTGGCGCTAATCCCGCGGCCTATGGTCCACGCAGATCAGGGAGGCGTCCTCCCGGCTCAGCGCTTCGTCGAATGCCATGCAGAGATGTGGCCCCCGTGCATCGCCGTCACGGCCACGCTCGCGGAAGGAGCGGCAGGTGGAGCAGATACCGAAGCCCGCAAGATCCGAGCGCGCCAGTTCTCGTTCGAGCAGGTCTTCCAGCCCGCGCCGCATGCGCCGCCGCGTCTTGCCGCCCAGATCTTCCGCCGCCTGCGCGAGGCTGGCCCAGGGATCGCGTAACAGGGCCTCGCGGCCTTTTTCCGTCAGTGTCAGGCTCACGGATTTCGCGCTGCCCTGACTTGCGGCCTTGCTGACATAGCCCTTGCGCGCTAGCGCCATCAGCGTTTGCGAGACCGTGCCCTTGGTGGCCCCGAGATAGCGGCTCAATGCCCCCGGCGAATTGGAGAAGCGGTTGGCGCGGGCAAGGAAGCGCAGCGCCTTGCGCTGGGCGGGGTTCAGGTCCTGATCATGTTCGCGCGCCCGCATCAGCCGCGCCAGTCTCTCGATCGGCCACACGATCATGTGGCCGGTGGCATCGTCCTCGCCGTCGCCGCTCATGCCTCCATGAAGCGGGCGACATCGGCCCGTTCTTGCGGCGTGATGTGAAGCCCGTGCTTGGTGCGGCGGTCCAGCACGTCCTCCGCCGACTTCGCCCATTCGGCGCGGCGGAGATAATCGATCTCGCATTCATAGAGCAGGCCGCCGAAATGCCGGCCGAGGCCCGTCATGTCCCTGGCGCCGTTCAGCACGTCGCGCGTGCGCGTGCCGTAGAGCCGGGCATAGTGATGCGCCAGCGCTTCAGGAAGCCAAGGATTGGCGCGGCGGAGCTCGGCGAAGAAGCGCTCGAAATCCGCATCCGGCATGTCGCCGCCGGGAAGCGGTGCCTTGGCCGTCCACCCCTCGCGCATCTCGGGGAAGAAGGGCTTGAGTTTCTCGAGCGCGTGTTCGGCGAGCTTGCGGTAGGTGGTGATCTTGCCACCGAAGACGGAGAGCATCGGCGGCTCGCCCGTGACGTCGAACACATAGTCGCGCGTGACGGCGGAGGGGTTCTCCGCATTGTCGTCATAGAGCGGGCGCACGCCGGAGAACTTGTGGACAATCGTCTCCTTGGCGATCGGCGTCTTCAAGTAGCGGTTCACGGCAGCGAGCAGATAATCCGTCTCGCGCTCATCGATCGCCACATCCTCGGCCTTGCCTTCATAGGGAATGTCCGTGGTGCCGATCAGCGCCATGTCGCCTTCGTAAGGGTTGACGAAGATCACGCGCTTGTCGGTATTCTGGAACAGATAGGCCTGCGGACCCTCCCAGAACTTCGGCACGATGATGTGGCTGCCCTTGACAAGCCGCACCCGGCGCGGCGAGTTTGAGCCTGCGACGCCGTTGATGACATTCTCCACCCACGGGCCTGCCGCATTGGCGATGGCCTTGGCCCTCACGCGGGATTTGGCGCCGTCTGCGGCGGTGAACTCAACTTCCCATGCCCCGTCGATGCGGCGGGCGGAACTGGCCGCCGTGCGCGTCATCACGATGGCACCACGTTCCTTCGCATCGAGTGCGTTGAGGGAAACAAGCCGGGCGTCGTCCACCCAGCAATCGGAGTATTCGAAGGCGCGGGTGTAGTTGTTGCGGATGGGCTTTCCTTCCGGATCGCGCCGCAGGTCGATGTTGCGGCAGCCGGGCAGCTTCTTGCGGCCGCCCAGATGGTCGTAGAGGAAGAGGCCGAGGCGCACCAGCCAGGCGGGGCGCTGCTCCGGCGAGTGCGGCAGCACGAAGCGCATGGGCCAGACGATGTGCGGCGCGGCGTTTAGCAGCACCTCGCGCTCGATCAGCGCCTCGCGCACCAACCGGAACTCGTAATATTCGAGATAGCGCAAGCCGCCATGGATAAGCTTGCCTGAGCGCGAGGAGGTGCCTTGGGCGAGATCGTCCTTCTCGCAGAGGATCACCGAGAGGCCACGGCCCGCCGCATCGCGCGCGATGCCCGCGCCATTGATGCCACCCCCGATGACGACCAGATCGACCGGCTTCAGCTCCTGCATGGCACGCGTTCCGTCAGCACCTGTTGAGCGCGGGCTCGCCCGCGAGATAGCGGCGGACTTCCTCCGCCGCGAGGCCCGCGGCATAGCTCACCGTCTTGACCGAGGCGCCCGCGATATGCGGCGTCAGCGTCACGTTGGGCAGCTGGAGGAAGCGGTTGTCGGGCGGCACGGGCTCCACGTCGAAGGTTTCGAGCATGGCGCCGCGAAGCTGGTTCGAGACCAGCGCCTCGTAGAGATCGTCATAGTTGACGAGCGGCCCGCGCGCCGTGTTGATGAAATAGGCGCCTGGCTTCATCTGACCGAGCGTGTCCTTGTTGATCATCTTCGTCGTCTCCGCCGTCACGCGCAGGTGGAGCGACACCACGTCCGATTCCGCCAGTACCCGGTCCAGCGAGCACTGGATGACGCCGTCATTCAGGTCTTCCGCGGTGAGCTGCACGTAAGGGTCGCTCACCAGGATGCGGCAGCCGAAGACCTTGAGCAGCTTCACGACGCGGCGCCCCACCTCGCCATAGCCGATGAGGCCGACCGTCATCTCGCAGAGTTCCTGTCCTGCAAGATTGGCGCGGTAGAGATCGCCCCGCCATTCGCCGCGCTTCAGCGCATCATGGCCGCGCGTGATGTTGCGCGTCTCGGCGAGAATGGCGCCGATGGTGAATTCGGCGACGGCTGAGGCATTGCGGCCCGGCGTGTTGACCACCGTGATGCCGCGCTCGCGCGCTGCCTTCATGTCGATGTTGACCGGTCCGCCGCGCGACACGGCCACGAATTTGAGGTTGGGCAGACGGTCCATGATGGACGCCGAGAGCGGGGCAAGCTGTGTGACAAGGATTTCCGCGTCGCCGGTGAGTTCCACGATCTCATCCGCCGAGCCCATATATTCCTTCAGGCCATCCATGCCCTGCACCGCATAGCCATGTTCCATGGGCTCGTCCGGCCATGGCATGTCGTGGGTGCGGATCGAGAGTTCGAACAGGCGGCAGCGTTCGCGCAGCGCCTCCTCGAACATGGAGGAAAGCATGAAGCGGTCGCCGATGACGGAGATCTTACGAAGCACGATGTGACACCATTGCGCGCCACAGCGGGCGCATTTTCTCGCGGGTTTCCTTGTAGATGGCGAAGGCCCCGTCATAGCGGGGCATGAGGGATGCGTCGGGCTCGGTCACGCTGCCGAGAAGCGGGTCCACCCATTCGGCCACACAGGAATCCATGTCCGGGTAGAGCTTCTGCTGCACGGCGGCCATCATGGCGGCGCCGGCGGCACCGGCCTCCTCGCGCTTCACGCTGCGGATGCGGGCCTTGAGCACGCTGGCCAGCATGAGCCGCAGCGCCTGCGAGCGCGCGGCACCACCGGTGACACGCACCTCGCGGGGGATCTCGCCCATGGCCGAATAGCAATCGCGCGAAGCGAAGCAGAGACCCTCGAACACGCCGCGCATCATGTCGGCAAAGCCCATGCCGAGCTCGAGGCCCGAGAACATGGCGCGCGCCGCTGGCTCCATGAAGGGGCCGCGCTCGCCGGCTTGCGAGATGTAGGGATGGAAGAGGGCGCGCGCGGGCTCGGCTTTCAGGATGCGCTCGTCGAGGCCCTTCAGCAAATCTCCGCGCGAACGCTCCATACCCTGCGAGGCCAGCACGTCGCGCCCGACGTCGAGAAGCCAGTCGATGTTAAGGGTGGAGGCCATGTTGGACTGGATCTGCGCATACATGCCCGGCACGGGGAAGCACATGGTGTAGCCCGAAAGCTCGGCATTGAGCTTCACATGGGCGGCGGAGGGCGCGATCTTCATGTGCATGCCGGTGGAGCCGACGATGGTGCAGCCCGTCTCGCCCTTCGGGTCGTAAAGCCCGCCGCCGAGGCCCGTGCACAGCACGTCGACATAGCCGAGCGTGATGGGGGTTCCGGCCTTGAGGCCGGTGAGAGCTGCGGCTTCGGGCGCCAGGCGTCCCGCGATCTGGGTGCCCTCCACCATCTCCGGCAGCAGGCGCTTCGAGTCCGAAGCGCCGAGCACGTCCAGCACATCCGGCGCATAGCTCCGCGTCGCATACTGGCCGAAAGTGAAATTCGCTTCCGAAGGGTCGGTGCGGCGCGCGCCTGTGAGCTTGAAATAGAGCCAGTCCTTGCAGTGGAAGGCCGTGGTGGCGCGTGCCAGAACCTCGGGCCGGTTCCGCGTCATCCACACGAGCTGCATGCTCATCTGGCAGGCGTTCACGCCCGTTCCGGTCCGCTTGTAATGCGCCGGATAATCCGTGCTGGCCGCGAAGGCCTCGGTGATGGCGGCGGAGCGCGCATCGAGCCACAGCCAGGCGGGGGCCACGGGCTCTCCCGCCTCGTCGATCAGCCACATGCCGTCGCCCTGGCCCGTCACCGAGATGGCGATGAGGCGCTCGGTCAGGTTCGGGATCTTCTCCGAAAGCTCCTTCAGCGTGGCGGCGGCATCGGCCCAGGTGCGGGCCATGTCCTGCTCGGCCGCGCCATCCGCCGCGGTGGTGTAGCGGTTGGGGATGGCGGCGGCCGCGATCTGCTCGCCCGTGGTGGTGAAGGCCACGGACTTGATGACGGACGTGCCGGCATCGATGCCGATCAGCACCCCATCCTTCATGCGGGCTGCCCTCCATGGGCGATGGCATTACCGCTCGCGGGATCGAAAAGGTGCAGGTCCCGCGCCGCGACGTTCAGCGCCACGTCGCTGCCCGGCGCGCGCGACACGCGCTCCTGCGAGACGGAGACGACGGTGCGCCCCGCCACATCGACGGCCACATGCGTCTGGTCGCCCAGCCACTGGCAGGCGACGACCTTACCCTTCACCGGCCCCTCGCCCAGATGCAGCGCATGGGGGCGGATGCCGAGCGCGATCCTGCTCGTCTTGCCCAGCGCCTGCCGGAGCGACTCCGACATCTGCGCGGCGGGGTAGGAGAGCGTGGTGCCACCCTCGACCACGAAGCTCACCTGCTCGGCATTGCTCTTCACCTCGGCGTTGAACACGTTCATGGGCGGTTCGCCGATGAAGGTGCCGGTGAAGAGATTGGCGGGCCTCGCCTTGAGTTCGGCCGGCGTCGCATATTGCTGCAGCACGCCACCTTCCATCACCGCGATGCGATCGGCCAGTGCATTGGCCTCCGTCTGGTCATGGGTGACGAGGATGGTCGTGCACTTGTGCTCGCGCAGGTAATGCTTGATGCGGCCGCGCAGCACGGCGCGGAGCTGCGGTTCCAGCTGGCCCATCGGCTCGTCCAGGAGGTACAAGCCCGCATCGCGCACGAGCGCGCGGCCAAGGCTGGCGCGCTGCTGCTGGCCGCCCGAGACGGAGGAGGGATATTTGTTCAGGATATCCGCGATCTCCAGCATCTCGGCCATGGCCTTGACCCGCTTCTCCTGCTCGGCCTGCGGAAGCTTCGAGGCCTTGAGCGCGAAGGACATGTTCTCGCCAATGGTGAGCGGCGGATAGAGCGAATAGGCCTCGAAGGCCATGGCCACGCCGCGCGCTGCCGGCGCCAGCGTGTGGATCGCCTTGCCCCCCAGCGAGATGGTGCCGTTGGTCACGTCCTCGAAGCCCGCGATCATGCGCAGCGTCGAGGTCTTGCCGCAGCCGGAGGAGCCGAGCAGCGCCACGATCTCGCCGGGCTTCACGGTGAGGTCCAGCGCCTTCACGGCATGGACGTCGCCCTTCCGCGAGCGGTAGATCTTGTCCACCTTGTTGATGATGAGCTCAGCCATGGAGGCGCTCTCCCGTCTGGCGATCGAAGATGTGGGTTCCGGCTTCGGCGAAGCGCGCGAAGACCTTGGCCCCCGGTTCGGGAATGTCGGCGGCGGACGAGGGCAGCGAGGCGAGGAATTCCCAGCCCGACGGCGTCTGCAGGAGGAGCACCGTGCGCTCGTTGAGCGGCGTCACCGCGACGACCTCGGCGGCAAGGCCGGAGTCAGCCGATACATCGACGGATTCGGGTCGAACACCGAATGTGACGGCCTCTCCGGCGTGGGCCTTGTAGTCGGCGGCCACCTGCACCCTGGTGCCGCCCAGCGTCACGTGGACGCCCGCGCCATCCGCCTCGAGCGACGTTTCGGCCGTGTTGATCGAGGGATCGCCGAAGAGCCGTGCGACGCCCAGCGTGGCCGGACGCATGTAGATGTCTTCCGGCGTGGCCGTCTGCACGAATTTGCCGCCCGCCAGAACGGCGATGCGGTCGGCGAGTGCCATGGCTTCCTTGTAGTCCTGCGTCACGTAGAGGACGGTGGCGCCCGACTGGCGCAGCAGGCGTGGTAGTTCGAGGCGCATCTCGAAGCGGAGCTTGGCATCGACGTTGCGCAGCGGATCGTCCAGCAACAGGATCTGCGGTTCGGCGGCGAGCGCGCGCGCAAGGGCCGTGCGCTGCTTCTGGCCGTTCGACAATTCGCGCGGCGCGTGGGTCAGCACATGGTCGATCTTCAAGAGCTTCGCGACCTTGTTGACGCCGGCCTTCACCTTGTCTTCGGCCGCACCCGCCGCGCGCAACGGGGTTGCGATGTTTTCCGCCGCCGACAGGTGGGGAAAGAGCGCGAAGTTCTGGAAGGCCATGCCGACGCCGCGATGCTCGGGCGCGATGTCCGAGACGTCATGACCGCCGATGGCGATCACGCCGGAGGACGGCTCTTCCACGCCCGCGATGAGGCGGAGGAGGATGGTCTTGCCAGTGCCGGAGCCGCCGAAGATCACGACGATCTCGCCCGCCTTCGCCTCGAGGTTCAACCCGTCGAAGACCTTGAAGGAACCGTAGCTCTTCGACAGCGATGTGATGGAAAGCTGGGTCATCCCTTGACTGCACCCATGGAGAGACCCTCGACGAGATAACGCTGCGCATAAAGGGCGAGCGCCAGCGTGGGCGTGATGGAAATGATGATGGCGGCCGCGATCTGGCCGTATTGAATGCCCGACGCGGTCACGAAGGCGAGTGCGCCCACGGTGACGGGCTGCTTGTCGGCAGAGGCCAGGATCAGCGCGAAGACGAAGTTGTTCCACGCGAAGATGAAGGCGAGGAGGCCCGCCGCCGCGATGCCGGGCTTGGCCAGCGGGATCGAGATCTTGCGGAAGGTCTGCCACCAGCTGTTGCCGGCGATCCGATAGGCATGCTCGATGTCGGGGCTGATGTCCTCGAAGTAGCCGCGCACGATCCACAGGATCAAGGGCAGGCAGATCAGCTGGTAGACCCAGATCAGGCCGACATAGGTGTTGGTGAGGCCCAGCGACTTGAAATAGAGGCTCAGGGGCAGCAGCACGAGGAGCGCCGGGGCGAAGCGGAAGGAGAGGAGCGTGAAGGCGATGTCCTCACCCAGCCTGAACTTGAAGCGGGCGAAGGCATAGGCCGCGGGCACGCCCAGCACCAGCGAGACCGCCACCGAGCAGACCGAGAGCAGAACCGAGTTGAACATGTTCTGCATGAAGTTCAGCTGCAGGCTGCCCGCCGCCGTGCGCAACTGCCCGGTGATCAGCGCCGTGTAGTTGTCGATGATCGGCGTGAAGGCGAGCGATGGCGGAATCCGCAGGATGGTCTCGTTGGTCTGGAGCGACATGAGGAAGATCCAGACGATGGGGAAGAGGAAGAACACCAGCACCAGCGTGATCAGCACGCCGCGCAGGGTCTTTTCGAAGGTGGATGTGTGGTCCATGGATCAATGCGCTCCGTGGGCGCGTTCGCGTAGCTTGAGCCACTGCTTGATGAAGACGTTGGACAGCGCATAGGTGATCGCCCAGAGGATGATCATGAGGGCAGCCGAACGTCCCACATTGGTGGCCTGGAAGAAGTCGAGATAGGCCTGCACCTGGAAGACCAGGAGCTTGTCGCCGGGCCCGCCCTGGGTCATCGCGTAGATGATGTCGAACTGCTGGATCGAGTCGAGCAGGCGGAACAGCGTGGCGGTGATGATGTAGGGCATCAGCATGGGCAGCGTGATGCGGAAGAACACGAAGCTGCGCGGCACGCCGTCAAGGGCTGCGGCTTCGAAGGGGGCCTTGGGCAGCGAGCGCAGGCCTGCCAGCAGCAGGATCATGATGAAGGGCGTGTAGACCCACATGTCCACCAGCAGCACGGTGAAGAGTGCGGTCGAGGGATCAGACGCCCACTTGAAGTTCTGAACGCCGATCACCGTCAGCAGATAGCTGAGGATGCCGAAATCCGGATGCGTCATCAGCTTCCACATCAGCGCGGCGAGTGCCGGCGCCGTCATCAGCGGCAGGAGCAGCAGGATGGACGCGATGTTGTTGAAGCGCGACGGCCGCTGCAGGAGAAGCGCGATCCCTAAGCCCAGAAGAAGCTCAAGGCCCACCGTCAGGAACGCATAGGTGAGCGAGATGTAGACGGTGTTCCAGAACTTCGGGTCGGTGAAGAAGTTGAGGTAGTTGTCGAACCAGATGAAGCCCTTCATGGCGGGCAGGTTCATCCGGTAGCGCAGCATGGAATAATAGACGGCTGTGAAGAACGGGATGAGGATCCCGATGCACATCAGCAGGGCGGGAAGCGAGAGAAGATAGGGCAAGGCCCGTCGCATGAAGCGGCTTTGCTTCACGGGTGTGCGCATCTCTGTGGCGGCGGCTGTCATTCGTGGGCCCGGCAATCTCTTTTACGGGGAGGGGAGGGAAGGGGCGCGGGATGCCGCAGGGAGACGGCAGCCCGCGCGCCAGGTGTTGCTTAGCCGAGGCCGGCTTCGGCCAGCTTCTTGTCGATTTCGGCGGCCATCGTGTCGAGGCCCTCGTCGACCGGGATTTCCTTCGCCACCATCTTCTGCAGGTTCTCGGCCCACAGCGTGGTGAGGTCGAAGAACAGCGGCTGGGCGGTGAAGTAGATCTTCGCGCCCGGCGCCGACACGTCGTGCTGGTTCAGGTAGCCCGGATAGGACTTGTCGATGCGGTTGCGGAACTCTTCGTCCTTCCAGACGGAGGCGCGGACCGGGTTGACGAAGTCCATCTTGCGGGCGCCGAACAGGTCATGCTCGACGGAGGTCGCCCACTGCAGGAAGTACCAGGTGGCGTCCTTCTGGGTGCCGGCATTGTTCATGGCCAGCGACCAGATCCACACGTTCGGCGTGGGCGCGGAGGCATTCGGGTTGGCCGCGAACGGCGCATAGCCGAGGTTGCCCTTCTCCTTGTTGTCCCCGCCGTTCATGAAGTAGCCGAGGATGTCGGCGTCGAAGATCATGGCGGAAGCGCCCGCACCGAGGTCGGTGCCGACCTGGTACCAGGTGTAGGTGGACCAGTTCTTCGGGCCCGAGTCCTGGATCATCTTGACCCAGTCCGCGTGGAAGGACTTGGAACCAGCGGTGTTCATCGCCGCCTTCAGCTTGCCATCGGCGACGGTGAAGTCCTTCTCGCCGAAGTTGGCATAGCCCGAGAGGAAGCCCGGGTGGATCGTGGCCCAGGAGCGCGAGCCGCGCACGCCGATGCCGTACGGTCCGCCGAGGTCCTTCGTGAGCTTGGCCGAGATCTCGACCATTTCGCCGAGGTTCTTCGGGGGCTGCACGCCGACCTTGTCGAACATCTTCTTGTTGTAGGAGATGTTGTTGAGCTCATAGCCCCACGGAATGCACCACTGCTTGGCATCCGCCGAGCCGAGTTCGCCGCCGGGAACGCCGTTCCACGAGGTGGAGGCGCGCAGGCCGGGCAGGACGTCTTCCCAATTGTAGTTGGGGTTGGTCTTGGCCGGGTCCTTGATGAACTCGTTGAGGTCGGTGATCCAGCCGGCCGGACCATAGGTCCAGGTCATGTAGGCGCCGGTCATGAACGCGTCATACTCGGTCGAGCCGGAGGAGAGGGCCGCCGTCACCTTGTCGAAGTAGACGTCCTCGGGGAAGATGTCCCACGAGATGTCCATGCCGGTCATCGACTTGAAGGTCTCGATGTTGGCGATCATGGCGTCGGCGTAGGGATGCTTGTTGAGCAGAAGCTTCAGCTTCGAGCCCTTGTACTTCATCCAGTCGAAGTCGGCGGCCATGGCGCGGGTCTGCGCCTGCGTCAGCAGGAAGCCGGCAGCCGAGGCCGAGAGGCCCGCCTTGCCAGTTGCCTGGATCAGTTCGCGGCGGCTCATCTTCTTCGCCACGAAGGCTTCGAAGAGGCCTTTTTCCTTATCGTACATTCCCATTCCTCCGTTTGTTGTGGGGGTAAGGCACAGTTGAGTTAGCCCGGTGCGGTTTTCCCGTTCTTCTTGCCGGGCTCACGTCCCGGTTTCAGTGCGGCGAGGTGCCTTGCGGTCGCCTCGTCCGTGATCAGGCCAAAAAGAAGTCCGTGCTCCAGAATGGCGCGGATGGCCCGAGTTTTCGAAGTGCCGCCGGCAAGGGCGACGATCTTGTGACTTTTGAGATCGGCAAAGCGCGGCGCCATTGCCCGGTCTGAAACGGAATTGGGCAAATGGGCGCCCGTCTCGCTGAAGAAGTGGCCGAGGAGTTCGGCGCAGGCGCCCGTCTTCATCACCTCGTCGACGTCTTCCTCGTCCACCATGCCGGCGGTGGCGATGAAGCTCTTGCGGTCCACCTCGCCGATGCCGGCGATATAGAGATCGGCCTCGCGGGCCATGGCGAGCACGTCCGACACGCCATATTGCGATTCGAGGACATGCCGGTCCTTCTCGGTGTTGGCGAAGAACGGCACCGGCATCACATAGGCTTCCGCCGCCGTGCGCTCGGCGAGGCGGTGGATCACGTCGAAGGGGCTTGCCGCGAAGCGGCGGGTGAGGCCGCCCAGCAGCGACACGAACCTGGTGCGATGCGCGGCCACGCTGGGCATCAGGTCAACCGCGGCGGCCAGCGTGCGGCCATGGCCGATGCCGATCATGCCGTGGCGCCCGTCCTCGATGAGGTGCCTCAGATAGCGTGCGCCCGCCATGCCGAGCGTCCTGAGCGGCAGGGGGCCTTCATCGATGTTGGGAACCACCTCGCATTGCGTCAGGCCGTAATCCGACTTGAGCTTTTCCTCGAGCGCGATGCAGCCCGAGATCGGGCCCTCGACGAAGACGCGGATCAGCCCGTCGGCGCGCGCCCGGGCGATCAGCCGGTGCGCCTTGGTGCTCTGCACGCCCAGGAGTTCCGCCACCTCGCCCTGTGTCTTGCCGCCGGCGAAGTGCAGCCACGCGGCGCGCGCTGCGAGTGCGGCTTCCTCGTCCACCACGGGGGCTGGCTGGTGCAGCGTCAACGACTCTCCCACTCACGGCTGAAAATTTTTTCTTGAGGTGCAATATTTTTCAGATAAGCTTCCCCGTCAACAGAATTCGATATTGCACCGCAATAGAAAACGGCCGCTCAGATGGGTTTCACGCTCTCCGTCAACACCAATCCCTTCGTGAATCGCTTCGCCGAACCGGAGGATCTGATCGGTGTGCTGGCCGGGGAAATCGGCATCGGCCATATCCAGCTGGTGCATGAATTCATCAACCCGTCCTGGGCGGGCTGCACGGTGCGCCGCCTGACGGACCGCCTGGCGAAGGCCTGTGCGCAGACGGGTGCGAAGGTGACGTCGATCATGACGGGCCCCTATGGACGGCTCAATCACTTCGTTCATCCTGACGCCGATGTTCGGCAATACTATGTCCAATGGTTCAAGGGCATGGCCGACATCGCGGGCGATCTGGGCGCTCCCGCCATCGGCACCCAGTTCGGCATCTTCACCTACCGGGACTATGACGACCTGCAGCGCCGTGATGAGCTGATGAAGATCGCGCTCGACTGCTGGCGCGATGTGGCGGAGCACGCCAAGGCCCGCGGCCTCAGCTGGCTCTTCTGGGAGCCCATGTCGGTGGGACGCGAGCTCGGCCACACCCTGAAAGAGACCCAGAGCCTTCAGGACTGGATCGACGCGGGCGACCTTCCCATCCCGCTCAAGCCCATGGTGGATATCGATCACGGCGATGTGACCTCGCCCGATCCGGCCGACGTTGATCCCTATGCCTGGGCGGAACGCTTCGCCACGCA
>Ga0181554_1003676_pt1 | contig 12866 bp, 13 predicted proteins | sample 011ome_16_FD_145602 | JGI IMG/M metagenome (GOLD analysis project Ga0181554, IMG submission 145602) | Coastal salt marsh microbial communities from the Groves Creek Marsh, Skidaway Island, Georgia - 011503CT metaG (spades assembly) | ecosystem: Environmental > Aquatic > Marine > Intertidal zone... | reverse complement strand
GTCCTTCTCCGTAATGCACGGCAGGGACACCTTGGTTTCCGGAAGATTCAACCCCTTGCGAGGTCGGAGCGGACCCCCGTGAATCACCTCGCATTGCACTTCGTCTTCGCCGTTGGTGGAAGTGACGCGAAGGGCCAACTTGCCGTCGTCGAGAAGCACGCGTTCTCCGGCTTGCACGTCCGCAGCGAACGCCTCGTAATCCGTGTAAACCACGCCGTCCTTCCCTTCACCAGTTCCCACACGAACGGTCAACGTCTCACCCTCAACGAGGGCCATCTCGCCCCCGGCAATCTCGCCAACGCGCAACTTGGGTCCCTGCAAATCCGCAAGCACGGCTGTGTAGGTTCCCAGCTCTCCGTCCAGACGGCGCACCGTGTCGATGGTGTCGCCGTGAACTTCGTGAGCTCCGTGAGAAAAGTTAATTCGAGCCACGTTCAAGCCTTCCAGAATCAGCTGTTGCAAAACTTCTTCTGAACACGAAGCCGGCCCGAGGGTGGCCACGATTTTGGTGCTTTTGGTGACGGGTTGTTGGTGCGTCATGCGATGCGCGTGAAAATGAGGAAGGGCGTTTCCTTCCGGCTGCAAAAATGGGCGGAGAACCGGTTCCCACAAGGTGTGGAGGCATGAAATCCGCGTAAAATCGTCAATCGAAGAGGGTCAAGGGCTCCATGGCGCCGGAAGATTCGGGGTCAAGCACCGTCACAAACGACACCTCAGGCAGCGCCCGAAGCTGAGCCACCACCTCGTGTGCCGCCAGTTCATGGTGGTTGACCCTCAACAAGTAATCCAAACCGGAAGCGCCTTTGGCAAGCATGCCTTCCTGCAAGCGGTTGAGCACCAACGTCACGGCAATCCCAGCCTCCTCGTCAAGAAACCTCATGGACGGGTGGACCGTTTCTTTCCCAGCGCCGTGCGACACCACCACGTCCTGGTCGCATTGCATGCGCCAGCCAAACGACCGGTTCATCGCCCAAGCAAGTCGGTGGCACCCCTTGGAGGAGGCCAGCCCCAAGAGTTCGTAATCCGGAGTGTACTCCCATTCCAGCGTATGCTGCATGGGTTACGAGTCGGTGGTTTGGGAGCTCTCGCCTTGAGAGGGGCTGGACCCGCGGCCGCGGCCAGAACGCCTCGAGCGCGAACGGGACGAACGGGGCTTGTCCGTGGGCTTGTCGCCCGACTTGGCAGCTTCGGCGTTGCTCTTGTTGGAGGTCTTTCCTCGTCCACGACGGCGTGACTGTCCCGCCCCGCGGGACCGTTTTTTCTCGGCGCCGTTCGCAGGGCTTTGGTCCTCGGAATGCGAATCGCTGCCTCCAGAAGCAGAGCGGCGGTCGTACACCTTTTTCCAGGCCCGACGCGCCGCGTCTTGTTCGGCGAGCTTTTTGGACCTGCCGACGCCTATCCCGTAGAGCTCCCCGTTGATTTTTGCGGCGATTTCGTAGCGCTCGTCTCCGGCACTTTCGTCGTCACGAACCACGTCAAACGAAAGGTTCTTCTTCCGTTTGGTGGCCCAGTGATGAAGTTGACTCTTGAAGTCCGACGTCTCGTGGACCTGCTCGTCCAGCCCGTAGTGCTTCAACATGACAAGCACCGCGCGCTGGGTGCGTTGAAAACCGTGGTCGAGGTAGATGGCCCCAATCAGTGCCTCCAAGGCGTTGCCGATCATGGAGTCGTGGATGTCCTCGCGCCGCATTTTGGCCTGAATCAGGTGGTGCAAACCCATGTTCTTGCCCAACAAATTCAAGTTCTTTCGATTCACGATGCGGCTTTTGCGCTTGGTCAATTCGCCTTCCTGCTCTGCAGGGAAACTGCGGTAGAGGTAGTTGGCCATGGTGAGGTCCAAGACCACGTCGCCCAAAAATTCAAGCCGCTCGTTGCTCTTCAGGCCGGTCTTGTCGCCGTCGAGCATCGACGAGTGCGTCAAGGCCTCATCGTAGGCACTGCGTTGGCGAACGCGCAGTCCAAATTCCCGGCGCACCAACGTGCGAATGTCTGTGTCCGGTCCAGTTTGCGTGGCCCGGGTAAGACGTTGCCAGAACCGAATCATGAAAGGGCTTTAAACACCACGGAAGCGTTGTGACCGCCGAAGCCAAAGGTGTTGCTCAAGGCCGCGCGAACTTCGCGCTTTTGGGCTTGATTCAAGGTGAGGTTGAGCTTGGCGTCGAGTTCTTCGTCCACGTGCTCGTGGTTGATGGTCGGAGGCACAACCTGGTCGACGATGGCCATGATGCAGGCCATGGCTTCCACAGCTCCAGCCGCGCCGAGCAAGTGTCCTGTCATGCTCTTGGTGGAGCTGATGTTCAACTTGTACGCGTCGTCTCCAAACACCTGTTGAATGGCTTTGATTTCGGCCACGTCACCAAGCGGAGTGGACGTGCCATGAACGTTGACGTAGTCGACGTCTGCGGGAGACAAACCTGCGTCGTCGAGTGCGTTTTTCATCACATTGCGTGCACCAAACCCTTCGGGGTGCGGGGCGGTGATGTGGTGCGCGTCCGCGGTCATGCCGCCTCCCACCATTTCGCAATAAATCTTGGCACCGCGAGCTCGAGCATGCTCCAAGTCTTCCAGAATGATGCCGGCACCTCCTTCGCCCAAGACGAAGCCGTCGCGCGTGGCGTCAAACGGACGAGAAGCTCGCGCTGGATCGTCGTTCCTCGTGGAGAGCGCTTTGAGGGCGTTGAAGCCGCCAATGCCGCCTTCCGTCACCGCAGCCTCCGAACCGCCCGTCACGACGACGTCGGCTTTGCCGAGGCGGATGGTGTTGAACGAGTCAATGAGGGCGTGGGTGGAACTCGCGCAGGCCGAAACCGTGGCGTAGTTGGGTCCGCGCAAGTTGTTCCGAATGCTGATGTGCCCGGGAGCGATGTCCGTGATCATCATCGGAATGAAGAACGGCGAGAAGCGCGGAGTGCCGTCCCCTGTGTAGAAGTTCTTTGCTTCGTTCATGAAGGTTTGGAACCCTCCGATGCCTGAACCCCAAATGACACCTGCCCGGTCTGGGTCGAGGTTGCCGGCCTCCACAGAGAGGCCGGCGTCCTTGAGTGCCATTTCCGCCGTCACCACGGCGTACTGCGTAAACAAGTCCATTTTCCGAGAATCCCGACGTTCGATCCATTCGCTCGGATCGAAGTCTTTCACTTCGCACGCAAACTGCGTCTTGAAGTTGGTAGCGTCAAAGCGCGTGATGGGTGCGGCGCCGCTGACACCCTGCACCAAATTGGTCCAGAACGTCTTGGCGTCGTTTCCAAGAGGTGTAAGGGCCCCAAGGCCTGTTACGGCTACGCGACGAAGTTCCACGACTCTGAAAAATGAACAGCTTCAGCGTGTGCTGAACCTTAGGCGTTCTGAGAAATGTAGTCCACCGCTTGGCCCACCGTGCTGATCTTCTCAGCTTGGTCGTCGGGGATGGCAATGTTGAATTCCTTTTCGAATTCCATGATGAGTTCCACGGTGTCGAGGGAGTCGGCGCCCAAATCGTTCGTGAACGAGGCTTCAGTGGTCACCTCTCCGGCGTCAACGCCCAACTTGTCCACGATGATCGCGGTTACTTTTTCTTGGATTTCAGACATGATATGTGGGTTGTGTTCTGTGTGAATTCGGCCGCAAAGTAACGGCACGCTTCGAGCTCTGAGGGCCAATGTTTGAAACTTTTGAACGTTTTGGGGCGGAAAACGAGCCCAAACCGCGCATTGCTGACCTCAGGGATACTCCACCAAGACCTCCGAACGCGACTTGCGGGTCAAATCGGGAACGGTCAAACCTTCGGCAGGGTACCCGATTGGAATGTTCAGGAACGCCCGTTCGTTGGCCGGCCGCCCCAAAGCCTCGGCTAAAAAGCCCATGGGTGAAGGGGTGTGTGTTAGCGCAACCAACCCAACGCGATGCAGGGCCGTGAGCAACATGCCGACCGCGATTCCCACGCTCTCGTTGACGTAGTAGTTCGCCCGCTTCCCGCCTTCTTCCGTCGTGTCATGCACTTGCTTGAACACAACAATGAGCGCAGGCGCCTCTTCGATGAACGGCTTGACGTGGTCGGTGCCGAAGGGTTCGAGGTCCTGGAGCCACTCGGCGCTCATGCGGCCGTGGTAGTTCCGGAATTCTTCTTCCTCGGCCGCCCGGCGAATGTCCTTGCGGAGCTCCGGGTTCGTGACGAGGCAGAACGTCCACGGCTGCTTGTGCGCGCCGGAGGGCGCGGTGCACGCCGTGTCAATGCAGTTGCGGACCGCCTCGAGGGGCACGGACTCCGGAGAAAAGACGCGTGCACTGCGCCGAGTGGCCATCTCCTGATAAAATTCGCGGCTCCGCGCCACCATCTCGTCCGGGCTCAGGCGCGGGAGGTTGTACGGAATGAACTTCTCGCTTCCGTCTTCGTGCGTCATGACAGCGATTTGCGGAGCTCGCGCATGATTTTGGACGCGAAGATGAACTCGTTCAAGGCCTCGCTGTCCGCCCTCAGGAGATCGGCCGTGGGGCCGTGCCAAGCGATGGCGCCTTCGTGCACGTAGTGGATGAAGTCCGAGGCTTCCATCACGCTGTTCATGTCGTGCGACACGACCACGGTCGTCATGTTGAACTCGCGCGTGAGGTCGACAATGAGGTTGTCGATCACGATGGCCGTTTGGGGGTCAAGGCCCGAGTTGGGCTCGTCGCAGAACAAATACTTGGGGTTCATGGCAATGGCGCGGGCGATGCCCACACGCTTTTGCATCCCGCCGCTGAGCTCGGACGGGAACTTGGCCCCGGCTTGAGGAAGCTCGACGCGTTCGAGGCAAAAGGCCGCCCGTTCGCGCATCTCCGCTTCGGACATGGTGCTGAACATGCGAAGCGGGAACATGACGTTTTCCTCGACCGTCATGCTGTCAAACAAGGCACTGCCCTGGAAGAGCATGCCGATTTCCTGGCGCACGGCCTTCCGGCTCAGGCGATTCATCTCGGTGAAGTTTCGGCCGTCGTAGGTCACGTGCCCTTGGTCCGGCTCGAGCAGCCCGACCGTGCATTTGGTCAAGACACTTTTCCCCGAACCGCTTCGGCCGATGATGAAGTTGACCTTGCCGGGATGGAACTGGGCAGAGACGTCCTGGAGCACGGTTTGGTCTCCAAACGACTTCGACACGTGGTGAATCTCAATCATCGTCCGCGCCTTTAGCCGAGCAGCATTTGGGTCAGCAACAAATTGGCGATCATCACGATGACCACCGCGTACACCACGGCCTTCGTGCTGCTCCGGCCCACCTCGAGGGCACCACCTGACGTGAAGTAGCCGTGGTAGGCACTCACGGAGCTGATGATCAGGGCGAACACGCACGTCTTGAGGATGGCGTACGTCACGTCAAACGCGTTGAAGTCAATCTGCATGCCGTACTCGAAGTCGGCCACCGAGCTCACGCCCGTCGACACGCCCACCCACAGCCCCGCTCCGATGCCGAGCACCATGCTCAGGATGACAAGGAACGGAATGCAGGTCAGCGCCGCAATCATCTTCGGAAGCACGAGGTACCCCGCGCTGTTCACCCCCATGATTTCGAGGGCGTCGATTTGCTCCGTGACCCGCATGGTGCCGAGCTGGGAGGCGATGTTCGACCCCACCTTTCCGGCCAAAATCACGGGAATCAGCGTCGGGCTGAATTCCAAAATCATGGTCTGTCGAACCGTGAAGCCAATGGTGTAGACTGGAATCCAGCCGCCGATTTGGTGTGCCGTTTGGATGCAAATAACCGCACCCATGAACACGCTCAGAAGCGCAACAATGCCCAGGCTTTGCAGGCCAATGGCGTTCATTTCTTCCAGGAGCAGGCGCCGAAACACCGCACCCTGTTCAGGGCGCCGCATCACGCTGCGCAGGAACGCCGCGTACCGGCCAATGTGGAAGAACAAACCCATGGGACGAAGGTACAAGCTAACTTCGCGGTCATGAACCTGAAAGGAATTGGACGTCTTCTCGCTGCGTTTGCCTGTTGGGGCATGCTTGTCGCAACGACAGGATGCAACACGACCAAAGGCTCGAAAGGGAAATGCCCCACGTGCCCCGAGTGGACCACTCCCGCCCAACCTCCCCGTTAAGTCTCATGGCACATCAACCCCACACCTACGCCGTCATCATGGCGGGAGGCATTGGCTCGCGTTTTTGGCCCATGTCTCGAAGCGCGGAGCCCAAGCAGTTCCTGGACATCCTCGGCACCGGTCGGTCGCTAATTCGCATGACGTTCGACCGGCTTGAGAAGCTGGTTCCCGCGGACCGCATCCTGGTGGTGACCAACGCGCGGTACCGCGACCAAGTCGCTTCGCACTTGCCTGAAATGCCCGTCGAGAACATCCTCTGCGAGCCGTTCATGCGCAACACCGCGCCCTGCATTGCGTACGCCAACGCCGTGATCGCGTCCCGCGACCCGGAGGCGGCGGTTGTGGTGGCGCCGTCCGACCATTTGATCCTCGACGAAAAGGGGTTCTTGGACGTGTGCTGCACGGCCCTGGAGACCACGCGCAACACGACGTCGCTCGTCACCCTCGGCATCCAGCCCACCCGTCCCGACACCGGCTACGGCTACATCCAGTACGAAGAGCCCCTCGACGAAACTCAACCTGACGTCCGTCCGGTCAAGACGTTCACGGAGAAACCCGATTTGGCCACGGCGGAAACGTTCCTGGCCTCGGGAGAATTCTGCTGGAACAGCGGCATCTTCGTTTGGTCCCTGAACAACATTCAAGCGGCCTTCGAAACGCACCTGCCCGACATGCACGCTGAATTCGCGGAGGCCAACCTCGAAAACCCGTTGGAGCTCAACGCCGTCTACGGCAATTGCGACAGCATCAGCATCGACTACGGCATCATGGAGAAAGCCTCTCACGTGCAGGTGGTGCTGTGCGACATCGGATGGAGCGACCTTGGAACGTGGGGAAGCCTCAAGGAAAAGTTGGAGGCCGATGCCGACGGGAATGCTTCCGCACACGTCCGCGTTCGCGCGGTGGATTCACGCGACAATCTGGTGGTTGGCACGCCTGGAAAAAGCGACAGCCCTCAAAAACTCGTGGCGCTCAAAGGCCTCGAGGGCTACATCGTGGTCGACACGCCGCACGCGTTGCTGGTTTGTCCCGCGACGGACGAACAATGGATCAAGGAGCTGGTCGGCGACCTCAAACGCGACGAGGGCGAGGCGTTGGTGTAACGACCCGCCCTCGCAAAATTTTGCTTCAGCGCTGGGGTCAGCGGCGGCCCACCATGTCCCCGGGCACCACCCAGGCGTCGTACTCCTCTTCGGTGAGGTAGCCCGTGGCCAAAGCTGCGGCCTTCAGCGTCGTGCCTTCGGCGTGCGCCTTGCCCGCGATTTCCGCGGCCTTGTAGTACCCAATCTTGGTGTTGAGGGCAGTCACCAGCATAAGGCTGTTGTTGACGAGCTCGGTGATTCGGGCTGTGTTGGCTTCGATGCCGTCGACGCAGTGTTCCGCAAACGACACGCACGCGTCGCCGAGAAGGCGCGCCGACTCGAGGATGTTGCGGGCCATCATCGGCTTGAACACGTTGAGCTCGTAATGGCCTTGGGTGCCGCCCACGGTGACCGCCACGTCGTTGCCCATCACCTGAGCGCAAACCATCGTCATGGCTTCGCACTGGGTCGGGTTGACCTTGCCAGGCATGATGCTCGACCCAGGTTCGTTGGCGGGGAGCAAGAGCTCGCCGATGCCGGAACGTGGGCCGGAACCCATCATGCGGATGTCGTTCGCGATTTTGTTCAGGGACACGGCAAGTTGCTTGAGCGCGCCGTGGCTTTCGACAATCGCGTCGTGCGCCGCGAGGGCTTCAAACTTGTTGTCGGCCGTGACAAAGGGGTGGCCCGTCGACGCGGCGATGTGCTTGGCCACGAGGACGTCGTAGCCCTCGGGAGTGTTGATGCCTGTGCCTACGGCCGTGCCGCCTAGGGCGAGCTGCTGCAGGTGAGGCAGCGTGTTGCGCAAGGCCTTCAGCCCAAACTCCAACTGCGCCACGTACCCGCCAAATTCCTGGCCCAGCGTCAGCGGCGTCGCGTCCATGAGGTGGGTGCGGCCGATCTTGACGATGTCGTCAAAGGCCTTCGCCTTCGCCGCAAGCGAGTCCCGCAATCGCTCCACGCCCGGCACCGTCGTCTCGACAACGGCGGCGTAGGCCGCGATGTGCATCGCCGTGGGGTACGTGTCGTTCGAACTCTGGCTCTTGTTCACGTCGTCGTTGGGGTGCACAGGGCGGTCGCCTTGGCCCAGCGTGCCGCCCGAAAGGACGTGTGCGCGGTTCGCCACCACTTCATTGACGTTCATGTTGCTCTGCGTGCCCGACCCCGTTTGCCAAACCACCAACGGGAACTGGTCGTCGAGCTTGCCTGCCAGGATTTCGTCGCACGCCGCCACAATCAGGTCTTTCTTGGACGCGTCCATCGCCCCCAACTCGCAGTTGGTCATGGCCGCCGCACGCTTCAAGTGCGCGAATGCCCGGACGATTTCCATGGGCATGGAACCGGCAGGGCCGATTTTGAAGTTGTTGCGCGATCGCTCGGTTTGAGCGCCCCAGTATTTGTCTGCAGGAACGTGGACTTCGCCGAGGGTGTCTTTTTCGATGCGGGTGGACATGTGCGGTCGTCTTGGAATTTGATTCAAGGGTTGTGGCGAATGGGCTCCGCCGGGCCAAGTCATAGGTCGTCGGTGTGGTCTGCGCCGGCGCCCTCGCCCATCAGGTAAGCCTTGAGGAAGCCGTCGAGGTCGCCGTTCATCACGGCGTCGACGTTGGAGGTCTCGTGACCGGTACGCACGTCTTTGACCATCTTGTACGGCTGCATGACGTAGGACCGGATTTGGGACCCCCACTCAATCTTCTTCTTGCCCGCCTCAATTTCAGCTCGGGCCTCGTTGCGTTTGGCGATCTCCATCTCGTAGAGCTGGGACTTCAGAAGCTGCATCGCCTTCTCTTTGTTGCCGAGCTGCGAGCGCGTTTCGGTGTTGTCAATGATGATGCCTGTCGGTGCGTGGCGAAGGCGGACGCCGGTCTCGACCTTGTTCACGTTTTGGCCACCCGCCCCGCCTGAACGGAACGTTTCCCACGTGATGTCTCCGGGATTGACGTGGATCTCGATGGTGTCGTCGACCAAGGGGTAGACGTACACGCTGACGAAGCTGGTGTGGCGGCGGGCGTTGCTGTCGAAGGGGCTGATGCGCACCAAGCGGTGCACGCCGTTCTCTCCCTTGAGCATCCCAAACGCAAAGTCCCCGTCAAACTCCATCGTAACTTGCTTGATGCCCGCGACTTCGCCGTCTTGCAAGTCCAGTTCCTTGACCTTGTAACCGTTCTTCTCCCCCCACATGCGGTACATGCGCATGAGCATGGACGCCCAATCGCAACTTTCGGTGCCGCCCGCACCGGAGGTGATCTGCATGACCGCATTGAGGCCGTCTTCTTCGGCGCTCAACATGTTCTTAAACTCAAGCTCTTCGATGGCTTCCGTCGCCGACGTAAAGGCCTTGTCGACTTCCGCCTCGTCTTCCTCTCCCGCCTTCATGAACTCGTACAACACGCTCAAATCTTCGACCGACGTGGCGCAATCGTCGTACGCCTGAACCCAACTCTTCTTGGTCCGCATGCGCTTCATGACCTTCTCGGCCTCCTTGGGGTCGTTCCAAAACTCCGGATCCTGCGTCAGCTTCTCGTCCTCCGCAATTTCCATGCGCTTTTGTTCTACCGAGAGGTAGCCCTTCAATTCTTCCACGCGCTTGCTCAGGGCGTTGATTTGGTCGACCGTCAACATGGGGCAAAAGTAGGATGCGCAGGACCTCCCTCGAATCGGAAGGTCACGAATCTTGGGACTCTTCGCCGAGGTTGTCCGAGGAAAGGCTGTCCAAAGACGTCCAAACCATCCGCTGCGGGAATCCCCGTTGCAGCAGCCAACGAATCACCCGGTCGCGGTGGTCCTGTACCTCCGAGGCGCGGCGTTGAACCAGCCGGTCCACGGCGTCTTGCCATTGCCCTTGCGGAACCTCGGCGATGGCCCGGTCTGCAACCGCGCCGGACACCCCGCGCGACGCCAGTCCCGCCTTGATTTTCAGGGGGCCCCATGACTTGTGCTCGAGGTGCGTTCGCGTGTACGACTCCGCGCAGCGCGTGTCGTCGACGTATCCTTCCCGTGCAAGCGAAGCCGCGCACTCCTCCACCCAGTTCTCCTTTGAGCCTGATTCCGACAGGGCCTCCACAGCGGAGGCGACTTCCCGCAACTTCACGTGCGTTTCATGCATGGTTCGGTCGCGCAGGGCACACCATTTTTGGACCCTTGCCAAGGCTGCCGCAGCAGCCCTCTTCTCCTTCAAATCCTGTTCCACACGCCGAAGGTGCGCAGAAAACCCGTATTTTGCAGTCTCTAACAACCCCAACTTTACCGCCATGCGGTCTGAAATTTTGCAACGTATCCAAACCCTCCTTCAAAGCGAGGATTTGGAGGCCATCCGCAAGGATGTGCGCACCGACATCGAGTCCTTTCGATCCTTGATCCAAGAAGATTTCCGCCAGCAACGCGAAGCGTGGGCCGAGGCGGACCACGAGGACGACGAAAAATTCCAATTCCAACCCAGCCCGGAAGAAGTTCAGTTCAACGAATTGGTCGACCAGTTCAAGGAACGTGAAAAGGCTTGGAGGCAGCGCATTGCGGAGGAGCAGCGCGCCAACCTCGAAGTCAAGACCGGCCTGATCGAGGAGCTCCGCAAGACCATCCAGGAAGAAGAAAACATCGGTGCCGCGTTTGCCCGGTTCAACGAAGTCAGGGAGAAGTGGGAAGCCACCGGCGACGTGCCTGGCGACCGTTACAAGGAGGTGCACGACGAGTACCACCGCCTGCGCGACGAGTTTTTCTACAACATCAACATCTACAAGCAGCTGCAGGAGCACGACTTGCAGAAGAACCTGACGTTGAAGGAAGGCCTCATTGCCCAAGCCCAAACCCTCGCCGCCCTCGAGGACCTCAAGGAACGCGAAAAGCTCGCCCGCGACCTCCAAAAACAATGGTTCGACATCGGGCCCTCCCCTCGGGAGACCTTCCAAGAGTTGGCCGACACGTTCTTTGGGCTGACCCGCGAAACGTTTGACGCAGTCAAAGAGCACTACGACGCCATCCGAGCGCAATTCGAAGTCCACAAAGCCGAAAAGGAGGCACTCATTTCCGAGCTGCAGGCGTTGCTGAGCGAAGACATCGACGACCACAAAGCGTGGCAGAGTGCAACCGGACAGGTGGTCAACCTGCAGGCCAAGTGGAAAGCCACAGGATTTGCCGGCAAGGAACACAACGAAGAGTTGTGGAGCCAGTTCCGAGAGGCGGCCGACGTGTTTTTCGAGCGAAAGCAGGTCTTCTACGACCGCATGAAGGCCTCGAGCAAGGTGGCCAAAGAGAAGAAGACCCGGTTGATTGAAGAAGCGGAAGGCATCCAGAACAGCACGGATTGGAAAGCCACCACCGACGCCATGATCCGCCTCCAAAAAGAATGGAGGGCCGCCGGACCTTGCGCCCCGGGTGACGAACACCGCCTGTGGAAAAAGTTCCGAACCGCGCAAGACGTCTTTTTCAAGGCCAAGAAGGCCCAGTTCGCGGACCGCGGAAAAGAGGAGAAAGCCAACCTCGAGTTGAAGATGGCCTTGCTCGAAAAGATCGAGGCGTTCACACTCAGCGACAACCGAAACGCAGACCTCGAGACACTCAAAAGCTTCTCCACGGAATGGCGCGAAGTCGGGTTCATCCCCCGCAAGAACCTCGACCAAGTCATGGAGCGCTTCCGAACCGCCATGGACAAGCATTACGACGCCTTGTCCGCGGCCCGTTCGGAACGCAGTGTGCAGACCTATTCCAAGCGCGTGGAGCAGTTGAGCTCCGGCGACAGCCGCGACCTGCGCCGAGAACAGGGCATCCTTCGAGACAAGATCGCGCGACTTCAGCAGCGCATCACCTCCACGGAGGAAAACATGGAACGCTTCACGGGAAAGGGTGCGGAATCGATTCGCGAACAGGCGCTCAAGACCATTAAGTCTTACCAACGTGAGATCGACGAGATCAAGGCAAAGCTGAAAATGCTCCGGGAGGCAGGCAACTCTGATTCCTAATCACGCTCCACCAGTGGAAGCGTTTTTCAACGCCGAGGACGTCCATTTCTGCGCCTCCAACCAATCGAGGTACGCAGGCAGCACCGCGTGCAGCACTTCGGCGCATTTGGGGCTGTCGTGAAACACCACGATGCTCCCGGCCCGGGTGTGCCGCTTGAGGCGCGCCAGCACCGCCTCGGCACCGGCCCGACCCTTCGCCGCGTAATCGCCGCTCAGCACGTCCCACATCACGGACGTCGCATGATAACTTAGGGCTTGGGCCTGGGGACGCGAGAATTTCCCGTAGGGCGGCCGAAACAAGTCCACGCCTTGCCCTGCCAAAGCCATCGATTGGCGTGCCGAGGCGACGTACGCTTCCGTGCCGGTGCGCCAACCGTGCTCGTGGCGCATCGTGTGGCCGCCCAGCACGTGGCCTTGCTCCCGAACCTGGTCTAGGATGTGTGGGTGGTGCTGCGCCTGTTCCCCAACCACAAAAAACGTGGCCGTCATCCCCCGCCTGCGAAGCTGTTCCAGCACCCAGGGTGTGAGGTCGGGGTCGGGGCCGTCGTCGAAGGTGAGGTGAACGGTGTTTGCCTGCGATGTGGACCACATGGTCCCGGGCCACCACGCCTTCAAAAGCGGATGGAGCCAACGTGGGATTCGGACGGGCCAAACCGCCCCTGATTTCAGCCCCCTCATCGCACACGAAGGTCGCCTCCCCGGGATTAACTTTGTCGGATGGAGTACGATTTTAGGGCGATTGAAGCCAAATGGCAGCGCACGTGGAAGG
>Ga0181554_1003667_pt1 | contig 12884 bp, 10 predicted proteins | sample 011ome_16_FD_145602 | JGI IMG/M metagenome (GOLD analysis project Ga0181554, IMG submission 145602) | Coastal salt marsh microbial communities from the Groves Creek Marsh, Skidaway Island, Georgia - 011503CT metaG (spades assembly) | ecosystem: Environmental > Aquatic > Marine > Intertidal zone... | reverse complement strand
TACGGCTGGACGGGCCGGTACTTCAACAACCAGACCGCCCCCACCAGCGGCCACGGCCTTGCTGCCGAGCTGGGCGTGGGCACCACGCTGCGGCCCGAGCGCGACCCGTTCGTGCGGGCGCTGCTCCGCTGGCAGACCTTCATCCCGGCCGGGCGGGTGGTGGACGACGCAGGCATCGGCCGCAACGCCCGCATCTCGCTGCGGGCCGAAGGCGGCGCGGTGCTGGCGCGCGAAGGCGCAGAGATTCCGGTCACCCAGCTCTTCATCACGGGCGGCGACACCACCGTGCGCGGCTATGGCTACCGAAGCATCGGCGCGCGCACCGACAACGACCAGCTCTATGGCGGGCGCTACCTGGCCGTGGCCAGTGCCGAATGGCAGCGCCCCATCGTCTACCGCGGCGCGATGACCGACTGGGAAAGCACCGTGTTCATCGATGCCGGTGCCGTGGCCGACCGCGTGGGCGCCCTCTCGCCGCGTGTGGGCGTGGGTGCGGGCGTGCGCTGGCGCAGCCCCGTGGGGCCCTTGCAGGCCGACCTGGCCTACGGCGTGAAATCCAAGGATGTGCGGATGCACCTGCGGCTGGGCTTCAGCTTCTGACCGCCCCGCCGACCGCCCTGCCCGCCTGACCTGATCCACGGATGCCGCCCAGCCCACCCCCATCGACCAGCACGCCCCGCGCCACGGATTTCAGCGCTGGTGCGTCTGCGCCCCGCCCCGCCGCACCGCGCCGCAAGCGGCCGCTGCGCCTGCTGGGCTGGGTGCTGGCCGCCCTGGTGGCCCTGCTGCTGGTGTTGGGCGCCGGGCTCTGGTGGTGGACAGGCAGCAGTACATCGCTGGCCACCGCGCTGGCCCGCGCGGCGCGCTACCTGCCGGCCGACCAGCAGCTGGAAAGCCGCGACGTGAGCGGCGCGCTGCGCAGCGGCGGGCGCATCGGCTGGCTGCGCTGGAGCAGCCCCGGCATGGCCGTGGAGGTGACCGACATCACCATCGGCTGGCAGCTGGCCCCGCTGCTGCAGCGCCGGCTGGAGCTGGGCGACGTGCATGCGGCGCGTGTGCAGATCACCCACCGCGATGCGCCCCCCCAAGACCCGACACCCCCACCAGAGCGACTGGTGCTACCGCTCCAACTGGGGCTGGCGTTCCGCGTGGACCAGATCGACTGGGCAGGCCCGCCCGCCGTGCAGGTGCTGGGCCTGGCGGGCGACTACCGCTTTGACGGTAGCGAACACCGGCTGAACATTACCAATGTGGACCTGGCGCAGGGCCGCTACAGCGCCAGCGCCACGCTGCAAGCCCAAGCGCCGATGGCGTTGCAGGCGACGGTCGATGGCACGCTGCGCACCCAGGTACCCGGAGGCGGCGCAGCATTGCAGGCCGCAGCCCATGCCACGCTGGAGGGCACGCTGGCCACGGCCGCTGCACAACTGCAGGTGCAGGCCCGCATCCGCCCCGAGGCGGCTGCACCCGCTTCGGCCGCGCCTGCCTCTGGCGCCACCCGGTCATCCGCCCGGCCTGCAGCCGGTGCCTCCGGTGGCAAAGCCGCTGCACCCGGCGCCGAACCCATGCAGGCCGACCTGCAGGCCACGCTGCGCCCCTGGGCGCCCCAGCCGCTGGAATCCGCCACGGCCACGCTGCGGGCGCTCGACCTTGCAGCACTGTGGCCCCAGGCCCCTGCCACGCTGCTGAGCGGCACCGTGCAGGCCGGCCCCACGCCGGCGGCCACCGCCGTGCCTGGCGCTACCACTGGTACTGCCGTGGATGGAAGCACCGCGCGTGCCGACGGTTGGTCGGTACAGGCCCGCCTGCGCAATGACCTGGCCGGCCCCTGGGATGTCGCCCGCCTGCCCCTGACCGCGCTGGAGGCCGATGCCCTCCTTGCCAGCGGACGCTGGACGGTACCTTCAGCCACGCTCACCGTGGGCAGCGGCGGCGCAACGATTCAGGGCCAGTTCACACCCGCCACCGGCGCCGTCAGCGGCCAGGCCGAGCTACGCAACCTGCTTCCCGCGGCACTGCACACGGCGCTGGAAGCCGCCCCTCTGTCGGGCCGCATCCGGGCCGATATGCAGGGCGATGCGGTGCGGTTCAACGCGGACATTCGTGCTGCCGCAGGCCGGGCCCGAGCCACAGGTGCCGGCGCAGCACGCGCCGCTCCGCTGCGCATACAAGCCTTGCAGGCACAGGGCACCTGGCAACCCGGCCGCGCGCCAGCTTCTGGCGCTGCGGGCACCGCCCCGGCCACGCCCGACGCGGGCGGAACCTTGCTGCTGGAGCGCCTGCTGATCGATGCCCTGCGGGCCCGGGTCGAGGCCACGCAACTGCGCATTGCGCCCACGGAAAAGTCGGCACAGGGGCAACTGGCCCTGACGCTGCCGGGGGCCACGGCGCGCGCCAACGGCTCGCTCACCGCGCGCAGCGGCGCGGGCGAGGCCCAGTTGCAGTGGTCAGACGCCGACCAGACCCTGCGCTGGCTGGCCAGCCTGCCTCTGGTGGGCGACCGTGTGCAGCCCCTGCTGGCCGGTGCCAGCGCCAAAGGTGCGGCCCAGATCGGCGTGCGGTGGAAGGGCGGCTGGGAAGCCGCGCTGCAGCAATGGCAGCGCGCCTCTGGCATCAACGCCGCAGCCACCGCCCCAGGATTCGAGGTGCAGGCCAGCGCATCCACCCAGCAGCTCGACCTGCAGCTTCCGTCGTCTCCAGAGGCCGGCGGCAACACGGGCACCGCCGTCCAGCTGCGCGGCGTCAAGGCCACGCTGTCGGGCAGCGTGGCGCAGGCCCAGCTGTCGCTGGAAGGTGAGGCGCGCCTGAACCCAGCCGCACCGCAGCAGACGCGGCGCATTGCGCTGCAGACCCGTGCGAGTGGAGGCCTGGTGGGCAACGGGCAATGGCGAATGGTGATCGATGCGTTGCGTGCCCAGGTTCAGGACGCGCAGCGGCCCGGGCCGTGGGCAATCCAACTGGCAGAGCCGCTGTCGGTGACTGCGCGCACGCCCGCAGCCGGCCTAACCGTCGAGACATCTACCGGGCGTGCGCGCATCACCGGCCCGGCGCCCGGCACGGTAGTGCTGCAGTGGCAGCCCGTGCGCGTGTCCACGGCGGCAGGCCTGCAGGTGCAAAGCCAGGGCACGCTGCAGGGCCTGCCCATGGCCTGGGTCGATGCCTTGGGCCCTGGCGCCACACCCGGCGCCGCAGGCCAGGCTGCAGAGCCTCTGCTCGCTCGCATCGGGCTGGCCAGCAGCCTTGTGCTGGACGGGCAATGGAACATCAACACCATGCAGGGGCTGCGCGGCAGCGCCAGCCTGCGGCGGGCCAGTGGCGACCTGCGCATCCTGGCGGGCGACACCACCGCCGTCACGGCGGTGCAGAGCAGCGGTCAGGGCAAGGGCGCCGGCAAGGTCGCGGCCATTGCCACCGAGGCATCGGCCACGGCCCCTGCAGCAGGCACACCGGCCGGCGTGCGGCAGGCCGAGGTGTCCCTGGAGCTCGATGGCGAGGCACTGCGTGCGCGCCTGCAGTGGGCCAGCGACCGCGCCGGAGAGATCGACGCCAGCGCCAGCACGCGCGTGGCGCTGGGCAGCGGCGGGGCGGACCTGTCGGCACTCACCTGGGCGGCTGACGCCCCGCTGGCCGGCACCCTGCGGGCCAGTCTGCCCGACGTGGGCGTGTGGTCGGCCCTGGCGCCGCCGGGCTGGCGGGTGCGCGGCACGCTGCAGGCCAACGCCACGCTGTCGGGCACGCGCGATGCGCCGCGCTGGGCCGGCACGCTGGGGGCAGACGAGCTGGCTGTGCGGTCGGTGGTGGACGGCGTCGACCTGCAGGGCGGCCGGCTGAGGGCCAACCTGCGTGGCAACGAGCTGCAGATCTCCGAATTCCGCCTGCAGTGCGGGCGCGGCAGTGGCGCGCGCATTGCCGGCTTCAGCGGCAACCGCACGGCTGCGCCGGCCGATGGGGGCACGCTCACGGCCAGCGGCCGCATCCGCTGGGGAGACGCACCAGCGGGGTCGGGAGGCATGTCCGGCATCTCGATGGACATCGACGCCGAGGCTCGCGCGCTGCAGGTGCTGGTGCGGGCAGACCGCCAGCTCAGCGTGTCGGGCCCCCTGCAGGTGAGGCTGGAGCAGGGACAGATCACGGTGCGCGGCACCATCACGGCCGACCGCGCCACGATCATCCTGCCCGACGAATCAGCGCCCAGCCTGGGCAGCGACGTGGTGGTGCGCTCGGCCGCCAAGGACCGCGAAGACCAGGCCAAATCACAGGCGGCGGCCAAGGCCGCGCAGGCTGCCACGTCCACCGAGCCCGACACCCTCAAGCCACCGGATGTGGCGGTCACGGTCAACCTGGGCAACGACTTTGCGCTGCACGGCCACGGCATCACCACGCGCCTGACCGGCGAAGTGCAGGTGCGCAGCACCAGCGTGCCCGGCGGCCCGCCGCGCGTGACCGGCGAGGTGCGCACCGAGGCCGGCCGCTACCGCGCCTGGGGCCAGATGCTGGACGTGGAAACCGGCCTGATCCGCTTCAACGGCCCGTACAACAACCCCTCGCTCGACATCCTGGCGCTGCGCCCGAACATCGCCGTGCGTGCGGGCGTGCAGGTGACCGGCAGTGCACAGGCGCCGCGCGTGCGGCTGTACTCCGACCCCGAGCTTCCCGATGCCGAAAAGCTGTCGTGGGTGGTACTGGGCCGCGATGCCGCCGCCGGTGGTGCCGAAGCCGCCGTGCTGCAGCAGGCGGCGCTGGCGCTGCTGGGCCGCGGCGGCAACAACAACACCGCAGGCAACATCGCCAGCCGCGTGGGGCTCGATGAAATCGGCTTCAAGGGGCCGGGCACGGGCCAGGACGCCACTGGCGCGGCCCTCACCTTCGGCAAGCGGCTGTCGAAGGACCTGTACGTGACGTACGAGCGCAGCCTGTCGGGAACGCTGGGCACGCTGTACATCTTCTACGACCTGACCCGGCGCCTCACGCTGCGCGGCCAGACGGGCGAAAAAAGTGCGGTGGACATCATCTACACCGTGAAGTACGACTGACGGCACGCGCCTGCCAGCCACCCTTGCGCAGCCCCTACAATGCGCGGCTGCCCAGCCTCTTCGTATTGCTCCTCGTAGTTCAATGGATAGAACGAGTGCCTCCTAAGCGCTAGATACAGGTTCGATTCCTGTCGAGGGGACCAAGTGATCGCATCAGACCGCATCACAACACCTTAAAAACCCGCGTGCTTCCTAGCATTGCGGGTTTTTTCTTGTCTCAAGCCATATCACCCCGTAACATGACATACCAACACAACGTTGGTATTTTTAACGGTATCAGCAAGTACCAACAAAGCAGATACCAACAAACGGGGGGCAGCAATGGCACTCACAGACACATTTGCAAAGAACGTCAAACCTACCGGATCGAGCGCTGGCGACAAGCACACAGACGGGCAAGGCCTGTATCTGCACGTCAAGAATGCGGGCAAATACTGGCGCATGAGCTACCGATTCGACGGCAAGCAGAAAACGCTGGCGCTGGGCGTGTACCCCGAGGTCTCACTGGCGAAGGCAAGACAGCGGCGAGACAAGGCCCGCGAGCTGCTGGCCGACGGTATCGACCCTGGCATTGCCAAACGCGAAGAAAAGCGAGCCAAAGCGGCAGCGGCTGGGAACACCTTTGAAGCGGTGGCAGAGCAATGGCTGAAAGCTACGGCGGCAAAGCGGGCCACCATCACGCAGGACAAGGTGACGACATGGCTGCGCAAGGACGTTTTCCCCTACATCGGCAAGATGCCTATCACCAGCATCGGGCCGCGTGACGTGCTGGCCGTGGTGCGCAAGATGGAAGCGCGGGGCGTGATCGACAGCGCAAAGCGGATCGGCCAGATTTGCGGGCAGGTGTTCCGGTATGCGGTGGCCGAGGGCACGGCAGAGCGCGATGTAACCACCGACCTGCGCGGCGCATTCCAGCACGCAGAGAAAAAGCACTATGCCGCCATCACCGACCCGGCAAAGCTGGGCGAGCTACTGCGCTCCATTCATGCCTACACCGGGCACACCTACAGCGTGGCAGCGCTCAAGCTATCCCCGCTGGTGTTCCTGCGCCCCGGCGAACTGCGCACCGGCGAATGGGCCGAGATTGATCTGGAGGCGGCAGAGTGGCGCATCCCCGGCAGCAAGATGAAGATGAAGAATGACCACATCGTCCCGCTGTCACGGCAGGCTGTGGAGATTTTGCGAAGCCTGCACCCCATCACCGGGCATGGCCGCTATGTGTTCCCCAGCCTGCGCACAGGCGAACGCCCCATGAGCGAGAACACGGTGAATGCGGCGCTGCGCGGCATGGGCTACAGCAACGAGGTTCACACCGCTCACGGGTTCCGGGCCACGGCACGCACCATCATGGACGAGGTGCTCGGCGAGCGGGTGGACCTGATCGAGCACCAACTGGCCCATGCGGTGAAGGATGCCAATGGGCGGGCCTACAACCGCACAGCGCACCTGCCAGCACGGAGGGAAATGATGCAGCGCTGGGCGGACTACTTGGACAAACTGCGCATCGGGGCGGATGTGATCCAGTTCAAGACGGCATGAATACCGACATACACAGCAAGGCCCTTCGGGGCCTTTTTCTATGACATGCGCGAAGACAACAAGGACAACATGGAGTTCGACTACCACATCCTCAGCACCTTTGGCATGTTCTTCGACGACATCACGGTGTCCCATTGAAAAATTAGTCCCCTTATAAATCAATGGGTTGCGTTACTCCTTGGAGTTGATCGGTTGTCGCCACACCCCTGTGCTTTGTGCATCCCTTAGCATTGGCACATCCTTGGATTCAACGGCACAAAAAGGCGAAAGCCCCCAAGTGCTTTGAACACAAGGAGGCTTTCTAAGTACCCAATCCCGAAGGATCGAGGACTGTCTGGGGAGACAGACCGTGATTCTATAGAGCAGGCTTGGCATGCGATACCTGTGGTTATTCACACATGCCTGACATGTTCGCGGGGGCGGGGTTGTTTGAACCCTGTTTATAGAAAGGCCAGTCATGGTCCCGAACGTCTATCACCCTGAAACCTTGCTGCGCCTGCCGCAAGTGCTGACCCGCTTTCCTGTCTCCCGCTCCGGCTGGTATGCGGGCGTGAAGTGCGGCAAATACCCTGCCCCCATCAAGACCGGCCCGCGTACGGCCATGTGGCGCTCCAGCGAAATAGACGCCCTCATTGCCAACACCATCGGCAAGTAAGGGGGCACCGTGCAAAAGCAACAACATGCCGCCACGGCAGGACAAGCCACGTCCAACGTATCCGCTGCCAACTTCGACAACCTGCCCGACAGCGCATTCATTCGTGAATCGCAACTGGTGCAAAGCCCCAAAAGGCCCGCCAGCCCGGCCCCCCTGCCCTTCAGCGCCCCGACCCTGTGGCGCAAGGTGAAGGCGGGCACATTCCCCGCACCCGTCAAATTGGCTGATCGCGTCACAGCATGGAAAGTGGGCGACGTCCGGGCGTGGATCGCGGGCCAATGTGCAACGCAACAGGCGAAGGGCTGAGACCATGACCAAGCCCCAAAACAAAAACGCCCCGGAGCTGGCGGGCTCCAAGGACGCTATTCCAAAAACGGATAACGCTGATTTTACCGCCCTGCGCAGCGCCTACGCGCAGCAAGGCCACCACCTGCACAGCGTCACGTCCAAGGACGGCACAACAACCTATTGGGCCGAGCGCTGGGGGCTGGTGCGCTACCTGCCCAGCCTGCACGATGCCGCGCTGTTCCTGGCGCAGATTGGGGGGCGGCTGTGATCGCGTCCGAACAATTCCAACAAGCCATTGCAGGCGCGGGCCTGCCCGTGCCCGAGGTGATCCACGGCGACGGCACGCTGTACCGATTCAGCACCAACGGCAAGCGCATGGATCAATCGGGCTGGTACGTCCTGCACGACGATGGCGACGTTCCGGCGGGCGCTTTTGGCTGCTGGCGCAGTGGGCTATCACAGACCTGGTGCAGCAAAGACACCCAGGCAATGACCCAGGCCGAGCGCAGCGCCCACCAGCAGCGCATGCAGGCCATTGCACAGCAGCGCGAAGCCGACAAGGCACAGCGCCAGCACGATGCAGCGACGGCGGCGGCGCAGCGCTGGGAGGCTGCGCTACCTGCCCCGGCAGATCATCCGTATCTGGCAAAAAAGGGCGTGCATGCCCACGGAACAAGGGTTGAGTCGGATGGTTTTCTGATCGTCCCCATGCGCGACACAAACGGCAAGCTGTGGAACATCGAGCGCATCAACCCAGCGAACTTCAAGGACAAGAAGGGATTGCTTGGAGGACGGCGCACCGGCCTGTATTACTCGATTGGCAAGCCCAAGGGCGTGCTGATCGTATGCGAGGGTTTCGCTACGGGCGCATCTATCCATGAGGCTACCGGCGATGCCGTTGCCGTGGCTTTCAACGCTGGCAATCTACGGGAAGTGGCCCAGGCACTGCACAGCAAATACCCCAAGCTGCGCCTGATCCTGGCGGCGGACGATGATGCGTTTACCGACGGCAATCCGGGTATCACCAAGGCCACCGAGGCGGCAAAGGCCGTAGGTGGCTACCTCACAAAACCTGATTTTGGCGAGCAGCGCAGCGAGACAGAAACCGACTTCAACGACCTGCACCAGCAGGCCGGATTGGACGCTGTGAAGGCATGTATTGATGCGGCTGCACCTGTGGCACAAGCCCCTGCATTCCCGCCATTGGAGGGGGCAGGCGACAGCGGCGCATGGCCTGATCCCGTGCCCCTGCCCGATGCCCTGCCCCCCCGTGACCCCGTTCGACCCCGAGCTGCTGCCCGAGGCGCTGCGCGGCTGGGTGATGGACATTGCCGAGCGCATGCAGTGCCCACCGGATTTTCCGGCAGTGGGGGCTATCACGGCGCTATCTAGCCTGATCGGTGCGCGTGCCGTGGTGGCACCCAAACAACATGACGATTGGCGCGTGGTGCCCAATCTGTGGGCGCTGATCGTGGGCCGCCCAGGCGTGATGAAGTCCCCGGCGCTGGGTGAAGTGCTCAAGCCCCTGCACCGGCTGGAATCGACCGAGCGCGAGCAATGGCAGGCTGCGCATGAGGCATGGGAACTCGACACCAAGGTGGCCGAGCTGGCAGGCAAGGCGAACGAGAAGCAAGCGGCGCAAGTGGCCGCCAAAGACCCCGCCAAAGCCCGTGCCCTGCTGGCCCCTACCGACCAGCCCACCGAGCCGACCATGCGGCGCTACGTGGTCAACGACAGCACAGTGGAAGCGCTGGCTGATGTGCTGGTGGCGAACCCATGGGGCCTGCTGGTGTACCGCGATGAACTGCACGGGCTGCTGTGCAGCATGGATCGGCAGGGGCAGGAAGGCGCACGCGGTTTCTACCTGACAGGCTACGACGGCAACCAAGGCCATGCGGTGGATCGGATCGGGCGCGGGCACAGCTATGTGCCCCGTGTCTGCATGGCGATGCTGGGCGGCATTCAACCGGGCAAGGTGCAGAGCTATGTGCGCGAGGCCGTGAACGGCGGCGCGGGCGACGATGGCCTGTTGCAGCGCTTTGGCCTGGCGGTATGGCCCGACATTCAGCAGGAATTCAAGCTGGTAGATCGGTGGCCCGACACACCGGCGAAGCAAGCGGCATGGGCCGTGTTCGAGCGCCTGAATGGACTGCTGCCAGCCACCGACGATGATCCCCAGGAATGGCGATTCAGTGCCGAGGCGCAGGCCATTTTTTATGAATGGCTGATCCCGTTCGAGACCGGCATCCGGGGGGAGGATTTGCATCCGGCGCTGGTGTCGCACCTGGCGAAGTGGCGCAAGCTGATCCCGGCGCTGGCGCTGGTGTTCGCACTGGTGGACACCCCCGATAACAACGGCGTGATCCATGAGCGTGAGCTGATCCGGGCGCTGGCGTGGGCGGACTACCTGCGCCCCCATGCCGAACGGCTGTATGCGGCGGCGCTGGTGCCTGAGACGACCGGGGCGCATGCGCTGCTGGCGAAGATCAAGGGCGGCAAGCTGTGTGATGGGGACGGGGTGCTGTGGGAGTCGTTCACGCCCCGGCTGGTGGCCGTCAAAAGCTGGGCCGGATTGAATTCAGTGGACAGCGTGCGCAAGGCGGCGGAACTGCTGGCCGATTACGGCTGGCTGGCACGCGAGACTACCCCCACGGGATCGGCAGGCGGCAGACCCAGCGAGCGCTACCTGATCCATCCAGCGCTGCTGGCAGGGGGCAAAGCATGAGCACCTGGCTGGCACGGCTGAAAAGTTTAAAAGCCCCAAGGGCCGAGGCTACAAAACCTACGAAACCCACCCAAGACACCCATGCAGGGGGTTTTGTAGGTTTCGTAGCCTACCCCCAGGGGCATATTCAGAAATTCGACGGGGCTGTGGCGAACCCCGAAACCCCGGCTGCGAACGCACCCACCACCGACCCCGACCGCTGGGCATGGCCGCACAGCAGCGCCATGAACGGGCAGGAACTCGACACGTTCATGGCACGGCAAGCCCTGTTCTGCCAGCGTGGTACTGCGCCCCAGGATGCCGAACGCCTGGCCGACCGTCTGGTGAACCGGGATCGTGACAGCGACGACCGGCGGCTGTGCCTGGAGTGCCGACACCTGCGCGGCGCTGGCCCCTGGCGCTGTGGCAATGCGCGGGCGGCTGGCCTGCATACAGACCTGGCCCGCGACCTGGTGCTGATATTGCAGCGCTGCCACGGGTATAACGATGCACGCTTGCCTGTGAGCGTGATCGTTGACGCGGCACCACCGACAGCAGCGCCAGCACCCGAACCACCCTGCACGCCATCCGGCCCATCCTGGCGGGAACTGGATCGCGCCTACCTGGCGCACCACCAGCAATGCAGCGCATGCCAGTGTGCAGGCCGGGGCTACGGGCAGCGCTGCGCTACGGGCTTTGAGCTTTGGACGGCGTACGGCAACATGAATTCAGACTTGAAGGAATAGACCATGGCAACCGCCAAAAACACCAAGGACAAGGGCAACGGCAAGGACCAAACCCCACCTGATCCCAATGCGCTGCGGGTTGAAGTCCACCCCGGTGACAGCCCTTCCGAAAAGCTGGCCGCGATGGCAACCGCAGGCGCATTCACTGCGGCAACGATGCACATCTACGCAGGCGCAGGCGAAGCGCTGGGAGTGACGGAGCTACTGGCCGCCATGCGCAAGGCCGGGGACGAGACCGTGGCCGGAGACATGGGCCGATTCGAGCGCGTACTGACCAACCAGTTTCTGACCTTGGATGCACTGTTCAACAACTTGGCGCAACGCTCCGGGCGGCAGGATTCATTCAAGGGCATCGAGGTATTGATGCGGCTGGCCCTCAAGGCGCAGTCCCAGGCGCGGGCAACGGCGGAGACCCTGGCATTGATGAAAAACCCCATGCCGTACATCAAGCAGGCCAACATTGCCAACGGCCCCCAGCAGGTCAACAACGGCATACCCACGAGCGCGGGGAAAAATCAAAGTCCACCAAACGAACTATTGGAGCACCAGCATGGCAACACCCTGGACATTGGAGCGACGGCAACGGCAGGCCGAGCTGATCCGGCAATGGCAACCGTGGAAGCAAAGCACCGGACCGCAGTCCGCCGAGGGAAAGGCACGATCAAGCCGTAACGCCTACAAAGGCGGCGTGTCACAACAACTGCACGCCCTGAACATCGAGCTCAGGCGTGAGCTGGCTGCGATGCGCGAGTTCAACAGGATGGCACGGCCGTAGCCAGCATCGCGCGCTCGTACCGCTTGAGTTTTTGTTGGCGCTTCTTGAGCAGTAGCGCCACCGCGCTGTGCGAGACGTAGCCCGCAAGACGCTGCGACGCCCCGCGGCTGGCGACCTTGCGTTGGCACTCGGCGCCCGTCACTCCATGTCCGCTACCACCACCCCCACCAACGAAATCGCCATCGAGGTGTCATCGGGCGTGATGGCAGCGGCGATCGCCTGCCCCTTGGCAATGGAGTCCTCGGACGAGTTGTAGTTGACCCCCCAGTCCACAGACACCTGCTTGGCCACCTCCAGCTTGTTGTCCAGCAGCTTCTGCACCCAGTGGTACGGGTTGGTCGGGTCGCTGAAAGTCGAGCCGTGGGCCGCATCCAGAATGGAAGAAACCAGGGTTCCTTTGGCTGAACGCCCACTGTCGAGCTCGGCACGCCAGAAGGCAAGCCCCTCTTGATCGGCACCTTCGGGACGGCCCAACACGTTGCGGTAGACGATGTGGATGAAATCGTCGTTGCTCATGTCGGCACGGTAGCCCGTCAGATCCGAGAAGTACACCCCGGCGTTGTAGAACGCGTCGGCGATGTCGTTGATGGTTTTGCCCTGCCGGTACTGCCCAAGCCAGAACTCCATGCCGTCGCCATCGGGCACGCGGTTGAAGAAGGCCACGTACAGCTCTGCGATGCGGTTGAGTGCAGGCTCGGCAATGGTGTCAGCCAAGTCACTGACGGCAAGGTTGAGGGTCAGGTCGGCGAATTCGATGCGTTTGGCATTCGTGAACTTTCTCACCTCATACTGCTGCGGGTCAGTGTCTGTGACCAGCAGATCCTTGGAGACCGGATCAAAGCGGATGGTGTACTGGTTGGCTGATCGTGCATAGGTCGCAACGCTGGAGTCATCCACCACCGGTTCGAAATACTCGTTGACCACCAACGAGAAGACATCTGAGGCAGAAAGTGAGCCGTCGCTGGCACTTACTCGAATGCTCAGACTGCCTACATCGGCTGCAGAGGGTGTTCCGCTGAACATGCGGGTGGCAGGGTCAAAACTCAGCCACGTTGGCAATGCGGCGCCATTGGCCAGCGTGGCGGTGTAGGTCAGCACATCGCCGGTGTCGGCATCGCTGAACTGCGCTCCGGACAAGGTCAGG
>Ga0181554_1003663_pt1 | contig 12895 bp, 30 predicted proteins | sample 011ome_16_FD_145602 | JGI IMG/M metagenome (GOLD analysis project Ga0181554, IMG submission 145602) | Coastal salt marsh microbial communities from the Groves Creek Marsh, Skidaway Island, Georgia - 011503CT metaG (spades assembly) | ecosystem: Environmental > Aquatic > Marine > Intertidal zone... | reverse complement strand
CCGTCCGAATATTGAGCATTGAGCACGCAGTTGTTTGACATAGGTTCGACAAGCGAATAGTCTTACATCACTTGCGGCGTTGCCTCAATTTCGTTCTTGTAACGAACCCATCAGCTCATTCGAGCATCCCACCAGGGCCATTCGCCCTCGTGGTGCGTGGCCATTTTTTTGGAGACGCACCATGAAAGCAATCAATTCGACTGTCCCCCGTATCGACTTGGACTACCTGAGTCGTAAGGGCATGCCGAAACACGCAGATGAGAAACGCCGTGCCCGAAAGGTCGAGCGTGCTCGGCTCGCGCACGACTTGCGTCGCCAAATCGGCGACTTCTTCACGCACACGCATAACGAACAACAAGCAACGTTGGCCGTTGAGCGCGATATGGTCTTTGCCGTTTTCATGGAAAAGATCATGCGCTCCCCAGACACGCCCCAAAGCGAAACTGAAGGGCGTATGGAAATCCAAAGCACTGTGACCATGCTCAGTCGCACGCGCAATGGCTTTGTCGAAAAACAAATCAGTGTCCGGGCGTCTTGCGCCTTGGAATCCTGAAATCCATCTGTATTGCAGATTCACCGCAAGTCGTCTTCTGGACTTCTCGCACCTTCATCTCGAAAAGGAAAACATCATGCGTTACTTCTTCGTAATCGCTCTCTTGGTTCTCGCTGCGATCGATGCGCGCATTGCGAACGCCCAAAGTGGCAATGTTTATTCCAGAGCCCAGACCTACGGGACTGTGCAGGAATCGACTGTTGTGCAGGTTCGTCCGGTGGAAGTTGATCAAACCAGTCAACGTGATCGCGTCGTCGGTCTCGCCATCGGCGGGGCACTCGGTGCACTCATCGGGCAGAAGCTGGGGTCCAAAAGCGGCAAGTCAGGACGTGTCCTGGCCGCGGCTGTTGGATCGGCTGTTGGCGGCTATGCGGGACACAAGATCGCAAACCGCCTGGGCAGTACGGATGCTCAAGAGCTGATCGTCCAATCGAAAGATGGCAAGCTACGGTCCGTTGTGCAGCCTATGCCTGCGCAGCAGTTCCACCCGGGCGAAAACGTCCGGGTGCTCACGCAGGGCGGGCAGGTTCGTGTCATCGATACGAACCAGTCGTCCTACATGGGCAATGAATGGGAATACAAATAGCTACTCCCATCCTTCAAGACAAATGGCCCCCTGGTTTTCCAGGAGGCCATTTTTTTTGTTTTGTGAGTGCTGTTTTTGAGCAAAACCCATTGTTCGAATTTGCATTCATTCGGTCCCACTATGGGGCAGATTTTCAAACCCGGACGGGCACATTGCTGCCCTCGGGCCGTTGTCCGTCTTCTCGCAAAGGAAACGAAAAATGGTACAGACACTGAAACTGAGTTCTGTGCGTGGCGCCTTGAAGCGATTCAAAGGAGGCCAAATACCGTACCTGTGGTTCATGACCACGACACGGTGCGCAGGATGTCAGCATCCAGTTAAAGACGCTCAAGTCTGCAACTGAAACACAAAATCCCGACGGGCACCTGTTGCCCTCGGGCCGGTGGCCGTTTCTTTCAAAAAATGGAACGGAAAATGAGAAAATTTGCCATTCAGTGCCTTGATGATTTCGGATGGAGAATCAACGTGGCAGGCTGCATACCGCGCAAGTCAATCATGACGGGAGCGGGACATAAAGAAGCCTACGCTTATTTTATGTCAGATGATGGAGGCAATGAGGTTCTAAATGCGCGTCATCAAAGCGCGGGGCAAAATATCCTTCAACCAGTCTCTGTGCTTATACCCACTAGGTCAAGTAATGAATGCATAAGAGGATTGATTGAGCGTTTTGTCCATGATGCTGAAATAATAGTCAGCGACCATTACGCTGCTGAACGAGCCTCAACGGTCTGCATGGCAATTCGCAAGCAGCCCATGGCAGTTTGCGGAAAAGGCGGTGCGTACCATGTGGACCCGTTTGATCCGAATGTTCCCATGGAAGAGGATCAATGAAAATGTCTAATTCCACAGGGCAAACTGAACTGCCAACCATCGCGAGCAATGTCTCAGTCCGCCTGATTGAAGGCGTGATCGTTGCTGGTGTTGTCACCGGGCACGGTCAGAAAGATGGGAAGCTCACTTTTGATTTCGAGTATGACCATCTAACACCCGATGGGCGAATATTCAAAGAATCGAAGTGGGCATGGCCTGAGCAGGTTCAACGGAGTCTGCTCAAAAACATGTCTAGCAGTGAGAGATATGTGGTGGTGCGTCTTTGTTTCGGAAATAAGATTGAATACGTAGGACGCGTTTCGACCATCAAGGAATTCCTTGAATATCGTCGGTTTTGTGGATCAGATCCCTCTGACATCGCGTTTCAAGACTGGAAGCCAAAGCTTCAAGCATAAATTCACCACCCATCGCGGGCACCTGTTGCCCTCGGGCCGGTGTCCGTCTCTTTCAAAAAAGGGAACGGAAAATGACACAAACTCCGATCAAAAATATCTTTCTTACCAGACTGCGGGAGGTTTCTCGTGGCCTGGACGTGATCTCAAACGCTTTGGAGATTGCGTCAAGTGGCGACCTCTCGCAAGTGCCTTTTCCCGTCGTGGGTGAGGATGCGCAGATCCATTTGAGCGCTCAGAAGGACGCATATCTCCATGTGATGGAAATGTGCTCCGCTGACTCACTCACCAACTGGTTGGCTCAGGCGCAATCTGGCATGCCGAACGAAGCCGCATCGCTGTCAAAGCTGCACGAGGTTGCTCAGGGCTTGGAGGTCATCCAGCAGTCTTTGAAAAAATGCTCCAGCGGCGACATCTCACAGGCGCCGTTCCCATTGGTCGGCCAGACGGCGCATATCCACCTGAACGCCCAGAGTTCTGCCTATCTCCACGCGCTGGAGATGTGCAACGCAGATAGCATTCAAGCGTTTTTGAATGGCTATGTAGAACAGGATCGTGATGCGGTCACAATCTCCAGAAACAGCGACTCATGCCTCGGCATGTAGACGCGTACTGTCAAATAGCTAAGCCCCGCGAACCATAGGTTCCGGGGCTTTTTTCATTGACGCTGCCGATTCCAACTTTCCTTCAAGTGGCGAGGATGCTTGCACCGCCGATAGGTAGGCATGCGCCAAATCGCTACACCCTATGTAATTCATCAACTACGAACAATTGCAAGAGTGGCAAAATCTCCTGCCATCGTGGACAAGCAGATTGAGCACCTGCTCAAGGCGACGGCTGCATGCAGCCGCGTACCGCTGCGCGATACCGCATTGATCCTGACCCTCTATGGCACAGCCATGTCGGTCACGGAGCTGGCAACCATCACGGTTGGCGACTACCTGGACGCCAAGGGCACCGTGCGAGTCACGAGCGCCGTGCGCGTCGATGTCGCACACAACGGCGAAGAGCGCCCCCTTTTCTGGTCGAACAAGCGCGTCGTCGCGGCGATGGATGCCTACCTTACATGGCGCGTTGAGCGCAAACAGGGCATCACAGTGAAGAAGGGGGCCTACCGGGGACTCGACCCCGAAAGCGCCTTGTTCCTCACCGAGGACGGCGGGGCCTACTGGCTGACGAAGCGTCAGCTTCCTTCGGGCGTTTAGAGTTATTCCTGCAACACCCTGGGGGCCTACATCTCGCGCCTGCATGCGAATGCTGGGATCGAGGGCGGCAGTGCTCAGTCTGCACGCCGCACATTCGCCGTCAAACAGCACCGGCAGGGGCGCGATCTGGTGCACATCGCAGCGATCCTGGGGCACAAGAGTGTGAGCACCACCAAGCGGCTTGTAGAAGGCGATCCCGTGCGCCTGGCCGACATTGTGTCGAGGGCTGTGTGATGGCCGCCAAGAAAAAGGCAACGCAGGGTGATACGACGCGCACTGAGCGTGCGAAGGCGCACCTGGAGCGCCTGGCGGAAGCCAAGTGCAAGCGGTTGCTCGTTGACCTGGATGCCGAGGGCAGTGCTGCCCTGACCGAACTTCTCGCGAGCGGGTACGGGGCTACAAACAAGGCCGTGGTTAATCGAGCATTGATCGCGGCGAACAAACGAGTCAAACAGACTTGACGCCGTTTATATAAACGCTAGAATTGAGGCATCAACTGTCCTGGAATGGCAGACACCATGAAGCCCACCACCTTGACCAAGAGCGACTGCGACCGTCAGGCTGCCGAGCAGCAAGCCATCAGCGTTGCCAAGCGGGCGCGCTTTCTTCCTGACGCCCGTGTGGTTGGAGTTCTTGTCAATGCTGACATCGGCCCGGTCTGCTGGGGCGAGTTGCATGGTGCCGACCGTCCCAATGGTCAGGAGTTTGTGCGCTTCGAGGCCGTGGGGACGGATAACCGCAATGGCTATGACATTGTGAAGACTGCTGATGGTGTGGCCTATGCGATTGTGTCTTTTTCTGCACACGCGAAGGACCGAGGGATGGCCCATCTGCAGAGCCACCTCGCGGTAAATAAAGGCTGGTATGCGGCGCGTTTGGCCACCACCTGGGCTTGAGCAAGGAAAGCAGATCGATGCAGAGACTCACTGAGGCGCAAAAGCGCGTGTTGAAATGGATCGGCAAAGGATGGACTGCCGAGCCTGGTGTTGGCAGCGCCGTGCTGGTGAACGGGATGCGCATCTGCAACATAGACACCATGACGGCTCTCTACAAGGCTGGTCTCGCAATTAAGGACGACCGTGGATGCTGGAGTGCCACAGACAGCGGCAAAACAATCACCGCCCAACTTGGGCTTTGAGATCGAGGAAACACACATGCAGACTCTGGATCAACTCATCGAAAATCTGCAAAAGCTGAAGGCTGAAGGCCTTGACGGTACGACTCGCGTCGGCATCCCTTCGTTTGATAACGATGGTAAGTCGCGCATGATTCAGCTCGATGTTCTTACAGCCGTCATCCCGGTGGCAAAGGATGAGTACGAGAAGGGCTGGACCCTTTGTCGGAAGGTTGCCCGCGGTGGTGTGCAAGTCTTGGTATTGGCTGGCTGAGAGAGGAAAAGGTCTTATGCAAAGTGACACGCCCATCCTCATGGAAGATCAAGTAAAGCATGCTGAGGACATAGTGACTGCTCAAGGCCGCGCAACTACCGCGACGCTGGAGCGGTTGATGAAGGTCCACTACCGAACGGCGGTAGCGTTACTCGAAGAGCTTGAGGCGCGGGGCGTTTTAGGGCCAGAGATTGGCCGAATCCGCGAAAGACGTGTTTGCAAGTCCACTACAACGTGATCGGAAAGAACCATGTCACTCGGTCGCCACCAAGCGCAGAGAGCAAACCATGCAGGAGGGCATGTGGCTATGGCCGTTGTGCCGTACATGCCAACAACTGGCGTGCCCGCTGCAGCTCGCGCAAATTTTCAGCCCTGGGCGTGTACCTTCCATTGCGATGATGGGGGTCCACGGCATTTCGTTGCATTTGGCGGTCGCTCAGGCATGCAGTCTGCAGTGACCGAGTATCTTGGCCCAAAGGTCTAGGAAAGCGCACAGTGGCAACAAAGACCGCCGAAGCCCAGAGCTGTCCAGGATGTGGCTCGCCTGCCAAGATCGATGGTGGTGGCCGCCGCTGGCGTGTGATGTGCTCGAAGAACACCCAGACTCTCCATTCGTCGTGCGACAAGGCTGGGCATCCTATGTTCAGTAAGGCTGAGGCACTGCGAGTTTGGAACGAATTGAAGTAGAGGGAAACGGAATGAAGTTTCAGTACCACTACTGCGCGAGGTCGGTCCATGGCTCTCGTGAAGCGGTCATTGATGGCGTCGCAACAGTCGCCGAGCAGATTCAGTCCATGGAGCAGTACCGTCAATTCAAGTCGCTGGTTTGTGGAGATGTGATGGACCCTGATGCAACGTCGATCATCTCGCTGACGCTGCTGGGTGTCGTGTCTGATCAGAAGCAGATGATTGAGGCTTTTGAGTCCAAGTATCAGCGTGATTGGAATGACCCTGCAGGTGATGAGATGAAGGCTATTTGGTCCGATGCCTGGGCGGCCTCAAAAGCGTCTGCGTATTGAAGGAAAAAGGTATGGAGCAAGGCGCATTCATCATTCAAGACCTGACGGGGGACTGGCCTGTGTACCCTGGTCATCCGCTGGTCCTGGCTACCGCAATCATGCGTGTGTTCGCGACGTTTGCTGGTGCGAATGAGCCGACAGAGCATGGCTGGTGCGCCGCACTCGGCGACTCGCGTATTCCTGGCGCTGGCGACCATGTTGGGGCTGCCATGCGCACGCTGGAGCTGGGCTCGCGTGGGGAGGGCGTTGATTCGATGGTCGCCTACGCCACATGGTACTGGGAGGCTGGACAAGCCGGTGGACACATCAAAAACGTGGAAGCAGGGAAAGCGCAGGCCGAGAAGATCGAGCCTCATTTCCGCGCTATGTCCGAACAGTGGTTCAAGACCGCTGAGACGGTCTGAAAGGAAAGCTATGACTACAAAAGCGTGACGGTGTGCTCAATCTGTCTTCGCAAAAAAGCCGCAAACGTGACACGCTCGAATAATCGAACTGATCTGAAAGAGCGCTATGTCTGAAAAAGTGTTCATCCCACATGACGAATGCGGCGCTGCGAATGGTGGTTGCTTTGAAGAAGGCCGCTGCTTGATGAGATGTCAGCCCAGTTTGCCCGCACCTGATGCGAATGCCCAACTGGCGACGGCAATCCGACTGCTGGGCGTCTTTGTAAAGCACGAGCGGACACATGGCCACAGTGTTCCGGGTAGTTGGATGGATAAAGCATTGAACGAGGCCGAAGGCCTTATCAAGCGCAACACGTAATGAAGGAAAACATCGTGAGCACCCTTAGCGAAGCCGCCTACGAAATCTTGCGTGATGCCGTAAATGTCGCGCGAAATATTCAATGCCAAAGTCTTGCTGCTTTGAAGTCACGTTTGGCAATACGTTGGCCCGGCAAAGAGAGCGAGGTTGAAGAAGCAATCCAGTTTTGGGCAAACAGTGTTCGTGAACGGCACCCCGGTGGTGTCTCACGCATTTGAAACATTCTATGAATAGTCTCCAACGGCTCATCGAAGGAAAAAGACCATGAATACGCAGGCGCGTGATTACACCGACTTCGACAAGAAGATGCTCGCACTCATCGACTCGGGCACAAACACTGCTGCTGCATTAACCACTGCATTGAATGCAGACGCCAAGCCGTTGATGAATCAGCCGAAAGAAGAGTTTCGGGTCATTGACCGTCGCCTGCAGGCGCAACGCAAGAAAGGCGTCATTGCCTGGGAACGCCGTGGCGCGCTCGTTGTTTGGTCCCTCGCCAAGTAGCCGAGGAAATCATCGTGCCTGTTGCTGTCAGATTTTCGGCTGTGCGTACGGCTAGGTTGGCTGTAGCGAACCTCCTGCAGCTCCACTTGGTGGACGGCACTGGACTTGTCTCGGAAGACCACACAGTAAAGCAAGCCGACGCGGTGTTGCGCGAGGTGAAGAAGATAGCAGCACGCATGCAGCGTGCCGCCGAAGCCAAGAAAGCCTAGAGGAAAAAATAATGACTAAGAAGCGATTTCTGCGCCGGGCTCACGGCGACGACCAAGCTGCGGTAGCGGCGGGCCTAGCCTTGTTTCTTCGGGAGTGCGAGGTGGTAGGGGATGCGGTCATTGTGGTGCCAACCCTCAAGAACGTCTCAGCAACTATGTTGACGGGAGTATTGGGCCATGAGCTGGCAAAGAGGCTCTACAAGGATCGCAGTCTTCCCTGGGGAGGTGCGACTATTTCGCTCTGCTCCGATGCAACCCTCAAGAACTACCGCAACGCCAAGGTCTACTTGGCGCTCTGGTCGACCAACCACCTCGTTGATGAAATTGAACAACTGGGCAGCTGGCGGTCCCTAGTCTGGGTGACTTGGCTACCCGACGAAGCGAACGCTTGGGCCGAGAAGTTCAACCCTTCAATTTTCTGATCGGAAACCAGTCAATGCCAAAAGAGAAATCTGAGGGGCTGGGTGGGGACGCGCTGTTGTGGGCGACCTGTCTCGCGCTTTGCCAAGTGGATGCGAAGGCGTGGGGCGGCACAGTCGAGCCTGTGATGAAGCCTGCAGCCCACGAATTCAAGTGAAGGAACGCAGAAATGCCTGGGATTCACTACCTTGCCCGAGCGGAAGAGGACGATGAGTACCCATCGATGGAGTTCGAAGACTGGTACCAGCACGGCATGCACTGCTTCTATGCGCAGCTCCCCAAGCCGCTCCGCAAGCAAGCAATGCGTGCGCTGTCCAAGCGGTGGGTGGCCAATGGGAGGGAAGTGGATTTCTGGATGCTTCGAGCCTTCGCATACGGTGCCACGGGCCGCGAGTCGACCGGACAGCGCACGCCGCTAGTGACCAAAGACTTCCGCTGGCCGACGCCGCCTGATGCTGCCTGGGAGTTGGTGGTTTGCTGCTATCCCGATGGGGAGTGCGATCTGGATCTGGTGCACCCCGTGAGCCGCAGATTCTGGACGGAAGACAACGGCTTCTTGGACCCGCCGGGGGAGATGGGGGATCGGTATTTCACGCGAAAGTGGTACGAGCAAATGGGCTTTGATGTGATCACCTTCCACCCTGATGCTGTTGTCATGGTAGGCCCATCTACCCGTCATCTGACCGTGATTTGAAAGGAAAGAAATGTCAGCTGATCCATTGACCAAGGTTGAGGCAAGGTGGCTTGCCCAGCTTGAGAAGCTCCTACTTGCGTGCCCATCGAAAAGACTTGGCGCATACACGGTTGGAGATCCAACTCTGAACATTTATGACAAGCCGGCCATGGAAGCCTAGCTTGCGGTGAATCGTCTGCCAAGCGGTGGATTGGACGCAAGTCAATTGCATCGGCGGGCGGGTACTGAACTCGGGTGGATCTCCACTGGGTTCCAGATCGACAGTTGTGCCGGCTAACTCTTCAAAGCGATCATGCGACCAATGTCGACTCGCCTCTATGCAAGGCTTGTACTGTGGACACAGCGGCTGAGGCTGCAGCGCATCTCCTGCTACTTTGCGCGACGTGCAGGTTTTTTTGAAATGTAGTCGCGCTATGTGTGATGAGTCTCCGATGTCAACGTCCGTGGGAGTGAGAAATGCATTCTGATGAAGTGTCGCAATGCGATCCGCAAAGTCTTTGGGGTGGCCGGATCCAGTTGGTGTATTCCAACGACGCAGCGAACGAGGTCGTGATTGTTGGAGGAGCAGGCTTCAGGACGAAGGACGAGATGGACGCGAGCTGGAATAGCATCCCAGCGCACGTCTACGTCGAGGGAGAGCCCTGGTGCATAGCTGACTACTGCTCCCCGGGCGGCGATGTGACGCGCGACAAGCAAGTTTCACCACAAACATGTGCTGCTTTGATGGGCAGGCCTTTCAAGCAGCTGGTGGCAGAAGGTCTCGCATGGAATGCCGCTGATCGAGCGATTTACTTTGCGAAGTTTGCGGCCAGGATGAGCGGTTGAGTGAACGTTGTCACGACGACGTACGCAGGCGGACACACCGAACGCGGCCGGCCTGAGCGGCCGGGGCTATCCATGCTGACATGGCACAGGTGTGCAATCTGAGCGCGCTACCGGCGCAGGATCTCGACGACGTGCTGGCAGCAACGCAGGTCGATGAGGTGTGGGGCGTGGGAAGGCGGATTGAATCGCCCTGGTTTTGAACTGACCCCCAGAAGTTGGACGGTCACGATTCCGCCGATTAGGCGGTGCTTCTCAATCGGTATTCCACCGGACTGAGCCCCTGTAGCCTGAGCTTGATGCGCTTGTGGTTGTAGTAGTGGACGTAATCATGCACGCCCGCTTCGAGCGCATCAATGCTATCGGGCCTTTCGAGATGGAAGTACTCGGCTTTCAGGGTGCCGAAGAAGCTTCCAATCGCCGCGTTGTCGAAGCAGTTGCGCTTGGGGCGCAACCCGTCTATGCCGTGCAGGCGGTAGTGGCTCACCCAAGTGCGGATCTTCTCCTCAGGCACAGACCATTGGCGCGCCAGCAGCTTCGCTCCGCCGTCCCCAGCCAAAAAGCTTGATACCACTTTGAGCTTGAACTCTGTCTGATACTTCTTCATGAAACCCCTTGAAGTTTGTCCAACTTCTGGGGGTCAGTTCAAAACCGGGGCGATTCAGATCGCGACCCAGCTGCATGAGGGGGGCGTCCACACGGTGCTCGACTTGGTACGTATGGACCCATCAACGGTGCGCCGCCGCTGGAGCGTTGTGCTCGAGCGCACCGTGCGCGAGCTGCAGGGCATGGAGTGCATTCGGCTTGACGACGCGCCTGCACCCAAGAACGAAATCGCATGCACCAGGTCATTCGGGCGCTCCGTCACACTCATGGCCGCGCTGGACATCTTGAACGGGCGTTATGGAAAAGGCACAGTCCACGTCGCGAGCACCGGGGCCACCAACCGGGCCAGTACCTGGGGGATGAAACAAGAGCGCCGCACGCCGCATTACACGACGAGCTGGGATGACATCCCGATTGCCCGTGCCTGAGCGAGATCGGTATCAGGGCGTGTCAAGATTGCAGGCAAAAATCAGGAGCGCACATGCCAGAGTGGATCGGAAAATTGCAGGCTAGTGACTGGATAGCTGCCTACGCAGCAGTTCTATCAACGGCCATCGCGATTGGCCAGATCGTGGGGTGGTACAAAAAGCGGCCTCGATTTGAGGTCGGCTACACCTTTCGAGGCAATGCGGAAGAGGGCAACACCATCACAATCCGCAACCTCTCAGATCAGCAAATGATCATCCCCTACTGGGAACTGCTCTACTGTGATGGGCGGTGGCCGCGGCGCAAGTTCGATATCGTTGCATCAGCGGATGTTGATGGACGGGACAGCCTGATTGCACCCCATTCCACGCTCCCCCTGAATTTCACTGGCGCTGACCACTTTGGATGGGGAGACAAATTCCTGCGTGGACGAAGAATTTTCATGCGAATCGTGGTTGCGGGAAAAAGTCCAAAACTGGTTTTGGTGTACGACGGAAGGTAAACCTCTGATGCCTGCAACTGGTTGCCAGGATGAATGACGGTTACCGAGGGGGGGGGATTTTTGAGCGAAAGAACGATTTGCCGTTGTGCAGTGTGGGCTGAGTACACTGGTCATTGCGAAATAGGAGCCACTCATGCCGCACTCACTGCAGGTCATCACCGATCCTGATCAGGAGAACAGCTATCGCTGGGTGTGAACGAGGACGGGGAGTCGCTGAGCTAGTGTGAGCTAGACCAGGCGGGCAAGACAAGGTAGGGACTCACGGCCCGAGGGCACAGAGGTAAGCGCCTATTCGGAATGGCAGCCCAAATCAGAAATCCCATTCAAACCTGCCGAAATCCCCTGCCAACATGACCTTGCTGCGCGTTGCCTTGCAATGCCACCGCTGCCGCGTCGCATCAATGCCACCTGGGGGCTCAAACAGGGCATCCTGGACCAGCGCCACCGCGCAGGCCTCGCCCGGGGCTCGCACCGATTCGTAGCACAGCCATTGCACACCCCTTGCCTTCGCCTCGGCCGCCAGCGCTTGCGTGGCCACGTAATTGCTCCCGTGGGTCCACAGAGTGCGGTGTTGCACCCAAGGTTCACCCATCAGATCGATTGAAGGCCCCTTCACCTGCGCCTGAAACAGGGTGTGCTCGGTCAGCAAGTCCTGATCGAGCAGGTTTGCACTGTCCAGTATGAACCGGTGACGCCAGTAGGCGATCTCAGCGCAGACGGCCATCTGGTTGACTGCTCCGTACCACTGCCCCCTCTCGTGCGCGGGCCTGAACCGGTGTGGATGAGGCGGGGTGTACCGAAACGGCGTAAACAGGAGGTAATGCCGGTCCGTTACAACTGGCGGCTTGCTTGACTCCAGCAACTGCTCAAGCAGATCCTGCTCTTCAAGGGAATCCACAAGCCGCATCGTCGCCGCCGCGTACTGGGACTCTACACCGCGCCATACAAGCAGCGTGCGGTCCTGTATGGACTCCTCAAACCATTGTTCGTGCCAATTGCTCATGTAGGCGCACGCATGCCATCGAGGTATGCCAGCGTGGCCACCAGCCCTGCAACCGTCTGGATCAGCTGCAGGGGGACCCCGCCCAGTGCCTTGTTGGCCCCGGTCATCCACAGCTGGCGCTTGCCATCGTCCGTACCCACCAGGGCGTCCAGCGAGCGGTAGACGCGCACCAGCAACAAGGCCAGCTCGCCTTCCTTGCTTTGCGGATCGATGGGCTTTTCAGCTTTGAGAATCCTCGACACCGTAGGCTCACTCAAGCCCAGCGTTTTCGCCAGCACCACGCCATTCAAGCCCAGATACTGGCTCGCGCGAGCGGTGGCTTTGGCAAGCACCACGCCAGGATCGGGACGAACTACACGTTGCTCCATAGGGGCCTTCCTTTGCTTTCTATGGAAAGATTATGCAGCAAAAGCTAATAACTTCAACCGCCATGGTTGACGATGACCTGCCCGCAGAGGGGGCCATCACTGCGCCAGCGGGCGCTCATCCTCGTTGTTCCGCTCGACGCGTTCAGAGGGCGGCGTGGTCGCAGTGAGCGTCAGGAATCGAGGTACCGTGAGCGTGACGTTCTTACCCTTGGTGATCGCACGATCTGCGACGACGGCCCCGACGACGATCACGGTCACGACAACGATGAGAAAAGTGTTCATGGGAGTACCTATGGCGATGAAAGATACGCCAAAGGATTCCTCCACGGGACTCAACAGACAAACCCTACTGGGGGGGTCCCCCAAAGCGTTGCAAACGCGGCACTTCTAGGGCATTCCCCCCAGTAGGGTTTGACGATGCCATGCAAATAGGGTGGTTGCATTCTTGTCGCTCAAGAAAGGTCTGCTGGCCGCAGTTGCCCAATGAGCGCCCTGAGCTTCGCTGGATCGATATGGTGCTCGCTACGCGAAACGCCGGTAGCCACCAGGATGTGGGTCAATGACGGGGCGTAGATCAGGACGTTCTCTGGCGTCATTCCGCTGGC
>Ga0181554_1003654_pt1 | contig 12916 bp, 11 predicted proteins | sample 011ome_16_FD_145602 | JGI IMG/M metagenome (GOLD analysis project Ga0181554, IMG submission 145602) | Coastal salt marsh microbial communities from the Groves Creek Marsh, Skidaway Island, Georgia - 011503CT metaG (spades assembly) | ecosystem: Environmental > Aquatic > Marine > Intertidal zone... | reverse complement strand
TTGAGGACTTTCCCCGTCGTCACTCTTCACCCGCGCTTCCCTTTCAACGTTTGACCGGTGAGACGTTCGACTGACCGACGCGTTCCCGATCGCTTCGCCCAGTTGACGCACGCGCTCCCGGGCGCGGCGTGGTGCGTCCTCTCCGCGTGGCAGCTGCACCCGAGGAGCCGAGAGGTCGCCGGCGCGACGTGGCATCGGTGGGGAGGTCGAGCGATGTTGCTCGCCGCGGCGGCGCTCATGTGGGGCTACGCGCTCATCGACGCGAACGGATTGCCCGCGGACGTTCACGACTTTGGAGGGCACGCGGGGGGTCTCGCCGACGCGATCGACGCGAGGGTTAACGGACCCGTGCCGGTGAACGCGGTCGGGTTGCGCGGGCTGGCGGCGTGGTTCGTGTTTACTGGGGTTCAGACGGGGAAAACGGCCAGGGAGGGGGCGTTTTCGGAGCATAAGAAGTGGGCGGCAAGGCACGTCGCCGCCGGCGCGTGGGTCGCCGCGCAGCGACCGGCGTACTCGGGTGCGTTCGTCTATCCCCGCAGTACAAACGTTTCTTTTCACCCACCGCACCGCTCGGTTTCAATACGTAGTCGATCGCGCTGGTCTCCCTTCGACTGACCGATGAACATACATATCGCGCATGGCATCGCCCACATCAGCGTTGCGCGCGGTCGCGTTCGCGGGGGGCGCGGTCGGTCTCGTCGACGACGCGAGCGGCGCGGAGTCTCTCGCGGACGCGTTCTATTACGCGTCGTACGCGACGACGATCGCGTACTTCGCAGCCGCGGAGTGGGCGGTTAGAGGAGAGGACGGCAGCGGCAGCGGCAGCCGCGGCGGGGAGACCTGATGGTGGTGGTTAACTATCTTTAGTTTATTCGTCTAGCTAGAGACTACACGTGTAATAACAACTTAGGGCTACATAAGGTTACCCTCGCTTTCGTCGCGATCGCCCAAAACCAAAACTCCCGTAGTCGTCTCTACTCCGCTGCGGCGGCGGCCTCGCCGTCCTCGCCCTCGCCCTCGCCCTCGCCCTTCGCGCTCGCCGGCGTTTCCGGCCACGGCGCGTGCAGCGTCATCTCCGCGGTCGCCTCGCCCACCGCCTCGGGCGTCGGCGCGTCCTCAGGGCCGTTCCATACAAAGCGACGTCGGGGTGGATTTGAAAAGCGTCAGTTGGAGTTGAAAGGCGTCGAGGTCGGGGATTGAAAGCGAGGGATGAGCGGAGAGATGCGCCGGGAAAAGTCCTTAAGGAACGGCGTTCACCACGCCAACGCGGTCGTATGGGGACCAGTGTATAGAACGCACCTCGAACGCGAGCTTCACCGCGCCCACTTTCGCGTCGCCGAATAAAACCTTCGGCGGTCGGAACGAGAGCCTCGCCGTCGTCGTCCTCGGCTCCCCGCTCGATCGCGCTCCCGCGCTCGCCTCGGCGACGAAGTCTTTCAAGCGCACCGTCGCAGTGCCGACGACGCGGAGGAGTTTCACGGATTTGGATTCCAGGAGCGCGGCTTCGGTCGCCTCCGGATCCGAGTCTTCCGGCGCCGCCTCCGCCTCCGCGGCGTCGCCCGATCGGTCGTCGCCCGCCACGTCACCCGCCACGTCACCCGCCACGTCACCCGCCGTCTCACCTTCCTCCGCGCGCGCCTCATCCTTCGGCTTCGGCTTCGGCTTCGGGAGCGGGTCCGCGCGCACCAGCTCGAACACGATCCCGCGCTCGAACGCGTCCCGCGTGAGATGCGAAATCGGCAGTCGCGCCAGCGCCGTCATCGGATCCTCCTTATCCGTCTCCGCCGCGGCTTCGCCGTCGTCGCCGTCCGTCGGCGGCTCTCTTCCTCCGTCGCCCGCCTCCGGATCGATCGCCGACGGCGTGCGGCGCTCCCGCGGGGTTTGCAGAGGCCCGTCCACGCCGGGGAGGCGATACGACACGAAAAACTCGGCGTCGTCCGTCGGCGCCGGCGCCGGCGCGTCGCCCGATTCGTCGCCCGCCGCCACGTCACCTGCCATGTCACCTGCCACGTCACCTCCCTCTCCGCCCTCCGCCGCCGCCGCCGGCTCGGGTTCACGCTCCGGAGGGTCGGGCGCGAACGACAGCTCGGAGAGCGTCACTCGGAACGACACCGTCGTCGGCTCCCGCGCCGGCTCGGGCGCGCGCGACGACGCGTCGACGCCCGCCGCGTCGTCTCCATCCCCCTCTCCCGATTGGTCGCCCGCTGCCACGTCACCCGCCACGTCACCCGTCGCCGCCGCGTCTTCGTCTCCGTCCGCGCCCTCCTCCGCGCCCTTCGAGCTCGCTCTCGAGCCGCGCGGCACGCGCACGCCGTCGAGGTAAATCAACTCCGGCAGCGCGTCCGCGACGCGTTCGCGACAGTATCCGGGCGTCAGACACAGCGGGTTCCCCGCCAGCGACAGCGCTTTCAGGTTCGGGAGTAACGCCAGCTTTCGAAGCGTTTCGTTCACGCCGACGAGGCGGTTGTGCGTCAGATCGAGCGACTGCAGCTCGGTCGCGGCGGTCAGCGTCGCGTCGTCGGACGGCAGCGACTCGATCTCGTTGTGCGCTGGGCGAAGCGATCGGGAACGCGTCGGTCAGTCGAACGTCTCACCGGTCAAACGTTGAAAGGGAAGCGCGGGTGAAGAGTGACGACGGGGAAAGTCCTTAAGGAACGACGTGCACCACGCGAACGGGGTCGTATGGGAAGCAGTCTCACCGACGCCGAGGTGCGCGAGATTTGGAACCGCGAACGCGATCGCGACGTCCGCGACGCGGTTCGCGCCCGCGTACATCTCCGTCAGCCTCGCGCACGCCGCGAGATCATCCGGGAACGCGGTCAGCGCGTTCCCCGTGATCGTGACGCGCTCGAGCGACGCGAGCGAGGAGAGAAGCCCGCGAGGTACGCTCGCGATGCGGTTCCCTCGCGCGTCCAGGTGGACGCATCGCGCGCGCTCCTTCGCGCTCAGGTCCGGGAACGCGCGCAGGTTTTCAAACGCGCGCGCGATCTCCCCCGGGGGCGAGCGCCGCGCGGGGAGGACGCCGTCGTCGTCGTAGTCGGGAGGCGGGGCCGCGCCGCCGAAGCGTTCGGGGTCTTCGGGCATCGCGTCCGGTCGTCGCGGACCCGGCGCGCGCGCGACGTCGAATGAACGAGTGCCAGATTAGGGTAAGTTGCTAGTGAGGGTGGTCGGCACTCTTCTCGCTTGTTCGGCGGTCGCTCGTCGGCGTCGGTTTCTCCGAGGTTTCCGCGCGAGCTCTCGTCGTCGTCATCAGTGTTCGGAGCGCGCGCGGCCATGGCGGCCGCCCCCGCGAAGCCCCCAGGCCCGCGCGACGGCGGATGGCTCTCGCGCCCCATCCTCCTCGCCGTCGAACGCGTCGCCAGAGGACGCGCGCACCGCGTCCCGCTCGTCGCCGCGGGCGCGACGCTCGTCTTCGTCGCGGCCGTCATGAGCACCATGATGATCGGACGCGGCGAGGACGCGCCCGAGGAGGCGTGTCTGGGGACGAACGACGACGAGGATTACTGCGACGACCGCGGCGACGCCGCGCCGGTCGTGAGCTACAGCGGCGTCCTGTGGCCCGAGCGCGCGGTGTTCATCGCGCTCGGGACCCCGTGCGGGGTCCTGTGGTTCGTCACGATACTCCTATCGCACGCGTCGCTGCTTCGACTCGCGGACGCGGCGTGGGCGAGGCGACGAGGAGGACGAGAGACGACGACGACGACGTCGGGGGCGTTTGACGGTCGAGCGACGAACGACGATCATCGTCCCTCCTCCTCCTCCTCCTCCCCGTCGGCGGCGAACGCCGCGCCGACGCCGACGCCGACGCCGACGCACCGACCGAGCATCCCCGCGCTGCGCAAGATGGAGCCTCTTGCGCTCGTCGCGGGGCCGTGCTTCCTCCTCGTCGTGTGGGTGTCGCTTGGGGATCCGTGGCCGGGGTATTTCGTTCACGGCGCCGCCGCGTTCGTCTTCTTCATCTGCGGGATGGTGCGACGACCGACCCAGCCTCACGTCGTCCCGTGTGTTTCGCGAGTAGGACGCTCTTCGACCCCGCCCGTCGTCGGCGCTCTCGACCCCGCGCTTCGCTTTCGACGCCCGCCGTAGTGACTGACCGTCGAGACGTTTTCGCTTTTTGTTTGGCAGTGCAACGTCTGGCTCACGTCGAGCGCGATGGCGACGGTGACGTCGCTCGCGACGTCGACGGGAGAAACGGTCGGAAGCGGAGCGTTAGCAGCAGTGACAGCGACAATAGAAGAGGGTAACAGTAGCGATACCTCGGATAACGCAGCCACGGGGAGCGTTACCGGAGGAGGAGGACCCGAGACGCCGTGGCCGAGCGCGACGTTCGAGAGAGGGCGTCGATTCAAACGCGTCGTCCTCTTCGGACTCCTCGGCGCGATGGTCCCGGTGGCGATCGTCTGGGGGCTCATGATGTACGAGCTCGGCAAAGAGGCGCGTCCGCACATCGCGCTGGTCCCCGTCCGACCGCGTTCCTCGCCGAGGACTTTTGCGAGCGTCGCGTTCGGTTTCTCTCCGCCCGCGCCGCGCGTCGTCGGTTTTTTTTACTGTACGCCTCCAGTCGCGACGCCGTCTGACGCGCCCCCGACGTTCGTTCTATACACTGGTCCCCATACGACCGCGTCGGCGTGGTGAACGCCGATCCTTAAGGACTTTTGCCGTCGTGTCTCTCCGCCCACCGCTCGCTTTCAATCCCGACACACCTCGACGCCTTTCAACTCCAACTGACGCCTTTCAACTCCATCTGACGCCTTTCAACTCCACCCCGACGCGCGTCGCCTCGCGCGGACCTCCCCTCCCTCGACGCTCAGGAGCACATGATCGCCCCAGTGCAGTACCTGTGGATCGTGTGCATGACGTTAGGGAACGGCGCGTGCTGGGTGGAGATCAGTGAAGCGGAGAGGGAGGATCCGGGGGAGGAGGAGGAGGCGGCGGAAGGGGCGGGGGCGTCGAACGCCGTGTGATGCGCGACGACGCGCCGAGAGCGAGACGAGACGAGAATTTTTGGACGAGACGAGATTCTGTTGACCTGTAATCGTAGCGACGCGCGCCATCACTCGTCGTCCGCGCGCGCGATATGCAGCCGACGCCGCCGCCCGGCGGCGCGTACCCCCCCGGGCATCATCAACCTCCGCCGCCCGGGTACCAGATGATGTACGTGATGCCGACCGCGAACGGCGGGTATCAGTACCTACAGCCGGTGCAAACGATGGGCGGGCAACAACGACAACACCACCATCACTGGGCGACGGCGGCGCCGCCGCCGGCGCCGTCGGCGCCGGCGTGGGGGCAGCCCGCGGCGATGCAGTGGGGGTCGCAGATGGCGACGGCGAACGCGAACGCGAACGCGAACGCGAACGCGAACGCGCCGTCGTCGCGAGGGAATTGGTACGGCGGCGGACCGCGCCCGCCGCCGCCGCGGGAGACGACGACGACGACGACGACGAGCTGCTACCGATTCCGCGACGGCAGCGCCGTCGGCGGCGGACCCGTCGCGCCGCCGCCCGCGCCCGCGAGCGCGCCCGCGCCGCCGACGACGACGACGAAACGAAGCGGCGAGGGGAAGGGCGGGGAACCTTCCGGGGACGACGCGCGCGGGGACGGGGACGGGGACGGGGACGGGGACGGGGACGGGGACGGGGACGGCGACGCCGATCCGAATTCGATCGATCGCGTGAAAAAAGGCGGCACCCCGGCGTCGGCGCCGCCGCCGCCGCCGCCGGCGGACGCGAAGAAGACGGAACGTCAACCGTCGAAACCAACCGAGAAGGGCGTGACGTTCCCGACCATCGACGAGATCCCCGTCGTCAAGCCCGTGGACGTCGCGTCGCTCCCGGAGGACGTGCGCGCGTACCGCGCCGAGCGCGCGAAGAACTGGCCGTCGAGCGCCGCCGTCGACGCCAAGCGGAGACGCGCGGCGGAGAAAGGCGCGTTCATATTCACACTGGTCCCCATACGACCGCGTCGGCGTGGTGAACGCCGTCTCTTGAGGACTTTCTCTCCCGGCGTGTCTCTCCGCCCATCACCCCTCGCTGCTTTCAATCCCCGCCCTCGGCGCCTTTCAACTCCGCTTCTGACGCCTTTCAACCTTTCGACTCCGCCTTTCATCAAACTTTCCTTTCGACGCGAAGCCTCGCGCGGGGAGGCGTGCGACGACGACGGCGGCGCCGACGCGGCGAGGCGAGCGCGGTTGAAGGAGGTGCTCGCCGCGCAGAGGGCGTTGGGGCATTACGACGCGAGCGAGGAGATCGGGGACGTCGACGGCGGCGGCGGAGGAGGAGGAGGAAGGGGAAGAGGAGGAGGGGGAAGAGGGAAGGGCGGCGGGAGAGGCATCAAAGGCAGAGGCAGGAAACGCGGCGCGCGCGACGACGACGACGACGACGACGACGACGACGGGAAAGCGAAAGCGGCGCGACGGGAAGGAGGAGACGCGGACGACGGCGACGGCGGTGGCGACGGCGGCGATGGAGACGGTGGGACGGGCGCGAAAACGCCTCGGACCTGTCGGTTTTTTCTACGCGGCCAGTGCAAGTCCGGCGCGAAGTGTCGCTTCTCGCACGAGCGCCCCGAGCGGAAAAACAAACCGGGAAAGGGAGGCCGAGGCCAAGGCGGCGGCGGCGGCGGCGGCGGCGGCGCGCACGGAAACCAACCGCAACGACCGCCGCAGCCGACGCTCCTGAAGAAGCTCTTCGCGAAGGAAGTCCGCGTCTCGCGCTCGCGCCTGCTCCAGGTGTTTCGGTTCCTCGTGAATAACAACTTTTTGCGCGACCGAGATCGAGACCGAGATCGAGATCGAGGCGCGTTCTATACACTGGTTCCCATACGACCGCGTTGGCGTGGTGAACGCCGATCCTTAAGGACTTTTCCCGGCGTGTCTCTCCGCCCACCGCTCGCTTTCAATCCCCGCCCTCGACGCCTTTCAACTCCAACTGACGCCTTTCAACTCCACCCCGACTTTCGCTTGTATAGAGAAAGCGGAGACGGAGAAACTGTGGATGTTTCCGTTCGTCGACGCCGCGCCCGCGGACGTGAAGACGAAGCTGAAGGAGCTCGCGACCGCGCTGGACGTCGAGGATGACGAGGACATCGACGACGTCGCGGACGAAGACGTCCCGGACCCGGAGGAACCCGGGCGAGCGTGAGAGAAGAAATAGAGAAGCGTAGAGCGATGACGACGGGCGAGACGGAATCGGAATCGGAACGAAAAAAAAACAAACCAGACGCCAGCCTCCTCTCCGGTCTCTCTCGCTCCGTCTACTCCGGCAGGTCCTCGGCTTCTTGCTCCATGGACGCGTCGTCGACGTTCCCTTCGTCCGAACGCGCGGCGGCGTCCGCGGCGACTTTCGCCTCGAGCGCCTCCACGGCTTTCGCCACCGCCGCCGCGGCGTCCCCGTCCCCGTCCCCGTCCCGGGGTTTCCCGCCTTTTTCCCCGCCCTCGGTCTTCGCGGCGTCCTCCGCCTTGCCCTCCTCCTCCTCCTCGCCGCCGCCGCCGGTCGGTTCCGGTTCCGGTTCCGGTTCCGGTTCCGGTTCCGGTTCCGGTTCCGATTTCTCCCCGCCCCCCCCGGGCGGCTCCACGCCGAGCAACCCCGGAACCACCGCCTCCATGTCATCCGTCCCCAGCTTGGAAAACGCCGTGAGGTTTTCCTTCGCGATCATCCTCAACGCCTTCCACACGAACACCTTGTCGTTCTTCTGCTTGTACGCCTCCTCGATCTGCGCTTCCGGGTCCATGTCGTCCAGGACGGGCTGTAAAAACGTCGCCATCGACGTCTCCTCCGCTTTCTTCTCGCGCAGCGAAGACGCGTTGTCCACGGAGAGATTCCACAGGCGGTCGAGCTCCGGGTTGCCCAGTTTCACGCGCTTCTCCGGGGGCACCGCGGGCTGCTTCGTCCCCAGCCGCGGGCGCTTGCGCATCACCGGCGGCGGCGGCTTCGGCGGCGGCCGCGGCTCGGACGCGCGCTGAAAGTCCTTGCAGTTGTCCTTCTTCCATCCCACCCAATACACCTCGCGCTTCAACGCGGCGGCGACGAACTCGGCGAACTCGACGCCGCGCGCGTTGGGCGGCGTCGCCGCCGTCGCCGCCATGACCCGCGCCTTGGCCTTCGCCACCTGGTCGCGCTTCACCTTGGGCAGCGCGGGCGGGCCCTCGCAGTGCCCGAGGAGGATGGCGCACTGAAGCAGGAAAGATCGCCGAAACGCGGGGTCGCGGAGTTGCAGCTGAAGCAGCGGCGCCGCGGTGAGATACTTGACCCCCAGCGCGCTCTCCTCCGCCGTCGTCGCCGCCGTCTCGTCCGACGCGTCCAGCCGGTGCGTCTCGAAGTTATCCAACACAGCCTGAAACGCGGCGTAGAACGCGTCCCACCCGCCGGCGACGCCGAGCGCGACGTTCGGGTTCTGGAAGAACGTCTGCAGCGACCAGAACGTCTTGTAGAACCGCACGTCCACCACGGGGGCGTTCGTTTTCGCCGCGTCGTCCGTCTCCATGGCGTCCTCGTCCATATTTTTGTCGTCGTCCCCCTTCCCCTTCCCCGCGCCGTTTGTTCCGACCTCGAGCTCGTCCAGCGTCGTGACGTTCGCGCGGTTGTAATTCCCCGCGAGATTCAGCGCGCTCCGCTCGCTCAGCGCGTACAGCGACGAGAGCAACAGAAGCACGCGGCCGCGAAGCGTGGCGTCGTTGGTTTTGGAAAGCCTTCGAAGGAGGTCGTTGCACGTCCGAAGCATGATGAGCTTCCCTCGGCGCCACAAGACGTCCGCGTTCAGACGCGTGCGCTTGCCTTCGATCCACGTGAAGACGTCCTGTGCGTCCGCGATCGTGCAGCACTCCACGAGCTGCTCGAGGACGGTGAACACGACGCCGTGATCGCACACGCCCCACTCGCTGAGCGCCAACGAGAGATCTAACAGTCGAGGCAGCGACGCCGACGACGCCTTCGCCTTCTTCTTCTTCCCGCCCTCTCTCCCGGCGTACTCCATGAACGGCGCCCTCGCCTCGCCCGCGTCGACGACGAGCTCGTGCAGGACGCAGCACAGCGCTTGCTCGACGAGCTGCTTGGCGTCGGACGTGTTCTCCGCGCCTGGGGTTCCGTCGTCGGCGACGACGAGGTTCGGCGCGGATCCGGACAGCGCCCTCGGCGCCGCGGACGCGACGTCGTCCGAGCTCGAGACGACGCCCGCGAGTCGCTCCTGCGCGGCGGCGGCGGGGAGGAGGAGGCGGCGCGTGAGAGACGCTCGCGGGGGCGCGCGTTCATGATTCGACGTTTCGGTCCGCGCGCGCGTCTCGATCGATAGATCGCTTAGGGTTGGTCCCCCGCTCGATCGATGGACCGCGGGAGCGCGCGCGTCGATCGGACGACGACCGGTCGGACGCCGCGCGCGGGGGGGAGGGGGGACGGGCTGGGGAGACGACGGACCTGGACCGCGGCGAGCTGCCGCTCGAATTCGCACGACATCCCGACGACGACGGCGAGCGCGCGCTGGGGCGTGTGGCGCGCCGAGCGCGCGCGCGGACGGAGCCAGGCACGAACACGATTTGAAGCCTCGATCGGTTCATCGGTCAATCGCGTCGATCGGTGATCGTAACATTGCGTCTCAATACGACGTTGTAGTCGGCACTCTGCTGGTTGAAGCCACTTGGTAGATCTTCGAGTTCTCATCGCGTGGCTCTAATAACAGAAAGGACCTTAAAGGTCCAAGCGTCGCGTCGCGCGCGTTCCCGCGATCGGACACACACACGTCGGGCATTGCCCGATGGCGCCTTCACCAGGAAGGGGGCGGGGGATCATCCCCCTGCCGCCGGAGCGGGCGGGGCCTCGGGACGAGCGCGTGGACGCGCTCGTGGCCGCGCTGCGGGCGCGGACGGAGGATTGGGGGGACCCGCCGGGTGCGCGCGCGCGCCGTTCGATCTCGTCGCGGCAATTCGTTCGATTCCCGCCGACACCGTGCCCAATGCGGTCAACGTCGTCCGCGCCGCCCGCCCGACCCGCGCCGACCCGCCGCCCCCCCCCTCCCCCCACCTCCCCAACCTCCCTCGCGACAGAGTACGGCCCCGCCGTGGAAGAGCTCGCGCGCGCGGTCGCGAGCGACGTCCGCCGCGACGACCGCGAACGCGTCATCGCGCGGCTGCTCGCCTCCGGAGCGCACCGACGACTCGCCGACGCGATCGCGTCGTACCGCGCGCGTCGCGCGCCGCATCTAAACGCGCTGTGGCGTCAGGTCCGTCTGGAGGCGGAGCACGCGGACCCTGGGCCCGGCGACGGCGACGGCGACGTCCCGGGGGTGATGGTGACGCGCGGAGACGTGGAGGACGCGCGCGAGCTCGAGAAGACGACGCGGATGGCGTTGGAGCGCGACGAGAGCGCAGCGCGCGCGGCGATGCGCGTTTTGATCGCCGTCGCGCGTCGATCCAAAGACGCCGCGACCGCGGTGCTGCGCACGGGCGTGATCGATCACGTGGTGGACATCCTAGATGACCCGGAGGACGACGCGCGGCGCGAGGCGGAGATCGAGAGACACGAGCGGCGGCGGCGGCGGGATGAGGAAGGAGACGACGACGACGACGACGACGACGACGACGAAGCCGACGCTGACGCCGCCGACGCCGACGACGACGATCTCGAGTCGCCGCCGCCGATGCTTCCCGCGCCGCGCGACGTCCACGACGCCGCGCTCGAACTCCTCTCCGCGATCACGACCCCGGACGGCGACGGCGACGACGACGCCCCGGACGCGCTCGCGTGCGACGCGCTCCTCGCCGCGGATGGACTCCGCAAGCTGTTGGCGATGGTCGCGCGCGGCCCGCGAGACGAGACGAGTCACCGCGCGGCGGAGGCGCTCGCGAACGTCGCCGCGGACGCGTCGATCAAGATGGCGTTCGCGCGCATCGGGATCCCCGCGTTTAAGGCGCTCAAGAGCATGACGCGGCGCGGGAGGAAGCTCGAGTCCGCGGGTCGCGACGGACCGTTTCTGATTCACGTCGCGAGGTGCTGGTCCCGGCTCTTGCGCGGGGACGCCGCGTGCAAGCGAACGTTCACGGACGCGGGGTGCGTCAAGCCCGTGCTGCGCTTGTTCGCGAACCGAGGCGAACGCGACCCGCTCGCGCCGGTCGCGCTGCGCGTGCTGACGACGCTGTTGACCGTGGAAGCGTGCGAGGACGTTCAACGCGACGAGGACGCGTCCGCGGCGCTCGCGGCGAGAGACGCGACGATCGCGTCGCAGATTCCAGCCGCGATATCGCACGCGGTGGACTGTCTCGGGAACGAGTTCATACGCGAGATGCGGTCGAAGTCGGTTAGGGCGCTTTGTGCGGCGGCGGAGGGGGCGTTTCCGGCGTGCGCGACGGTCGCGATGAAGACGGGGTTCGTGCGGGAGGTGCGTCCTCCTCGGTCGCTTTTGCTTTTCTTCCCGCGCGCCGTTTTGTTTGTTTTGTTTCTTCTTACACTGGTCCCCATACGACCTCGTCGGCGTGGTGAACGCCGATCCTTAAGGACTTTTCCCGGCGCATCTCTCCGCCCGTCCCTCGGTTTCATCAATTCCGACGCGCCGCGACGCCTCGCGCCTTCATCGACTGACGCGCCCCTGAACTCCACCCCGACGTCGTTTCGTGTGGACACTAATTACCCTCACTCAGTGCGCGCAAGCGTTGCCGCCGGTGTGCGGGCAGGCGAGCGAGGAGGACGTTGACGCGGGGGTGTGCGCGTCGAGGGCGTTGCGGCGCATCGCGGAGACGGCGGGCGGAGGCGAGGGCGGCGGAGGAAATGCGAAGACGCGTTTATCAACGCCGACGTCTGTCGCGTTTTCGCACCTCAAGGTTCTCTTGGACGACGAAGCGCTGATCACCGCGCGGAAGGCGCTCGAATCTTTGCGCGCGTCCAACCCGGCGCGCGCGACGATCGCGGAGAACCTCCTCGCGTTCGTGCGCGCGTTCGTCCGCGGCGGCGCCGCGCCGGCGCCGGCGGGGAAACAGAAGTCGCCAGCGAAGGACGCCGACGCGCGCGCGGCGTCGCCGTCGAAACGCGCGCTCGCGGTGGCGTGCGCGGAGCTCCTCCCCGCCGTCGCGTACTTCCACTTCGAGAGCCGTCGAAGTCGGGGAGGAAAAAACCGTACCCGTAACCGCTCGGCGTTGTGCGTTTCAGCGCTGCGGACGATTGGCGTCGTCGCGTCCGCGTCGACGAAAGCGGCGGCGTACGTCGCGGAGGTGCGTTCTATACACTGGTCCCCATACGACCGCGTTGGCGTGGTGAACGCCGATCCTTAAGGACTTTTGCCGTCCTTTCTCTCCGCCCGCCCCTCGCTTTCAATCCCCGTCCTCGACGCCTTTCAACTCCACCTGACGCCTTTCAACTCCACCCCGACAATCGCTCGTATGGAACGGCCCTGAGGCGTTCGGGGAGACGTTTCTCTTCGAGTGCGTGGAAGCCGCGACGGCGGTGGACGGTCCCGACGACGTCGAGCGCGGCGGCGGCGGCGGCGACGGCGGCGGCGACGACGCAAAAGAGGACGCGCTCGAAGCGCCGGAGATTGTCGACGCTATGACGCTCGCGTCGGAGGCGGACGCCGCGGGCGATTTCGCGTGGTGGATCCACGATAAACTCAACGCGAAAAATTCCGCGCGCGCGCCGACGCCGACGCCGGTCGGTTCGCCGCCGGAACGGTCGCCGAGCGCGCCGACGACGCCGCCGCCGCCGGGCGTGCTGACGCCGCCGCATCGACGCCGGTCGATGACGGTCGTCGCCGCCGCCGTCGCGGCGAACCGACCGGCGCCGCCGCCGCCGCCGACGCCGACGCCGACGATGCGACCGACGCGACCGCCGCGGCCGCGCGCCGCCGCCGTCGTCGACGACGACGACCGCGAGCTCCGCGTCGCCGCCGAGCGCCGCCGCGCGATCCACGCCGCGATCGCGCGCGGGATCTCGGGCCT
>Ga0181554_1003647_pt1 | contig 12951 bp, 12 predicted proteins | sample 011ome_16_FD_145602 | JGI IMG/M metagenome (GOLD analysis project Ga0181554, IMG submission 145602) | Coastal salt marsh microbial communities from the Groves Creek Marsh, Skidaway Island, Georgia - 011503CT metaG (spades assembly) | ecosystem: Environmental > Aquatic > Marine > Intertidal zone... | reverse complement strand
GGCAATGATCACGGCCCCCTTGGGCGGCAGCCGGTCGAGGTTGCACAGCGAGGCAAGGCCGTAGCGGTTGTTCTTGTGCATGAGGTTATGCGCGGGGAAGGGCGGGTTCATCCCACCGGCGGAGCCTGCGTCGGTGCCCACGGTCTCCGAGCCCCAGCCGATGATGCCCTTGTCGATCAGGTACTGCACGGCTTCCGCCGTCGGCCCCGGCGAATGCGGGCCGTTCTGGTCGGCGTTCAGGAAGTCCTGCTCGCTGCCATTGCGCTTGTACCAGTCGCTGCGCAGCACCACCCAGGAGCCCTTCTCGATCTCGCCATGCTTGGCTTCCCACGCCTTGATGTGCTCGACGGTCAGCAGGAAGTCCGGGTTCTTCGCCACCTCCGCGCTGCAGTCGATCACGTTCACCGGGCCCACGAAATTCTGCACGGGGATCGTGTCGGTGGTGCCGTCCGGATAGTCCTTGCCGGTGATCCAGTGCTGCGGCGCGTCGAAATGCGTGCCGGAATGCTCGCCCAGCTTCAGCCAGTTCCACGCCCAGAAGGGGCCCTTGTCGTCGTAGTGCGAGATGGTGTGGATCTCGACCGCCGGCGTGTTGAGGCCGATCTCGGGCGGCAGCTTGATGAGCGGCGTCTCGGGACCGAGCGTCGCGGTCAGGTCGATGACTTCGACGCGGCCCGACAGCAGGGCGGCGGCGAGTTCGGTGACGGTGTTGTGCGGTGTTGCCATGGTTTCCTCTCCTCAAGTTTCGTGAAGCGCAAATCGTTTCTAGCGTCCGGCCAGCATGCGGCCAAGCAGGTAGCCGGAGCCCGCACCCGTTCCGGCACCGGGCCATGTGGCGGCCCCGCACAGGAACAGTTTCTCGACCGGCATCTTGTAGCGTGAGTATCCCGCCACCGGGCGGAACAGGAAGTTCTGGTCCAGCTGGTGGCTGCCCGAAAGATTGTCGCCGCCGACGAGGCAGGGGTTCTCGGCCTCGAGGTCATCGGGGGAAAACACCGCGCGCCCGATGATCCGTGAACGGAGGTTTGGCGCATGGGCTTCGAGAATGTCGATCACGCGCTCGGCATACTGGTCCTTGATGGCGGCCCAGTCCGTGCCGGTGATCTCCCCCGCCGCGTCGCCCGTCACATGCTTCGGTAGCACCCGCACCTGAACCCACAGGATGTGCTTGCCCTCCGGCGCGCGCGAGGGGTCCACCACGGTGGGCTGGCCGACGACGAGCACGGGTGCGCGCGGCAGCAGCCCGTCTATCGCCTGCGCATAGGCGCTCGTCATGTAGGCGTAGTCGGGCGCGATGTGCACATAGGCGAAGCGCTTCAGCTCATTGCCCGCCGCCCAATCCGGCAGGTCGTTCAGCGCGAGATGCACCATCATCGTGCCAGGGCCGGGCCGGAAGGATGTGAACTTCTGGTCCAGCGCCGCATTGCCGGAGCCCTGCGGCAGAAGTTTCCCGAACAGCAGCTGCGGCGTCACGTTGGCGATCACTGCGCGCTTGGCCACGATGGTGCGGCCATCGGCGAGGCGAATGCCGCGTGCCTCCCCGCCCTGGCGCATCACCTCGGCCACGGGCGAATTGAGGTGGATCTCGCCGCCGAGCTCCTTCAGGTAGCCCGTCATGGCGTTGATCATCATGTCGGCGCCGCCCTTGCCGATCACCATGCCGAAGGACTGCTGCACCATGGATTCGAGATAGGGGAACAAGGCACCGCCCGCCACGTCGGGCGGAAAGTCGAGATGCATGCCCCAGGCGGCGATCGTCGCCTTCACGCGCGCGTCGGTGAAGTGCTGGTCCGCCCAGGTGCGCGTCGACAGGGTGAGAAGCCGCAGCATGTCCAGCGTCCAGGCCGTGCCGTTCTGCCGCCACGCCTTCCAGATCACTTTCGCCGCGGCCCATGAAGGCATCACGCTGCCGAGCAGCGCGAAGAGATGCGGCGCATCCTTGCCGAAGCGGTCGAGAAGCGCAGTCCACGCCTCGGCGTCCTTGGGGTTGATGGCCCTGAGCCGCGCCAGCGTCGTGTCGAGGTCCTTCGACACGCCGAACCAGCTTTTGTCGGGGAAGACGGAGGCGAAGCAATGTTCGGCGGGCGCGAAGGAAAGCCCGTGGCGGCCCAGCGCCTCGCCATGCTCCTTCACGAAGGGCGAGCCCGCGAAGAGCAGGAGGTTCATCGCCGCGATGTCATGGCGGAAGCCCGGCAGCGTCAGCTCGCGCGTCTTGACCGCTCCGCCCGCTTCCCCCTTCGCCTCGAACACGCCGACCTTCCAGCCGCTCTTCGCAAGCTGGATCGCCGCCGCCAGCCCATTGTGGCCCGCGCCGATGATCACCGCATCGAAGGAAGGTTCCGCCGTCATGCACGATTGCTCCCGAATAGCGCTGCCGAGATTTCCCGAAGCCACGCATCCGGTCAATGTGATTTTCATGCGAATGCATCTAAATCGTTGCTGCACCCGCGAGATGCAAAGATTTCAGCGGAAGCATTCTTGTGCAGATGGATATTTTATGTTTGAAATTCCATGAACCCGCGGGAACAGGCGGGTCGCCAACGGAGGAAACACCATGTTGAAGCGTGCCTTGCTCGCGGCAGGAAGCCTGCTGCTCACCGTATCGTTCGCCCATGCGGGCCTTCCCGGCATGCGCGGCCATGACCACACCGGCGTCACCGTGCCGGACATGGACCAGGCCGTCACCTTCTTCACCGACATCCTCGGCTGCCAGAAGGCCATGTCCTTCGGCCCCTTCGCCGATGACAAGGGCACCTTCATGACCGATCTGCTCGGTGTGGATTCGAAGGCCGTGATCGAGAACATCACGCTGATGCGCTGCGGCTTCGGCTCCAATGTGGAGCTCTTCAAGTACACCGCCCCGGACCAGAAGGCGCTGAACCAGAAGAACAGCGACATCGGCGCCTTCCACATCGCCTTCTACGTCGATGACATCAAGGCCGCGAAGGCCTTCCTGGACGAGAAGGGTGTGGCCACGCGCCTCGGGCCCCTGCCCGTCGAGCAGGGCCCCGCCGCGGGCCAGGCCATCGTCTATTTCCAGGCGCCCTGGGGCCTCCAGTTCGAGGCCATCAGCTATCCCGCTGGCATGGCCTATGAGAAGGATGGCGGCCCGGTGCTGTGGTCGCCGAAGGACCCCGCCAAGTAAGACCGGGCTGACGGCCCGATCCTCACCGTGTTAAGGAAGCCGCGGGGGCGGAACACGCGCCCGCGCTTCACGCATTTGGGGGACCCTGATCCATGGCCGTCAGCTTCACCACCGACCGCATGCTCCGCTTCGGCGACTGCGACATTTCCGGCACCGCCTATTATCCGTCCTATCTCAACCTGCTGAACGGCGTCGTCGAGGAGTTCTGGACCTGGATCGGCTATCCCTGGCACGAGACCATCTGGAAGGAGCGCTGGGGCACGCCCACCGTTCACCTCACCTGCAATTTCTCGAAGCCGTCCTTCTTCGGCGACAAGCTCACCTTCCGCATGACGGTGAAGAAGGTCGGCCGCTCCTCGGTCACGCTCGACCACGAGATCTGGTGCGGCGACGAGCTGCGCTGGACGGTGAACCAGGTGCTGGCGGCAAGCTGGCTCGACAAGCACACCTCCATGTCCTGGCCGGATGACGTGCGCGCCAAGCTGATGAGCTTCCTGCCCAAGGAACAGCCCGAGCACGCGCACCAGCCGGTGAACCCGCAGCGCGGCTGAGAGGTCAGGCGGCGGGCACGACCGCCGTCGCCTCGATCTCCACCTTGGCGCGGTCCTCGACGAGGGCCACCACCTGCACCAGCGCCATGGCGGGGAAGTGCTTGCCGAGGATCTCGCGGTAGACGCGGCCGAGGTCCTTCAGCCGCGACAGGTATTCATGCTTGTCGGTGACATACCAGGTGAGGCGCACGATGTGGTGGGGCTCGGCCCCGGCCTCGGCCAGCACCGCCACGATGTTGCGGAGCGTCTGCGCCACCTGGTCGATGAAATCGTCGGACTCGAATTCCTGCTGGGCGTTCCAGCCGATGAGCCCGCCGCAGAACACCATGCGCCCGGAGGCCGCGACACCATTGGCATAGCCCAGCGCCGGCTTCCAGTTCTTCGGGTGCAGGAATTCATGGGGTGAAGTGGTCATGGAATAGTCCTTCCTCAAGCGCCCAGCACGGCGCGCGCGATGATCACGCGCTGCACGTCGCTGGCACCCTCATAAATCCTCAGTGCACGGATTTCGCGGTAGAGCTGCTCCACCATCACGCCATGCTTCACGCCGTCGCCGCCATGGAGCTGCACCGCCATGTCGATCACGCGCTGGGCTGCTTCCGTGGCCTTCAGCTTCGCCATGGAGGCTTCTCGCGTGATGCGGGGCTGCCCCATGTCCTTGGTCCATGCCGCGCGATAGACGAGAAGCGCCGAGGCATCGATGTCGAGCGCCATGTCGGCGATGTGACCCTGCACCATATGAAGCTCGGACAAGGGCGCGCCTCCGATCTTGCGCGTTTTCACGCGGGCGAGCGTCTCGTCCAGCGCGCGGCGCGCGAAGCCGAGGGCCGCGGCACCAACCGTGGAGCGGAACACGTCCAGCACCGACATAGCGATCTTGAAGCCATCGCCCGGCTTGCCGATCAAGGCACTCTCGGGGATTTCCACATTCGTGAAGCGCAGCAGTGCGAGGGGGTGCGGCGCCATCACCTCGATGCGCTCGGCCACCTCGAGGCCCGGTGTCCTGGCATCGACGAGGAAGGCGGAGAGGCCCTTGGCGCCGGGCGCCTCGCCGGTGCGCGCGAAGACGACATAGACATCCGCGATGCCGCCATTCGAGATATAGGTCTTCTCGCCATTGAGCAGGAAGCCGCCCTGCACGCGCGCCGCCGTCATCTTCGCCGCCGCCGCATCCGAGCCTGCCTCTGGCTCGGTGATGGCGAAGCCCGCGATGGCCTGGCCGCTTCTCGTCTTCTTCAGCCAGTCGCGCTGTTCCGGCGTGCCGAACAGCGTCACCGCTCCCATGCCCAGCCCCTGCATGGCGAAGCTGAATTCGGCGAGCCCGTCATATTGCGCGATGGTCTCGCGGATGAGGCACAGCGTGCGAACGTCCAGCGTCTCGCCTTCGCCCGCACCCGAATGCATCAGCCAGCCCGCGGCACCCAGCTTCGCCACATGGGCGCGGCAGGTCGCGTCGACATCGCCATGATGTCCGGTCAGGTTCGCCTTGCACCATGCATGCAGGTCCTTCGACAGCGCGCGGTGGCGCTCCTCGAAGAAGGGCCAGTCGAGATAGGTCGTGTCCGCCATCTGTCAGTTCCCCTCGAACACGGGCTTCTCCTTCGCCACGAAGGCGCGGTAGGCCCGTTCAAAATCGCGTGTCTGCATGCAGATCGCCTGCGCCTGCGCCTCCGCCTCGATCGCCTGTTCGAGGCCCATGTTCCATTCCTGGTTCAGCTGCGTCTTGGTCATGCCATGGGCGAAGGTTGGCCCCGCAGCGATGCGCTTCGCCAGTGTCATGGCTTCCGCCTCGAGCGAGGCTGACTCGTGCAGCGCGTTCCAGAAGCCCCAGCGTTCGCCCTCCGCTGCGTTCATCACGCGGCCCGTATAGAGAAGCTCCGCCGCGCGGCCCTGGCCGATGATGCGCGGGAGAATGGCACAGGCCCCCATGTCACAACCCGCAAGGCCGACGCGCGTGAACAGGAAGGCGGCCTTCGCCTCCGGTGTCGCGATCCGCAAATCCGAGGCCATGGCGATGATGGCGCCCGCACCCACGCATACGCCATCGACGGCGGAGATGATGGGCTTCCCGCAGCCGATCATCGCCTTCACGAGATCGCCCGTCATGCGGGTGAAGGCGAGGAGCTCCTTCATCTCCAGCCCGATCAGCGGCCCGATGATGTCATGCACGTCGCCGCCCGAGCAGAAGTTGCCGCCATTCGAGGCGAACACCACCACATCCACGTCGCTGGCGTAAACCAGCGCCCGGAACATGTCGCGCAGCTCCGCATAGCTCTCGAAGGTGAGGGGGTTCTTGCGCTCGGGCCGGTTCAGCCGCACGGTCGCGATCCGGTCCTGCACGCTCCACAGGAAATGCTGGGGCTTCAGTCCGCCAAGTTCCGTCATGTCTTGTCTCCCTTGCCCATCCGCTTCAGCAGCGGGGCCAGCATGTCGAGGTCCGCATCGGTCAGCTCGGCGAACATCGCGTTCACCTGGGCCTCGTGCTCTGTCGCCAGCGTCTCGAATTGTTTCAGCCCTTCCGCCGTCAGCGCCACATAGACGGTGCGCCGGTCCGTCTCGGAGGGGGCGCGCTTCACCAGCCCGTCCTTCTCCAGCCGGTCGACGACGGCGGTGGCATTGCCGTTGGAGACGAGCAGCATGCGGCTCAGCTCCGACATGGTCGCTCCCTCGCGGCGGCGGTAGAGGGCCGCCATCACGTCGAAGCGCGGCAGCGTGGTGTTGTGCTTCACCCGCAGATATTCGCGGAGTTCGCTTTCCGCCGCGCGCGTCACCCCCAGAAGCCGGATCCACAGCTTCAGGCGGCGCTTGGAGAGGGGGTCGGTCTCGGCCATGCTGCCCCCTTAAACCTCGCCGCCCGAAATGGCGAGGGCGTGGCCGTTCACGCCGCGTGCACCGTCGGAACACAGCCACAGCGCGGCGGAGGTGACTTCCGCCGCATCGAACAGGCGTGCCTGCGGATTGTTCTTCGCCAGCGCGGAAACAGCCTCGTCCCGCCCGCGCTTGGTCTTTTCCATGATGGTGGCGATGGAGCGTTCCGTCATCTCCGTGTCGAGGAAGCCGGGGCAGATCGCATTCACCGTCACGGGGCGTTGCGCCACCTCGAGCGCCAGCGCGCGCACCAGGCCGATGACGCCATGCTTCGCCGCCACATAGGGCGCCACATAAGGGTAACCTTTCAGCCCCGCCGTGGAGGCCACGGCGATCAGCCGCCCCCAGCCATTGAGGCGCGACAGGCCCTCGCGGAAGGTGAGGAACACGCCGGTCAGGTTCACCGCCAGCATGGCGTTCCAGTCAGCAAGTTGCGTCTTCGCGAAGCTGCCGCTCGTCGCGTTCCCGGCATTGGCGATCACGATGTCGCACGCGCCCGCTGCCTCGAACAGCGCCTTCACGCTGGCCTCGTCCGTCACATCCGCCACGATGGGCGTGATGGCGGAAGATTGCTGCGACACTGTCTCCAGCGCTTCCGCCCGCCGCCCGGCAATCACCACGGAAGCCCCCGCCGCCGCGAAGGCGCGCGCGAGTTCGGCCCCCGTGCCGGAGCCGCCGCCGGTGATCAGCACGCGCTTGGCCGTCAGGCTCATACGCGGATCGTCTCCACGGCCTTGGCGCGCAGGCGGAAGGCCTGGTCGCGCCCGGCGCGGTAGGGCAGCGGCCAGTCGCTCTGCTGGTCGCCGGTGGTCACCGCCGCATGCAGCGTCCAGTAGGGGTCCGCCAGATGCGGGCGCGCCAGGCACACGAGGTCGGCGCGGCCCGCGAGCAGGATGGAGTTCACCTGGTCGGCCTCCGTGATGTTGCCCACCGCCATGGTGGCCAGCCCCGCCTCGTTGCGGATGCGGTCGCTGAAGGGCGTCTGGAACATGCGGCCATAGATGGGCTTCGCATCCGTCGAGGTTTGGCCTGCCGAGACGTCGATGATGTCCGCGCCATTCTGGGCGAACATCTTCGCGATCTTCACCGCCTCGTCCGGCGTCACGCCGTCGCGGCCCACCCAGTCATTGGCCGAAATGCGCACGGAGAGCGGCTTCTCCTCGCCCCACACCTTCCGCATGGCGCGCAGCACCTCGAGCGGGAAGCGCATGCGGTTCTCGAGGCTGCCGCCATACGCGTCGGTGCGATGGTTCGAAAGCGGGGAGATGAAGCCCGAGATCAGGTAGCCGTGCGCGGCGTGAAGCTCCACCATGTCGAAGCCCGCGCGCTTCGCCATCTCGGTCGCGGCCACGAATTGCGCCGTCACCTGCTCCATGTCGGCGCGCGTCATCTCGCGTGGTGCCTTGTGCTTGGGCGACCATGCGATGGCGGAAGGCGCCATCGTCTCCCAGCCGCCTTGCGTCAGCGGCATCTCGTCATCCTCCCACGGCACCTGCACGGCGGCCTTGCGGCCCGCATGGCCGATCTGGCAGCAGATCTTCGCACTCGTCTCGGCATGCACGAAGTCGGTGAGGCGCTTCCACTGCGCCTCATGCTCCGGCGCATAGAGGCCGGGGCAGCCGGGCGTGATGCGCCCTTCCGGCGAGACGCAAGTCATCTCGGTATAGACGAGGCCCGCGCCCCCCTTGGCGCGCTCGGCGTAATGCACGAAGTGCCAGTCGGTCGGGCAGCCGTTGACGGCCTTGTATTGCGCCATCGGCGAAACCACGATGCGGTTCTTGAGGCGCATGTTGCGAAGGCTGAAGGGTGCGAACATCGGCATCCGGCCTTTCTCGCCGCCCGCCTGTTCCTGGAACCAGTCTTCTGCCTCGCGCAGCCATTCGGGGTCGCGCAGGCGCAGGTTTTCATGGCTGATGCGCTGGCTGCGGGTGAGCAGCGAATAGGCGAATTGCTGCGGCGGCAGGTCGAGGTAGCGTTCCACCTCCTCGAACCATTCGAGGCTGTTGCGCGCGGCCGATTGCAGGCGCAGCACCTCCACGCGCCGCTCGTCCTGATAGCGCTGGAAGGCCTGTTCCATGGTGGGCTCGGAGTGCAGGTAGTCCGCCAGCGCGATGGCGCTGTCGAAGGCGAGGCGTGAGCCGGAGCCGATGGAGAAATGACCCGTCGCGGCGGCGTCGCCCATCAGCACGATGTTCTTGTGGTACCAGCGCTCGCAGATCACGCGCGGGAACTGCATCCACACGGCGGAGCCGCGCAGATGCGCCGCGTTGGACATCAGCGCGTGGCCGCCCAAGTGATTCGCGAAGATCTTCTCGCAGGTCGCGATCGTCTCTTCCTTCGACATGTCGGCGAAGCCCCAGCGGTCCCATGTCTCGGGCAGGCACTCGACGATGAAGGTCGCGGTGTTGGCGTCGAACTGGTAGACATGCGCCCACACCCAGCCATGCTCCGTCTTCTCGAAGATGAAGGTGAAGGCGTCGTCGAATTTCTGGTGCGTGCCCAGCCACACGAACTTGCACAGCCGCATGTCGATGTCGGGCTTGAAGACGCTCTCGAACTCCCGGCGCACGATGGAGTTGATGCCGTCGGAGGCGACGACGAGGTCATAGTCCTTCGCGTATTCCTCAGCGGACTTGAACTCGGTCTCGAACTTCATCTCGACACCCAGTTCGCGCGCGCGCTCCTGCAGCAGGATCAGCATCTTCTTGCGGCCGATGCCGGCAAAGCCGTGGCCTCCCGACACATTGCGCACGCCATTGTGAACGACGGCGATGTCATCCCAGTAGGCGAAGTTGCCGCGGATCGCCTCGGTGCTCTTGGGGTCGTTCTTCTGCATCCGCGAGAGCGCGTCGTCGGACAGCACCACGCCCCAGCCGAACGTGTCGTTGGCGCGGTTGCGCTCGAGAACCGTCACCTGGTGCGAGGGGTCGCGCAACTTCATCGAGATCGCGAAATAAAGGCCCGCCGGGCCGCCCCCGAGACACAACACCTTCATGGCCAGATCCTCCGCAGTCGCCGTTCGAAACTCAGGCGAAGGCTCTCACGCGCCCAAAACTATTTCAAGTTCGAAATTTTTGAGCTTGAAATTGATCCGCAACCCGGCATCATGCGTCCATGGATGACCTGCTGATCGACCGCCGCAGCGGCTGGGCGCTGCTCACCCTCAACCGGCCTGCCGCGAAGAACGCGCTGAACACCGCCGTGCTTTCGGGGCTGGCGGCCCATCTGGACGCGCTGGCGCGGGATCAGTCCTGCCGCGCCGTGGTGCTCTGCGGGGCGGAGGGCAATTTCGCCGCCGGCGCCGACATCGGCGAGATCGAGACGAAGACCAGCGCCGAGGGCGCGGTCGATCCGCGCAAAACCTACTGGGCGACGATTCGCGCCTTCCCCAAGCCCTTGATCGCAGCCGTCGATGGCTTCGCGCTGGGCGGCGGCTTCGAGCTGGCCCTGATGGCGGATGTGATCGTGGCGGGCGAAAGCGCCCGCTTCGGCCTGCCGGAAACCAATCTCGGCCTCATTCCCGGTGCGGGCGGCGGCCAGCGTCTCTTGAGCCTCGTGGGCCGCGCGCGCGCCACGCGCATGGTGCTGACGGGCGAGATCATCGACGCCGCGACGGCTGAAGGCTGGGGCATCGCCGCCTATCGCGTCGAAGGCTCGGCACTGCCCGAAGCCGAAAAGCTCGCTGCGAAGCTGGCGCTCCGCGCGCCCCTGGCGCTTGCCGCCGCAAAGCGCGCTTTGGTCGAAGGTGATGAAGCCTCGCGCGCGCTGGCGCTGGAGCGCGGTCTCTTCGAACAGATCCTCGACAGCGCCGACAAGGCCGAGGGCATCGCCGCCTTCCGCCAGAAGCGCAAGCCGGAGTTCAAGGGACAATGAGCGAGAAGCCCGTCATCGCCGTCATCGGGCTCGGCACCATGGGCCTCGGCATCGCCCAGCTCTATGCGCAGGCGGGCCACAAGGTGCTGGCCACCGACAGTTTCGTCGCAACCCGCGAAGGCGCACGCGCGAAGCTCGCGCAGACGCTCGAGTCCCGTGTCAGCGCGGGCAAGCTTTCGGCCGAGGAGCGTGATGCCATTCTCGCGCGCTTGCTCATCGTCAGTAACATGGCTGACCTCGCCCCCGCGCAGCTCGTCATCGAGGCGGTGGTGGAAGACCTGGGCGTGAAGCAGTCGCTCTTCGCCGAGGTGGAACGTCACGTGGCCGGGGACGCCGTGCTCGCCACCAACACCTCCTCCCTCTCGGTGGCCGCCATCTTCGCCAATCTCCGCCACAAGGCGCGCGGGCTCGGCCTCCACTTCTTCAACCCGGCCCCGGTGATGAAGCTCGTGGAGCTTGTGGTGCCGGACGGCGTATCACCTGAGGCTGTATCGCTGGCGCGGAGCGTTACCGAGGCTGCGGGCAAGACGGTCATCGCGTGCAGCGATAGTCCCGGCTTCATCGTCAACCGCTGCGCGAGGCCCTTCTATGGCGAAGCGCTGGCGCTGCTGGAGGAGGGGCGGACGGCCTCCGACATCGACGCCGCCATGCTCGCCGCCGGCTACCGCATCGGTCCCTTCAGCCTCATCGACCTCATCGGCGCGGACATCAACTTGGCCGCAACGAAAACGCTACATTCCGCAACCAAAAACCATCCGCGCTACCATGTCTTCGACACGCTCGAACGGCAGGTGGCGAGCGGGCATCTGGGCCGCAAGACCGGGCAGGGCTTCCTCCACCCTGCCACGCCGGGCGCGCCCCCGTCGGATGCCGAGGCCATCGCACTCCGCATCGAATCCGCCCTCGCCAATGAGGCCGCCTACCTCGTGGAAGAGAGCGGCCTTGCTCCGCAAGACATTGATACCGCCTTGAAACTGGGCCTCAATTTCCCGAGCGGCCCCTTCGAATCCGCCCGCCGCCACGGCCTCGCGAAGGTGCGGGCCACCCTGATTTCCTTGGAAAACACCGCCCCGCCCCATCTCAAGGGCCGCTACACCCCCAGCGCCGCCCTGCAATAGGACCCGTCATGGACGCCTTCATCTGCGATTACATCCGCACCCCCATCGGCCGCTTCGGCGGCGCGCTGGCACATGTGAGAACCGATGATCTCGCCGCCATCCCTTTGAAATCGCTGATGGAACGAAACCGCGGCGTCGACTGGGCAGCACTCGATGAGGTGTTTCTGGGCTGCGCCAACCAAGCCGGCGAGGACAACCGCAACGTGGCCCGCATGGCGGTGCTCCTCTCGGGATTGCCGGTCACCATCCCCGCCGCCACCGTCAACCGCCTCTGCGGCTCCGGCATGGACGCCGTCGCCATGGCCGCCCGCGCAATCGCGGCAGGCGAGATCGAGCTTGCGGTGGCAGGAGGTGTCGAGTCGATGTCGCGCGCCCCCTTCGTCATGCCGAAGGCCACCGAAGCCTTTGGGCGGCATGCAGAAATCCACGATACAACAATCGGTTGGCGCTTCGTGAACCCGGTCATCAAGGCGCAATATGGCATCGATTCCATGCCCGAGACGGCCGAAAACGTTGCCGCCGAATGCGGAATTTCGCGCGCCGATCAGGATGCCTTCGCCGAGCGCTCGCAGGCGAAAGCCGCCGCCGCGCAAGCCAGTGGCCGCCTCGCGCAGGAGATCACCCCCGTCACCATTCCCCAGCGCAAGGGCGAGCCCCTCGTGGTTTCGAAGGACGAGCACCCGCGCGCCGTGACGCTCGAAGCGCTGGCCAAGCTCCCCGCCCCCTTCCGGCAGGGCGGCAGCGTCACCGCCGGCAACGCCTCGGGCGTCAATGACGGCGCCGCAGCCCTTCTCATCGCCTCCGCAAAAGCCGTTTCGAAATATGGCCTTACGCCCATCGCCCGCATCCTCGGCTGCGCCACGGCGGGCGTCGAGCCGCGCCTCATGGGGCTGGGCCCCGTGCCCGCCACGCAGAAGCTCTGCGCGCGGTTGGGCCTCACCCCGGAGCAGTTCGACATCGTGGAACTGAACGAGGCCTTCGCCGCACAGGCCATCCCCGTGCTGCGCCAGCTGGGCCTTTCCGAAGACGCGCCGCATGTGAACCCCAATGGCGGCGCCATCGCGCTCGGCCATCCGCTCGGCATGTCCGGCGCCCGCATCGCCGGCACCGCCGCGCTGGATTTGAATGCCATTGGCGGCAAGTTGGCGCTCGCCACCATGTGCATCGGGGTGGGGCAGGGAATCAGCCTGGCGCTGGCGGCCCCTTAAGTCTCTGTTCTGCGGCGATTTCCGCCAGCAGCCAGTCGCGGAACTGCGCGATGGGGCGCTTCTGGCTCTTGGGCCGCGGCGAGACCAGGTAATAGGCGCTGGGGCTCACCACCCGGTGCGGGAAAGCCGGCACCAGTGCGCCGCTGGCGAGTTCGCTCTCCACCAGGAAGCGCGGCAACAGCGCCACG
>Ga0181554_1003646_pt1 | contig 12954 bp, 2 predicted proteins | sample 011ome_16_FD_145602 | JGI IMG/M metagenome (GOLD analysis project Ga0181554, IMG submission 145602) | Coastal salt marsh microbial communities from the Groves Creek Marsh, Skidaway Island, Georgia - 011503CT metaG (spades assembly) | ecosystem: Environmental > Aquatic > Marine > Intertidal zone >... | reverse complement strand
CGGCCGCCGCCGGGAAAGCGTACCGGGGCGAACAGCACCGTCGCTAATAAGCCGCCGCCGCCGAGGTCGGCGCTCCAGGTGGCGCTCGTCAAGTACCCTTCGTCGTCGTCGTCGACCGCGACTAGCGCGAACGCGAGCGGTGGCGGCGCGACGGCGGGCGATAAGCTGAGGGAGCTCTTCGCGATGTTTGACGAGAATCCCGCGGACGTCTCCTCGACGATCGTGAACGCGTCGGACGGGTTCGGTCAATACGGCGCGCTGACCGCGCACGCGTGGGCGACGACGGATATGAGAGAGACGAACGGGTCCGGAAGAAACAGCTTAACAGGGGACGTGACCGTGACGGTGACGCAGCGACGCCCCGTGAAGTCCGCGCTCACGCTCGGGTCGCGGTTCCGGAAGTGCGAGAGCGAAAACAGGGCCAAGTACGCGCGTCAAAAGAGGCGGGCGTTTGAAAAGTTGGCGCCCCACGTCGACGGCGTCTTCGATCCGTTCCGCAAGTCCGACCGCGCGCGGATCCCCGCGGAGACGCTGGCGAGGGTGAGGGCGCATAACTTCCTCGACGTGCGGTTGTGGGAGTACGCGACGAGGCTGTTCGAGGAGAGGATGGAGGAACGGCGGGAGGAGGTGGAGAGGGAGATTTTACCCCCGAAGCCGCCGCCGTCGCCGCCGGCGACGTCGCCGCCGCCGGCGCGGCCGAGACCGCCGCTGGGGCCGCCGAGAGCGACCGGCGCGAACGCGAACGCGACGACGACGACGACGACGACGACGACGACGACGACGACGACGACGAAGGATGCGCGGCAGAGACCGCCGCCGCGGCCGCGAAGAGCGACCGACGCGAACGCGAACGCGACGACGACGCCGACGCCGACGGCGCGGAAGATTCACGTCGGGATCGGCGAAAAGAGCGCGGCCGCGGTCGGAGCGTGATCATGCAGTACGAAATTAATTAGTTTTTCAACGCGATAACACGCCGCAGAGCTGCTCGTGCTGCCGCAGCGCCCACCGTCGGCCTTCCTCGTCCGCGCTCTCCGCCGTCGCCAGCTGTACCGCCGCCAGCTGTACCCCCGCCCCCGCCCCCGCTCCCGCCCCGACGCCCGCTCCCTCCTTCGCGGCGGCGGCGGCGTCGCCGCGACACATCCGCAACGCGAGCGCGCTCGTGTTGCTCCGCATCCCGACGAGGCAGTCCTCGAACGAGCCGTCCTTCACGTCGCGCCACTCCGTTCGCGTGTGGAGCCTTCTCGACGCGTTCTCGTCCTCCTCCTCCTCCTCTTCCTCCTCCTCCTCCTCCTCGCTCCGTTCCCTCCGAGACATCGTCTCCACGACCGTGACGCGCACGTCCGTGAGGACGTCTCCGACGCGCACGCCGCGCGAATGCGCGTTCCCGCTCTCGTGGACGCTCTGAACGACCGGTCGACCGTCCACCCCGGGCGCGAGCGTGATCCCCGTGGACGCGACGCCAGCGGTGACGTCTAAGACCACCTCGTAGCAACCCGGCTCGAGCGCGAACGTCGCGTCTTCGTCGTCGTCTTCGTCTTCGTCTTCGCTCGCGGCGACCGCGTCCTCCTCCGCGACGACGACGGACGATGGCGGCGGCTCGTCGAACGACCCGGAGCCGCTCCCCGCGCGCACTTCGTAGAAGACGCCGTCCGCGTCCGCGGCGGTGAACAAAAGATCTCCGTCGACCTCCGCGGCGTCGTCGAAGCGAAACACGCCGCCGCCGTCGTCGTCCTCGTCGAAGCTGACCGTCGTCGCGGGGGACGTTTTCGTCGTCGCGAGCGCGGGCGCGCCGGCGCGCGTCGCGACGCGTCGTCGCGTCGCGGGAACGCGCCGTCGCGACGGCGCGTTCGCGCGAACGACGACGACGACGGCGGCGGCCGCGCCGTGACGACATGACGTGGAAATCATCATCTTGTAAGTCTATCCGTCCGCCGTCGCGGACCGTTCGCCCTCTGCCGCGCCGCGACCGTCGCGTTCGCACGCCGACGCGCTCTCACGCGCGCGCGCTCGCGTCCCGCGCCGTGCGCGTCTCCCCTCGATTCCGCGCGCGATGCGAGTGCGAAGGCGTCGCCGCTCCGCTCTCGCGCTGATCTGACTGTACCCGCGTTCGGGAGCGCTTTCGACCGACCGCGGGAATCGCCGAACTCGCGGCCTGCCCATGCCCACACACCGAACAGAACGCCGGCGCGCGCGATGGACGCCGGGACGGATGCGGATGCGGACGGATGGAGCGACTTCGGGCAGAAGGTCGACCTCACCGCGCGCCTCAGGGAGATCCTCTTGAACTACCCGGAGGGGACGTCCATACTCAAGGAGCTCGTCCAGAACGCGGTGCGCGCGCGGCCGGGTGCCCATGTCCAGTCGTTGTTGCGCGAGGGCAGGCAGATTTGAGCGATCTCCTCCTCCTCCTCCTCCTCCTCCTCCTCCTCCTCCTCCTCCTCTCACCGCCGCCCTCCTCCCTCCGTCTTCCATCGTCGTCGCAGGACGACGCGGGCGCGACGGTCGTTAAAGTATGCCTCGACGCGCGGTCGCACGGCACGTCCACGCTCGTCTCCCCCGCGCTCGCGCCGTTCCAGGGCCCCGCTCTGCTCGTGCACAACGACAGCGTCTTCGCGGAGGCGGACTTCGTCTCCATCTCGCGCGTCGGCGACAGCGTGAAGCGAACGCAAGTGGGCAAGACGGGGCGGTTCGGCGTCGGGTTCAACAGCGTGTATCACCTCACGGACGTCCCGTCGTTCGTGTCGGGGCGGCACGTCGTCTTCTTCGATCCGCACGCGTGCCACCTCCCCAACGCGGACGCGGCGAACCCGGGGAAACGCGTCGACTTCGTCGGCGGCGGCGGCGACGTCACGCGGACGCACGCGGATCAGTTCGCGCCGTTCATCGCGTTCGGGTGCGACGCGCGGACGGAGTATCGAGGGACGACGTTTCGGTTCCCGTTGCGGACCGCGAAGCAGGCCGCGGTGTCGAAGCTTTCCAAGGCGTCGTACGACGTCGCGAGCGTGCGGAAGCTTCTCGCGGACTTCGCGGGGGAAAAGACGCTAGACCTGCTGTATTTGAAAAGCGTGGAACGGATCGACGTGTTAGAGTGGCGCCCGGGCGCGATGGAGCCCGAAGTCATCGCGTCCACGCGCGTGATGAACGCGAGCGACGAGTTGCGGAGACATCGCGCGGCGTTCAGTCGCGCGTCCGCGGCGATGGCGGCGGGCGGCGCGGTGGAGCCGCCGTCGACGTTTACGCTCGAGTTCACGTCGACGGGCGTCGGCGCGAAGCGCGGCGAGGACGTCCGCACGTTCTTCGTGTCGCAAGCGTGCGGCGTAGACTTAAAACCGCTCGTGAAGAGCGGGCGGGAGAAGTTCGGGATGAAACTCGTGCCGTGGGCCGCCGTCGCCGCGGAGCTCACCCCTCGCGAAGAAGAAGAAGAAGACGAAGAAGAAGAAGAAAACGGCGGCGATCGAAAGCACGCCGTCGCCGTCGCCGACGGCCGCGCGTTCACGTTCCTCCCGCTCCCGGTGAAGACCGGACTCCCCGTGCACGTGAACGCGTACTTCGAACTCAGCAGCAACCGCAGGGACATTTGGTTCGGAGGCGACATGTCCGGCGGCGGCGCGGCGCGAAGCGAGTGGAACCAAGCCCTGCTCGAACGCGTCGTCGCGCCGGCGTACGCCCGGCTCGTCGCGATCGCCGCCGCGACGCTCGGCCCCGGCCCGAGGTTCTACGACTTGCTCCCGCGCGCGACACCGCCGCCGCCGTGGCGCGTCGTCGTCTCGACGCTGTGCGTCGCCCTCGCTGACGAGAAGGTGATACACACGCGCGCGCTGGGGGGGAAGTGGATCACGCCGCGGGAGGCGACGTATCCGGACGCGGAGCTCGAGACGAACGTCGACTTACGACTCGCACTCGTGGACGAGGGCGTCCTCGTCGCGGACGCGCCCGCCGCGATATTAGATCGATTCGAGGAGCACGCGATCGCGGACCCGACGCGGGCGTCGCCGAACGGCGCGCGGCGGATGCTACGCGAAAAGGGCCCGACGACGCGACCGCGCGCGAGGGTCCTGACGCTCTTGCGGTACGTCCTCTCGGACGTCGTCGACGACGACCCGACCTCCGCGGCGTGCCTGGAGGGCGTCCCGCTCGCGCCGCTCGCGGACGGCGGCGCGGGGATGATCACGCCCGGCGGCGTCGGCTCGCCCGCGTTGTACGTGCCCACGGAGGAGGAGACTCATTTGCTGACGCGCGCGACGGACGTCTGCGTCGACCGAGACGCGGACGCGGCGTTGACGTCCCGGATGGAGACGCTGGCGGCCACGGGGGCGCTGAACTTCGCGCGCGTGGACGACGACGCGCTGCTCGCGCTGATGCCGCGGATCGTCCCGCCCGCGTGGGGGTTGAAATCGAATCGACGCGCTCGATGGACGCCGGGGGAAAACGGCGACCCGTCCGAGGAGCTCCTGTCGCGGCTGTGGAGACGCCTCGCCGCGGTGCGCGCGGGACGTCTCGCGAAGTTCGAGCGATGGACGATGCTCCCGGTCGTGGGGTCCTCGGACGACGACGACGCCGACGCCGCGCGCGCGCTCGCGCCCCTCGGCGCCGCGGTCGTGACGCCGCGCGGGCTGAGCGCCGACGCAGTGGACGCGCTCGGTCGCGCCGACGTGCACGTCCTCGACGCGTCCTCCGTCGCCGGCGCCGCCGCCGCCGCGCATCCGGACGTCGGCGCGTTCGCGATGCCCTCCTCCGGCGCGGGCCTCCTCGACGCGCTCGCGGCGGCGCGGTCGGGAGGCACGGGGACGGGGCCCGGGGGCGTCGAGTTTTCGCGTCGAGACGCCGCGGCGCTGCGGAGCGCGCTGTTACAGCGGAGGTGGTTCGGGCAACGCGCGAGGGCGGGGCCGGAAGGCGACGCGGGGACGCCGTCGAGGATCGCGACGCTCCGCGGGTTGCGGATATTCGAGGTGTATCCGGCGACGGCGGCGGCGACGTCGTCGACGGGCGCCGCGGAAGAGGAGGAAGAAGAGGAAGGAGAAGAAGGAGAAGAAGGGGAAGGGGGCGCGACGCGCGACGGGCGCGTCGGCGACCTCCTGTCCCTGGACGAAGACGCCGGCCCGTCGCTGCGACTCGCGCCGCGGAACGTCGCCGCCGCGCTCTTGACGCCGACGTTTTTGCGCCCCGCCGACGACGAAGAGTCCGCGGTGCTGGAGACGAACCTCTCCGTCGACCGACTCACGATGCCCGCGTTCATACGCGGCCACTTCCTGACGCGCCTGCGCGAGATCCCCGCGCGCGCGAGGAACCGGTTCGCGCTCGAGGCGACGCGGTCGCTGCCGTCGCTCACGCTCATCGATCGCGGCGTCGCCGACGCGCTCGCGCGCGCGCCGTTCGTGCCCACGCCGTCCGGGCAACTCGCGGCGCCGATGCATCTGTACGACCCCAGGGTGCACGAGCTCGTCGAGCTGCTCGATGCGTCCGCGAGCTTCCCGTCGGCGCCGTTCGACGACGACGCGGCGTTGGACGGGCTCCATCGGCTCGGTCTCCGGACGACGGTGACGCGGGCGGCGGTGCTCGACGCCGCGATGGCGGCGGAGCGTCTGCTCGAGGAGGGCGACGGCGACGGCGCCGCGGCGCGAGGCGCCGCGGTGCTGCGGTATTTAGAAACGCCCGACGGCGCGCGGTTACTCGCGCCGGAAACGAACGCGGCCCCCGGCGCGAAAGTGAAGAAGATGTTCGGGAAGGTTTTCGGCGGCAAGAGCGCGACCAAGGAAGGAGGAAAGCACGCGGCCCTTGGGTCGGAATCCGCGGCGGGCGACGCGCTCGCGGCGAGCGCGCCGCCGGAGCTCCCTCGAGACGCGTTCGTCGCCGCGCTCTCCTCCATCGCGTGGGTCCCCGTCGCGACGACGCCGCTGTCGCCCCGCGAGCACCCCGGGCTCCCGTGGCCGTCGGACCCCCCCGCGACGGCGCCGCCGCGGTCGACGCGGCCGCCGTCCGACGCGTGGCTGTGCAGCGCCTCCATGCGCGTGCTGACGCGCGAGCCGCAGTCCGCGTCGCTCGCGGACGCGCTCGGATGGCGCGCGCCGCTGTCGCCGGCGGTGCTCGCGGACCAGCTGTGCGCGCTCGGGGAGGCGCACGCGGTCGTCGCCGACGCCGCCGTCGGACGCGCGCTCGCGGCGGCGGTGCCGCGCGTGTACGCGTTGATGACGGCTGCGCTGAACCACGCCGACTTCGCCGCCGCGGAGCGAAAGGCGCGGACGCGCGCCGTCGTGTGGGTCGGCACCGGGTTCGCGCGCGTGGACGCGGTCGCGTTCGCGGGCGCGCTGGACCTCGCGCCGTACTTGCACGTCCTGCCCGCGGACTTGACGTGCTTCCGTCCGCTGCTCACGGCGCTCGGCGTGCGAGACGCGTTCGCGCCGCGCGATTACGTCGGGCTTCTTCGCCGGCTCGCGCTCGACCGCGGCGCGACGCCGCTCGACGCGCGCGCGCTCGACCTCAGCCTCTGGGTCCTCGGCGTCCTCGCGGACCGCCCGCACGCGCAGTGGACGGGCGAGATCGAGCGCGACGGCGCGTTGCCCGTCCCAGACGTCGGCGGCGTGCTGCGCGGCGCGGACGACGTGCGCTTCAACGACGCGCCCTGGTTGCACGCGCCCGAGGGCGTGACGCTGTCGCACCCGAAACTCCCGTCCTCCACCGCGGAGGCGGTGGGCGTGCGGTCGCTCCGGTTAGCGCTGCTCGCGGAGAGTTCTGAGGACATCGGCGTGCACTTGCACGGCACCGCGCAGGCGTTTGGGCAATCCGAAGCGCTCACGACGCGTCTGAAGCACATTTTGGACGCGTACGCCGACGGGCCGGGGGTCATCTCCGAGCTCGTGCAAAACGCGGACGACGCGGGCGCGTCCGAGGTGCGTCTGATGCTCGACATGCGGACGGGCGGGAGCAAGTCTCTGCTCGCGCCGAAGCTCGAGCGGTGGCAGGGCCCCGCGCTCGTGGCGTGGAACGACGCGGTGTTCTCGCCGGCGGACTTTCATAACATCGCGCGCATCGGTCAAGATTCGAAGGTGGACCGCCCCGCCGCGGCCGGGCGGTTCGGTCTCGGGTTTAACGCGATCTATCACTTCACGGACCTGCCGTCGTTCGTGTCCGGGGAGTATCTCGTGATGTTCGACCCGCACGCGACGCACTTGCCGGGCGCGACGGCCGCGCGGCCGGGTCTGAAAATCGCGTTCGCGGACTCGCCGTTGCTTCGACAATTCCCGGATCAGTTTTCCACGTATCGCGGGCACTTCGGATGCGACCTTTCCAAAGCGTACGACGCGACGTTGTTCCGGTTCCCGCTGCGCACGGAGACGGCGGCGAAGTCGTCGGAGATTAAACCGGAGGCGTACACCGTGGACGCCGTCCTCGCGCTGTTCGAGCAGTTCCGATCGCGCGCGGCGCAGACGTTGCTGTTTCTGAAAAACGTTCGTAAGATTAGCGTGTACGAACGCGACGCGGACGCCGACGAGCCGACGTTGCTGTACGAGGCGAGCATCCCGTCGTTCCAGGACGGGAAGGACCCTCGCGCGACCGTGCTGCAGTGGGTCGCGGGTGACGTGTCGCTCGGTCGTGACGACACGTCAGCGTCACGCGCGACCGTCGCGACGTCCGCGGTGAAGAAGAGCGCGTTCGCGGACAAACTTCGCGCGATGCCCGAGAGCTCGTTGCCTTCGAGCGTGGGGTGGATGGACCTCGTCGTGCGACAACGCCAACGCGGCGGGTCGCTTTGCGACAGTAAAGAGCGGTGGATGGTGAGCAGCTCGCTCGCGGGCGGACGCGCGCGCGCGCTCGCGTTGTCCGAAGCGGGCGTGACGCGCGGGCTAGTCCCGTGGGTCGGCGTCGCCGCGAGGGTGCCGCATCCGGAGACGTCGGACGACGCCACGTCATCGGAAACGGTCGATGGGCGCGCGTTTTGTTTCCTCCCGCTCCCGGTGAAGACCGGACTCCCTGTGCACGTGAACGCGTACTTCGAACTCAGCAGCAACCGGAGAGACATATGGTTCGGCGGCGACATGTCCGGCGGAGGCGCGGCGCGGAGCGAGTGGAACGGCGCGCTCCTCGCGGACGCCGTCGCCCCCGCGTACGCGTCGCTCATCGCCGCCGCGGCGACGTCCCTCGGCCCGCGCGCGGCGTACTACTCGCTCTTCCCGACGAACACATCGCTTCCGCAGCCGTGGTCGCTCGTGCTCTCGCCGTTGTTCGCGGCCTTGAGCGGGCTCCCGTGCGTGCGCGCGATCGACCCGACCGCGGACGCGCGCCTCCTCGCGTCGTCGTCGTCGTCGTGGGTCGCGCCGCGCGCCGCGTTCTTCCCGGACCCCTCCGTCGAGACCCCTCCCGATCTCGCGGCGGCGCTGCGCGCGGTGGGTGTGCGGCTGATCGACGGCGCGCCCGCGGACGTGAGCGCGGCGTTCGCGACGCATTGTCCGAGCGTCGCGCGTCGGATGTCCCCGGCGGCGGCGCGCGCGATTTTGAAGGATGCGAAATCGATGAGACGGCACCCGGCGCTGGACGACTCGGCGCACGTCGTCGCGCTGCTGCGATACTGCGTGAGCGACGTCGACGCGAGCGACGCGGCGACCGCGGCGGACCTGGACGGCGTGCCGCTGATTCCGCTCGCGAACGGCGCGCGCGGCGCGTTCGCGGCGCGCGGCGGCGTTCGCGGCGGCGACGACGACGCGGAGGAAGAAGGAGGACGAAGCGAGACGTATTATTTCATGCCGCGCGCGTCCGAGATGTCGCTGTTGCGTCCTCGCGCGTCGGACGTGCTCGTCGACCGCGACGTCCTCGGCGAATCGCTCGCGCGCGCGCTGACCGACATCGTCGCCGGCGCGACGGGGAAGGCGCTGAACGTGCGCGCGATCGACGCGCCCTCGCTGCAGTACTTGATGCCGAAGATCCTCCCCCCGGAATGGCGCGGCGGCGGCGGCTGCGGCGGCGGCGGCGTCGCGTGGAACGCCGACGGGTCAGACGGGCACCCCACCGCGTCGACCCTCGCGCTTCTGTGGACGCGGTTCGCCGCGATCAGCCCGAAATCGCTCGCGCACTTCGAAGGGTGGCCGCTGCTCCCCGTCGGCGGCGGCTGCGCGCGCGGCGGCGCGAGGCTCGCGACGCTGACGCCGCACGGTCCGTTGGTCCGCGGCGAGGGATGGACGGATTCGGGAAGAGACGCGCTGGACGCGCTCGGCGTCTCGCAGCTCGCGGAGGGCGAGGTCTCCGACGCGGCGACGACGCACCCGGCGATCGCGGCGTACGTCCGGCCCGCGTCCGCGTCCGGGGTGTTGGACGCCGCGGTCGCGGCGGCGGCGTTGGACCCGGAGACGCGCGCGGCGCGCGCGAACGACGACGGGTCGCCGCCGACGGCGGAGCAACGATGGCGCGCGGCGGCGAGCGCGGTGCCCGCGCGCTTAGACGCGAGCGCGGACGCGGCCGCGCGGCGGGCACTTCGCGCGTTTCTGATGCAGAGGCGGTGGTACGCGCGCGACGCGGTCGGGGGCAAGGTTGAAGGCGCGCGGCTCGACCTCGTGCGATCGCTGCCCATCTTCGAGACGCGCGGAGAGAACGAAAAGACGAACGAGATCTCGGCGTCGGCCGCGTCCGCGTCCGCGTCCGCGTCTTCGTCATCCGTCGTCGCGACGGCGTTCGCGCGCTTGGACGCGACGCCGCCGCCGCTCCTCGCGCCTGCCGGCGCGAACGTCTCGCTGCTCACTTCGAGTTTCCTCAAGGTGGACGACGACGCCGCCGCGGATCTCTTGGAGACGTCGCTCGGCGCGCCGCGCGCGACGGTCGCGACGACGTTCGCGGAGCACGTCCTCCCCGCGCTCGCGTTGCGCCGTCTCCCTCCCTCGCTCGCGCGCGACGCCCTCGACGCCGCGCTCGACGCGCTCGCGCGTTCGAAGGCGTCGTGGACCGGCGGCGGCGACGCGGACGCGCTCGTTCGCGCGCTGCGCTCGTGCGCGTGCGTCCCCACGCGGAGCGGCGCGTTGGCGAAACCGGGCGCGCTCTTCGACGCGGAAAACTCGCCGTCGCTTCTCGCGCTGCTCGACCCCGCCGCGCACTTCGCGGCGCCGCCGTTCGACTCCGGCGAGCGCGCGGCGGCGCTCAGGGCGCTCGGCGTGCGCGCCAGTCTCGGCGCGGAAGGGTTGGTGCACAGCGCGAGGTCCGTGGAGCGACTGGCGGCGACCGCGGCGACGACGCCGGCGGCGATCGCGCGCGGCGCCGCGCTCCTCGCGCACCTGAACGCGCTCGCGAGGGCGACCGCGGCGGGCGGGACGGACCTTCCCCCGGCCGGGGCGATGCTGGAGTCCGAGTCAGGGTCCGACGGGTCCGCGACCCCCGCGCGGTCGTTGTGGAGGGAGCTCGGGTCGATATCGTGGTGCGTCGTGATGACGTCGCCGCCGCACCCGTCGCTGCCGTGGCCGAACCGAGACGACGGAGGGAAAAAAGCGATGCGCGCGCTGGCGCCGCCGCGCGCGACGCGGCCGCCGGATGACGCGTGGCTCGCGTCGTCGTGCATGCGCATCTTGGACCTCTCGCTCGCGCTCGGAGTTGAGGACGACGAGGACGTCGTCGTCGAAGAGGCGACGGAGGCGGCGGCGGCGCCGCCGACGCCGACGCCGGCGGGTCTCACGCTCGCAGTGTCGCCGGAGGAGTCCTTCTCGAGAACCGACGATGGACGCGCGACCGCCGGGAGCGCGCGGGAAGGCGTCTCATCAGTCTCGCCGCCGACGCCGACGCTCGAGCCGCTGCTCGTCGATCTCCTCGGGTGGAACGCGCTCAGCGCGACCGTCGTCGCGGCGCAGCTCCTGGAGCTCGGAAAGGCGCACGCGATCGTCGACCGCGACTCGGAGCTCGCGAGAGAGTTCAACGCGCGGCTGCCGCGCGCGTACGCCCAGCTCGCCGCCGCCGCCGGCGTCGGCTCGGAATCTTCGTCCTCCGAGCTCGAGGCCGCGGCGACGATCCTCGACAGCGCGCGGTGGCTCTGGCACGGCGGCGGGTTCGCGGCGTCGGTCGACGTCGCGATCGACTGCCCCGGCGACTTCCGGCCGTACCTCCACGGCGTCCCGTACGAGCTCTCCTCGCACGTTGGGTTGTTGAGAGCGCTCGGCGTCCGCGGGAGATTCGACGCGGCGGATTACGCGCGCGCGGCCAGGGCGGTCGCGGACGACGCGAACGGCGCCGCGCTGAGCGAAGAGCGCGTCGCGCTCGCCGTCGCGCTCGCGGAAGCCGCCGCGGAGTCGCTTCTCGCGCCGCCGGACGACGCGGAGGGCGACGGCGGGGATGGAGATCCGTACCCTTCGCCCCCCGACGTCGCGGCGGCGGCGAAGGCGAAGGCGAAGACGATGCCCTCCTCCGCGGTGGTGGGAACGTTCATGCTCCCGGACGGCGCGGGGGTGATGGCCCCGGCGAGCGCGCTCGTGCACAACGACGCGGAGTGGCTCCTCGGCGGCGGCGACGCCGCCGACGACGACGACGACGACGACGCGAAGACTCGCGCGTCCTCCGGCGGCGTGGACGTCTCCGCGTTGCGTCTGACGCACCCCTCCGTCCCGTGCGCGATCGCGGAGGCGCTCGGCGCGCGGTCGCTGCGCGCGCTCTACGCCGTGGATAAGTCCTCGACGGACCGGCTCCCGTGCCCTTCCGCGGCGACGCTCAGGAGGCTCCTTCCCGCGTACGACGACCGCGCGCACGCGTTCAGCGACGTCGCGGAGGTGGCGGACGTCGTCTGCGCGCGCGGGTTGGAAATTTCGCTCGATCTGAAGACGTACAAATCGCGGTCGTTGCTCTTGCCGCAGCTCGCGCAGTTCCAAGGCCCCGCGGTGACGATTCGTCTCCCCGGCGTGAGCCTCGCCGCGGACGAGATCGCGACGCTGTTGACCGCGGCCGCGCCGTTCAAGCTCAGGAAGCGCGCGATTCGGTTCGGGAACGGGTTCGTCTCGTGCGCGCACTTTTCCGACGTGTTCACCGCGGCGACCGCGGGACAGCTGTGCGTGTTCGACCCGACCGGCGTCGCGCTCGGCGGCGGCGGCGGGGGATCGTCGGGGGCGAAGAGAGACGAGCGCGCCGCCGGCGGCAGCGCGAAGGCGTACTCCTACGGCGCGAACGGCGAGCTCGCGACGCGGTTCGCGGATCAGTTCGCGCCTTTCGTCGCCGCGGGCTTGGACCCGAGTCGCGGCTCCGGGCTCGCCGCGGACTCGATCGGGACCGTGATTCGTGTGCCGCTGCGGACGAGGGCGCAGGCGGCGCGCGCGTCCGCGCTGAGCTCGAGGGCGTTCGACGTCGACGACGCGTGGGAGGTGCGATCGATGCTCGAGACGTTCGCCGCGAGCGCGCACAAGGTGCTGCTCTTCGCCGCGTCGTTATCGCACGTCAGAGTCACCGTGCGGAACGCCCCGAGGGAGGACGACGCGGCGAGGGCGACGACGCGCGACCTCGACGGCGCGATGAAAAACGCCGACGCGAACGAAGACGTGCTCGTGCACGCGAGCCTCTCCACGACGACGCCGTTCAAGCGCGCGTCGTCGACGTCGTCGTCGAGCGTCTCGGCGAACGCCGCGGGAGGGTTCTCTCAGAGCGGCGAGCGCGCGACGACGCCGAGGAACATCGTGGACGACAAAGAGTGGCGCCGAGCGACGCTCACGACGCTCTTCGGCGGCGGGAACGCGACGCGAACGGCGCACGCGGTGGTCGTGAAGGAAATCGCGGGGGACTCCCCGCTCGTGACGGACACCTGGGTCGTCGGCGCGGCCATGGGCGTGGGACGCGCGCGCGACATGGCGCTCGACAGGAAACACGCGCACATGATGTTTCTTCCTCTCGCGGCCGTCGCCGCGCACGTCCGGAGGGACGGCGCGGACGTCGACCCGTCGGCGCCGCCGCCGCCGCCGTCGGCGGCGCGGCTGGCCGCGTCAGCCGCGCGATGCCGCGCGGACG
>Ga0181554_1003643_pt1 | contig 12970 bp, 9 predicted proteins | sample 011ome_16_FD_145602 | JGI IMG/M metagenome (GOLD analysis project Ga0181554, IMG submission 145602) | Coastal salt marsh microbial communities from the Groves Creek Marsh, Skidaway Island, Georgia - 011503CT metaG (spades assembly) | ecosystem: Environmental > Aquatic > Marine > Intertidal zone >... | reverse complement strand
ATCACGTCTTAGGATTTGTGCGCGTTCGCGCCTTGGAGTCCCAGGGCGTTTGTCCTATAACCCGGGCGCATTTGATGCCGGTCGGGTCACCACCCTCGCATCAGCCTTTGAGCAACAATTTTACCCCCGTGATCGGGGAAGGAGATGTGTCGATGAGCATGATTGGCCAGGACACCCTGAAAACCCGGCGGACTCTTGAAGTCGGCGGGCAGAGCTATGACTATTTCAGCCTCAAGGCTGCCAGCGATCAGATCGGCGATATTTCGCGCCTGCCTTATTCGATGAAGGTGCTTTTGGAGAACCTGTTGCGCCATGAAGACGGGCGCAGCGTCTCCACCGATGACATTAAGGCGCTGGCCCAATGGGTTCAGGACCGTCGTTCGGATCGTGAGATCGCCTATCGTCCCGCGCGCATCCTGCTGCAGGACTTCACCGGGGTTCCGGCCGTCGTCGATCTGGCTGCCATGCGTGATGCGGTAAATGGCTTTGATGCCGATCCGCAGCTGATTAATCCTCTCTCGCCCGTTGACCTCGTCATTGATCACTCGGTCATGGTTGATCACTTCGGAACCGAGAATGCGTTCGAAAAGAACGTGGAACTCGAGTATGAGCGCAATGGCGAACGCTATGAATTCCTGCGCTGGGGTCAGACCGCATTCGACAACTTCCGTGTTGTCCCGCCGGGAACCGGCATCTGCCATCAGGTGAACCTTGAGTATCTCGCCCAGACTGTCTGGACGTCGGAAGTTGATGGAAAGACCATCGCCTATCCCGATACGCTTGTCGGCACGGACAGCCACACCACCATGGTCAATGGCCTTGGTGTTCTGGGCTGGGGTGTCGGTGGCATTGAGGCCGAAGCCGCCATGCTTGGCCAGCCGATCTCGATGATGCTGCCCGAAGTTGTCGGTTTCAAACTGACCGGTCAGCTGCGTGAGGGTATGACCGCGACGGATCTCGTGCTGACGGTCACCCAGATGCTGCGCGCCAAGGGTGTTGTCGGCAAGTTCGTTGAATTCTATGGCGACGGACTGGACCATCTGACCCTTGCCGATCAGGCAACGATTGCGAATATGGCCCCCGAATATGGCGCAACCTGCGGTATCTTCCCGGTTGATTCCGAGACGCTTCGTTACCTGCGCTTCACGGGTCGCGCCGAAGACCGGATCGCACTCGTCGAAGCCTATGCCAAGGAGCAGGGCATGTGGCGTGACGCGAACACCCCGGATCCGGTGTTCACAGATACGCTCGAACTCGACCTCACGCAGGTCGTGCCGTCACTGGCCGGCCCGAAGCGTCCGCAGGACCGGATCGCACTTTCGGATGCGGCTTCGGCTTTCCGGGATCTTCTCGGCGTGTCTGCGGCTCCGCAGAAGGCTGATGATGCCCCGCTCGCCGATGGTGATGTTGTGATCGCGGCCATCACGAGCTGCACCAACACCTCCAACCCGTCCGTGTTGATCGGTGCCGGCCTCGTCGCCCGCAAGGCGCGCGCGCTGGGCATGACCGTCAAGCCATGGGTGAAGACCTCACTTGCACCAGGCTCACAGGTTGTGACCGAGTATCTTGAGAAGGCAGGTCTTCAGGAAGATTTGGACGCCATGGGCTTCAACCTTGTCGGTTATGGTTGCACGACCTGCATCGGCAACTCGGGTCCGTTGCCCACAGAGATTTCCGAGGCGATCCACACCAATGATCTCAATGTCTGTGCGGTCCTTTCGGGCAACCGGAACTTTGAGGGACGTATCAGCCCGGACATCAAGTCCAACTATCTGGCCTCACCGCCATTGGTCGTGGCTTATGCCCTTTCAGGCAGCATGCTCAATGATATCTATGAAGATCCGATCGGGCAGGACCGGGACGGCAATGATGTCTTCCTGAAAGATGTCTGGCCGACCAATAAGGAAATCAACGACCTTATCGAATCATCGCTGTCGCGCGAGATGTTCGAAAGTCGCTATGGCAACGTGTTTGCTGGTGACGAGATGTGGCAGAACATCCCTGTTACGACGGGTCAGACCTACAAGTGGAACGACGGTTCGACCTATGTCCGCCATCCCAGCTTCTTTGAGGATATGCCGCCCGAGCCCATCGCGCCGACGAATATCTCAGGCGCTCGGGTGCTTGCTATGTTGGCGGACAGCGTCACAACCGATCACATTTCACCGGCCGGTTCGATCAAGGAAGACGGCCCGGCAGGCGACTACCTGAAGGAACATCAGGTCCGTCCGCTGGACTTCAACTCCTATGGCTCACGTCGTGGCAATCACGAAGTCATGATGCGCGGCACCTTCGCCAATGTGCGGATTCGCAATGAAATGGCACCGGGCACAGAAGGTGGTGTCACGATCCATCATCCGTCTGGTGAGCAGATGTCGATCTATGAGGCCGCCATGCGGTATGCCGCAGAGGAGGTGCCTCTGGTGATTCTGGGTGGCAAGGAATATGGCACCGGATCCTCACGTGACTGGGCCGCCAAGGGCACCCGTCTTTTGGGTGCGCGTGCGGTGATCGTTGAGAGTTTCGAGCGTATTCACCGTTCCAATCTCGTTGGAATGGGCGTTCTGCCGCTGCAGTTCCTTGAAGGCATGGATCGCAAGACGCTGGAGCTGACCGGCACGGAAATCTTCGACATTGTCGGTATTGAGGATGGCCTTGCACCGCGGTCCAATCTGGGGTGCACCATTACCTATGACGATGGATCGAAGAAGGATATCGAACTGCTCTGCCGGATCGATACCCTCGATGAGATCGACTACTATCAGAATGGCGGTATTCTCCAGTATGTGCTCCGCAACATGCTGGCTGCGGCCTAGTCGGGTCTCACTGTCAATTGATTGGTACGTGACGGACAGCATGCCCATAGTCTTGCGCATGTTGTCCGCCACCAATCATTTCAAGCAATCGCATATCGCGTTGCGCCGTATTTTCGGCGCGGCGCTTATTCTTGTGACGTTCTCCTTTGGTGTTGTGCCCCCTGCCGGTGCGCAGGATCCGGTTACCGTGGTGGAGTTGTTCACCTCACAGGGTTGCCCGGCCTGTCCACGTGCTGACGAGTTGCTTGGCGAGTTGGCGGATCGCGAAGATATTCTCGGGCTGAGTTTCCATGTTGATTACTGGGACTATTACGGCTGGGCGGATCCATTTGCCCGTGAGGTCAACTCCCAGCGTCAGCAAAGGTATTTGGACCAGCGCGGCCTGCCTTATGTTTACACGCCCCAGATCGTGGTGGACGGAAAGTGGCAGGCCTCGGGCAACAAACCCAAGGAAGTCATTGCAAATATACTCGCAGCCCGCAGTCAGCAGGACGGCCATGTCTCCGTCGGGCTCGAGCGCTTATCTGAGGGCCTGGTCAGAATCCGTGTCCCGGAAACAGATGCCCGATATCGCGGTGAAGCCGATATCATGATTGTGCGATTTGATGACAAGCATGTCACTGAAGTGACACGCGGCGAAAACCGGGGCAAGACGATTGTAAATCATCATGTGGTCCGCTTGATGCGACCGGTGTCGCGCTGGAATGGCGAGCCCGTAGACCTCGTGATTTCGTTGCAGGAACTCGACGGCGCCGATCCTGCCTATTGTGCGATATTCATCCAGGAGCGTGGGCAGGGCCGTATCCTTGGCGCAACCTCGATCGACATGCGCGCGGTTTTGCCGCGCGGCTGACCGCCTCTAATCCGCGCTTTCTCTAAGGCTGATAATTCCCAGCTTGGCGAGCCAGAGTATCGCGCGCAGCGCGGGGGTCCGCGGTGCATCGGAGCTGTCCAGCAAGGTGCCAACCGTTGTCGTTGTGCCCGGCTTGGGCAAATTGTTCAGCAGTTCCCGCATTTTCGGTGCGTCAGGAACCAGGCCCGCAACCGCGCTATTGATGTCGAAGCGAATGAGGGCCTCGAGCTCGGCATCTGTGCCCCATCGTTCGATGACATGGTCGTCGGTAATTGTGGATGTCGGATAGCCGGCAAATGTTCGGAATGGATCATCGCGCAATGGGTCGTTGGACTGACCGCCTTGGCGTGGCGCCGTCTCGCTGTCCTTGACCCGGCGTTCGGCAAGTTCGCGCCACAGGGCCTCGTATTCCGGAATAATGATCGACCAGTCATACTTCTCGACAGCATGTTTTCGGCCAGCTGCGCCCATTTTCTTGCGAAGGGCATCATCGCCAATCAGACGGGTATAGGCTTCGCCCACTTTCGTTGCATCGACATAGGTAAATTGGGCTGTGCGGCCGATATAGCCGCCATAGCTGTAGCGCGTGCTGCGATATCGTGCCGCGATGTCATCGCCGCTGCCGGATGGCGGGGCGACGGTCGGGATTGCAATTCCCTGCACGCCGTCGTCAAGCGTGTCTCGGTAGCCGTTCCAGTCCGTGATCACGACCGGCAACCCGGCGGCCATGGCTTCCACCGGCGTCAGGCCGAAAGTCTCCTGAATATTGTCGGAGAGCGATGTGAAAATATCGGCTGCCGACCAACACTTCTTGCGGATTGTGGGGTCTCTGCCATCAACAAAATGCATGCGCACGTCCGGGCAGAGCGTTTTGGCGAGGCGTTCGATCTGGTCGCGCTCGGTGTCGCTCTCGAACCAGCCCGCCATTATGAGATGGACCTTGCGACCGGTTCGTTCCTGGGCAATCTGAAGGCCCCGGAACATCGGAAGAGGGTGTGCTTTGGCCGTGGCTGAAAGACGTCCCAGAAACAGGGCGGCAACAGCATCAGCATCGATGCCCTGATCCCGCCGGAAGTCGCCGCGTGCGTGTTCGTCATGCGTAAAAGTGTCGGGGTCAACACCCAGAGGTATCACGGGCAACTGCAGACGGGCTGGTGGCGGGCCATCATATCCGATCCGGGACTGGAGATATTCCTGCCAATTTTCCAGAACGGTCTGGACCATGTCGCGGACCGCAATGGATGTGCAGATCACCGCGTCCCAGCTCTGCAATGGAGCTGTTGCGAAAGTTCCGATGGCATCCATGACCGTGTCGCTGGCTGTGGTGTGAGTAATTCCACAAATGCTCCATGCCCGCTGATCGTGTCGACGGCGTAGCCAGGCCTGATCGCTGATGGTGGGGCTGGGGTAGTAGAGGCACCCGGTTTGAGCGATGCGTTCGGGATTGTCGAGAGGGATCCAGCGTGCACTTGTTATGGGCCGGTTGTTTTCGAGCGCCGAAGCGCGGACCGATTCTGCAAAAGTCTCTGCAGCCTTTCGATCCGGCGCCATGCAAACAAGATCACGTTCTCCAGCGTAGCGCGCATAACCAGCGAGAAAACTGGCGCCGGCAGATTGTCGACCCATCAATCTCCGCCCGGCCATGCTGTAGCCATCGGGCATGTAATAGATGACGGCAGATGGGTCGTTATTCGTATCGTCCACGCTCAAGTTCCGGCTCCATCTCGTCCACTGCAATGATACCGCGACTAAGCCATCGGGGGGCGTGGACAGCAACCCCATTTTCAATCTAATTCATCCACGGGGTGGTGGTTGCAATCCCCTGCGGGAGTAGGGATGCTGGGGTATGTCGTTTCATCAGAAGCCTCCCGTCAAAGCTGTCCTGGGACCTACCAACACGGGGAAAACCTATCTCGCAATTGACCGGATGTTGGGTCATGAAAGCGGGATGATCGGGTTTCCGCTGCGCTTGCTGGCACGGGAAAACTATGACCGTGTTGTCGCCCTCAAGGGGGCGGGTGCTGTCGCGCTGATCACAGGTGAGGAGCGCATCGTACCAGCGAATCCACGCTATTTCCTTTGTACGGTCGAGGCGATGCCGCGGGACCGCACAGTTGCGTTTCTTGCGATTGATGAAGTTCAGCTTTGTGCAGATCCCGAACGCGGACATGTCTTCACCGATCGCTTGCTCCACGCCCGCGGAACACAGGAAACCATGTTTCTGGGCGCTGAAACCATGGCCCCGATCATTCGTCGATTGGTCCCGGATGCGGTGTTTGAGCGCCGCGAGCGTTTCTCCAGATTGAGCTATAGCGGTTTCAAGAAACTGACACGGCTGGCACCCCGAACGGCGATCGTGGCGTTCTCGGCGGCCAACGTATACGCGGTGGCAGAACTGCTTCGCCGCCAGCGTGGCGGCGCAGCAGTCGTACTGGGGGCGCTCAGTCCCCGCACGCGAAACGCGCAAGTGGCTATGTATGAGGCCGGCGAAGTTGAATATCTGGTTGCAACGGATGCGATCGGAATGGGCCTCAATATGAACATCGCCCATGTCGGGTTCTCGTCACTGACCAAATATGACGGCCAGGGTTTTCGTCGTCTATCCGCCGCCGAGATCGCACAAATTTCCGGCCGTGCTGGCCGCTATATGCAGGACGGAACTTTTGGTCCGACAGCCGAACTGGACCCTTTTGAGCCCGAGCTCGTCGAGGCGATCCAAAATCATGAATTCGAGGCCATTCGCGGACTGTATTGGCGCTCAAGCGCACTCGATTTCAATTCGACAGATGCGCTGCGGCGCAGTCTGGACACCCGCCCTCCTGCTCCGGAACTGCGCCGAGCCCGTGCTGCGGATGACTACAATGCGCTGCTGGCGGCCAGCGCTCATGCCGATATACAAGACACAGCATCGAACCCCGAACTGGTTCGCCTGCTTTGGGAGGTTTGTCAGATTCCTGACTTCAGTGGCGACCTGTCAGGCAACCACCATCGTCTAGTCGGGCGCATCTATCGGTTTCTGACCAACTCAAAGGCCGTCATTCCAGCGGAATGGATCGAGCGATCCATTGGACAGTTTGATCGCACCGATGGCGATATAGACACGTTGATGGCGCGTATTTCGGGTGTTCGCACGTGGTCTTACATAACGCATCGCCGAAATTGGCTGGATGATCACGAGGGATGGCAGTCCCGGACGCGAGCGCTTGAGGACAAGCTTTCTGATGCCTTGCATGATCGACTGACTCAGCGTTTTGTGGACCGGAAAGCGGCGGTGCTGACACGTCGTCTGCGCGAGAACAAGGAATTGCTTGCGGGCGTCGCCGAAGATGGCAAGGTTACGGTTGAAAGCGAAGAAGTGGGAAGACTTGATGGTTTTAGATTTGTACCAACCGATGAAGACGTTGCCGCGAGTGCACGTCTGATGGCGGCGGCCAACAACGCTGTACGCGAATCCATTGGAGCACGGATAGCGGCGCTGGCAGGGTCGGATGACGCTGCGTTTGTGCTTGACCATGCCGCAGCCCAGATCAAGTGGCAGGGCGCGCCGGTTGCGCGGATTGCAGCGGGGGCGGATATCCTTCACCCGGCGGTTGAGGTTCTGCCCAGCGAATTGCTTGATGCGCCGTTGCGCGAAGAAGTGCGCAAGCGTCTGCAAGGGTGGCTGGATGCACATCTGGGCACCGAACTGGCGCCGCTCTTTGTGCTTGCGCAGGGGGAGTTTTCCGGCGCGGCACGCGGATTGGCGTTTCGTCTTGGTGAAGGCCTGGGGTGTGCTCTTCGGGCGCGCGGCGATGATCCGAGCGCGCATTTGGGGGAGGATGACAAGAAGGCCATTGCCAAAGCCGGCGTGCGAATTGGCGTTGCGACGGCTTATCTGCCCGCGATGCTGAAGGGGCGAGTCATGGCGCTCAAGGCAATGTTGTTCCGCATTTGCCATGGAAATGATCAGCCACTTCCCGATGGTGGTGCGACGGCGATGCCATGTTCGGAACTTGTCGATACCAACTGGTATCTGTCGTTAGGGTTTTGCCCGGCAGGTCCCATTGCCATCCGGGCGGATGAACTCGAGCGTATGCTGGCTGTGCTCCGGCGCGGGACGAAGGAAGGTGAGTTCGCGGTTAATCCGGACATTCTTTCCCGGATCGATGCGCCCGCCGATGTTTTTGCCCGCATGTTGCGCAGTCAGGGTTATGACGTGCGTGAGGCGGAAGACGGGATCAAGGTTACGCGCCGCCCACGGGCCAAACGCAAGCCGCCCCGCGCAAAAGACGGGCCAAGACAGGCGGGTGCGAAGCCCGTCCGAGGCAAGACGAAGCCCAAGAAGTCCGAACCTGTTTTTGACCCGGACTCGCCTTTTGCCAAACTGCAGGAGCTCAAGGAGCGCATGCGTTGACGCCGGAGAGTGCGCCGATTGAAACTCTGCGTCTCGACAAGTGGCTCTGGTACGCACGCTTTTGCAAAACCCGTAGCCTCGCCACGGCAATGTGCCGGAATGGTCAGGTGCGGGTGAACAAGGAACCAGTGCGAAAGTCCAATCAGCCGGTGCGGGTCGGGGATGTCCTCACCTTTGCGCAGGGGCCCTGGATCCGGGTTATCCGAATTGCGGTGCTTGGCGAACGACGTGGTCCGGCGCCCGAAGCACAAAGCCTATACGAAGATATTTCGCCCCCCATGCCGCCCCGTGAAAAACGGGTCCCGGTCAGTGGTCTGCGGGAGGCGGGTGCGGGCCGTCCGACCAAACGTGAACGTCGGGCCATCGACCGCTTGCTCGACAACTAGGCGTGGTTTTTTTTGATCACACCTCCGTGGTTGTTTGTGCGCGTCCTCGTCGTGTAGATAGGTTTCATGTTTGATCGATTGAAGGAAATATTCGGCGGAGATACCGAATCGTCTGATGGTCCGCGTGAGCGCGCTGTTGATGATCTGCAACTCGCATCGGCGGCACTTCTTGTTGAAGCCGCCCGGATGGATGATGACTTTGGGCAGGATGAGCACGCCGTCATTGAGCGACTCCTGCGCGAGCGGTTTTCACTCAGCGTTGAGGATGCCGACCGGCTTGTCGGGGCCGCGAACAAGGTGTCTGCGGATTCCGTTGAGTTGTTCGGGTTTACGAGCAAGATCAAGGATGCGTTCGATGAAGAAGAACGCATTCAGATGATCGAGATGCTTTGGGAGGTTGTTTTTGCCGATGGGAAGTTGGACGATCTTGAGGCAAACCTGTTGCGAAGGGTCGCGGGCCTCCTTTACGTTACGGATCGGGACAGTGGGGATGCCCGCAAACGGGTGCTTGACCGCGTAAGCTCAGCTTCGTAAGTCGATCTCCAAGAAGAAGGCCAAAAGGATTAAAGAATATGCCGTACGTCGTTACCGAAGCCTGCATCAAGTGCAAGTACACCGACTGTGTTGAAGTCTGCCCGGTTGATTGTTTCTACGAGGGTGAGAACATGCTGGTCATTCATCCTGACGAGTGCATCGATTGTGGCGTCTGTGAGCCGGAATGCCCCGCTGAGGCAATTATTCCTGATGTTGAGCCCGAGGCCGAGAAGTGGCTGGAGCTGAACCGGGATTATTCAGAGAAATGGCCGAACATCACCTCCAAGAAGGACGAAGCGCCCGAAGCAGACAGCTTCAAGGGTGAAGACGGCAAGTTCGACAAGTTCTTTAGTGCGAATCCAGGCAGCGGCGACTAGTTGCTGAGTCTCCGTTGTGTCGGGGACCTACCAAAACGCCTGATTTTCTGTTATACTAGAGTATCGGTAGGGACGGCTTCGGCCGTCCCTCGTTTTGTAATATGCGCAATTGATGGACGTAGAGGGCCTGTTTTCTGGTGAAACTGCAGGTTCTTCGACGGGTCCGGTAGATGCGAGACACTTTTTGACGGATTTGAATATGGCGAAAGCAGCAACGGCGAAGAAAAAACCGGATAGCAAGACAAAGACCGCGGCAAAGAAACCTGCTGCGAAGGCGGCAGCCGCAAAGAAAGCGGCCCCGAAGGCGGCCGCGAAGAAACCTGCAGCCCCCAAGGCGGCCGCGAAGAAACCTGCAGCCCCCAAGGCGGCCGCGAAGAAACCTGCAGCCCCCAAGGCAGCAAAAGCAGCAGCACCCAAATCCAGCGCGGCAAAGCCAGCTGCGAAGGCCGAGGCGAAAGCACCGGCCAAGCGGGCGCCTGCAAAGCGGGAAAAGCTCGAGTTTTCAGAAGGCGATTTCGTGGTTTATCCGACCCATGGCGTTGGTCAGGTGACCGGTGTGCAGAATTTCGAGATCGCTGGTGAGAAATTGAAGCTCTTTGTGATCAGTTTCGAACGCGAGCGGATGACCCTCAAGGTGCCGATCACCAAAGTGAAGGAATCCGGGCTCCGGAAATTGGCGAGCCGAAAGGTGATCGACAATGCGCTGAAGGCACTCAAGGGGCGTGTGCGTGTGAAGCGGACAATGTGGAGCCGACGCGCGCAGGAGTATGAGGCCAAGATCAACTCCGGCGATCCGGTCCAGATTGCCGAGGTTGTTCGCGACCTTCATCGAAATGAAGATCAGCCAGACCAGTCCTACTCTGAGCGCCAGATGTACCAGGCAGCACTTGACCGGTTCTCGCGTGAACTGGCCGCGGTCGAAAGCACCTCGCCCGAAGAGGCTGTCGAGAAACTGGAGAACATCCTTTCATCATAGTCCGCTCGAGCGGGACGAACGAAAAGGCCAGTCCCCAGCGGAACTGGCCTTTTTCTTTGCCGTGGTCCTGACTTCGCAGCTTGCTCCGACGCGAAACGCTAATTCATCCTGCGCGGACAAGGAGCTTTGATTGTCTCAGATGATTGCTAATGGCGAGAAACTCGCTCTGCTGCGCGGCGCGCAGCGGGTTTGGGCGATTTCATCTGTTCACGGAGAAGCGGAAAGATTGCGCGCTTTGCACGAGGCAATCTCCAGACAGTTTCAGCCCGGTGACCGTCTCGTCTATCTGGGAAACATCCTCGGCCATGGCCCCGATGTGACCGATGCCGTGGATGAAGTGCTGGCATTTCGTCGCGCGGTTATTTCGGCACATGGCATGTTTGCCGCTGACGTTGTTGTCTTGCGCGGTGCGCAGGAAGAGATGTGGCAAAAATTGCTGCAACTTCAGCTGGCTCTCAATTCCGGTGAGGTTTTCGACTGGATGATGGAACAGGGTGTGGGGGCCACGCTCAAAAGTTATGGGGGGGATGTTTCCGCCGGCCGTGTTGCGGCGCGTGCTGGTGCGGCTATGTGTGCACGGTGGACGGCGAGCCTTCGGGATCAAATTCACGGCCGTTCCGGACACACGCAACTCATGTCGGCGTTGCGGCGTGCGGCGGTGAACCTGTCCCCAGACGGGCAGCCACAGTTGCTCTTTGTCAATGCCGGGATTGATCCCCAGCGCCCGTTGGAAGCGCAAAAAGACAGTTTCTGGTGGCCTCCGGATCAACTGGAAACAATGGAAGGCCCTTACGGTGAGTATGCACGGATCGTCGCCGGGTATGACCGGCAGATGCGCGGCGTTACCGAAACCCCGTTCACAGTATCGGTGGATGCCGGTGCGGGTCGCGGGGGCGCGCTTCTGGCGACATGTGTTGAGAGTACAGGCGCGTTGGTAAAAACCCTCGAAGCCTGACGTCTCTCTTATTCGACGATCACTTTGACAGTCTGGCCCGGGAATGGCTGGCTACCCGGCTGCAGACCGTTGAGAATGCGAAACCACTCTTCTTTTGGGCCGGGCATTGGCATGTTGCGGGACAAGCTGCTGACAGTGTCCCGACGCCCGACCACTTTCGTGGCAACCCGCCACGGCTTGTACCGATTGCGATCCGCCCGGTTCAGTTTCCGGAAGCTGAACGTGGTCCGGCGGAAGTCTTCGGTCAGCGCAGCTGTTTGTGCGGCAGGTGAGAGAAACACAAAACGATAGACCTTGTTCGCGCTGTGCCGGATCGCCACGAGTTGGGCGTTGAACGTGCCGCTGCGATTTCGGATGACCGCTCCCCCGGTGGCCCCCTCCATGCCATTCACATCGATCCGCTGAACGTTGCTGAGGCTGGTGTTCTTGGCCCAGACATTTGTGAGATAGGCCGACATGCTTCTCCCGGCAGGTGCCTGGGCGCCGCTGAAAATAATATTGGCATCATTTGGTCCCTTGGCGACGACCTGCTGCGTTCCGTTGAACAGTCTGAAATCCCTTGGAACCTCAAACAGAAAGTCGAGAGGCTGGTGAACAAAAACCTGCCCGCGGATCAATCCTTCTTCAGGTGAATCCCCAAAAACGATGCCGTTGATAGCGTTTAGATAATCACGGTTTCCAATTTGGGGATTCGGGACTTGCTGGATGTTGGCGGCGCGTGTCGCGGCGACGACGCGGTCCTGGGTGCGCGGATGGGTCGACATGATGTTGTATCGCGACGCGGGGTCCGGGAGGCCACTGACCTTTGCCTCGAGTGCACTATAGGCCTGCAGCGAAGCCAGAAAGGACGCCATGGCATCAGTCGAATACCCCGCGCGCGCGAGATAACGCACGCCCAGCGTATCGGCTTCGAACTCGTGTTCACGCGAGAAAGACTGCAGATAGACAGATGAGCCTTGCCCCACGGCTTGCCCGATTTCTGATGTCCCGAGGAAGACCGAGCCCAGAATGCCAGCGCCCACAGACAATCCCTGTGCCAAGACCGAAGTGCTGTAGCGCTGCGCAGAATGACGCCCGGTCACATGACCGATTTCATGGCCAAGAACGCCGGCGAGTTCGGCTTCTGTGTTGGCCAGACCAAGCAATCCACGCGAAATATAGACAAAGCCGCCAGGCAGCGCGAAGGCGTTTACGATGTCATCGTTGAGGACCGTAAAGGTGAACTGAAGGTCCGGCAGCTCGGAGACTCTCGCCAGGCTTTGTCCCACACGATTGACGTAGGCGGTGACCTTCGGGTCGTCGTAAACCCCACCAAATTGCTCGATGATTTTTGGGTGTTGTTCCCGCCCGACCTCGACCTCTTTCTCGGGAGACATGAAGGCTGTGAAGTCACGTTCACCCGTCGCCGGATTGACCGAGCAGGCCGTGAGAAGAAGTGCAAATGCACTGAGCACCGCTGGAAGGCGCCGGTACCTGGAGCTTGGAAGATGGGTCATGGCGATAAAACCTCGATTTGCTCGGGATGTGTAACATCAATCATGGGGCCGTTGCGTGACTTGAGCCAACCGCGCACGCGTATGCGTCGGCCTTTATAGTCTTGCGGTGTGATGCCGTCAGTTTGGAATCGCTTGAGGTGCTTGCCGGCGATGGAAACTGTGAAATCTGTTTTCCAGTCGGGTC
>Ga0181554_1003622_pt1 | contig 13008 bp, 10 predicted proteins | sample 011ome_16_FD_145602 | JGI IMG/M metagenome (GOLD analysis project Ga0181554, IMG submission 145602) | Coastal salt marsh microbial communities from the Groves Creek Marsh, Skidaway Island, Georgia - 011503CT metaG (spades assembly) | ecosystem: Environmental > Aquatic > Marine > Intertidal zone... | reverse complement strand
AAGGCGGAGTTCTTCGAAATCGGCGATGCCGCGGCGCGCGAGGTGCCGAAGGTGGATTTCAAGACGCGCTGAGATGATGCGCCGGCTTCTCGCCGCCGTTCTTCTTCTGCTGCTGGCCCTGCCGCTGGCGGCGCAGGCGGAAGAACGCATCACGCGCTTCGTGAGCGACGTGACAGTAAACACCGACGCCTCGCTCGACGTGCGCGAGATGATCGAGGTGATGGCGGAGGGGATCGAGATCCGCCGCGGCATCCTGCGCGATTTCCCGACCACCTACACCGACCGCAACGGCCAGCGCGTGGTGGTGGGCTTCGAGGTGACGGGCGTGACGCGCGACGGGGCTCCTGAGCCCTATGCGCTGGAGGGTTTGAACAACGGCACGCGCATCCGCATCGGGGATGCGAACGTGTTCCTCGACCGCGGCCTGCACCGCTACGAGATCAGCTATCGCACCACGCGGCAGATCGGGTTCTTCGCGGACCATGACGAGCTCTACTGGAACGTGACGGGCAATGGCTGGCTGATGCCCATCGACACGGCGCGCGTGGCAATCAGCCTGCCGCAAGGGGCGGTGATCTCGGGACATCGCGAATTCACTGGCCCTCAGGGCAGCAGGGCCAGCGATGCGCGCGTGCTGGCCGCGAGCGGCAACCGCTACGTGGCGGAGACGGTGCGGCGCCTGGCGCCGGAGGACGGCTTCACCGTGGCCGTGGCCTTCAACAAGGGCGTGGTGACGCCCCCATCGAGCGGCCAGACGCTCGGCTGGTGGATGTCCGACAATGCAGGCTTTTTCGCGCTCGCCTTGGGCCTGGTGGTTTCGGCCGGATATTTTTTCTTCGCGTGGGTGCGCGTGGGGCGTGATCCCGCGAAGGGCACGATCATTCCGCTCTTCGCGCCCCCCGACGGGCTGGCGCCCGCAGCGGTGCGCTACGTCATGCAATATGGCGCCGATGACAAGGCCTTCGCCGCGGCAGTGCTGGGGTTGGCGGTGAAGAGGTATCTCACGATCGCGGACGAGGACGGCGGCTTCAGCGTGACGAAGCTGGCGGAGCCCCAAGGCAAGGCGGCGATCACCGCTTCGGAGCGCAGGCTGTTCGACGCGCTACCCGCTGGCCACACGTCACTGGGGCGCGGCCATGACGCACGGGTGCGCGCCGCCCGCCAGGCGCTCGAGACGGCGCTCAAGACCCAGTATGATAACCTCGCCTTCCTGCGGAACCTCGGCTGGTTCGCGGCGGGCCTTTTGCTTTCCCTGATGTGCCTCGTCACCGGCGCCCTGCTGCTGCCCGGCGAGGAGGGCATCACCGGGCTGTTCGCCATCGGCGGGACGGCCGTGTGGTGGGGCGGCATCGTCGGGGTGGGCTGGGCCTCGCTCAAGGGCGTGATCCGCCAGCGGGGCCTGTGGCGGAAGATCTCCTCGCTGTTCGGGCTCGTCGTGCTCATTCCCTTCGCGGGTGCTGGCCTCATCGCACCGGCGGCAATTCTCTTCAGCGGCGATCTCTCGCCTTCGCTTCTCGTGATGCTCGGCACGGCGGCGCTGCTGGGGCTGCTCAACGTGGTCTTCTACCACCTGCTGCGCGCGCCGACCGAGATGGGCCAGCGCCTGCGTGACCGCGTCGAGGGCTTCCGCCTCTACCTCGCCACGGCCGAGGAAGAGCGCCTGAAGGTGCTGCACCCGCCGGAGAAGACGCCCGAACTCTTCGAGCGCTATCTGCCCTATGCACTCGCGCTGGACTGCGAGAATGAGTGGAACGCGAAGTTCGCCGCCGTGCTGGCCGCCGCCGCGGCGGCGGGCGCGGCGGTGCCTGCCTGGTATGCGGGCCGCAGCTGGAGCGATTTCGGGCGCGGCGGCGGCTTCACCAACCGGCTGGACCGCAGCCTCGCCACGAGTGCCGCGGCCGCGCCCAGCGCACCGGGGCGCAGCTCCGGCATGGGCGGCGGCGGATTTTCCGGCGGTGGTGGCGGTGGTGGCGGCGGCCGGGGCTGGTGAGCGACGTCTTCTCCCGCTTCTTCAGCGGGAGAAGAAGGGACCCGTTGCGGAACGCAACGGGGAGATGAGGGAAAGCGGAATGCGGAGCGTGTGTTTCCCTCACCTTCCCCAACTGCGTTGGGTCCCCCTCCTCTCCCGCCTTGCGGGAGAGGACATGAAAGGAAGAATATGCCCTACCCCTCCAGCGCCTCGCGCTTCATTTCGAGTTCGAGCCATTGCTCTTCTGACTTCGCGAGTTCGTCGCGCGCGGCGGTGAGGCGGGCGGCGGCCTGATCGAAGGCTTTCGGATCGCGCGCGAAGAGATTGGCGTCCGCCAGCTTCGCCTCCAGCGTGCCGATCTCGTTCTCGAGCTTCTTCATGGTGGCGGGGAGCGTTTCGAGCGCGTGCTTTTCCTTGAAGGAGAGCTTGCGCTGGGCCTGCGGGGCTTCGGGCTTCTGTGCGGAAGCGGAAGATGACTTCGGTGCCTCCGCCTTCACCTTGCGGGCTTCGACACCGGTGCCGCGCTGGGCCAGCATGTCGGTGTAGCCGCCGGCATATTCCGTCCACTTGCCATCACCCTCCGACATCAGCACCGAGGTGGCCACGCGGTCGAGGAAGTCGCGGTCATGGCTGACGAGCAGGATGGTGCCCTGGTAGTCGGCCAGCATCTCCTGCAGCATGTCCAGCGTTTCGAGATCGAGGTCGTTCGTCGGCTCGTCGAGGATCAGGAGGTTCGAGGGTTTGGCAAGCTCGCGCGCCAGGATGAGGCGGCCGCGCTCGCCACCCGACAGGACGTTGACGGGCGTGCGCGCCTTTTCCGGGGGAAACAGGAAGTCCTTCATGTAGCTCACCACGTGCTTCGTCTCGCCGTTGACGGTGACGGAGGAGCCGCGGCCATCGGTGATGACGTCGGCGAGCGTCGCGTTGGGATCGAGGCTCTGGCGGCTCTGGTCGAGCGTCACGGTCTGGAGATTGGTGCCGAGGCGAATCGCGCCGCTGTCCGGTTCGAGCGCGCCCGTGAGAAGCTTGATGAGCGTCGTCTTGCCCGCGCCATTGGGGCCGACGATGCCCAGCCTGTCGCCCCGCATGATGAGGAGATCGAGGCCGGAGACGATGGGTCTGTCACCGAAGCTCTTGGACATGCCCTTGGCCTCCGCCACGAGCTTGCCCGAGAGATCGCCGGAGGAAGAGGCCATGCGGACGCCGCCCAGCGTGCCGACATGTTCCTTCCGCTCCTTGCGGAGCGTGGCGAGCAAGTCGACGCGGCGCATGTTGCGCTTCCTGCGCGCGGTGACGCCGTAGCGCATCCAGTGCTCTTCCGCCGCGATGCGCTTGGCGAGGAGCTGCTGTTCGGCCTCCTCCTTCGCCAGCACCTCGTCGCGCCAGGTTTCGAAATGCGCGAAACCGCGCTCGAGCCTGCGGGATTCGCCCCGGTCCAGCCACACGGTGCGGTTCGACAGCGCCTCGAGGAAGCGCCGGTCATGGCTGATGAGCACGAAGGCCGACTTGAGCGACTTCAGTTCGGCTTCCAGCCATTCGATGGCAGGAAGGTCGAGGTGGTTCGTCGGCTCGTCGAGGAGCAGGATGTCAGGCTCCGGTGCCAGCGTGCGGGCGATGGCCGCGCGGCGGATCTCGCCGCCCGACAGGCGCTTCGGGTCTTCCTCGCCGGTGAGGCCGAGCTCGCCCATGAGGTAAGTGCAGCGGTGCGGATCATCCGCGGGGCCGAGGCCTGCTTCCACATAATGGCGCACGGTGGCGAAGGCCGAGAGATCCGGCTCCTGCGGGAGATAGCGGATGGTGGTGCCGGGCTGCACCCAGCGCTCGCCCTTGTCGGCCTCGATCATGCCGGCGGCGATCTTGAGGAGCGTCGACTTGCCCGAGCCGTTGCGGCCGACCAGCGCCACGCGCTCGCCCTCGGCCACGGCCAGTTCGGCATTCTCGAGGATGGGGCGGCCGCCGAAGGTGAGGCCGATGCTACGGAGATGAAGAAGAATCCTGCTCATGGCGGCGGGGTTAGCCTATGGCGGCGATCTTCTCCAGTCCCCCAGATAGGCGCTGAGGCCCGGCAGGTCTTCCGCGGCGAAAAGTTCACGGGTGGGACGGAGCGCCACGATGCGCCCCGCCTCGAGATAGGCGGTGTGGGTTGCGGCGTATTCGGCATCCTCCGGCTGGTGGGTGACCATGAGGATGGTGAGGGATTTCGCCTGCTGCATGGCCTTGACCAAATCCAGCATGTCCCGCCGGAGGGCCGGGCCGAGCGCCGCGAAGGGTTCGTCGAGCAGCAGCACCGGCCTGTCCCGCACGAGGGCGCGGGCGACGGCCACGCGCTGGCGCTCGCCGCCCGACACCTCGCCGGGCCTGCGTCTGACCAGTGCCGCGAGGCCTACTTCCGAGAGAGCGGCATCGACGCGCTTGCGCTGCTCCGCGTCGAGCCTGAGGGAGGGGGCGATGCCGAGGGCCACGTTCTGCCAGAGATCGAGATGGGCGAAGACATTATTGTCCTGGAACATCATGCTGACGGGGCGCTGGTCCGGCGCGAGCGCCGTCACGTCCTTCTCCCCGATCAGCACGCGGCCCTTCTCCGGCGTCTCGAAGCCGGCGATGAGGTTGAGGAGCGTCGACTTGCCGGAACCGCTGGGGCCGATCACCGCGGTGAAGGAGCCCGCTGGGAAGGTGGCGGCGAAGTCCATCGCCATCTCCTCGTAGCGAAAGGCGACATGGTCGAGGCGGATCATGTGTCTCTCCCCCAGCGTTCGGCGAGTGCGGAGAAGGCCAGCACGATGAGACCCAGCACGAGGGCCGTGCCGATGGCGGCGTCGAAGCGGTAGCTGCCCATCTGGCGGTAGATGAGGGCGGGAAGCGTCACGAAATCCTGCGTGCCGAAGAGCGCGATGGCGGTCAGGTCACCCAGCGAGAGGATGAGCGCCATGACGAGGGCGAGGCCGATGGCGCGCTTCGTGACGGGAAGCTCCACGCGGTGGAAGCGGTTCCAGCCGCGAAGGCCGAGACTGAGGCACAGCCTGTCATGCGCTGCCGCCGACTGTGCGAGCGCAGGGATCAGGACACGGGCGACGAAGGGGAGCGACATCAGTGCATTCATGGCGATGACGAGGAAAGCCGCAAGCCCCCAGAATCCCGCCTGCGCGATGAGGCTGAAGAACCAGCCGGTGGCGAGCGCGGCGGGTGGCACGATCCAGGAGGTGAGCACGGCGAGCGCCGCGATGCGCCGCCACGTGGCGTTGCGAACGGACAGCACGGCCAAGGGCCAGACGATGAGCAGCGCCAGTGCCGCACTGGCAGAGCCGAGTGCAAGGCTGGTGAGCGTAGCGCGAAGAAGAATAGCGGAAGCATCGATGCGCAGGAGACCCGCCGTGACCAGCGCTGCCAGCGGCGGCAGCAGCAGAAGCAGGCTGAGGAGGATCACCGCGCCATCGGCAGCCCGCGAGGCGGTGGACGTTCCGTCATAGCGTTTCGCCCCCAGCCGCAGCGTGGGCCAGCCTTGCGCAAGGCCGCCGAAGGCCTGTGCCAGCAGCGCCAGCCCGGCGCAGAGGGCCAGTTGCACCAGCGCCAGAAGCGAGGCGCGCTGCGGATCGAAATCCGCCCTGAGCGACTGGAAGATCGCCACTTCGAGCGTGGTGGCGCGGGGGCCGCCGCCCAGCGTCAGGACGATGGCGAAGCTCGAGGCGCAGAGCAGGAAGATGAGGAGTGCCACGCCGGGAAGGCCGCCCTTCAGCTGCGGCCATTCCACGTGCCGCCAGTAATCGCGTGGCGTGAAGCCCAGCTGCGCGCCGAGCTTGAAGCTCTCCGGCGGGATGCGTTCGAGATCGGCGAGGATGAGGCGCGCGGCGAGCGGCACGTTGAAGAACACATGCGCCAGCAGGATGCCCTGCAGCCCATAGATGTCGAATACGCCGCCGAGCCAGCCCTTGGCCCCATAGACCTCGATGATGCCGATGATGACGACGATGGCCGGAAGGGCGAGCGGGAGGTTGAGAAGCCTCAGCACAAGGCCCCTGCCCGGAAACTGGCGCTGGCGCGCGAGCGCGCGGGCGAGCGGCAGGCCGAGGGCAAGAGAGAGCAGCGTGGAGAGACCCGCCTGCAGCAGCGTGAAGCGCAGCACACGGAGGATATAAGGATCTAATCCCTGCAGCCCCTGTGCCAGCCCCATGCGGAGCACCGGCAGGAAGCCCGCCGCGAGCGCGAGGAGCAAAAATGCGAGCGCCGCAAGGGCCGGCGCTCGCGATGGCATGTAGACGTTCAAGCCCTGCCCGTCACTTGGCGGTGGCGTTCAGCCACTCGTCGATCCAGGCGCGGCGGTTCTGCTCCACCTCTTCCGGGGAGAAGAGCAGCGTCTTCTCCGGCTTCACCAGCTGGTCGAAGGCGGGCGGCAGCGCTGCGGACGTGGCGCCGGCGGGGAACATCCAGTTGTTGGTGGGGATCTGGTCCTGGAAGCCGGGGCCCATCATGAACGCGAGGAACTTCTGCGCCAGTGCCTTTTCCGGGCTCGCCTCGATGACGCCGCCGACCTCGACCTGCAGGTAATGGCCTTCCTTGAAGGAGGCCGCTTTGTAGCGCTCGGAGTTCTCGGCGATCACGTGATAGGCGGGCGAGGTGGTGTAGGAGAGCACCATGGGCGCCTCGCCCTTGGTGAAGAGCGCATAGGCCTCCGACCAGCCGGGCGTGACGGTGAGGATGCGCGGCTGCAGCTTCTTCCAGGCATCCGCAGCCTTGTCGCCATAGACGCTCTTCATCCACAGCAGGAAGCCAAGGCCCGGCGTGGAGGAGCGCGGATCCTGCAGCACGATCTTCTGGGCGGGATCGCCGTTCACCAGCTCGTCCAGCGACTTTGGCGGCTCCTTCATGGCCTGCGTGTCATAGATCACGGCGAAATAGCCGTAATCGAAGGGCATGAAATATTCATCCGTCCACGGAACGGGGGTCTTGGCTTCCTTCAGGTCCATGCCGTGCTTGGCAAAGAGGCCGGTCTTGGCGGCCTCCGCCGTGAGGTTGGTGTCGAGGCCCAGCACCACATCCGCCTTGGTGTTGGCGCCCTCGAGCTTCAGGCGGTTGAGGAGCGCCACGCCATCGCCCGGCGCCACCCATTCGAGCGTGCAGTCGCATTCCTTCTCGAAGGCTTCCTTCACCTTGGGGCCGGGGCCCCATTCGGCGACGAAACTGTCATAGGTGTAGACGGTGAGCGTCTCCTTGGCGGCCGCGGGTGCGGCAAAGGCCAGGAGCGCGAACAGGGCAGTCAGAGTCTTCTTCATACTTACCTCCATTCGCCGTTGGATGGAGGATTGGACCTTCGGGAAGAAGCTCCGCTCGCAATCCCTCCGCCGGCATGATCCGGATCAGGTTCAGCGGGTTCTAGGGCGAAAAGCCCCGTCTCAGCCGCTTGTGGCGGCACCCCGTTGAGAGCAATTTCAACGTAGGGGTTCAGGCGTGCACTGGCAAGGCCGATTTGCTAGAAGGCCGGGATGACACGCTTTGCCATTCTCCTGGGCGGCGACCTGACCGTGACGGCGCGCCTCCGCGCACAGGTCAAGGGCGCGCGCTTCATCGCAGCCGACAGCGGCATGATGCATGCCGCCGCCTTGCGCGTGGTGCCGGAACTTTGGGTGGGGGATTTCGACTCCGCGGGTTCCGAACTCGCCATCCAGTACCGCGAGGTGCCGCGCGAGACGTTTCCGGCGGAAAAGGATGCAACGGACGGCGCCATCGCCGTGGCCGAGGCCATCCGGCGGGGCGCAACCGAGATCGTGCTGCTCGGCGGACTGGGCGGCCAGACCGACCACACGGCGGGCCTGCTCGGACAGAGCTTCGAGATCGCGGCCAAGGGCGTGGCCTGCCTGCTGACGAGCGGCACGGAAGAGGCCTGGCCGGTGACGGCCGGGCACATGCGGGTGGACCTGCCGCCCGAGACGCGCCTCAGCATCATTCCCTTCTGCGACCTCACGGGCCTCGACCTCGACGGCGTGAAGTGGCCGCTCGTGAAGCGCGACGTGCCGCTGGGCTCCACCCTCACCCTTTCCAACGTGGCGCTGGGGCCGGTGACCATCGCGCTCGCCTCCGGCCATGCCATCGCCATCGCCTATCCGCCCTCCGGCCGCGATGAGTGACATGAAGCTGACGATCGAGGGCATGGGCCGACGCGGCGAAGGCGTGGCCCGCCATGAAGGCCGCACGGTCTTCGTGCCCGGCACGCTGCCGGGTGAAGCGGTGACGGCCACCGGCGAGGGCGAGCGATTGGCGCTTTCCACACTCGATCGCGCTTCGGCCGACCGCGTGGCACCCTTCTGCAAGCATTACGGCCGCTGCGGCGGCTGCCAGCTGCAGCACTGGAACGAGGCGCCCTATCGCCAGTGGAAGGCCTCGCTGGTGCGCGAGGCGCTGGCGCAGAAGGGCCTCGGCGATGCGCCGATGACGGAGATTGTGGACGCGCATGGCATGGGCCGCCGCCGCGTGAGCCTGCATGTGCGCAAGCGCGGCGGCGTGGTGACGGCGGGCTACATGGAGCCGCGCACGCATAACCTTCTCGACATTGATGCCTGCCCGATACTCGAACCCGCCCTCGCACCGGCCTTCGACATCGCCCGCGAACTGGGTGACAGGCTGGCCGATTGCGATGTGGCCGTGACAGCGACGCTGAACGGCCTCGACGTGAGCGTGAAGGCGGAACGCAAGGTGCTGGAGCGCGAGCATGCGCGGCTCGCCGATTTCGTCAATGCGTTGAAACTCGCCCGGCTCTCGGTGAATGGCGAGGTGATGGCCACCGCCCTCCCCCCGCGCGTGAAGATGGGCCGCGCCGAGGTGGTGTTGCCGCCGGGCGGCTTCCTGCAGGCCACCACGGCGGGCGAGGAGACGCTGGCGCGGCTCGTTCTCGAGAGCCTTGGCAAGGCGAAGAGCGTGGCCGATCTCTTCTGCGGTGTGGGTCCCTTCGCGCTGCGGATTGCCGAGCGCGCCAAGGTCGAGGCCTATGACAGCGACCGCGCAGCGATTGCCGCACTGAATGCGGCGGTGAAGGCGACGCCGGGCCTCAAGCCCGTGACGGCAGCGGTCCGTGATCTCTTCCGCGAGCCCCTCGTGCCGAATGAGATGAAGGGCTTCGATGCCGTGGTGTTCGACCCGCCACGCGCCGGGGCGGAGGCGCAGGCGAAGCAACTGGCGCGCTCCAAGGTGAAGACGGTGGTGGCCGTATCCTGCGATGCGATGACATTCGCGCGCGATGCAGAGATCCTCGTGGGTGGTGGCTATGCGATCAAGCGTGTCACGCCCGTGGACCAGTTCAAGTGGTCATCCCACGTGGAGACGGTGGCGCTGTTCACGCGCTGAGCCTTGCGGCGGTCTTCCCGCGTGTTAGCATCCGGGCATGAGTGAAAACGTGATCGTGATAGGCGCGGGGCGGGCGCGAGCGCTGCGCTGAAACTGGCACAGGCGGGCAAGCGCGTGACGGTGATCGAGGCGCGGGAACGCTGCGGCGGGCGCGGCTTTGCACGGGCTTACGCGGGTGATGGCCCAGAGCTGGAATTCGGCGGCGCGTGGATCACGCCGTGGCATCACCGCATTCGCGGGCTCGTCGCGGCGCACGGGCTTTCGCTGCGGCCGCGCCACGCGGTGACGCGCCGGCTGTGGCTGCGCGAGGACGGCCTTCACGAAATGCCCTCGGCACCGGAAGACGTGACCGCGCATGAACGCGCCATTGCGCGGGTGGCGGCGGATTCGATCCTGCTGAAGAAGGGGTTGAGCGAGAACGAACGCGGCGAGGCGCTGACGGGTGTTTCCTTCCGCGACTATCTCGACCGCATGAACTGCCCGGCAGCGACGCGCGCGCTGTTTTCCGCCTGGTGGACGGTATCCGGCAATGGCGACCCGGCGCGTGTGGCCGCATCGGAATTCCTGCACAGCTGCAGCTACGACAACGGGCTGGCCGAGGGCATGATCAATGTCTGGACCGACACGGTGGTGCCGGGCATGGGGGTTATGGCAGAGCGCATGATCGCGGCCTCCGGCGCGGAACTGATCCTCGGAGCACCTGTGACGCGCGTGGTGCAATCGGCGATGGGCGTGGCGGTGACGTCGGGCGCGCGCGTGCTGCTCGGCGATACTTGCGTGCTGGCGCTGGGCCTCAACCAGATGAAGATCATTCATTTCGAACCGGAGCTTTCCGCAACCAAGCAACAGGCGATCGCGCTGGGGCATGGCGGCCGCGCCTTCAAGCTGTGGGTCAAGGCCGAGGGCATCCCCGTGGGCACGCTGGTGACGGGTGATGGCAGCGGCATCGAGTTCGCCTTTGCCGAGCGGAGCGGCGCAGACGGCTCAACCTATGTCGTGGCCTTCGGGCTGATGCGCGAGGGGAACCACCCTTCCGACCCCGCATGGGTTCAGGCACAGATGGCGCGGCTGTTCCCCAATGCGCGCGTGCTCTCGCATGACTGGCACGACTGGCTGGAGGACCCCTTCGCGCGCGGCACCTGGGTTGCGGCCTTTGCCGGGCATGAAGCGCTGTTCGATGCAAGGACGTGGCAACCGGAAGGGCGCATCGCCTTCGCCTCCTCCGACTATGCGCGCGAACAGGCGGGCTGGTTCGAGGGGGCGGTGATTTCCGGCGAGGACGCAGCAGACGCGGTGCTGCGCCTCAGCTGAAGAGCTGGCCGAAGGCCTCCATCGAGGTGTTGGCCCCGCAGACGACGACGCCCACGCGCTCATCCTTCTCCGGCCGGTAGGCGCCGGAGAGCAGCGCGGCGAAGGCGGCCGCACCGCCGGGCTCGGTGACGAGCTGCATCTCACGCCACAACCAGCGCTGGGCGGCGCGGATGTCGTCATCCGAGACGAGCGTCACGCCCGAGATGTGATCCCGCGCGATGCCGAACATGAGCTGGCCCACCGTGCTGGCGCCCAGCGCATCCGCCGCGAGTCCCGAAGGCTTGATGGGCACGCGCTCAGCCGCCGCGAGCGACGCATGGAGCGTATTGCAGGTGACGGGCTCGACGCCCACCACCTTGACGTTGGATTGGTACCAGGCGGCGATGCCGCCGATGAGGCCGCCGCCGCCCACCGCGACGAGCAGCGTATCGAGCCCCGGCGCCTGCGCCTCGAGCTCGCGGGCCAGCGTGCCCTGCCCTTCGAGTGTCGCCTCAGAGTCATAGGCGTGGACGCTGACGGCCCCTGACTCGCCGATATGTGCTTCGCAGAGCGCGAGCGCCTCGCTGTAGTTGGCACCCTTCTGCACGATCTCCGCGCCATAGGAGGCGATGCGCGCGACTTTGGCGGGAGACGAGATTTCCGGCACGAAGACCTTGGCGCTGTGGCCCAGCTGCCGCGCGGCATAGGCGACCGCGGCGCCATGATTGCCGCCCGAGGCCGTGGCGACACCCTGGCTCGCGCCCTCGGCCTGCAGCAGCGTGTTGAACGCGCCGCGCGCCTTGAAGCTTCCCGAATGCTGCAGCAGTTCGAGCTTCAAGGTGACGGGCAACGCCACACCCGCGACGCTCACATCGACAACCGGCGTGCGCCGCACATGGGGCGCGATGCGGGCCGCGGCGCGGGTGATGGCGTCTCGCGTGATCACTCGGCAGGCGCCACGTTGACCAGCGTATCAGCCTTGCCGCCGAACACCTGGTCGTAATAGCGCTTCTGCGCCTGCGCGGCAGTGAGTGCATTCCGCATCAGGATCGACACGGTGACGGGGCCGACGCCGCCCGGCACCGGCGTGATCCAGCCCGCGGTTTCGGAGCAGGCTTCGTAATCGACGTCACCCACGGTGATGTTCTTGCCGCCCTCCTCGATCTGGTTGATGCCGATGTCGATGACGGCGGCACCCGGCTTGATCATGTTGGGGGTGATGAAGCGCGGCTTGCCGACGGCCACGAAGATCGCATCCGCCGCGCGCGAATGGACGGCAAGGTTGCGCGTCATGTGATGGCAGACGGTGACGGTGGCACCTTCCGACATGAGCAGGAAGGCGATGGGCTTGCCGACGATCTCGGAGTGGCCGATCACCACGACTTCGAGGCCTTCGAGCTTGAGGCCGGTGCGCTTGAGGAGCTCGACCGAGGCTGCCGCCGTGCAGGGTGCCAGCGAGGTGTCACGGTAGACGATATTGCCGATCGATGCCGGGTGCATGCCCTCCACGTCCTTCAGCGGATGGACGGCCGTCTGCAATTCGCGGATGTCGAGATGCTTCGGGACCGGGCGCTGGATGATGACGCCGGTGACGCGCGGATCGGTGTTGAGCGCCTGCAGCAGCGCCAGCATCTCGACGCGCGAGACGGTGGCGGGGAGGTGCCGCTCCTCGAACATGATGCCGGCCTTCTCGGCACCGCGCGCCTGGTTGCGCACATAGAGGCTGACGGCCGGCACATCGCCGATGGTGATGGAGACGAGCTTCACCGGCCAGCCCTGCGAGGCCAGCTCCTCCACACCCTTGTAGACGGCGCGGGTGATTTCCTCGGCGACGGGCTTGCCCATGAGGGCATTGTGGCGGAGGGGGGGCGAATCTGTCATGGGCCGGGTATCCTCTGAAAATGGCGCCTGTTAATCACGCGTGGATCGCCATGCGCAAGCCCCTCGAATTGGTGGGCGGAATGGCGGGACATCGCGAGGCCCGCCCCTCACGCAGGCGGCGCGCGCTCCAGGCGCAGGCGCAGGCATCGAGCAGGTCATCCGCACCCACATCCGCCATGCGGTAGGAGGCTGGCGGCAGGAGGCCGAGAGGGAAGCCCCCGGCCTCGAGCAGGGCGCGGCGGAGATCGAGGCCGGGCGGGTGCGGCCTGCCCTTCACCTTTTTCGGCAGCGCCAGCGGACGCTCGCCGTTCATCGCCCAGAAGGCGAGCTCCGGGTGCACTTCGAAGATGCGGGACTGGAGGGCGGGTGTCATCACCGCGTCCACCTCGCGCATCTTGGGGAAGATGTAGAAGATCTGCTTCGCCACCTTCTTCGGCGGGTCGGAGTTTTCGAGATTGGCGCTGCAAGCCTCACGGTAATCGGCGCACATGACGGCGGCGCGCGAGGGCACGGAGAACACGCTCGACTGGCGCTCG
>Ga0181554_1003620_pt1 | contig 13010 bp, 9 predicted proteins | sample 011ome_16_FD_145602 | JGI IMG/M metagenome (GOLD analysis project Ga0181554, IMG submission 145602) | Coastal salt marsh microbial communities from the Groves Creek Marsh, Skidaway Island, Georgia - 011503CT metaG (spades assembly) | ecosystem: Environmental > Aquatic > Marine > Intertidal zone >... | reverse complement strand
GACGACGAAGGATACGACGAGAGAAACCCGGAGAAGATCGCGTACGACCCGCGGGGTAAAGACCGCATCGAAGAGCTTCTCTTTGAGACGCGGCAGATGGCGGAGCGGCACGAACGCGACGGGAGGGATTGGTGCGGCCCGTTGCGAGCGAAGATAAACGCGAAGCTCAAAAAACTCCACGCGTTGCGAGCGCGCGCGGGGTTCATCCGCGAGTTACGCAAAGGCCTCGGGAACGCGAACGAGGTCGTCACCGAGGAGATGGTGCGCGTCCTGAAAGCCACCGCGATCGTGCAGCAGGTGAAGCACACCGTGGACGGGGAGGTCAACAGCGTGGAGAAGGAAAAACAGGTAACCGACGGCGGCGAAGCGTTCTTCGACGAGCTCGGCGTGGACGTCGACGACCTCGAAGGGAAAACGTCTTCGGAGTTACTCGCGGACCTCGGGGTGACGCAGCGCGCGTGCCTGCGCGCGCAAGAGAGCGCGAACGCGATGCACGACGAGATAACCCAAAGATACGAGCTGGACAGGTACGAGTCCGGCGTCGAGACGCGGGACGTGCTCGAGAACGGCGTTCGCCGAGTGGACATGGAGGCGATCCTCGGACGAAGGGCCGAGAAGGAAGACGTGGACAAGACGCTGGAGATTCCACTCGTCGAGCGCATGAAACTCGTCGGCGGGTACGACGTCGAGCAGATGAAGCAGGACGGGACGTTCGTCGCGCTCCCGAGGCTCGCGGACGTCACCGGCGAGGAGGCGTGGGGGTTGAACATCGACGTCGACGAGTGATGACGCGCATAGACTACAGACTATGACAGTCTACTTCGCGCGCGAGAACGACAGAAGAAGAGACTGGACAGGACGAGGACACAAATAATTCGCGCTCAGCTTTCGATCAGTGGCGTTTCACCACCGCGCGCGCGCGCACAGAGCGCGCGTCCGTCTACTTCTTCGGCTTGTTCACGACCTTGAGCACCGCCCCCTCCGGCGCGGTGTCGCCGCCGACCAGGCACTGGCACGCTAACCTCCAGTCCTCGCCCAAACCTTTCAGCTTCCCGTTCTCCGCGTCCGTGCGCGGGGAGAGCAGCTCCATCCCTTCCGTCACCCGCACCTTGCACGTCCCGCAGTTGCCCATCCCACCGCAGTTCAGGAGCTTCGCCATGCCCTCGTACAGCTGGACTTTGTCCCCGAGCGCGACGTCGCGCAGGACGCTCGCCTTGGTGACGTCCGTCACGATGACGTCGCCGCCGTCCGAGGGCGTGAACTCGACGCGCACGACGGACGCGCGCGCGACGAGAGCCGCCGATCGCGATCGTGATGAGGGCGTCGCGCGCGCGGGGTGAGCGCTCGCGCGGCGCGTCGTCACGCTCGCGCCGCCGCGGCGGGCGGCGAGCGCGGAGGAGGACGCGGGGAGCGTCGCGAGCGTGGCGGCCATGGTCGTGTTCGGGATCGTGCCGAGCGCGTCGGGGAGTGCGGCGCGTCGCGCCGCGCGTCGAAACGAACGTCGACGCGTCGCACACGTCGGTCTGGTCGCGGCTCCGCTTTTCCAGTCGGGTATCGGGTGTCCAGTCGTCACGGGACGGGACGAGGTCGTCGTCGACCTGGCGCGTCGCCGCCACCGTCGCGCGCGCGGGGCCCGGACGCCATGGCGGCTCCCCCGAGCGGCGCGGGCGCGGTCGGGGTCGACGAGCTGCGTCGCGCGGGGTGCGACGACGCGACGGTGCGCCGACGCTTCGCGCGTCCTTCGCGTCGTCGACAGATGAATGAGATTCGCAGTAGTGACGCTCGTCTCGCGCTCGTCCCATCCACCGTTCGTCTCCCCCTCCTCTGACGCCCCGTCCTCCGCCCTCCCCCTCGCCGTCGTCGCAGGCGTCCGAGCTCGCGAAAGCGATAGCCTCCGCGGCGTTGCTCCCGGCGGATCGCGCGTGGAGCGTCATCGCGAGCGCGCTGACCCCGTCCGCGCCGTTCCGCGCGCACGAGCTCGTCTACGCGGCGAACTACTCGTCGTGGCGCGAGCGCGACCACGGACCGGCGCCGTGCACGTTCCCTTCGCGCGACGTCGTTCGAAACGCCGCGGTGACGGCGTTCATGAGGTCGTGGACGAGCCCGGCGTGGACGGCGGAACGCGCGCGCGCGGAGGTTGGACGGGACGCGAACGCGGACGACGCGGACGACGTCGACGGTGCGAGGAGAAGGTTCCGCGCGTTGCACCGCGCCTCGGTCGCGGACCAGCCCTCGTTCTGGTCGCACGTCGCGTCGACGGTCGGGTACCCGAACCCGAGCGTGATCCTCGATCACGACGCGTCCAGACCCGGCGGCTCCGAGCGGTGGTTCCCGCGTCTCGCGATGAACGCCGCGCTCGCGTGCTTCGAGGGACCGGGGAAAGCGGACGAGGACGTCGCGATTCGTTGGCGCGGCGAGCTCGACGACGACGCGGCGGGCGAGACGCGCACGCGGTCGATCACCCGGGGCGAGCTCAGAGCCCGCGCGGACGCGGTCGCCAACGCGCTGTCCATAAGAGGCTGGGGCGAGGACGCGCGCGTCGCCATCATCCTCCCGTTCACGGCAGAGTGCGTCGCGATATACCTCGGCGTCGTGCTCGCCGGCGCCGCCGCGGTGTGCGTCGCGGACTCGTTCTCGAGCGAGGAGATTAAAACCAGGCTCGAGATTGGCCGCGCGGACGTGGTCATCACCATGGACGTGGTCGCGCGCGCGGGGAGCGCTCTGCCACTGTACGCGAAGGTGGCGTCGGCCGCGGGGAGGGACGTCCCGGTCGTCGTCCTCGCGTCCGCGGCGGCGTCGTTCGCGGATGCGTTCTCGGATGAGTTTGAATCCGCGGAATTACGCGCGCCGGCGCTTCGAGCGAACGACGAGACGTACTGCGACTTTCTGCGCGTCGCGTATGCCCAGGGGATGGTCACGGGGATGGAGTTTCAACCGGTCGTGATGCCGTCGTCGAAACCGACCGCGGTATTGTTCAGCAGCGGCACGACGGGAGCGCCGAAGGCGATTCCGTGGGACCACTCGGCGCCGCTGCACGGCGTATCCGACGGTCGGTTGCACATGGACATCAAGCACGGCGACGTCGTGAGTTGGCCGACGAACTTGGGGTGGATGATGGGGAGCTGGCTGATCTACCAGCTCGCGAACGGCGCGTGCCTGGGCGTGTACGAGGGCGCGCCGACGACGAGAGGGTTTTGCGATTTCGTCTCCGACGCGAACGTCACGCACCTCGGCCTCGTGCCGTCGATCGTGTCCTCCTGGAGGAAGAGCGGCGCGTTCGACGCGAATCGTCACGACTGGTCCGCGCACCTTCGCGCGTTCGCGCTCACCGGCGAGGCGAGCTCGCCGACCGACGTCCTGTGGCTCGCGTCCAGGGTGAGAGGCTACGTCGCCCCCGTGCTGGAATATTGCGGCGGCACCGAGCTCGCGTCCGGGTACGCGTTGAGCGCCGTCGTGCTCCCGAACGCGCCGTCGTGCTTCTCGTCCGCGTCGTTGGGAGGGTCGTTCGCGCTCTTGAACGACGAGGGCGAGGAAACGAACGACGAAGAGGACGTCAACGTGATAGGCGAAGTCGCGGTCAGGACGCCGTTCATAGGGTCTTCGACCTCGCTTCTGAACGGCGATAACCGCGCGACGTACTACGACGGGATGCCGAGGTCGGTCGTGAATGGCGCGCCGCTGCGACGCCACGGCGACCGGTTCGAGCGATTACGCGGAGGGTTCTACCGCGCGCACGGAAGGACGGACGACACGTTCAACCTCGGCGGGATCAAGACCTCGTCCGTGGAGATTGAGCGCGCGTGCGACCGAGCCGCGGCGGCGGCGAACGCGGGCGCGGAAACCGCCGCCGTCGCGGTGCCGCCCATCGGCGGCGGGCCGGACCGGCTGTGGATCGTTCTCGTCCCCCTCTTTGAGGGCGAGGAAGAGAAGACGAAGGACGCCGCCCGCGAAGAGGCGTTGGTGAAACTGTTCAACGACGCGATCAAGCGCGCGTTGAACCCGCTGTTCAAGGTGCACAGGGTGCTTCTCGAGCCCGGCGGGTTGCCGCGGAACGCGTCGAATAAGATCCTCCGGCGGACGCTGCGCGCGAAGTGCGCGGACGTCCAGGCGCGGGATGCGAAGACGACGCCGCGGGCGAAGCTATAGAGCGATAGATAATATTATGATAGTTAGAGGGAAAGAGCCGCTTCGTATTACACGCGTAAACAGCCCTCGCGCCTCGCGAGCTGTGCTAATAATAAGAAAGAATCGTAAAGAATGGCCGACGGCGCCGCGTCGCGATCACTGCCCGAACAGGAGCATGAACGCGAACGCGACCATCGCGACGCGACCGTTGAGCTTCTCCGCGATCGGCGTCCACGTCGTCGGCAGGAGCTCGTCCGGGTACGCCGCGTTCTCGTCCGGGAAGCACTCGTCGATCGTCACCTTATTCAGCGCCGCGGGCGCACACGACGCCGCCACCGTGAGCGCGGCGATGAGAAGGAGCGAGAAGAACCCGCCGGGGCTGAAGACCTGGTCGCGCACCGAGTGCCCGGTGAGCTCCGCGCCGAGGGCGGCGACGATGCCGACCATCGCGGCGCGACCGTTGATGATCTCCGTCCTCGTCTGCATCCCGGTCACCATGTCCGGCGTGAGCGCGAGGTTGAACCCGGCGATGGACGTGCTCGCGGCGCCGGCGACGGAGTTGGAGAGATCGGCCTCGATGATGGACGCCTTGTTCACGCGCGCGGGGTACATCTGCCCGAACTTGTCCTTCACGGTGACCTCGTCGCCGACGCATGACACGGTGTACACCTTGCCGTCGATGTTCCTCGTCGTCGTGCCGTCGAGGTTGTTCACGAGGTTCGGCTTCGTGACGTTCACGGACTTCCAGCCTTTGGATTCCTCCGCGTCCGCGGAGACGCGGACGACGGCGGCGCGCGTGGAGCGCGCGGTGGCCACACGCGCGGAGCGCGCGGGGAGGCGCACGGAGACGCGGGAGGAGACGGAAGCGGAGGCAATGGTCATCATCTTGGCGTGCGGGGTGCGCGTGGAGTGAGAGCGTAAGGTAAAGCGCGCCGGTTGGGATAACGCGTCTCCGTGAACGCCTCTGTGAGGTCCACAGGCGGCGACGCGACGCGGTCCACGTCGGCGGCCCCCGCGTGTGCGAGTAAGAAAATTTATGCGATTACAACGTCATCGACAAAGTAGTCGAACACACACCCCTGCGCTCATAATGCATCGATTTCGATCGAGCCGTCGGGGGATGTCCGCGGCGCTCGCGCGCGGCGTCGCTCACGCCGCCGCCTGCGTGGAGGGCTCGGGCGCCTTCGTCTTCGCCTTAGCGACGTCGCCGGCGGGCTTCTCTTTCGGCTGCGGCGGCTTTTTGCCGTTCCTCTTCGGCGGCGGCGGCTTCTTCACCGCGTCTTTCCCCGAAGCCGCGGCGGGCTCGCCGTCGCCGCCGGCGGGACTCGCGGTCGGTTTCGAACTCTTCTTCGCCTTCGACTTCCCCGCGCCCTGTGCCTTGCCGTCCCCGCCGGAGCCGCTGTCCTTCTCCTTCTTTCCCGCGCCGCCGCCGCCGCCGCCGCCGTGCTTCCCGCCCTGATTGGTCTTCTTCGCCGCCTTGACGACCGCCGCGGGGGGCGGCCCGGGGGGCACTGGCGGGGCCGACGCCCCTGAACTGCTCTTCGGCGTGCCCGGCGGCGGCGGGCCCGGAGGCGGAGGCGGCGACGGAGGCACCGCCGCGGCCGCGCCGCCGCCGCCGCCCTTTCGCCGCTGTGACTTCTCCGCGGACGTCGGCGGCGTCGCGCCGTTCGCGTCCTCGCCACCCTTGCCGCCCTTTTTGCCCTTGGTCTGCTGCCTCGGCGAGCCTTTGTTCGGCTTATGGTCCTTCGCGACCGTGGCGTCCGGCTTGCGCGCGATGACAACCTTGCTCGGCTCGTGCGTCTCTTTGCTCACGGGCGGTCGTCGTTCGCCGTGCGAGGACGACCGCGACGTGGACCCGCCGCCGCCGCCCGCCCCGCCCGGGGACCAGAGCTTCTTCTCGTGGTCCGCCAGGCGCAAATCTCGGAGATGCTCAGGGAGCTTCGCGCTGCTGAAGTTTGGCGACTTCGCGGCGATCGGCGGCGGCGCACCCTGCGCGCGCGTCAACACCCGCACGGGACCGCCGCCGCCGTTCGGGGGCGACCCCACACCGACCCCGCCCCCTCCGGGGGGAGGCCCCGGCGGCGGCGGCGGAGGCGGGGATCCCCCGTCGCCGTCATCGAGCGAGGGCAACACGGAGTAATCCATCCCCGGATCGTCCGAGCCCCACTCGTTCACAATCCCGAGCGACGCGCCCCCGCTCGAGCGTCGGATCGGCGGCGACGCCGGCGGCGCGTCGTCGCTCGTCTTCATCGCGCTCGACGGCGGCGGTCCGGGCGGCAGCGGCGGCGGTCCGGGCGGCGGTCCGGGCGGCGGTCCGGGCGGCATCGGCGGCGCGACGCCGCCTCGCTCGTGCTCGAACGATCGCCGCCTCGGCGGGCCGCGGTCGTCGTACTCTCTGTACTGCCGCTGGTGGTGGTGGTGGTGGTGGTGGTGGTGGTCGCGGTACCCGTACTGCCCGTGTTGGTCGTGGTACCCTCCCCCGCCGCCGCCTCTGAACCCTCCCCGGTCGTCGTGGTGCTGGTGTTCCCTGCCTGACTCGTCGTACCGTCGCTCGTCCCTCGCGTACCCGCCGTTGACGTCTCGTCCCCACCCGTCTCTTCCTCCGCGTTCGCTCCACTGCGGCGGCCCGCGCGCGCCGTACTCTCTCTCCCCGTACCCTCGCCCGGGTCCCGGGCCGCGGTCGTCTCGCTCGTCATACCCGTCGTGCGGTCTGTGCGGGTGGCCTCGTTCGCCGCCGCCGCCGCCGCCGCCTCCTCCGCCTCCGCCTCCGTGAAGGTCCGGGTACGAGTCCACGCGTCGACGTTGATCGGGGGGCGGCCCTCGCCCCTGGTCTCGCCCGCCACCCCCGGGCGAGCTCCACGCGGCGCCGACGCCTTGCGGCGCCCACGTCCCTCCGCCGTCGTCCCCGCCGTCGTCCCCGTGCCCCCACGTGTGATGCCCTTTCGGAACGAGCACGACGTTCGGGTCGTTGTTCAGCCGCGGGTTGTCGATGTTGTTTTCTTTCCTCTGCGACGGCAGGTTGATCGGTTTCGGCGCGGCGATGCGCCCGAGGGAGACCATCCTCCCGACCCTGTGGCCGTTGACGGTCGTCCTGTCGGTGTCGGCGAGGTGGGAAAGGGGGTGGAACGTCAGGCGAGGGGCGCGCGGGTTGGGGGCGAGCGCGGGCGAGCGCGCGCGAGATGGAAAAAGCGCGGCCGGCGTCTAGGGCAAAGCGCGGCGAACGCCGACGCGTCGCGAGATCCGCGCGCGCGAGGACCCGCGGCGCGCGCGAGATCGCGCGCGCGCGACGAGCGACGCGATGCGATCGTCGTCGATCGACGCGCGGCATCGCAAGCGGTCGAGGACGTACCTAGAGCTCATCGTCGCGTCGCGAGATCACGCACGGGCCGCGGCGGTTCGGTCCGCGAGGTGGACGGGGCGGTTCGATGGGAAATTCCTCGCTCGCTGACGCGGCGCGGCTTCGCTGACGTCGACCGCGGACGCGGTTCGCGGACTCCGAGACGCCGCGCGTTCGATCCTCCGGTCTATCGCGTCCACGAGAAGCACTCGATCGCGGCGAACGGTCAGATCCGCCGCAACCCGCGCGCCTGCGCTTCTGACGCGGCTCGAAGCGATCTGATTCAGCTTCGTCACTTGCTGACGAGGGCAAGTTCGGGCGACTTAAGTCGCGGCCGGCTCTCGCTTCGAGCGGGGAAAAAAATCCACACCACTCGTGAGTGCCTACATACGCGTCGTCGTCGTCGTCGTCGTCGTCGTCTAAGTCGCCTATGATTATCTCCCCGCTAGCTAGCTAGTCTACGCATCTCTCGTCAACCCCCGGAACAACCCCTCCCACGTCTCCGAGGTGACCTCTCGCGCGGTGAGAACCTCCGCGGCTACGCCGTCGCCCTCGCCGCCGCCGCGTCGACGGAAAACGCCCTCCGCGAAGGCGACGACCTTCGCGAGCGTTCTATCGGACAGGATGTCCGCGATCGACAGCGTCGCCGTCGCGACCGCGGTGCCGCGCTCGTACACCTCGAACGTGCGATTGGCGCAATTGGCGCTCTCCGCGGCTTCCACGCACGCGGCGGCGGCGTCCGCGCGGGTGATGAACCCCGCGACTTCGTCGCCTTGGTTCACCGCGAGCGAAGCCGCGCCCTTCGCGTCGCCGTCGAGTAAGCCGCTCGGGCGGACGATCGTGTACGTGCACCCGCGCTCGACCGCAGCCGTCGATTGGTACACAGCCCTGAGCCCGTCCTCGCCCGCGGCCTTCGCGTCCATCCTCCCGCCGAACGCGTTTAAGAAACCGTATGCGGGCGCTTCGCGCTTCGTGACGCCCGCGCCGGAGACGAGCACGAGCCTTCGGACGTCGTTCTCCACGCACGCGCGCGCGACGTCGACGACGCCGTCTCTGTCGACCGCGTCAGGGTCCCCGGACGCGGACGCGGTCGCCGCGAAGTACACGACGTCCGCGCCCGCGACCGCCGCCGCGACGCCGGCGGCGCCGGCGGCGACGTCGCACGCGCATCTGGTCACGAGCGTCGACGACCACGGCGCGGAGGTGGCCGCGGCGGCGTCGAACGCGCCGCTGCGCGTGCACGCGCGGACGTTCGCGCCGTTCCGCACGAGCCGCTTGACGATTTCGGTGCCGGTCCGGCCGCCCGCGCCGAGGACGACGTGCGCGCGATCCTCGCGGGAGACGGTCGGATCGTCGCGACGAGCGCTCGTCGCGACGTCGTCGTCGCTCGCGTTCGTCGACGCCGCGATGGCGGCCGCGCGGCGTATCGCTCTCGACGGAGCTCGCGCGCGGTGCCGCGATGCGAGCCGCGGCGTCGCCGTCGCGACGCTCGCGGCGGACGCCATGCCGCGCGGGGGCGAAGTGCGAGACGACCCGTTTCTCGCCGAGAGGCGAACGAAAACAACGAACTGTTTGGCAATGAATGCGAATTTCCCGCTCAGTCGCGGGGGCGCACGCGAGGCGGGCGCGATGCAGCGGCGGGCGTACCACGAGGCCGGGGGCGGGCCTCGGAAGCACCGCGGGAAGGCGCGGGCTCCGAATCGCGTCGCGGAGGTGCGCGCGCAGGCGACGGGCGGCGCCTCTCGCTACGACGACGGCGACGACAGCGACGACGAATCCAATGACGACGGCCGCGACGACGCGCTCGTCGCGATCATGGCGGACGAGTTCTGGGTCCTCCTGTTCGCCATCGTGTACGCGTTCGGGTTCGTGTTCTTCGTGCTCGGGTGCACGTTCAAGTGGTACGGAAGCAGACACCCGTTCTGGACGAGGGTGATATGGGGGTTCGCGGGTTGGGTCGTCCTCACGACGATGTACATTCTCGACCCGAGGTTGGAGCACTGGAAGCGGCGGTTGACGCCGAGTCTCAAGGCTGCGAATCGCGCGTGGAGATGGGCGGTGGACACGTGGCGGGAGAAGAAGATAGGCGATGCGATCGCGGAGTGGTGGCGGTGGAGGACGACGTACAAGCCGCCGCCGGTCGCGGAGATGGTGTGAGCGACGCGCCGGGAGGGCGCGTCGACGACGACTCGATCGTCAATCTAATTAGCCTAATTAGGAGAGGTAGACTGTAGAAGCTAGACGCTACAACACGTCCCTCGCGCCGATGCGAGACACGACCGCGTCCTCCACGCTCCCGATCCCCTCCTTACACTCTAACTCCCCGGGCTTGTAGTACTTCTTCACGAGCGCGTCGTCCCTGAGCGCGGCCATCCCGTCCTCGACGTCGTTCACCGGGACGGCGCCGGGAAACATCGCGAGCATCGCCGCCGCGTCGGCGTCGGACGCGTCGAACCTGCACGCCAACACGACGTCCGACGCGTCGTCCATGCCGAACCTCCTGAGACCTTCCGTGATGTGCTTCGACGCGGAGAGGTTGTACACCAACTCGCTGTGTAACGTCCGCGTCGTCAGCGCGTTCCGCTCGCGCGACGCCAGAGCCTTGTGCGCGGCGAGCCGCAGCGCGAAGAGCGATTGGATCGGCCTAGGGTTCACGAGCGCCACCTCGGGCTCGAGCGTCCGCGCGAGGAGCTTGTCCAGGACGTCCTTCGCGTTCGTGACGTCTTTGAAGAGGATGACCGTGAGGTTTCTATCGGGGAAAGCCTCGAACTTCAGCACCGTGGGGGCGAACGACGACATGCAGTGCTGCGACGACGCCGGTGCGACGACGGTCGTCGAGGACGAGAATCGGGGTTGTTAGCGCCGCGCCGCGCGGTGGCTTCCGCTTCTTGAGATTCGGGACACCCTATCCGCCGCGGGTCCAGGGCGCACGCGTCGGCGCGGCGTCGCGATCGATCGTCCGCCGATATCGACTCCGGGGTCGTGCGGCGCGGGAGTGGCGCGCGGTCGGCCGGTGACGGCGCGAGACTGATGACTGATGACGACGTGCGGAAAAACGACGCCCGCGCCAGCAGCAGAGAAGACTGAGATTTCGAACCGCCGAGGACGTCTCCGCGCACTCCGAGCGGCGCAACCTCATGAGCGACGACGAAACTCGACTCCCGGACGAGCCCGAGCCGACGCCGGAGCCGAAAGAGTTCCCTCCGATACCCCCCCGCGAGCCGCACGAACCCTTGGATCCGCGGCTCCCTTCCGTCCTCTCGTCGTGAGCGCGGAGAGGACAGATCCGATCGGAGGCGAGCAACTAACATCTCGGGAGGGCGATGTCCGAGCACACGCCGTCGCGGCGCGCGCGCGCGTCGCCGCGGCAGACGTCCACCCCGCGGCGACGTTCGTCCGACCTCGACGACGGCGCGTCGCACCACGTCGGGGTGACGCTCACGCCGAGCGGGCGGTACCGCGCGAGGTACAAAGACAAATCGCTCGGCACGTTCGACACCGTCGACGAAGCCGTGGACGTCCGCGCGGCGTACGAGCGCGAGCGCGAGCGCGGCGGCGGCGGCGGCGGCGGCGGCGACAGAGTGGACGAGGACGAGGACGACGCCGCGACGCCGACGCGAGGGAGGGGCGCGAGCGCGAGCCCGAGAGGCGCGGCGAGGACGCCGCGACGTGCGGGACGACGCTCGGCGGACGCGGGAGAGACGGAGCCGACGCGCGGCGGGGGCGGCGGCGCGCGGTGGACGACGCAGCTCGCGCTCGCGCTGTTCTTCGTCGTCGTCGCGCTCGCGATCGCGCCTCCCGGGGGAAGGACCTGGACCGGCGCTCGGACCGCGTCGTCGCCGTCGCCGCCGCCGTCGGTGGCGTCGGCGTTTCGTCGACCGAGCTGCGCGGCGGCGGCGGGCGCGGACGACGCGGTCGTCGCGCTCGCGCCCGCGCGGTGGGAGGAGACGGTCGGGATGTTCATGGACGCGGTGCGAGAGACGTCGCGGCTCGGTCGCGGCGGAAGCGGAGACGAGACCGACGACGCGCGCGCGTCGTCCTCGAACGCGGGCGGCGGCGCGGCGGGGAAAGGCCCTTCGCTGATGCTCGTCGCGGACGGCCCGAACGACGCGCGGACGGTCGCGCGCGACGTCAAGGCTGCGTTCGACGCGTGCGACGCGGAGGAGTGCGTGCTTCTGATCGACTGCGAGTGGTACGCGGCGTCGAGCGCGGTCGGGTCCGCGTCCGAGCGCGCGGAGCAAGACGCGCGGGGCGCGTTGCAAAAGTCGTTGGCGACGTTTCTGACGCGGTGTCCGCGCGGCGTCGTCGTGATTCAAGGCGCGGAGAGCCTGAACAGGCCGCTGCTGTCCGCGCTGCTTCCCGCGCTGAGCGAGGGCGGGCGGTTCATGCGCGACGGCGCGGAAGTGCGCGCGGATTTGGCGTCGTACGTCGTCACCGTCGCGTTGGGGGGACGGTGGACGATGACGACGACAGCCGGCGGCGGCGGCGGAGGAGGAGAGAGCGTCCGCGCGTGGATGGAGAGGGAGTGGGTCGAGGGCCGGAGCGTCCGCGCGTGGATGGAGAGCGAGCGGACGTTCGCGAGGCGCGCGAAGGACGCGCTCGCGGACGTGTTCGCGGGCAAGGCAGGGGTGCACGGCGGCGGCGGCGACGAGGGAGGCGACGACGGCGTCGTCGGCGCGTTCAGAAGACGCGTCGACTTTGTCGTGCCGTCGCGTTTGATCGAGGACGGCGCGTCGTCGTCGTCGTCGTCGTCGTGAGTAGTACGATACAACCAGAACTTTGATTCGTGTCATTAATACAAAGTGTCGAGAGTGACGTGACGTCGTCCTCGCGCGGTCGCGCGATCGCTCGTGGCCGTTCGCGCGTTGGAGAAACGCTCGAACGAGACCACATCTCAGCGTCGCCGCCAGGGAAGGTACCCTTTGCGCGGCGCGCGTCATTCGCGAGCGATGCGCGCGGTCGACGCGAGGCGATATCGCGTCACTCCTCTCACACACTCTCTCTCCATTTAACTGCGCTCTCGCGAGTGTTCACTCGCTCACGCGGCCCCCGCGCCCTTCGCCTCGATGGCGGCGAGGATCTTCTCGAGCTTTTCCATCGAGTCGACGTGGCCGTCGCCGTTGAGCTTCGAGTGCACGAGGTCGGTGCCGTCGAGGACGACCTCGAACGCGCCGCTGGACGTCGGCGTGGGTTCGCCCGAGGATTCGACGCTCGGGAACTTCGCCTTGATAGCATTCTCCACCTGCTTATACTTCGGGGCGTAGCCTGACGGGAGAGCGGGGGGCGCGTCAAATTTAGGGTTGAGGAGGAGGCCGCACAGAGAACGCGCATGTGGTCGTCGGGTTCGGGGATGGACGGGGGCGAACGTCGCGCGCGCGCACCTCAGCCTCCGCAGTACGTGATGTGAACCTTCACCATGGTGTTTAGGTTGATGCGGGTGCTGTGTAGCGCGCGGGCGAGGCGTCGGGCGAGCGTCGTGCGCGTCGCTTTGGAAGCGCGTGGAAGACGAGTCTAACGATTTTTTCTCGGTGGGTCACGCCGCGCGACA
>Ga0181554_1003618_pt1 | contig 13016 bp, 11 predicted proteins | sample 011ome_16_FD_145602 | JGI IMG/M metagenome (GOLD analysis project Ga0181554, IMG submission 145602) | Coastal salt marsh microbial communities from the Groves Creek Marsh, Skidaway Island, Georgia - 011503CT metaG (spades assembly) | ecosystem: Environmental > Aquatic > Marine > Intertidal zone... | reverse complement strand
CCCTAGCCCGATCTCGTTCCCGTCGCCCCCTCTCGCGAATGGGTCGAGGAGCTCCGGGGCACCCTGCCCGAGCCACCCTCGGTGCAGCGCGCCCGGCTTCGTCAGGAGTGGGGCATCAGCGACCACGATTTCCAGACGATCGTCAATGCGGGTGCGCTGGGTCTCGTCGAGGAGACGATCGCGGTGGGCGTCGATCAGGCGGCAGCCCGCAAGTGGTGGAGCGGAGAGCTCACCCGCATCGCCAACGATCGGGAGATCGATCTCGGAGATCTGGGCGTGACACCCGAACACATCAAGCGGGTCGAGGAGCTGCTCGCGGACGGAAGCCTCAACGACAAGCTCGCGCGCCAGGTCTTCGACGGCCTGATTGCCGGTGAAGGCGATGTCGATGAGGTTGTGGCCGGGCGAGGGCTCGCGGTCGTCAGTGACGACTCTGCCCTTCTTGCCGCGATCGATGCGGCGCTGGAGGAGCAGCCCGACATCGCCGAGAAGATTCGCAGCGGCAAGGTGCAGGCAGCTGGTGCAATCGTCGGTGCGGTCATGAAGGCGACCCGTGGGCAGGCCGACGCGGGCAAGGTGCGCAGCCTTCTGCTCGAGCGCTTGGGTGTCGAGGTCTGACGGTGCGGGCGCTCGTCCCGTCCATGCTGGCGCCGCTGGAGGTTGGGCCGAGCATCGATGTGGCCTTCTACGACGATGTCACCTCGCTTGGTGACGTTTCAGAGATCGAGTTCCTCGTCCCGCCGTACATGGGCGATCCGCGTGACCTTGGCATCCTTCGCGCCATGCCGCGCCTGTCCGTTGTGCAGCTCCTGACTGCGGGCTACGACGGTGCTCTCCCGTGGATTCCCAGTGGCGTCACCCTCTGCAATGCCGAAGGCGTGCACGATGCGAGCACCTCGGAGCTCGCTGTGGGCCTGATCCTGGCGAGTCTGCGGGGCATTGATGATGCTGCCCGCGCGATGATGACAGGAGCGTGGGATCACGGATCCCGCGTGTCCCTTGCCGATCGACGCGTCCTCATCGTCGGCAGCGGGGGAGTCGGCCGCGCAATCCGTGATCGGCTGGTTCCGTTCGATGTGAGCATCCGAATGGTGGCGCGATCCGCTCGCGAGGGGATCTCCGGTCCTGAGGAACTGCCTGATCTGCTCACGCAGAGCGACATCGTCGTGATCACTGTGCCGCTGGATGATTCGACCCGGAGGCTTGTCGATGCGGACTTCCTGGCCCAGATGGCGGATGGCTCCCTGCTGGTCAACGTCTCACGAGGAGCGGTAGCCGACACGGAGGCCATGCTCAATGAGGTGGGTCGACTGCGCTTCGCACTCGATGTCACGGATCCCGAGCCGCTGCCGTCCGATCATCCGCTCTGGTCATCGCCGAATGTGCTCATCACGCCGCACGTCGGCGGCGACACCACCGCCTTCCTTCCGCGCGCTCGCCGACTTGTGCGGGAGCAGTTGGTGCGATGGGCTGATGGCACCCCGCTCACGGCGATCGTTTCTCCCGACGCGATTCGTCCATGAATCCACAGCAGCGGCGAATCGTTCTCGCCGTATGCCTTCTCGTCGGGCTGTCCCTTCTCGTGGTGGCCGGGCTGACGTTCCTTGTGACACCGATGGCTCAGGCACTCGAACTCACGGATGACGATGTCTCCAACACACTGGCTGTCACGAGTGTCGCCTCCCTAGCCGTCGTGTTCTCGGCTGCTCAGCTCGGTGATCGCATCGGCCGTCGCCGGGCGCTCATCGTGGCGAGCTCGGTCTTCTCTGCAGGATCGATGATCCTCGTCCTTGCTTCGGGGCCGCTGATTGTGCAACTGGGGTTGGCCCTGTGTGCGGCAGCGGCGGTCACGATTCAGGTTCTGGCGGTCGGTCTCCTGCAGGCCGCCGTGGTGGACGGTCCCGCTCACATCTCCGCCTTCACGACGTACGGCATGGTGTTTCCTGCGGTATTCCTCACGGTTCCGGTGGCAACTGCATGGCTGCTGGGCGTAGCTGATTGGCATCTGGTGCCGCTTGCCTGGGCTGTCGCCGGTCTCGTGATGGTGACGGTGACGATGGTCTTCGTGCGAGCCGAACCTGCCAGAGCTGCTCATCGAGAGTGGTTGACTCCGTTGCTTGCGGGTCTGTCCATGGCTGCAGTTGGTCACGTGCTGTCTGACGCGGGTAGGCCGCGAACCCATGATGGATATATCACCTGGGTGGTCGTCGGCGGAGTGGCATCGGGCGTCGCCTGCTACATCTTGGTTCGGCGCCGTGCCGCAGCAAGCTTCTCCCTGCGAATTCTCGACCCGATCGTGCTGCGAGCACTGCTTGTGGGGGTGGCGCTCGCGTCCTTCTGCGGAATTCTCACCTACGTCAGTCTTGCGTTTGAGTTCCTCTATGGCATGACTGCGTTGGAGGCAGCGCTGGCGGTGGCTCCGGCACAACTTGGTGGAGTACTGGGTGCACGGCTCCTGGCCGAACGCGCTCTTCTGCGCTGGGGAGGCATCCGGGCTGGCCGCATGCTTCTGCTCATGGTCGCTGTGACCATGCTTCCGCTGGTGATCGTCCAGTCGGTGACGCCCGCCTGGTATCTCGTCGTCGTGGCGACGGTATTCACGTTCACCGGCATGGCGGCGCTGACTGCCTTCAATGCCGAGGTCATGCGTCGGGCTCCGCTCACGTTGACGTCAGACATGTCGGCCTTCCGCACATCTGCAAGCTCGCTCGGGGCGGCACTTGGCGTGGGAATCTTTGGCACGCTTGTGCTCTCGAGCGTGAGTATCGACTCGGCTGATGGCGGAGCGAACTCCGAGCAATTGGCCCAGCTGGCGGGAGCGATTCGCCTCATGGGACTGATCGCGAGTCTGGCTGCGTTGGGAGGCTGGCTGGCGCTGACTCGGGTTGAGCCCAGCGCCAGTGCTCACGAGCGAGTGTGAGCGAGGACGGGTCATCGACGACGGTCCTGTCACGGGTGGCGCTTGGTGTCGGGCGGATGTGCTGAGAGGAGCCCACGTGTCCACCGTGTTTTCACGGTATACAGCGGAGTGCGCATTGGGGACGCTGGCAGGAGATGGGTGAACCACGTCCAACCACCTTGAACCTCACGACCAGGAGAAGGCCATGGAGCAGAGCCCGATCACACCAGACCCCGTCGATGTCGTTGCAGAGGTCACCGAAGTCACCTCGGAGAGCACCGACCTGGGCGAGGGGAACTTTGACGAGGTGCCCGGTGGAGGGTTCTGGAAGTCCCTGATGATGCCCCAACAGGGTGCGTGAGTCCTGTAGGAGCATCGCGACGAACCCGGTGAACGGGTGGCGCGCCCCCGGGGGCGCCCGGCCGAATAGGCTGCAGGCATGACGAATATGAAGCCCCGCAGCTCCGAGGTAACTGACGGTCTCGAGCGGGCTGCAGCGCGCGGCATGCTCCGGGCGGTCGGCATGGGGGACGAGGACTTCCCCAAGCCCCAGATCGGCGTCGCTTCGAGCTGGAACGAGATCACCCCATGCAACCTCTCCCTCGATCGGTTGGCCCTCGCGGCCAAGGAGGGCGTCTTCTCCGCGGGTGGCTTCCCGATGCAGTTCGGCACGATCTCCGTCTCCGATGGCATATCGATGGGTCATGAGGGGATGCACTACTCCCTCGTCAGTCGCGAAGTCATCGCTGACTCCGTTGAAGCGGTGATGCAGGCCGAGCGACTCGACGGCATGGTCACGTTCGCCGGGTGCGACAAGTCGCTGCCGGGAATGCTGATGGCCGCTGCGCGCATCGATGTCGCGAATGTCTTCGTCTACGCGGGTTCCATCCTGCCCGGCCATGTCATCCTGTCCGACGGCACGGAGAAGGACGTCACGATCATCGATGCGTTCGAGGCAGTCGGTGCGTGTGCACGTGGTCTGATGTCGCGCGAGGACGTCGACGCGATCGAGCGAGCCATCTGCCCGGGTGAGGGTGCCTGCGGCGGCATGTACACCGCCAACACCATGGCGAGCGCCGCTGAGGCCATGGGGATGTCACTCCCGGGCTCGGCGGCACCGCCCGCCGTCGACCGTCGACGCGATGGCTTTGCCCGTCGATCGGGCGAGGCCGTCGTCGAGCTCATCCGCCAGGGGATCACGACGCGCGACATCATGACTCGCGACGCCTTCCTCAACGCCATCGCGATCGTGATGGCGTTCGGCGGGTCGACCAACGCAGTGCTGCACCTTCTGGCCATCGCGCATGAGGCTGATGTCGATCTGGAGATGGAGGACTTCCATCGCATCGGCTCCAAGGTCCCGCTTCTGGCGGACGTGAAGCCCTTCGGTCGCTACGTGATGAGTGACGTCGATCGTGTCGGCGGCGTTCCGGTGATCATGCGAGCGCTGCTTGATGCTGGTCTGATGAACGGCGACTGCCTGACGGTGACGGGCAAGACCATCGCGGAGAACCTTGAGAGGATTGCGCCCCCGGATCCCGATGGCACCGTCCTCAAGGCATCGCGCGATGCGATTGCCAAGACCGGCGGTATCACCATCCTCGCCGGGTCGTTGTGCCCGGAGGGCGCGGTGGTCAAGAACGCCGGGGTTCCCGTGGACGTGTTCGAGGGCTCGGCGCGAGTGTTCGAGCGCGAGCAGGCGGCGATGGCTGCGCTGGAGGACGGCACCATCCAGGCCGGCGATGCCGTGATCATTCGCTACGAGGGCCCCAAGGGCGGGCCCGGCATGCGCGAGATGCTGATGATCACGGGCGCCATCAAGGGCGCCGGCCTCGGCAAGGATGTCCTGCTGATCACGGATGGTCGCTTCTCTGGTGGCACGACGGGCCTGTGCGTCGGGCATGTGGCGCCGGAGGCCGTCGATGGCGGTCCGATCGGCCTTGTGAAGGACGGCGACCGAGTCCGCATCGACATTGTGGGCAGGACCCTGGACCTGCTGGTCGATGACGAGGAGCTCGCCCGCCGCCGGGCGGAGTTCACGCCCCTGCCCCCGCGCTACACCCGGGGCGTCCTGGCGAAGTACGCGAAGCTTGTCGGCAGTGCATCGAAGGGCGCGGTCTGCGACTGACGGTCCTGAGCGCGGCCAGATATTGACCAACTCGGGGGATGACAGGAGAGCACAGTGCGGTTGATGCGAGTGGGACAGGCAGGGGCAGAGAGCCCCGTTGTCGTCGATGGCGACGGTGTCTATCGGGATGTCTCCGGGCTCGTGGGTGACTTCACCCCTGAGTTCTTCGCCTCCGACGGCATCACGCAGCTGCGCGATGCGGACCTGACGGGCCTGCCGATCGTGGACAGCGCTGCGCGAATCGGAGCACCGCTGGCTCGTCCGAGCATGATCGTGTGCGTTGGCCTGAACTACGTCGACCATGCCCATGAGTCGAACATGAAGGTTCCTGACGAGCCGATCATCTTCAGCAAGGCGCCCAACTGCCTCGTCGGGCCGAACGACACCGTGCTGATCCCTCGGGGCGCCACGCGGGTTGACTACGAGGTCGAGCTCGCAGTAGTCATCGGGCGCCAGTGCCGTTACCTGGACTCGCCGGAGCAGGCGATGGAGCACATCGCTGGATTCACGATCAGCAATGACGTCTCCGAGCGTGCCTTCCAACTCGAGCGCGGGGGCGGCCAGTGGATCAAGGGCAAGGCGTGCGAGACCTTCAATCCCTGCGGCCCGTGGATCTCCACTCCAGACGAGGTCGATCTCGACGCTGGTCTTGATCTGTGGCTGGACGTCAACGGCCAACGCCGTCAGACCGGTTCCACCCACGACATGATCTTCAGCACCGCCGTCGTTCTGCACCACCTGAGCCAGTTCATGGTGCTCGAGCCGGGTGACCTGGTGAACACGGGCACGCCCCCGGGAGTCGCCATGGGCATGACGGAACCGGGATACCTGTCTGAGGGTGACGTCATGACCCTCGGTATCAGCGGCCTGGGTGAGCAGAGCCAGAGGCTGGCTCAGGCGTAGGAGTCCCAGTCTCCGCCGCTGAGGATTCCGCCCTCGATGACGATCGACTGCCCCGTCAGGTAGCTCGATGCGGGTGTGGCGAGGAAGACCACGGCTCCGACGAGCTCATCGGGCTGGGCCAGCCGGCCGATCGGAGTCGTCTCGGCGAACCAGCGGGCTCGATGCTCCTCGCCCCAGAGCGGCTTGGTGAACTCAGTCTGGACGACCGAGGGCTCGATGCAGTTCACGCGGATTCCGTCCTGTGCCCACTCGCGTGCGAAGCTGCGCGTCATCCCTGACACTGCCGCCTTCGTCGCCGCGTACACGGAGATTGTGTTGAAGCTGTAGCGGGCGCTGAGCGAGCTGAGGTTCACGATCGCGCCGTTGGACGAGGCCTTCAGGAACGGGTACGCCGCCTGGCTGAGGAAGAAGACCGAGCGCATATTGACCGCTGTGATCGCATCGAAGTCGTCCGGAGTGACCTCGAGAATGGGCTTGCGTCGGTTGATGCCAGCGCCGTTGACCAGCACATCCAAGCCGCCCATGGCGGTCGCTGCCTCGGCAATGAGGCGGCTGCACTCATCCGCTTCGGCGAGGTCGGCGGCCAGGGTGACCACGGTGGCCCCTTGCTCGGCGAGCTCGCTGGCGAGCGGTTCGAGCTTCTCCTCGGAGATATCGTGCAGAGTCACAGTCGCACCGAGCTCGGCGAACGCCCGGGCCAGCACGCTGCCGATGGCTCCGCCGGCTCCGGTCAGCAGGACCCGCTGTCCATCCATGCGGAACAACTCGGTGACGGGGGGCAGGGCGGGCGGCTGGCTCATGATTGTCCTTTCAGTGGTGGAAGTGCTGGGTGATGGGCAGGACTGTGACGGACGATGCGAGAGCAGTGGTCTCCAGGGGTTCGGACACGGCGCGGCCCTGGAGTCGAACGGCTCGATCCACGCTCGAGAAGTTGGCGAGGAGGGCTTGGACGCCCTCCGGGCCGGAGACGATCAGGGCATCGACCTGCTCGGGTTCCGAGCTTGAGCAGGTCACCGCATCCGGGCACCCCGCGATCGCGGCCAGGACGTCGAATACCGGGAAGGGCTCCTGATCATCCATCACGCCGGTCGAGCCGTCCGTATCGAAGTACGTCACCGTGTCAATCGTCCGAGCCGCACTGAGGTACTTCAGGCTGGTGGTCAGCCAGGCGGCCGCAAACGACGTGTCCTGTCGAGCATCCACGTGTGCGGGAAGGTGCGTGTTGCTGACGTCGGCCTCCGGATCCGTGGCGTTGGGGTTGAACCTCGGCCGAAGCGTGATGGGCGACACGGATACGCCCTTGCCGCCGGAAAGACGCCATGAGTCCTCGGCGATCAGCTGCTGGGTCACCGCGTTCTGGATCAAGGTTCGATCATCGAAGGCATGGACCTGCGGATTCATCGAGAAGTTGATGACGTCAAAGCGAGCAGAGTCAGGGTGCTCGCGGTTGAGCTCGGTGTAGTAGAGATTCGTGCCGCCGCCGACGACGGCCTTGGGGCCGAGAGCCAGGCGTGCTTGGTCGCCCCATTCTCCTGGCGTCACCTTGTCATGGACGCTGAAGACGTACCAGCAGTCAACGAGGTCCCGTGCTCCGTCGACCCCATCGGCCAGATCGGCCAGGGACTGCAGATCCTCGATGCCCTGGGCGAACGCGGCAACGCGCAGACGGGTGCCGGCACGTCGCGCCGACGTCAACGCTTCAAGCAGGGCCGTGGCGGCGGTTCCGTCGTTGAGATTGAGCTCCACGCGCAGGTGATCGAGGTTCAGGGCCCGCAGGAGGGCCTCCTGCTCGGGTGCCAGCGTGGACTGGCCCTTCGGGAGGCTCAGGCCAACGCCCGGGCGCGAGTAGCGGGAATCCGTGACATCGATGACTACGGGTGCAGCCGAGCGATCGCCAGGAGTCGTGGCATCGGACCAGGGCCGAGCCTCGGTCCCGCTGCGCTGTTGCCCACGTGTCGCAAGGGAGATGACGACGGACTGGGCGATCGCATCGCCGGGCCGCACCTCCACAGGGAACGGCTTGGTGATCGGGGTGCAGTACGTCTTGTACGAGGCATCGGACCAGTTGCGGTGGTCCTCCATCTCGAAGACCTCACCGGTGAACACGACGGTCACGAGGGCATCAGGCGTGCGATGGCTGATCTGCCGCATGTCGATGAACGGCTGGTGAGGCGAGAGGTCCCGCGGAAACCGCGACTCTACGAGGTCATCGTCGCTGTGCAGCACCGTGCAGGGGAGGCCCGCCACCGCCATCGGATGCAGCAGGCACAGGCCGAGGCGGTTGCGCAGGAAGGGCTCCCGGGTGGTGGCCTGGAACCGGTAGTCGACCGCGGTGCTCGTGAGCGTCGCCTGGACCGCCCAGTCGAGATGGGCGGCGTCGAACGATCCCGTCCCCGATCCGGTGACTCGCCAGCCATCCTCGATCTGCTCGACATCGCGCGAGGAGATGCGCCAGGGGCGATTCGTCCAGTTGCGGTCCTGGAACACGGGATAGACACGTCGCACCACCTCGGTGCTCCGGTGGCGGATATTGCGCAGATCGATGCCTTCGAGGGTGACGGTCAGGTCCCCGACGATCAGGTCGATCGGCAGATCCGGATCCGCGACCATGTCACTCAGAGCATGCTCCCGACCGTGTAGGGCTGGCCGGTCTCGAGGGACTGGTAGGCGCCCAGTGTCAGGTCAAGGACGCGAAGCGTGTCGGCTCCGCTGGTCTCCGGCGTCTCCCCGGTGTCGAGGCAGTGAATCCAGTGGCGCTGAACGTTGACGACACTGTCCTGAATGCCGTTCCACGGCTCTGATGCCCACGAATGCCGGGGGATGGCGAGCACCTCGTCGTGGACGCCAGCAGGAGACACCACCTGAAGGCGGTAGTCGGGGCCGAGGGTCACTGTGCCCTCGGTTCCCTCGATGGTCACGAAGGTCTGCGGGTAGGTGCTGTGATCGGACTTCGTCTCGTAGCTCGTATCGACGACGCAGGTGGCTCCCGGCAGGTGCAGCACGATGGTCGCCACGTCCTCACCCTTGATGCGGGGGTTGACCCGGATGGCATCGGTGAACAGCCGTTCCGGCTCGCCGAGGAAGAAGCGTGTGAGGTCAAACTGATGGACGGACACGTCGGCGATGATCATGCGCTCGGCATCCATGCACCAGGGCTGCGCCGCATAGACGTCATGAGCCGTCCGGAAGCTGATCCGACCGAAGAAGGGCCGCCCGATGGCTCCGCTGTCGAGGACCTCCTTGACGCGCCGCATCGGATACTGGAACCGAAAGTTCTCGTGCACCATGAATGGCAGATCACGATCGGCCATCGCCTTCACCATGGCCTTGGCGTCGGCCATGTCCCACGCGAGGGGCTTCTGGCAGATGGCTGCCACCCCGGCCTCGGCAGCCAGTTCGACCATCTGCCGGTGGCTCGGGGGCGTTGTCGCGATGTCGACGAAGTCCAGCTCCTCGTTGGCGAACAGCTCGGATGCGCTGCTGTAGGCCGTCGCCCCGAAGGTCTCTCCTGCAGCGCGTGCGCTGGACTCGTCGATGTCGCATGTGGCCACCAGTTCGACCTCGGGCATCTGCGACCACGCATGCAGGTGGTTCTGGGCGAAGAACCCGCAGCCGATGAGGGCGAACCGATAGGGGCGCTTCACAACTCGACCTCGTGCGCCGGGTCGATGATCCACTCGCTCCACGATCCGACGTACATGCGTGCGCCGGGGAGTCCGGCGTGCTCCATGGCGAGGACGTTCTGTGCGGCAGTCACGCCCGAACCGCAGTAGAAGACGATGTCGCCTCCGTCCTGATCCTCGATGAGGGAGGAGTAGTGCGCGCGCAGCTCATCAGGACTTCGGAATCGCCCGGACTCGTCAATGGTCATTGCACGATCGGCGAGCCCCGCACCCTTGATGTGACCCTTCACGGGATCGAAGTACTTGCCGAGGCCGTGATAGCCCTCGGCACCTCGCGAGTCGAAGACTCGCGTCGGAGTCTGCTCGCGCACCATGTCGACCTCGTCGACGTCAACGGTCATGTGTGCCCGTAGCTCCGCGACGAACGGGAACGCAGGGGTGGACGGAGAACCCGCGTCAGCGCTCAGGCTCAGGCCAGCCTGCTCCCAGGCCGGCAGCCCGCCGTCGAGAACGGCCACCGAGTCATGCCCCAGCCATCGGAGCATGAACCACAGTCGGGATGCGGCCATGAGTCCTCTGTCAGCGTCGTAGGCGACGACCTGGGTCTGCGACCCGATGCCCCAGGAGCGCACCGTGGCCTCGAACTCCTCGGGATCCGGGAAGGGCCGCCGTCCCGTCACGCCCTCGATGACCGGACCGGACATGTGCCGGGCGAGGTCGGCTCGCTGTGCACCCGGAATGTGGCCTTCGAGATAGGCGCGGTCTCCCCACGCCTCATCGTCGAGCGAGAATCGCGCGTCCAGGACCACGAGTGCCGGATCAGCTGCCTGGAGCTCGGCGAGGTCCTCTGCCGAGATGATGGTCCGATACGTCACGACCGACGTCCCTTCGATGTTCTCGTCTGAGCCTTATGAGCGCCCCCGCGGCCGCTGCCTACACTACGAGGATGCCGGAGCCGACGCAGATGAAGCCACGTAGTTTTCTCGTCACGGATGGTCCGGATCGATCCCCCAACCGCGGGATGCTGCGGGCGCTGGGCATGGGCGATGGCGACATGGCCAAGGCTCAGATCGGCATCGCCAACAGCTACAACCGCATCACCCCGTGCAACATGTCCCTGCGCGACGTCGCCGTGGGGGTGGCCCATGGCGTCGAGTCGGCGGGTGGCTTCCCCATGGAGTTCGGCACCATCACGGTTTCCGACGTGATCTCGATGGGCCATGAGGGAATGCACTTCTCCCTGGTCAGTCGTGAGGTGATCGCGGACTCGGTGGAGACGGTCATGCAGGCCGAGCGCCTGGACGGACTTGTCGCACTTGCGGGATGCGACAAGTCGATTCCCGCCATGATGATGGCCGCGGGGCGCCTGGACATCGCGGCCGTCGTCCTCTATGCCGGTTCGCTCCTGCCGGGACACGTTCGCCTCTCGGATGGTCGCGATCACACGGTCAACATCGTCACGTCCTTTGAAGCGGTGGGTGCTCGGGCACGTGGCCTGATGAGTGATGCGGATGTCGATGCGATCGAGCGGGCGGTGTGCCCGAGTGCGGGAACCTGCGGGGGCATGTACACCGCCAACACGATGGCCAGTGCAGCTGAGGCTCTCGGCCTCGCACTGCCGGGCTCATCGTCGCCACCGGCCGTCGACGCCCGGCGTGATCTTCTGGCCAGGCGCAGCGGCGAGGCTGTCGTGGCCATGATCCGCGATGGCATCACGGCGCGAGACATCATCACGAAGCCGGCGCTCGAGAATGCGATCGCCGTTGTCATGGCGTTGGGCGGCTCGACCAACGCGGTACTGCATCTGCCCGCGATCGCCCATGAGGTGGGTGTCGACCTCGACCTTGACGACTTCCATCGCATCGGTGCTCGGGTTCCGCACGTCGCCGACCTCAAGCCCTTCGGCGAGTACCTGATGTTCGACCTTGATCAGGTGGGCGGGGTTCCTGTCGTCATGAAGGCCCTGCTGGACGAGGGCCTGCTCCATGGCGACTGCCTGACGGTCACGGGCCGGACGGTCGCTGAGAACCTCGCCGCACTCGACCCGCCCGCGCCCGACGGCAACGTCGTGCGACCGATGTCCGAACCCATCGGCCTCACCGGCGGCATCACGATCCTGTCCGGATCCCTGTGTCCGGAGGGCGCGGTGGTCAAGAACGCCGGGGTTCCCGTGGATGTGTTCGAAGGTGCGGCACGGGTGTTCGAGCGCGAGGAGGCGGCGATGGTGGCGCTGGCCGATGGCACCATCCAGGGCGGCGATGTGGTGGTGATCCGATACGAGGGTCCGAAGGGCGGGCCTGGCATGCGCGAGATGCTGATGATCACCGGTGCCATCAAGGGTGCCGGCCTTGGAAAGGATGTCCTGCTGATCACGGACGGTCGCTTCTCCGGTGGCACGACGGGCCTGTGCGTGGGGCATGTGGCGCCCGAGGCGACGGACGGCGGACCGATCGGGCTGGTGAAGGACGGCGACCGGGTTCGAATCGATATCGGCGGTCGGACCCTGGACCTGCTGGTCGATGACGAGGAGCTCGCCCGCCGCCGGGCCGAGTTCACGCCCCTGCCCCCGCGGTACACCCGTGGCGTCCTCGCGAAGTATGCGAAGCTCGTCGGCAGTGCATCGAAGGGGGCCGTCTGCGACTGACCAGACCGGTCTTGGGATGTGCCCGCCGGGTCGGGAACTGAGACAGGCATCACCCGAGGACCTTCTCGCTGGGGTTCCCACGGGCGGGCGACCTTGCTAGCATGCCCCCATGGCACGGATTCTCGTAGTACGCAGGCGTGTGGGCTGACGTTCGTCATCCACGCGCTCCCTCCGCTTCCCAGACTCGGGTCGGAGGGTTTTTTCTTGGTACCGGCACGACCGACATGAGGGAACAACACGATGGGTGAGAAGGTCACCGGGGCTCAGAGCCTGGTCAGGTCACTGGAATCAGTGGGGGTCACCGATGTCTTCGGCATCCCCGGTGGTGCGATCCTGCCGCTCTACGATCCGCTCTTCGACTCGTCCATCCGTCACATCCTCGTACGCCATGAGCAGGGGGCAGGACATGCCGCCGAGGGCTATGCGGCGGCTTCCGGCCGGGTGGGCGTGTGCATGGCCACCAGCGGGCCGGGCGCCACGAACCTGGTGACGCCCCTGGCTGACGCCAATATGGACTCGGTGCCCATGGTCGCGATCACCGGCCAGGTCCCGAGCGCCGCGATCGGAACCGATGCCTTCCAGGAGGCCGACATCCGCGGCATCACCATGCCGATCACCAAGCACAACTTCCTCGTGACCAACCCCGATGAGATCCCACGGGCGGTGGCGGAGGCATTCCACCTGGCCAGCACCGGACGTCCCGGTCCGGTCCTCGTCGACGTCTCCAAGGACGCACTCCAGGCAGAGACCGAGTTCTCGTGGCCTGTCCAGATGGACCTGCCGGGCTATCACCCAGTGACCAAGCCGCACTCCAAGCAG
>Ga0181554_1003614_pt1 | contig 13022 bp, 8 predicted proteins | sample 011ome_16_FD_145602 | JGI IMG/M metagenome (GOLD analysis project Ga0181554, IMG submission 145602) | Coastal salt marsh microbial communities from the Groves Creek Marsh, Skidaway Island, Georgia - 011503CT metaG (spades assembly) | ecosystem: Environmental > Aquatic > Marine > Intertidal zone >... | reverse complement strand
CGGCCGCCCCAGATGCATCTGATGGCCGATTTGGTGTCCCACCGATCCTGGGGCTTGAACTGTGAGCGGGTTTCAGAGCGCGCGGTCGATAGCTGAATCTGTCTCATCAGGGGCATCGTCTGCTGTTGACGTTCTCACAGAGCACCTTGCTCGCATCGATGAACGCGAGGCAGAAGTACATGCCTTTAACCTCGTACTCCGCGAGGAGGCCCTGCAAGCAGCGCAGCAGATTGATGATCGGATCGTTGCTGGCGAAGTAGTCGGTCCTCTGGCTGGAGTTCCAATTGCACTGAAGGACAATCTCTGTACCCGAGGCATACCGACCACCTGTTCCTCCAAGATTCTTGACGGTTGGCGGCCGCCATACGACGCGACGGTCGTGTCTCGACTGGCGAACTCGGGAGCGGTGTTTGTTGGCAAGACAAACCTTGATGAATTCGCAATGGGCTCAAGCACCGAGAACTCCGCATTTGGTCCGACGCGTAACCCTCTTGACACGAGTCGGGTGCCCGGTGGGTCGTCAGGCGGATCTGCTGCTGCAGTTGCCGCCGGATTCGCGGCGATGTCACTTGGGTCTGATACCGGTGGATCGATTCGCCAGCCAGCCGCGCTATGCGGCTTGGTGGGGGTCAAGCCCACCTATGGGGCAGTGAGTCGCCTGGGCCTGATTGCCTTTGCATCGAGCCTTGATCAAATTGGGCCGTTTACACATGACGTCGCTGATGCGGCATTGTTACTTGAAAGCATCGCGGGACATGATCCCGGTGATTCGACGTCGATCCCGCAGGCGTTTCCGTCGCTGAGTGAATCGCTCACTCGAGGTGTTGACGGAATGCGTATCGGCCGAATTGTTGACCTACCGGCTGGAGCTGATGCAGAAGTCGTTGCATCAGTCGATCGAGCGTTCGAGGTGCTTGCGAGTGCGGGCGCAGAAATTGTTGATGTTTCGATCCCCGCGTTTACCTATGGATTAACGGCGTACTACCTCATCGCTCCAGCCGAGGCGTCATCAAATCTTGCTCGCTATGACGGCGTTCGGTTTGGCTCGCGAGTCGAGGCACCCGATACGAACTCGATGTACATGGCAACAAGAGGTCAAGGGTTTGGCCCCGAGGTGAAGCGCCGCATCATGCTTGGCACCTATGCTCTGTCTGCTGGCTACTACGACGCCTACTACGGAAAAGCGTTGAAGGTTCGCCGCTTGATGGCTGAGGACTTTGCGAAGGTGTACCAGTCGGTTGATGCATTGATTACTCCTGCCTCGCCGAGTGTTGCGTTCCCCTTTGGCTCAAAGACCTCGGACCCGCTTGCGATGTATCTCTGCGATACGTACACGATTCCATCGAACCTCATTGGGCATCCTGCGATGAGTGTGCCGTTCGGTTCTGGTGAACAGGATCTGCCGATCGGTGTGCAGGTGCTCGCTCCAGAGATGGGCGAACCGACGATGTTTGCAGTTGCTGCAGAACTCGAACGAGCAGCAGGGGGTGCTCATGTCTGATGCAGGTACCTGGACCCACGATGGGTTCGAGATGGTGGTTGGACTCGAAGTCCACGTTGAACTTGCGACCAACACAAAACTCTTCTCCGGTGCCCCGAACCGGTTTGGTGATGACCCGAACACGAATATCGATCCTGTGTCACTCGGTTTACCAGGGGCGCTTCCGGTGCTTAACCGGCAGGCCGTCGAATTGGCGATGCGCATTGGGCTTGCCCTCAATTGCACTGTTCAGTCGTGCACATTTGCTCGAAAGAACTACTTCTATCCAGATATGCCGAAGGCGTATCAGATCTCGCAATATGACCGTCCACTGAACATTGATGGTCACCTTGAGATTGCCGATGGCGTCGTGATTGGCGTTGAGCGGGCACACCTTGAGGAGGACACTGGAAAGAGCTCTCATATCGGTGGTTCGGGCCGCATCCACGGCAGTGAAGGGTCGTTGATCGACTTCAACCGCGCCGGTGTTCCACTCGTTGAAATCGTGAGTCGTCCAGATATCCGATCACCAGAGCAGGCCCGACAGTATGTGAATGAACTTCGGGCGATTCTCGTCGAGATCGGTGCTTCCGATGCCCGTATGGAAGAGGGTTCAATGCGCGTCGATGCGAATGTGAGCGTTCGACGGCCGGGCGAAGAGTTCGGCACGCGATGTGAAATCAAGAATGTCAACTCTGTTCGTTCGCTCGGACGTGCGATCGATTACGAGGCGCGCCGTCAGGTCGCGATGATTTCTGATGGCGAGGCGATTCGTCAAGAAACCCGGCACTGGGATGAAGGCGATGGTCGCACTCACACCCTTCGCACAAAGGAAGATGCCGACGACTACAGGTATTTCCCTGATCCTGACCTCGTGCCACTCGATCCGGGTACTGAATGGATTGAGTCGGTGCGGGCGAATTTGCCGATGTTGCCGGCTGCCAGAAGGATTCGGCTTGCAGAGTTGACTGGACAATCAGCCGATGCTGAGGCGATCGCAACCATTGTCGAGCGCCGCCAAGATGACTATGTCGTCGCCGTTGCCGAAATTGCGGGAGCAGCGGATCGCGTTCTCATCCATGTCAAAGAAGCTTTTTCGGAGCAAGGAAATGAGCCCACCGTGCCGGCCGCTGACCTTGCTGCATTGGTTGCGATGGAAGTTGCTGGCGAGCTCACTTCGACCCAGACCAAGACTTTGCTGAGCGATCTCGTCGAGCAAGGTGGTGGCGACCCGGCAGCGATGGCAGCCGAACGAGGTTTTGAGGCAATGGATACCTCCGAACTTGACGGTTTTGTTGATGCTGCGATTGCTGCAGATCCTGATGCCTGGTCGAAGTTTTGCGCCGGTGATGGCAAGGCAATGGGTGCACTCGTGGGTCATGTCATGAAGGCATCACGTGGTCAGGCTGATGGGAAAGCTGTGACTGCGATGCTGAACGCCCGAAAGGGCTGAGCACTCCGAACGATGGCGCTAGAGGCCTGCAGCATTAGCGTGTAGGTATGAGCGATCGTCCATCAGAGACTTCTGTAGATATCAAACCGCGTTCTCGTGACGTCACCGACGGCATTCAAAAAGCCGCCGCCCGTGCAATGTTGCGTGCTGTTGGTCTGACCGATGACGACTGGCAGAAACCACAGGTTGGCATTGCTTCGTCATGGAACGAGATCACTCCGTGCAACCTCAGCCTCCGTCGTCTCGCTGAGGCTGCAAAAGATGGTGTCCAGCGATCAGGTGGCATCGGCCTCGAGTTTGGAACCATCACCGTTTCTGACGGCATTTCAATGGGCCATGAGGGCATGCGCGCATCGCTCGTCAGCCGAGAGATCATTTGCGACTCGGTTGAGGCAGTCGTGCACGCTGAGCGACTCGATGGAGTCGTTGTGCTTGGTGGCTGCGATAAGTCGATGCCAGGCATGATGATGTCGATTGCTCGCCTCGATCTCCCGGGAATCTTCGTGTACAACGGTTCAACGTTGCCGGGTTATCTCAACGGTAAGGCGCTTGATGTCACCAGCGTGTTCGAAGCGATCGGCGCATGTGCAGCTGGCACGATTACTGAAGATGAACTCCATGCGATCGAGTCGAATGCGTGTCCGGGCGAGGGAGCCTGCGGCGGAATGTTCACTGCGAACACCATGTCATCGATTGGTGAGGCCCTTGGCCTCAGCCTCCCTGGATCGGCGTCGCCTCCTGCTGTTGACCGTCGCCGTGAAGATGATGCTCGTCGTGCCGGTGAGGCCGTCATCAACATGTTGAAGATGGGTTTACGCCCACATGACATCTTGACGAAAGGGGCGTTCGAGAACGCGATCACTGTTGCGAACGCTCTTGGCGGTTCAACGAATGCGGTCCTGCACCTGTTGGCGATCGCGAATGAGGCACGGGTCGATATTCAACTTTCGGACTTCAACCGGATTGCGGCTCGAGTTCCTCACTTTGCCGATATGAAGCCTGGCGGAAAGTTCCATATGACGGACCTTGACCGAATTGGTGGGGTGCCAGTTGTGTTGAAGCACCTACTTGAAGAGGGCTTGCTCCACGGCGATGAAATGACGGTGACCGGCAAGACAATGGCCGAAAACCTTGCTGAAATTGACCCACCAGCACCAGATGGAACCGTCGTGTATCCGATCTCTCAACCAATCAACCCAGAGGGCGGTCTCAACATCCTGACCGGATCACTAGCGCCGTTGGGCTCAGTGGTGAAAGTTGCTGGTTTGACTGAAGACCAACGGACCTTTGAGGGTCCAGCTCGGGTCTTTGATGGTGAAGACGGTGCGATGGCAGCGGTGATGGGTGGCGAAATCCAGCCAGGAACGGTCATCGTGATTCGCTACGAAGGTCCAAAGGGAGGACCAGGGATGCGTGAGATGCTTGCCATTACCGGTGCGCTCAAGGGAGTCGGCCGCGGCTCTGATTGTGCGCTGATCACAGATGGTCGATTCTCGGGTGGTACCTGGGGATTCTGTATCGGGCACGTCGCTCCCGAAGCAGTTGACGGGGGCCCAATCGCGTTTGTCCAAGATGGCGACATCATCCGAATTGATGTCCCAACGCTTGGGCTTGATCTTCTCGTCGATGAGGCAGAACTAGCTCGCCGACGTGAGGGTTGGGCACCTAATGAGCCTCGTTATACCACTGGGGTCTTAGGCAAGTACGCCCGTCTTGCGCAAGGTGCTGAAAAGGGTGCAATTACTAACCCGGTATGACCTGGTTATCCCTCAGGAAGGCCCCGGTCAGGCCGTCGTGACCGAGCACGAGCAACTACTCGCCACGCCTGAAAGAACGCCCCGTTGAAGACCGTTGCCACAACAACGAACGGAACCGCTGTACCGCCGCCGAAGATTGTTCGTCGGAGCACCATTCCGAGAATGATCACCGTGGCCCACACGGTGATCCCAGCGGGCACCGACGCCGGTGACTGCCTCACGTGAGGCAGTGACCACGCAACCAGAGTCGCGATGAGAAATGGGCTGACGGTTGTCAGATAACCGATGATTTGCGAACCGCTGTTGTGTTCGTTCCTTCCGATGAGCACGAACGCAGCGATGATCGCAAGGTCAAAGAAGATGAGGGCGCGATCTGAGGTGTCTTCAGGATGCCGCAAAGGTTCCCAGCCCGCCCTTGAAGAACAGCAACGGATCACCAGCACCACCGGCAAGCGATGCGACATCGCCGAGAACGAAGAGGTGGTCACCCATCTCGAATACCTGGTTAATTGTGCAGTCAATCCACGCAAGTGATCCGTCGATCACTGGTGAGCCGGTTGCTTCGGTGCGCCATGCGAGCCCGTCGAAACGTGAACCCTCAGCGGGTTTCGCAAATGTCCAGCATTCATCGGCTTGATGATTGCCAAGCACGTTGACACAGAAACTTCCACTCTTTTCGATTGCCTGCCACGTCGCGGACTCTTTTCCAGGAAGAAAGCCCACCATCGGGGGATCAAGGGAAACAGATGTAAACGAGCCGATTGTGAGACCGACGGGCTCGTCGCCGTCTATCCCGGTGACGACGGTGACACCGGTGGGGAAATGTCCAAGGACGTTACGGAACTCTTTTGGGTCGATAGCGCTCACCTCTTCGACATTAGGCGTTTGTTGCGGCGTTCAAAGAGATGTGCAGGGTACGGTGCTGATGTGGCAACGGTGAACGACGCCAAAGCGCAGATTCGATCAGAACTGAGAACGTGGCGCCGAGGGTTGGGTGACGATGAACTTGTGCGTCGCTCAGATGTCATCTGCCAAGCACTCATCGCACTCGCGATAGAGATCGATCCATCAGTTGTGATGGTATTTGATCCAGTTCGAGGCGAGCCTCTGCTGAACACGTTCCGAACTTGGTTAACAACGAATGAGATCTCAGTCGTGGTTCCCGAGGACGACCCTGATTCCCAGCTACCAGACCTTGTTGTTGTGCCAGGAGTTGCGTTCACTGCAGATGGTCAACGACTGGGACAGGGTGGGGGCTGGTATGACCGCTTTCTGCCTGGCATTGGCGACCACACACGAACTGTCGGCGTGTGCTTTTCAGAACAGATCAGAGACGAACTTCCGACAGAGGATCATGATGTGTCCGTCGACTGCGTAATTTCTGGCTGACACCCTGCATTTACAACGGATTCAAGTATCCAATTTGGGTGTGAGACGTTGATGCCGTCGTGCGCATTTGCGTTCTGAGGTGCGGGCTGGCACACTATGAGGCGATGAAAAAAGCTCCGCGCGTGTTCCTCGATTTTGTAGTAGGCATCCGGTAGCGCACCGGGCCTCACACCGCGTGCGCACCGACCTCCCGGCACCGGGGGGTCGTTCCGTTTTTCACTGCAGACATTTGATGACCACGACGACCGACCAGGAGAACCAATGAGCACAACATCTACACGCATGACTGGGGCGCAAGCCCTGATCAAGGCGCTCGAGATGGAGCAGGTCGACACGATTTTCGGATTGCCAGGCGGATGTATTTTGCCTGCATACGACCCACTTCTTGAGTCGACAATCCGTCACGTTCTCGTTCGTCACGAACAAGGCGCAGGCCACATGGCAGAGGGCTATGCCCATGTCACTGGGCGTCCGGGTGTTGCGATGGTGACCTCTGGGCCAGCGGCAACGAACCTGGTGACCCCATTGATGGATGCGTACATGGACTCGATTCCGATGGTGGGCATCACCGGACAGGTCGGCACCTCGGCTATTGGCTCTGATGCATTCCAAGAATGCGACACGGTTGGCATCACCCGTTCATGCACAAAGCACAACGAGCTCGTGATGACGGCGGATGATCTTCCTCTCGCCGTCCGGCAAGCATTTCACCTCGCAACGACCGGCCGCCCGGGACCAGTGTTGCTCGACATTCCAAAGGATGTCCTGCAGAACGAAATGACCTGGCACTGGCCAACCGATGACGAAGTGGTTGACTCGCTGCCGGGTTATCGCCCAACGATGAAGGGTCATCCCTTGATGATCAAAGAGGCAGCTCGCATGATTCTTGCTGCTGAGCGTCCAGTGCTGTACGTCGGGGGCGGAATGTTGAAGGCCCGTGCAGCGGAGATTCTGCGGGAACTTGCTGAATTGACCGGCATCAACGTCGTGACAACTCTGATGGCGCGAGGGGTCTTCCCAGACGACCACGAACTCTGCCTGGGAATGCCTGGCATGCACGGAACCATCGCAGCGACAACGGCAATGCAGCGCTCTGATCTCCTGATCACGTTGGGGGCACGTTTCGATGACCGTATTACTGGTCGTCTCGATGGATTCGCTCCGGACGCCAAGATTATTCACGTTGATATTGACCCCGCGGAGCAAGGCAAGGTCCGTCGACCAGATGTCTCAATCGTGGGTGATTGTCGTCTCGTGACAGAAGAACTTGTTCAGGCGATTCGTGATCTCACGGCCTCGGGAGTTAAGCCGACCGATATCTCCCCGTGGAAGTCACGAATCTCGGGGTGGCAGGAAATCTTCCCGCTCACCTATGACGACGCAGCCCCCGGTGCGGCTTTGAAGCCGCAGTACTGCCTTGAAGAACTTCGCGCAGCATCAACCGATGACACGATTTTGGTATCTGGTGTTGGTCAGCATCAGATGTGGGCATCGCTCCACTGGAAGTTCAACAAGCCGTATTCATGGGTCAACTCCGGTGGATTGGGAACAATGGGTTTCTCAATTCCTGCCGCGATCGGAGCGAAGGCCGGCCGTCCAGATGCAACGGTCTGGGCTGTCGACGGTGATGGTTGTTTCCAGATGACCGCCCAAGAACTTGTTACTGCAACCGTTGAGCGAATTCCCATCAAGGTTGCCCTGTTGAACAACTCGTATCTCGGCATGGTCCGTCAGTGGCAGGAGATGTTCTACGACGAGCGTTACTCGGAGGTGTACCTCTCAACTGACACACCTGACTACGTGAAGTGGGCGGAGTCGATGGGTTGCGTCGGAATCAGGGTCGAAAGTCCAGAAGAGGTCGGTCCTGCGATCGAGAAAGCAAACTCGATTAACGATCGTTCGGTCGTGGTTGAATTCCGTACCGACGCTGACGAGAAGGTGTTCCCGATGGTCCCTGCTGGTGTGAGCAATGATGAAGTGCTTGTCCACCCATCACAAGAGCAGTACCGAGCACAGCTCGGCTGAGCAGAGCGAAGAGAACTGGAGAACTCGTTATGACTGCGTTTAATCCGCATGGCAAATCGCTCAACCACGGGATCTTGTCGGTGCTCGTGCAGAACCGGCCGGGTGTGCTCGCACGAGTCGCGAGCCTGTTTGCTCGCCGCGGCTACAACATCTTTTCGCTAGCGGTTGCACCCGCAGAGGATGAGTCACAGAGCCGGATCACGATGGTTGTCGATCTCGAGTCGGCTCCGCTCGACCAGATGGTGAAGCAACTCTTCAAGTTGGTTGACGTCGTCAAGATTTCCGAGCTCGATCCGCGGCGCTCAATTGAACGCGAGCTGTTACTTGCAACGGTTGAAGCCGATACCGATCAACGCTCTGAGATTGTTGAGTTAGTGAAGATTTTTGAGGCGAAAATTCTCGCCGTTGGATCAGATGCAGTGACGATGAGCCTTGAGGGTCATCCGGACAAATTGGACGATTTTGAGGAACTGCTCGATTCTTATGCCATCGTTGAGCTGCAGCGGACGGGCCGAGTGGCTCTTCCCAAGCTTGATCGGGCAACACGCCTTCGTGTTGCCAACCCCAACCAGAAAGGACAGGTGAGCTGAGATGGCCGCCAATGTGTATTACGAGGCCGATTGCGACGGCTCCCTCATTCGGAACCGAAAGGTTGCCGTCATTGGCTATGGCTCCCAGGGTCACGCCCATGCGCTCAACCTGAAGGAGTCTGGCGTTGAGGTGTGTATTGGTCTTCGTGAAGGATCAAGCTCGACCCAGAAGGCTGAGCAGGCGGGTTTGACGGTGAAGTCGGTCGCCGATGCAGCCGCCTGGGCTGATGTGATCATGATCCTTGCCCCCGATACCGAGCAGAAGAAGATTTTTGACGAGCACATCGCAGCAAACCTCAAGGCCGGTGACGCGATCGCGTTCGCGCATGGATTTAACGTCCGCTTTGGTCGGATCTCTGCCCCAGCGGGCGTTGATTGCATCATGATCGCCCCCAAGGGACCTGGGCACCTCGTACGTCGTACGTACACCGAGGGTGGCGGCGTTCCTGCGCTCATCGCTGTTGAGCAGGACGCGACCGGACAGGCGAAAGAGATTGCGTTGTCATATGCAGACGCGATCGGCGGAGCGCGCGCCGGTGTGATTGAGACCACGTTCACCGAGGAAACCGAGACCGACCTCTTTGGTGAGCAGGTTGTCCTATGTGGCGGACTAACTCGTTTGGTCCAAGCTGGTTTCGAGACGCTCGTTGAGGCCGGGTACGCACCTGAGATGGCGTATTTCGAATGTCTTCACGAGGTGAAGTTGATCGTCGACTTGATGTACGAAGAGGGCATCGCAGGTATGCGGTACTCGATTTCTGACACTGCTGAATACGGCGACCTCACTCGTGGCCCTCGCATTGTGACCGATGCGACGAAGGCTGAGATGAAAAAGGTGCTGTCGGAAATCCAGTCGGGTCAGTTCGCTGAGGAATGGGTGAATGAGAGCGAGTCAGGTCGCGCGAACTACCACCGGATGCAAGAGGAGGGCCGTGCCCACCCGATCGAGGTTGTCGGTGGAAACCTTCGCGCCATGATGCCGTGGATTTCTGCTGGTAAGCAGAAAGTTGCCGAAGCATCAGGTGGCGATAGCTGAGCAGTTTGCTCGCATTCGTCGTCGTGCATCCTTGAGTGTTGCACGACCACATCTTGTTGAACAGCCGGGCCGAATGGCCCGGCTGTTTGCTTTCCCGGGCCATATTCTAAATATGACCTTGCAAGTCGGGTTTTAACGGCGTAGTCTCTCCCACCATGTCTGACAACGCAAAGAAACTCGGTTTTGACACTCGCCAGATTCATGTTGGGGGAGACCCAGACCCGACGACCGGTGCCCGCGCCGTGCCGATCTATCAAACAACGTCGTATGAGTTCCGTGATGCTGAGCATGCGGCAAATCTGTTTGCGCTCGCAGAGGTGGGAAATATCTACACCCGCATCATGAACCCGACGCAGGCGGCGCTAGAGGCCCGACTCAACGACCTTGAGGGTGGATGCATGACAGCGATCGGAATTCCTGGTGCGCTAGCAACAGCGTCTGGGCAGGCTGCCGAGACCCTTGCGATTCTCACCGTGGTCGAAGCAGGGCACCACATTGTTGCCTCGCCGTCGTTGTATGGCGGGTCGTACAACCTGTTGCACTACACCCTCCCAAAGATGGGTATCGACGTCACCTTCGTTGAGGATCCACACAATCTCGACCACTGGCGGGCTGCTGTTCGCGACAACACGCGATTGTTCTATGGCGAGGTATTGCCAAACCCGAAGAACGACATGTTCGACATTGAAGGTGTCTCTGGGGTTGCGCATGCCGAAGGAATCCCACTGATGGTCGACAACACCGTTGCCACTCCTTATCTCGTTCGCCCGTTGGAGTGGGGGGCAGACATCGTGGTGCACTCGCTGACCAAGTTCATGGGTGGCCACGGAACGTCAGTTGCTGGTGGAATTGTTGATGGTGGAACATTCGACTACGCGGCCTCTGGCCGGTTTTCAAACTTCACTGAGCCCGACCCGAGTTATCACGGCCTTGCGTATTTCCCGGCTCTCGGCCACGGCGCAATGATCCTTAAAGCCCGTGTCCAGATGCTTCGTGACCTCGGAATGGCGATTTCACCATTCAACGCGTTCATGATCCTGCAGGGAATGGAGACGCTAAGTCTTCGCATGGAACGCCACTTCTCGAACGCCCAAGCGGTCGCTGAGTTCCTTGATGCTCACCCTCAAGTTGAGTCGGTGAACTATGCCGGGCTCGCCTCGAGCGAATGGAACGAGCGTGCAACCCGTCTGGGTGGGGGCCGTGGTTATGGTTCGGTGCTTGCCTTTGAGATCAAGGGTGGTCTCGAGGCTGGCAAGAAGTTCGTTGAGGGCCTTGATTTGCACAGCCATGTTGCAAACATTGGAGATGCACGAAGCCTTGTGATTCATCCAGCAAGCACAACCCACTCGCAGCTCAGCGCTGAGGAGCAGGCAGCGAGTTCGGTGACCCCAGGGCTTATCCGGCTCTCGGTCGGGCTCGAGAGCATTGAGGACATTCTCGACGACTTAAGCGCTGGTTTTGCTGCTGCGTCGTAAATTTAGGGGAGGCGATCACTGGGTGCTCATCCCGGCGCGCCACATTCCTTCCTCAACTAAAAGTTTGATCGCTGGATCAGGTTCTGACTTGCGCTCAAGCGTCACACCAGAGATTGCAGCCGTGCATCGGTAGTCATGCGGGTACGGGCCAACGGCTGAGCCAGTATCGATGCCAACGTCGAACGTTTCGCCGCTCATCGAGTAGACGAGTGGAACGGTGCGCTCAATTCGGGCGCCGGCTACGACGGTGCCATCGACGCTCATCACGATGTCGCCGCCGGCCCCGAAGCCGCCGTCGTAGACAAAGTCGACGACGATGATGTGCGGTCCGCTCGCCAAGGCGGTGCCGCTGATGGTCGTGATGTCATGGCCAAAACAGTTGTAGGTGAAGTGTGGACTGTTTTCTTGGAGCCACATTGACCATCCGGACATGTTTCCGCCCTGGCAAGCGATAACTCCCTGATCGTCATCGTTGACGGTGATCTCCCCGGTGATCCGCCACGAACAATTCTTCAGATTGATGACCGATGACTCAGGCATTCTGACGTGTGAGGTCGAATAGGTCATCGAAGTTGTCGTTCCGAGCGAGTGAGGCACCGCGAGATCACCATTTCGCGGCGATCCAGCATCACGCAGTGGATAGACGCCGAGACGACGAGCCTCAGTATCGAAGAGTTCCCTTAGTTCGGCTAGGCGTTCTGGGTGTTCTGCGGCAAGATCGACTGATTGTGAGTAGTCGTTTGTGACGTCGTAGAGCTCCCATTTCTCGTCGGGGCCATCAAATTCGTACGCCTGCATCCTGATCCACGGAACCCGACCATGGAAGCATGAGGCGATCCAACCATCGTGGTAGATCGCACGGTTACCAAGTATCTCGAAGTACTGGGTTGTGCGAGTGCTCTCGCCATCTGCATCGAAGGTGTAATTCATAGGCACACCATCAAGACTCATTTGATCGATGCCGTTCACCTTGGTGGGCGGGGTGATGCCGGCAGCGGCATAAATCGTTGGAGCGATATCAACCACGTGATGAAACTGCGACCGAACGCCACCGGCATCGGAAATACTGTTGGGCCACGAGATTGCTAGCCCGTTTCGAGTACCACCGAAATGTGAGGCAACTTGTTTCATCCATTGGAATGGCGAGTCAAGCGCCCATGCCCAACCCACATTGAAGTGGTTCTCGCAGCGAGCGGTCCCGAAGTCGTCAATATGCTCGAGCAGCCACTCAGGGTCCTCGTGTACACCGTTCTGGAACGACGGAGCGCTCCACGCACCATGAATCGTTCCCTCCGCTGAGGCACCGTTATCGCCGGTGAGATAAATGATGAGCGTTTCAGTTCCGTAGCGTTCATCAAGCTTGCGTGTTGCGTCGATTACTCGTCCGATGTGGTGATCGGTATGGGCGAGAAATCCCGCGAAGCACTCCATGAGCCGAGTAGCAACAGGGCGGTAGCGCTCTGGGTAGTCCTCCCATGCTGGGATTTGCTCGGGACGCGGGGTGTTGATTGAAGCGGGAGGAATCACGCCGAGTTCAAGTTGACGGGCGTAAATCTCGTCGCGTAACTCGTCCCAGCCTGCGTCGAATTGACCGGCAAACCGGTCGATCCATTCGGGTGGTGCATGATGCGGGGCGTGGACCGCTGGAGTGGAGAAGTAGCAAAACCACGGTCGATCAGGGGTAGATGCTCGTTGTCGCTCAAGCCATTCGATTGCGTGGTCTGCGAGGTCTTCGGTGAGGTGATAATCAGGGCGACCGACATGGGGTGACACTGGGGTGGTTTGGTCGTAGACGGCAGGCTCCCACTGAGATGCTT
>Ga0181554_1003609_pt1 | contig 13033 bp, 11 predicted proteins | sample 011ome_16_FD_145602 | JGI IMG/M metagenome (GOLD analysis project Ga0181554, IMG submission 145602) | Coastal salt marsh microbial communities from the Groves Creek Marsh, Skidaway Island, Georgia - 011503CT metaG (spades assembly) | ecosystem: Environmental > Aquatic > Marine > Intertidal zone... | reverse complement strand
GGGGCGGGACGAGGCGGGGCGGGGCGGGGGGGGGGGCGACGGGCGCGCGCGCGTCGGATTTTGATTTGAACGGCGGGTCGAGCGGTCCAAGTTTTTTCAAACGGCCACCTGAAACGTACGTGTACGCGTATGGGCAATTGGTCAGAGTACGCGTACTCGCTCGCACGCGCGCGCGACGCCATCGCCAGCCACCAGACCCCGCGGTCAGGTCTCTCGGGCTGGCCGACGAAACCACGACGCGAGCGTATCTTTCTCTCTCTCCGTCGTCGCTCGTCCGTCCCCGCTCACAACGACGCGCGCTTCCCCGCTCGTCTCCACGCACGCACGCACGCCGCGGTGTCCTCGCACCTCGCCCGCTCGCTCTTCGCGCTCCTCGCGAACCCGTAAACGCTCCCGCGCACGCGCGAGCACACGACGACTGGGAGAGAACCCGCCCTCGCCGCTCCCGAGAAGAACGCGACGCGCTCTTCCACCGCCGCCTCCGCCGCGCTCCGATAACCGACCGACCGACACGACACGATGGGCATCCTCGACGACGTCCCGCTCCCGCAGGGGAAGCACCTCCTGCTCGCGTCCGCGGGGCTCTCCACCGCCGCGGGCGGGATGAGCCTTCTCCAACCGAAGAAGACGCACGAGTACTACTTCGAGGAGGAAGTCCCCGGGGACGACGACAAGAAGGAGCCCGCGCCGCAGCACAAGCCGACGACCAGGTTCGATTTTCATCGTGTATTCGCTTTTCTATCCCCGACCAGCCCGGTTTCGAGAAAGTTTTGACCGCGCGCGATTGACCGACCGACGGATCGACGGATCACTCATCAAATAAACCCCAGGTGGCTCGGCGCGTCGCTGTGCTGGGTCGCGGGCCTCAACGTCGCCGCCGCGTTCGCCCCCGAGGGCTCCGAAGCGAAAAAGAACCTCTTGATCGCGAACGGCGCGGGGCTGCTCGCGGTCAGCGCGATGGACGGCGCGATGCTGTACAAAGAGACGCAGAAGAAGAAGGCGACGCTGCCGGAGATCGCGGCGACGAGCGCGCTCGGGGTGCTGCACATCGCCCGCGCCGTGAAGGGCGCGGATAAAGACGAGTGAACGAACGTGCGCGACGATGGAAGGAAGCGCGTGAGGTGAGCGACGACGCGAGCGCGCGATGACGCGTGTCTGATTGAAAGTGACGCCGCCGCCGAGAGCGATGGCAGTAGGCCGGCCGCGAGAAGAAGAAGAAGAAGAAGAAGAAGAGCACGAATACGACGACGTCGACGACGAGAAAAATGAAAGAAAAAAACGAAAAACGAAAACGCGACGCGAGTCTTCTTCCTCTACACGTACGTCTCGTCGTATCGTCTACTAGCTAGCTAGGCTACTAGAACAGCCCGACCTTCTTCTTCGCCGCCTGCCGACGCCACAGCGGCATCGCGGCGAACTCAGCCTTGCCCATCCCGAAGGCGCCGGCGAACTCTGCGTCGGACAGGTAAGACTCCTTCTCCGTGACGACGACGTTGTGCCTCGACGCGACGTCCGCGGCGGTCAACACCTCCATCGTCAGCGTGATCGACCCGGGCGGGAGCGTATCAGGACCCGCCACGTCGGACGGTATTTCCGTCGCCGACGAATCAGAAGACGCCGCGGCGGCGGCGTCTTCGCCCGCGCCCGGCGGTCTCGTCGGCTTCGGCGGCGTCGGTCTCAACTTCGCGAACACGACGGGTCCCCCGCGGTCCTCCTCCGAACGGATGTCTTTCTTCGCACCCTCCCCCTCCCTCTTCGCCTTATCCGGCGTCTTCCTCAGCTTCACCTCCGCGCCCGGGACCGGCGGCGGGTTCGCCGCCCGCGCGCGCTCCAACTTTTTCTCGTACGGGTCCTCGTGCGCGCCGTCGCCGCCGGATACGCCGCTCGTCGCGACGCGGCGCGCGAGCGCGACGTCCCACGCGACGAAACGCCGCGCGAACGCCGGCGGCTCCGCGCCGGCGGGGACGATCGACGTCGGCGCGTCCACGTCCCGGCCGTCGTGCTCCGCGCGCGCCTCGACGTACCTCCGCGCGAGCGCCGCGGCCCGCGCTCTCTCGCGCTCGCTCGACCTCGGGCCGATCCAGAGGAACGTCTCGGCGACGACGTCGAGAAGCATGACGTCGTCGGCGCGCAGGTCGTCTTGAGAAAAATGGAAAATTTCGTCGACGCCGGCGTCGCGCACGTGGAACAGCCGCGCCTCCGCCTCCGCCGCCGCCGCCGCCTCCGCCGCCGCCGCCGCATCCGCCGCCTTCCCCACGAACAGCTCGAGAAAGCGCGCGGGCTCTCTCCCCATGACGACCCTGACTCGCGTCGCGCGCCCGCCGAGCTCGTCGACGAGCTTTTCCGCCGAGTCGGCCGCCGCGGCTCTCTCGTCCGCGGCGGAATCCTTTCCCAACCAAAAGTACACGACGTGCGACGCGCCGCCGTCGAACGTGTGCTTGATCACGTACGAGTCGCCGGCGCGGAACTGACCGTACGCGGACGGCTCCACGGGCGCGCGCTCGCGCTCTTCCATGCGCCACACGGTGACGTCCCCGACGCCGTTCTCGCTCGCGACGACGCCGCCGCTGAGGGCCATTCCATACAAAAAATGATCATCGGTCAGTTGAAAGGGGGAGCGATCAAATGTTGAAACCGGGCGATGGGTGAAAAACTTTTGTATAGAACGCACCTGAGCCTCGGGAACGGCAGCGCCAACGTGGAGACGTCGATCTCCGCGGCGACGCGGTCGGGGGTGGTTCTGGCCCTGCCGCTCTCCGTCGCGGAGAGCGGCGAGGAGATAGGATTCGCGGCGGGCGCGTTCCACATGTGAAACGCCTGCTTGAACAGCGCGGGCTCGCCGCCCTCCTTCACGACGCGCACGGGGACGCGCTCCGGGAGCTTAGGTAGGGTCGAGGGTCCACACAAAGCGACGTCGGGGTGGAGTTGAAAGGCGTCAGTTGGAGTTGAAAGGCGCCGAGGTGTGTCGGGATCGAAAGCGAGGGGTGATAGGCGGAGAGATGCGCTCGCAAAAGTCCTAAGTAAGGATGGGCGTTCACCACGCGAACGCGGTCGTATGGGAACCAGTGTAAATATAAACGCGCCTTATTCGCGGGGTCCGCCGCGAACGCCGCCGCGGCGCGCGTCACGAAGTGTCTCTCCTTCGCGTCGAGGCTTCGCCATTTCGTCATCCCCGCCCAGCAGTACGCCGCGCCGCCCGCGGTCACGAACGCGATCGAATCCGACGTCAACATCTCGCGCGTCAGCGGCCGCGTCGTGACCTCGCGCGTCGTCACGCGACGCGCGTCATCGTCGCCGTCGTCGCCACCGTCCACGTCCACGGTGAGGAGTCGCACGACGCCGTCAGAGAGCGCGTCGACCGCGTCGTCCGCCGCGCGTCCCGCGGCGGCGGCGGGCGCGACGCGAATCTTCTTCGGCGACGCCGCCGCCGCCGCGTCGACGCCCAGGGCCTCGTAGAATCCCTCCGCGCCGAGCACGGTGACGCCCTCGTCCAGGGCGAAGACTTCGGACTTGCCCCCGTGCTCGTCGTCGTCTCTGATGGCGAGGAGGACGTCTAGGGCCTTGGCGCGCTCGCGGCGGCTCGACTCTTTCCCGTTCCACTGAGGGTCGAGGGTCCGTACGAGCGAACGGCGGGGTGGAGTTCAAAGGAGTCAGGGTGGAGTTGAAAGGCGTCGAGGTGTGTCGGGGATCGAAAGCGAGGGGTGATGGGCGGAGCGATGCGCCGGGAAGTAAAGTTCTCAAGGAACGGCGTTCACCACGCCGACGCGGTCGTATGGGGACCAGTGTGGTATTAGAACGCGCCTGATACAATCTTCGTCCCGCGTCGAGGATGAACACGTCGCCGCTGTTGAGCGACGACGCCCGCGCCGGCACCTGCCACGCGCGCGCGCATCGTCCGCCGCCCTCGACGCGCAGCAGCCGCGTCTCGCACGACCGCGCGTCGAGCTCCGCCAAAGGCGCGCCGTCGACGCCGCCGTCCAGGTACGCGACGCCAGAGTGACGCCAGAGCTGAAGAAACTCTCCGCTCTCCGCGCCCTGGGTCTCGAGAAATAACTGCGTCGGGCGGACGCTCTCGACGCCTTTCAACTCCAACTGACGCCTTTCAAGGAGCCGATCGAGCTCGACGGTCATCAGCGTCGCCGCGGCGCCGGCGTCGTCCTGGGAGGACGCCGCGCCGATCCAGTGGTGGACGTTCATCGCGAGTCGCGCGGCGCGGGGGGCGCGCGAAGACGACGACGACGACGGGGACGACGGGGAGGCGGAGGACCCGCCGATCGCGCCATCGTCGTCCGGGGAGCGATCTCTCGACGCCTCGAACGCGTGCAGCACGACGTAGCTGTCGCCGACGTGGAACTTCCCGGAGAAGTCTCTCGGCTGCTTCACCGGCTCGAGGCGCTCGATGCGCCACACCTCCACGCCGGGGGACGCGCCCGCGCCGGGGAACAGTTCCGCGGCGGACATCGCGGGGGGGGCGCGCGCGCGGAGATCTGACCGTGACGAAAGCTAAACCCATCGTTGCATCGTTTTTTCCGAAACCCATCCAGTCCCGCCGAGCGAAACGACGCCCCTGCCCTCAAGCAAGTTAGTTACTGTCTACTGACTATCCGCGCCCCGCCGCCGCTCCGGCGGCATCCGCCGCGTCGGCGCCGGCGACGCCGCCGCGCCGACCCCGTCGTACTCGTACCTCGGCAGCGACGACAGCGGGTGACTCCCGATCGGCGCCCCCCCGCGCGCTTCCACGAGCATCGCCTCCAGCTCCCTCGCCCATTTCGTCGCGCGCCGCGCGTCGCGACGCGCCGCCTCCGCGTCGCCCTCCGCGCGCCGCGCCCTCGCGTCCGCGTCGCGCGAGTCCTCTCGCGCGCGCTCGAGCTCGACGGCGACATCGCTCTCGCGCTCGAGCCCCGCTCGCGTCTCGAGCTCGAGCTGGTGCTGCAGTCGCCGCGACGCGCGAAGCGCGGCGTCGCCCTCGGCGGCGCGGTCGAGCGTTTTTTTATTCGCCGCGTCGAGTCGCGCGTCGAACGCGGCTTTAATCTCGTCGAGCGCCTTCTCCGCCTCGCGCTTTGGCGACGGATACGAAGCGACGAATGTCGGGGTGGAGTTAAAAGGCGTCAGAAGCGGAGTTGAAAGGCGTCGAGGGCGGGGATTGAAAGCGAGGGATGGGCGGAGAGACACGCCGGGAAAAGTCCTTAAGGATCGGCGTTCACCACGCGAACGCGGTTGTATGGGAACCAGTGTAAATATGAACGCACCTTCGCGGCGTCGACGTCGTGCGCGTACCGCCGCTTCATCGCGCGCAGCTCGTCCCGCAAGTCCCCGATGCCGGTCAGGTACACCCCGACGACGTCGTCCGTCGCGTCCGCCGCCGCCGCCGCCTCCGCCGCGGCGACCGTCGCGGCGGTTTCGAGCTCCGACGCGAGCTTCGATACCTCGCGCTCGCGCGCGTCCGCGAGGAGCTTCCAACGCTTCGCGTCCGCCTCCGCGGCGTCCGCGCGCGTCGTCTCCTCTTCCAGGCGCGCGGCGACCGCCGCGCGCTGCCGCTCGCGCTCCGCCGCGGCCGCCGCGTCGGCGTCCGCCGCCGTCTTCGCGCTCATCGACGCTTCTTCGACGGCGTGATCGAGTTCCCTTCGGACGTCGTGCAGCTCGTTCTCCAGCCGCGCGACCTCGTCGCGCAGCCTCATCTCGCCCTCGATCGCGCGCGTCGCCGTGGACGCCATGTCCTCGACCGCTTTCGCGGACGTCATCCAGTTCGACGCGCGCTCCGCGGTCTCCGCGTCGTTCCATACGAGCGAATGTCGGGGTGGAGTTGATAGGCGTCAGAAGCGGAGTTGAAAGGCGTCGAGGTGTGTAGGGATTGAAAGCGAGGGGTGATGGGCGGAGAGAAGCGCCGGGAAAAGTCCTCAAGGATCGGCGTTCACCACGCCAACGCGGTCGTATGGGGACCAGTGTATAGAACGCACCTCAGCGTCGACCATCTTCGCGGCGGCGGCGACCTTTTCCTTCTCGCTCGCGGCGGCTTCGATCTTCGCCAGGCGTGACCGCATCTCGAGCTCGGACGCTCGCACCTTCGCGTCGAGGTGTTTCATCACCTCCGCGTTCGTCAGCCTCGCTTCCGCTTCCGCGACCTTCTCCGCGGCGGTCTTCTCCGCGGCGTCGACTCTCGTCTTCGCGTCGAGTTCCGCGCGTTGGACGCGCGTCTTCGCCTCCGCCTCCGCATCGAGACGCGCCGCGTCCGATCGCTTCATCACCTCTTCGAGCTCCTCCCGGTGTCGTTTCGCGTCCTCCTCGCGGAGCTTCTTCTCTCGCTTCCACGCGTCGTTGATCTTCGCCTCCGCGTCGAGCATCTCCGCGGCGGTCTTCGCCTCGAGCTGCTTGATCTTCTGTTTCACCGAGCTCTCCGTCTCGTCTCTCCTCCGCTTCTCCGCCGCCGCCGCCTCAGGGCCATTCCATACAAGCGAACGTCGGGGTGGAGTTCAAAGGCGTCAGGTGGAGTTGAAAGGCGTCGAGGACGGGGATTGAAAGCGAGGGGTGGGAGGAGAGAGACGACGGCAAAAGTCCTTAAGGAACGGCGTTCACCACGCGAACGCGGTCGTATGGGGACCAGTGTATAGAACGCACCTCAGTTTTGAACGCCTCGGCGGCGGCGAGCTTCAGCGACGTCTCGCGCACCTCCTTCGCGAGCCTAGAGTTTTGCGCCGCGGTCTTGAACGCCGCGCGCGCGGCCCTCTCGCGCGCGACTCTCGCCTCCTCTCTCGCCGCGCTCAGCGCCGAGACCTCCGCGGCGTACTGAGGGTCGAGGGTCCGTGCGAAGCGACGAACGTCGGGGTGGAGTTCAAAGGCGTCAGAAGCGGAGTCGAAAGGCGTCGCGGCGTGTCGGGATTGAAAGCAGCGAGGGGTGATGGGCGGAGAGATGCGCCGGAAGATAAAGTCCTTAATAAGGATCGGCGTTCACCACGCCAACGCGGTCGTATGGGGACCAGTGTGAAAAAGTGTGAACGCGCCTGCTCGACGCGCTTCGCGAGGAACGCGCCGTGGTCCTCCGCCGCGCGAGTTCGCGCGTTTTCGCGCTTCGTCGCCGCCGCCGCCGCGACGCGCTCGCGCCACGTCGCCATCGCTCGCGCGACGCTTCGGTGGCGAAGCATCGCGATCGTTCGCGACATCTGCCACGCGCGGCGCTTCTGAAGCGCGGCGACCGCGCGCCAGCGGTTGAACGCGCGGACGCCCTCCCTCGCGGTGAACTGCGTCAACAGAATGCCGAGCGTTCTCTCGTTGCCGAGCTCGCGCTTTCGCTCTTCCGCCTCTCTCGCGGCGTCGACGCGCGCGCGACGCACCGCGGCGTCGGACGCCGCCATCGACGCCGCGACGACCGCGTTGACGTCCGCCGCGCACGCGTCTCGGAGCGTTTGTAACGCTCGCGTCGTTTCCGTTTTCACGGCGCTGAGGGTCGTTCCATACAAAGCGATGTCGGGGTGGAGTTGAAAGGCGTCAGATGGAGTTGAAAGGCGTCGATGGCGGGGATTGAAAGCGAGGGATGGGCGGAGAGACGCGCTGGGCAAAGTCCTTAAGGATCGGCGTTCACCACGCGAACGGGGTCGTATGGGGACCAGTGTATGGGACGCACCTGACTTTTTCCCGCGCCGCGCGCACCTCCGCCGTCGCCGCGCGCCGCGCGCGCTCGATCGCCGCGCTCGACGCCTCGCGAATCGCGCGCTCCCTCTTCTTCACCTCGAGCTTGAACGCGAGCGCGTCCTCGAGCGCGGTCTCCAGCGACGCGATGCGCTGGCGCATCCAGTCCTTCTGATTGGCCAGCTCGGCTTGGACGCGCGACGCGATCTCGCGCTCGTTCGCCGCCGCGGCTTCTTCGTCCGCCTTGGCGGATTTCTTCTTGCCGCCGCCGAAGAGCGACTTCTTCGACGGCGTCGCGGCGAGCGGCGGCGGCGGCGGCGGCGTCTGCGGCATCGGCGACGACGGCGGAGAGGTAGACGTCCGCGGCGCCGGGACGTAGAGCGTCTTCATCGGCGCGGCCACGTTCCCGGTGAGATCCTCCAAAATTTTCGCAATCTCGCGCTCTCTCTCCGCGAGCGCCGCCTTCGTCTCCTCGTGCGACGCGCGCTCCATCGCGACGCGCGCGTCCGCGTCAGCCTTCGCCGCGTCCGCGCGCTCCCTCGCGTTATCGCGCTCGCGCGTCGTCGCGTCGTCCACCGCCGCGCGCGACGCCGCCGCCGCGTCCTCGTCTCGCCGCCGCGCCGCCGCCGCCGCTGCGTTCGCCGCGCGCGCGGCTTCGCTTTCCGCGTCGCGGAGCGCGAGCTTCGCGCCGTCCGCCTCCGTCGCGAGCCTCGCGCGCGTCTCCTCCGACTCGGTCAGCGATCGCTTCAGGCGATCGATCTCTCGGCGCAGCGCGTCCACCTCGACCGCGCGGTTCGCGGCCGTTTCCGCGTCTCGCGTCGTCGCCGCCGCCGCCGCCGTCGCCGCCGCGGACTTGAGCCGCGCCGTCGTCTCCGCGAGCTCCTCCGCCTTCGCCTCCGCGCGCGCGAGACGCCGCAGCGCGTCGTCGCGCGCGGTGAGCGTCCGCGCGGCGTCCTCCTCGTGACGCCGCGCGGTCGCGGTCGCGACGGCGAGCGCGTCTTCCTTCGCGCGCAACTCCCGCGTCGTCGCCGCGTGCGCCTCGACGCGACGGGCAATCTCCTTATCCTTTTCGAACGCGACCGCGGGCGCGCGCGTCGCGAGCGCCTCCTCTATCGCCTTCTCCCTCGACGCCGTCAGCTCCGCTTCGAGACGTTTCATCTCCTCGGCGGCTAGCCTCTTCGCGACGACCGCGCGCGCGACCTCCCCGGCGGCGGCGTCCTTCGCCTCCGTCTCCGCCTTCTTCGCGCTCGCGAGCTCCGCGCGCGCGGCGTTCGTCTCCTCTCTCGCGGCGTCCACCTCTCTCGCGCACCGCTCGCGCGCCTCGCGCAGCTCCGCCGCGCACCGCTCGCGGACGTCGCGCGTCTCCGCGACGGATTCGGCAGCCTGGGCGGCGGACGCGGCCGCGTGCCGTCGGCTCGCCTCCGCCTCCGCCTCGGCCACCTTCGCCTTGGACTCCGCGTCGGCGACGGCGGCGGCGGCGGACAGCTTGGCTTCCGTCAGCCGTTCGCTCAGCGCGACGCGCTTCCTCTCCTCGTCGTCGCGCTCGCGGCGTCGCGCGGCGTCGTCGTCATCGCGCCGCGCCAAGTCCGCGGCCCTGTGCGCGTCGCGCAGGTCCGACAGCTGGCGCGCGAAGTCCTCGCGTTGGGTCGACGCCTCGGCGGCTGCGGCCTTTTCGGCGGCGGCGCGCGACGCTTCCGTCTCCCGCCGTTCCTTCTCCCTCGCGTCCGCGGCGTCGCTCGCTTCTTTTCGAAGCGCCTCCTCTCTCTTCGCCGCGGCGTCGCGCGTCTCCGCGAGCGCCTTCTCCAGGCGCTGGCGCTCGTCCTCGTGCGCGCGCTTCGCGTCCGTTTCCGCGCGCGCCGCCGCCGCCGACGACGCCTCCGCCGCCGCCGCCGCCGCCGACGCGAGCGAGAGCTTCTCCTCCGCTTCTCTCATCCGGCGTTCGACGTCGTCCGTCGCGTCTCGCAGCGCGTCGTTCACCTTGGCGTCGACCGCGGCGTCGAACGCGGCGTCGTCGCGCGCGCGCGATGACGCCAAGGACTCGCGCTCGCGTTCGAGCGTCTCGACGTCGGACGCGCGCTTCGCGCGTTCGGACGCGAGGAGCGATTCAAACTTGGCGCGTTCAGACGCGAGGAGCGATTCAAACTTGGACGCGACGTCTCGCTCGCGCGCGGCCGCGGTCACCTTCGCCGCGTCCGCGGTCTCGCGCCGCGCGCGCTCGATCGCGTCTCGATGCCGCCGTCGCTCTTCCTCGAGCTCGCGTCGGTTCGAATCCGCGACGTCTTTGTGACGTTTCGCGTCCTCCTCCGCGGCGGACGCGCGCGCCGCCGCGGCTTTCGTCGCGATCTCCGCTTCGTGCGTCGCGACGACGGACGCTCTCTCCGCGATCGATGCGGCGTTGACCGCCGCGACGCGCTCCGCGGCCGCGGCGTCGACGTCGCCTTTCAAACGTCGCAAGTCGAACGTCGCCTTGTCGCGCTCCGCCTCGAGGTCGGTCTTCTCTCTGAGGGTCGAAGGTCCACGCGAGCGAACGTCGGGGTGGAGTTCAAAGGCGTCAGGGGTGGATTTGAAAGGCGTCGAGGGAGGACATTGAAAGCACCGAGGGGTGGGCGGAGAGAAACGACCGCCGGGAGAGAAAGTCCTTAAGGACCGGCGTGCACCACGCCGACGCGGTCGTATGGGGACCGGTGTGAAGGAGAACGCGCCTGAGGCGCTTCGCCGCGGCGTCCGCGAGTTCGCTCTTCAGGCGTTTCACCCTCCGCCGCAGCGACGCGCACGATTCCCTCGTCTCCTCGAGCTCCCTCGCGCTCGTCTCCGCCGCCTCCGCCGCCTCCGCGGCGGCTTTTCGCGCGTCCGCGTCCTCCGCGAGCGTCTTCTCGAGCCGCTCGCCGAGCGCGACGTATTTAGCGCGCGTCGCCTGTATCGAGTTGAAAGGCGTCAGAAGCGGAGTTGAAAGGCGTCGAGGGCGGGGATTGAAAGCGGGGGGTGGGCGGAGAGAGACGACGGGAAAAGTCCTTAAGGATCGGCGTTCACCACGCGAACGCGGTCGTATGGGGACCAGTGTACGGGACGCGCCTTGCGTTCGCGTTCGGATTTTTCCAACGCCGCGGAGAGGCGCTTCGCGTCTCGCGCGGCGACGCGTCCGGCGTCGCCCGCGCGACTCAGCTTCGCCTCCGCGGCGTCCGCACGCGTCGTCTCCGCGCCCGCGCGCGTTCGAAGGCGCTCGAGCTCGCGCCTCGTCGCGCGCAGCTCGTCGCGCAGCGAGCGCTCGTTGGCGCGTTTGGCGCTGTCTAAACCTACGCGGAGTGGCGACGCCGTCGCGATCGAGACGAGCGCGTCGGAAGTCGCCGGCGGCGCGTCCCGCGACGCGTTTTCGTTCAGCGCGGAGAGCGGCCCGAGGGCGGCGTTTTCGGCGGCGCGCGCGTCGCGCGCTTCTGCGTCTTCTTCGTCGGGGATCTTGAACCCTCTGGAGTCGAAGAGACGCGACCGCGGGAGCGTCGTCGCCGTCGCAGGCGTCGACGTCGCAGGCGTCGACGTCGCCGGCGTCGACGCCGCGCTTCCGAACCCTCCTCCTCCTCCTCCTCCTCGCGACGTCGTCGTCGCCGCCTCCGCCGCCGCCGCCGCCGCGCGTCGCCCGTCGTCGTCTCCGCGCATCACCGCCGCGGCGGCGTCGACGTCTCCCCCCGCGTCCGGCCACGGCCTCCCTTCCATCTCCGCTCGGACGAGCTCCTCCATCAGCTCGCGCGCCCTGCACGCCGCGTGCGACGGGTCCAGCGCCGGGGACGACGCGAGCGCGTGGTATATCGGGTCCGTCGCGACCGCGGCGCTGAGGTCGCTCTGCACGCGCTCCGCGAACGCCGCCGCGCGGTCGAGGTACGCCGTGGAAGGCGTCGTCGTGGAAGGCGAAAACGTCGTCGAGTCGTGATGCCGCGCGCGTCGCGGCGTCGCGGTCGTCGCCGTCCGCGCGCGCGGTCCTGATGCCCCTTCTCCGGGGTTCATCGGCGTGGCGTACCCGGAGCCGCCGGCGTCGTCGTCGGACGGGGACGGGCCGGGCGCGAGCGGGCGCGACGACATCGCGCGCCTATCCGACGCTTCGTCGCGAAGTCGCTACGACCTCTGAGATTTCACAACGCGGCGGTGCCTCCTCGTCTTCGGACCTCCCGCGGCGGCCGTCGACGCGCGCCCGATGGCTCACTGTGACTCGGGCGGAACGTCGGCGCCGCGTTCCCGCAACCCGCCGCCGCGCGACGCGTTATGGCCGACGGCGCGAGACCGCGAAGGTTTGAACAGATGGCATTCTCGCATTTCGCGAAGAACTCGAACGCGTCGCGTCGTCCAAGACAGACCTACAGTACAGGATGAAGAGTAGCCAGCAGCGCCCCGACGACGCGCACTCCTCACCGCGCGACGACGATGGCCACGATGACCTCCGTCGCCGCCCCCGCGCTCGGCTCCGCCCTCCGTCGCCCCGCGAGGTCCGTCGCGCGAACCCACCCGGCGACGCTCCCTCGACGCCGCGGCGCGCGCGAGCGTTCGTCCCTCCTCGTCCTCCTCGCTCCTCGCGACGATCGAGGGATCGACCGCCGACTCTCATCAGCATCACGTCCTCCGCACCGCGCCCCCTTCGTCGTCGTCGCCGTCGCAGGACCGCGCGCCGCGTCGTCGCGCGCGCGTCTTCCCGCCCCGCGCGCGTCGTCGCCGCCGCCGCGGACGACGCGGAGCCGATCGAGATCGTCCTCAAGGTGGAAGGCATGATGTGCGAAGGATGCGCGTCGTCCGTCGCGGAAGCGTTGGAGGCCACCGGCGCGGTGAGCGGCGTGGAGGTGGATCTGGAGTCGAAGCTCGTGACGGTGTCCGTGCCGTGCGAATCGCAGATGGACGGCCTCGCCGCGATGCCGAAGCTCGTGGACGCGGTCAAGGGCGCCGGTTTCGACGCGGAGCCGGAGTTTTAAGTCGCGCGGCGCGGCGGACCGCCGTCGCGCTCGTCGGCGCGAGCGAGCGAAAAGAATGAATCATTACGACGCCGCCGTCGCGTCGGGGCTCTCCTCCTCCTCCTCCTCCTCCTCCTCGCTCACTCGCCGACGAGCGCGTCATCGATCGCGCCCGCGAGCGCGACGGACGCGGCCCACTTGCGGTCGGCGCGTATGCGCGGCAACGGCGCGCGCGCGCGTTCGGGAGGCGGCGCGTCGGGAACCGCCGCCGCCGCCAGCTGTACCGCCGCGACGGCGGCGTCGCTCTCTTCCTCCTCCGTCGCCTTCTTCGCCTCCTTCCTCTTCCGCCTCTCCTCGAGCATCTCGTCCCGGGCTCGGATGAGCTCGAGCGCTTCCTCGACGCTCCCGGGCGCGTGCTTCGGCCGCGGCGGCGGCGGCGGCGGCGGCGGCGGCGGCGGCGGCTTCGTCTTCGGCGACGGCGG
>Ga0181554_1003596_pt1 | contig 13068 bp, 14 predicted proteins | sample 011ome_16_FD_145602 | JGI IMG/M metagenome (GOLD analysis project Ga0181554, IMG submission 145602) | Coastal salt marsh microbial communities from the Groves Creek Marsh, Skidaway Island, Georgia - 011503CT metaG (spades assembly) | ecosystem: Environmental > Aquatic > Marine > Intertidal zone... | reverse complement strand
TCGACGAGACACGACCCAAAAACACACGCGGTGGTGTCCGCATCCGCACCCACGCACGCCGACTGCAGATCCGGCGCGTTCGAACGTCGGTCGCGCCCGACGTCGTCGTCACACGTCGTCGACCGACGATGGAGGCACCGCGAACGGTGGATGAGGTGTACGGCAATTTCAACGCGCGACGCGCGGGGTTAATTAAAGCGTTAACCAGCGGTGCGTGCGTAGACGTAGACGCGCGCGTCGGCGTCGTCGGCGTCGCGAAGATGATGATGCGCGGATGCGCGACCACAGATTTCGTGATGATTAACGATGCCTTTTGAATGCGATTTTCACAGACGTCGAGCGGTTTTACGCGCAGTGCGACCCGGATAAGGAGAACCTGTGCTTGTATGGGAATCCAGATGGCACGTGGGAGGTGCAGTTACCCGCGGAGGAGGTGCCGCCAGAGCTTCCCGAGCCCGCGCTCGGGATTAACTTTGCGCGCGATGGCATGCAGGTGCGCGCGCGATGTGTGCGACATGTGCGACGAAATGTGCGCGCGCTTTCGCGGTGTTTGCGGTGGTGCGAACGCGGGAGCGGGGGTGGGAAAATATCGTGGAAAATATCGCGCGTGCGTGGCGCGAGAGAGACGCGCGCGAGGCGACGGGCGTGGGGGCGTACGCGAAGGGACTTGGGCGATCGGCTGGTCGATCGCGAGAGACGTTGACGCGAGACGACTGACTGGTGGTTGACTTTTGTGTTTGCATTCTCGCGCAGCGTAAGGATTGGTTGGCGCTCGTGGCGGTACACAGCGATGCGTGGTTAATGGCTGTGGCGTTTTACTACGGCGCTAAGTTTGATGCGTCCAAGAGGTGCGTATGGGACTCGTCGACTCGTCGAGCGGGCGCGGGCTGTCCCGTCTGGACGCGAACCGCGCGAGCGCGCGAGACATTGAATGCGTTTTGTCTGTATGCCTGTACGTGCGCGAGATGCGCACGACACGCGAGATGATGTATGACTGACGATTGCTTATTCGTGTGCTCGTATTATTCGATGTAGGTCGAGCTTGTTTGCGCTCATTAACGGCGTGCCGACGGTGTACGAGACGTTGTCCGCGGCGGATGGCAAGGGCGCCGGCGCAGGGAAATCGGGTGGGAAGAATGGTGGCTCTGAAGTTGGTGCGGGTGGGAACGGTGCCAAGGGCGCGGGCAAGGGTGGGGCGAAGAGACAAAAACCGGATCCGGTGCGTCTGCGCGCGTGTTCGACGACGATATTGGCTGGCGCCGGCGCGACGTCTCGCTCGACGTCAACCAACTATATACTGACCCATGTTTTCGCTCGCGTTTCGCACGCACACAGGCGGATGCACAAGGATTCAAAAAACCATCAACGGGGTTCATCTTACAAGTCGACGAGCCTCTGGACGCGTTAAAGAATGCGCAAATCGAGGTGCGTCGTCGTCACTCTTCTGAACCGTCGCCCGTATGGGTATTTAGTATACATTGACATTGACACTGACTTTTGTCGTTTCTTTCCTCTAGTTGTTCTGGCCGGATGATAACTTGTGGTACCGCGCCGAGGTGATTTCACTCAACGAGCGTAACCGCACCGCTAAGGTGTTGTACGCCACGAGTGATGTGGAGACGCTAGATTTGGATGAATTGATTCGCGAAGGGCACGTCAACGTGCGCCGTGAGACGTGACGAGCGCGCGCCGTGTCGTCGATGAAAAACCACCACGACCATGATGAGGGGAAGGGTTAGTGGACTGTATCAATCCAAAACAAATTAGCACTTAAGCCGTCATTTCGCGTTCGCTGGTAGACGTTTTTAGCCTCTTTTTTAGCCGAGGTTGTTTGAAAATGAATACGAGAACATACGCGCATCACCTTCGCTTTTCAAATCGAAACTTTGTCCTTTACATTTTCAATATACCTATACCGGTAGTTGTACACGTGGATAACATACACCGCGCGCGTTTATGCCGCGTCGCAGAAACAATTTATTGCGAAACGTTTCGTCGTTCGTTCATGTCTAAGAATCACCTCGGTGTGGCGGCGCGTCGTCGCCGCCCTGGTGCGGGTGGTACATCACGTGCGATTGCGGTTGAGTCCAAGGTGGATTCATGGAAGGTGGCGCAAATTGCGCGTTAGGAATCGGATGTGGCATCGGCATTCCTAGTGGCACACCGAAATGCTGCATTGGCACCATCCCGGGTCCCAGCGCGCCGTATTGCGGCGGAAAATGCACTGGCACCAACCCGGGTCCCGGCGCCAAGAACACGCCGGGCCGCATCGGCATAGGCACCGGCATAGGCACCGGCATCTGCGGCGGTGCCAGCGGCTGTCCTGGTGGTAAAGGTGGTGCGCTTGGACGCGGATTGCGCGGTCGCGCGAAATCGGGATCAAACGAATCCGCTCTGGCGTTCTTCTTCAACGCCTTGCCGCGGTTGCGTTCAAACACAACCACGCCTTCGCCATTCGATTGAGCTTCGCTCAACCGCGGACTTTGTGCGCGCGGTGTGTTCGATCGACTCGCGTCCTCTGCGTTGTCGTTGCCATCGCCTTGCGCGCCAAAAATTCGTTCGCGCGCGACTCGATACGCCTCCTCGCGTTGCTCCGTCGTCTGCGTCGACGCCTCTTTCTGCACCTTCATCGCACCCATCCCGCGCGAAAGCGCCTCTATATCACCCGGTGGCGACGTATTCGTCGTCTTGGACTTGACTCGAATCACTTTCGTCGGCGATTTCACCGCCGCCACCGCTGACGCGCCGCTCGAGCTCGCGTCGCCGCTCGTCGCTGACGTCGCGTCGCTCGCGTACTCCTCTATCCGCTTCCCCATCGCCTCCATCGTCCACCCTTCCGGCTTGACCCACACCACGCGCTCTTTTTTACCTTCCCCCACGCTCAACGCCTCCACGCCGTGCTGTATCGCCAGATACCCGGCGAGTTTCCGCCGCTTTGCATTCGTCGCGCTCGCGCACGTCGCCTCGCGCGCATCCTCCCGCATCAACAACCCGTCCACGAGTTCGCGCTCAATCTCCATCACCAGCGCGCGATCACCACCATCGCTTTGCGCCGCGCGCATCAGCGCCTCCTCCGCGCGCTCGCGCGCCGTCGCCCTCGCGTCTTCATCCGCCGTCACGATGTTGGGCGCTCGAACGCGCGACGCCATCGTCGACGCGAATTCCCCGTCGCCCTACGCAAGTGAACACCCCGCGAGACGCGCGAAAACGTGAACACGCGCGCGCGGGACGTCGCGCGATGCGCTGACGCCGACGCCGCGGTCGACGCGCGCGGTGGTGTGGCGCGAACGACGCGCGCGCGCGGTCGGCGGCGTGTTTGACGCCACCAATGTAAATATCCACGAAGCGCCGCGCGACGTCTATCCGCGATTTGCGTCGCCGCGCGCGCGCCGTGGCGACCGCGATCGCGCGTAAAAGATGCGCGTGAATTTTCCGACACCGTTCGCCCGTCGTTTCGCGCGTTTTGGTGCTCGAGCGGCGACGCATGGGGGTGATTTCTGCGTGAAATGCCCCACGCCGCACGGCGCGGCGCCGGCGGCCGCGCGGCAGATCACGACGCACGCGTTCGACACGAGCGACGTCCGCGCGAGCGAGTGTTGAGAGCACGATCGATAGAGGATAAAAATGGCAACGGTGTCGAGCGCGGTTCCGCGCACGGTGGCGCGCGCGTCGACGATGTTGGCGACGAAAAGATGCGCTGCGGCGATGGTGCCTCGAGCCGCCTCGGTGGTGACGATGAAGACGACGATGGCGGCGTCGACGATGCGCGTCGGGCGGGTCAAGGCGTTCGGTGGTGCGTCTTCGACGCGCGCGACGGCGTCGTTCGTGACGCGCGCGGTGACGGAGGCCGAGAAGGCGGATGGCATCTTGCCCAAGCGCGAGCCGGAGGACGACGACGAAACCGACGGGAAGGAGTTTGACATCTTCCGCGACAGCGCGTTGCGATACATGGGGTATGCGAATGAAGTTGGTGAATCGTTTGTGGCGTGGGTGCCCGCTTGGGGGGTTCCAGCGACGTACGGCGTCGCGGCGACGTACGTATTGATGGATACGGTGGATAAAGGTTTAAAGCGTTGGAAAAAGGCTGAGGGCGAAGAGGACCAAGCCAAGCAAGCGGTGACGGTGGCATTAGACACGGTAACGTGGCAAATGCTTGCGTCGGTGTTCTGGCCTGGGTCGTTCATTCGCGTCGTCGTGGCGACGACGAACTTGGCGCTCGCCAAGGCGGATGTGAGCGCGTTTGACCAGCTCGCGGCGCAAGGCTTGGACGTCGAGCGATTGTTGCCGACTTTGATGGGTTTGGCGGCGATTCCGTTCATCGTGAAGCCGATCGATCACACCATTGATGCCGCCGCGGACTTGTCGTTCTCCAAGGCGTTGAAGGGTGAAATGAAGGAACCGCAAGAATGGGCCGTAGGCGCCGGCGTCATCGGCGCCTGCTTGGCGTTACCGCCCATCTTGTTTTCCGTCGCGGGTGCCATCAACGACGCCGCGGGCGTCGTTGTTGGTTAATTAGTATTAATCATCATATTCCGAACTTGCAATCATTCATTACTTAACTTACTTAAGGTTGCTGAGTGAAGTGTGATTCTATCGACTACGTGCTACGTGTTACTATTGAAAAAGCTCTTCTAACCAGCTAAAACGACATCCGAGGCTTTCCCCGTACCCGCTTTTCCGGTTTTCATGGTGTCTCCTTCGATTTCCTTCGCCTTGTAGTAGTGCGGGGCGATTTCAACCAGCCATTCGGGCTTAATCTCAATCACTTGACGCATGTATTCCTTTGTCGTGTACACGAGCTCGAAATACACCACCCAACGCGGAAGTTCTTTGGCTAATCCACTCGATGGGTGAATGGCTACTGTTTGCGGATTCTTTACCGTGCGATAGCTTCCATTTCTTTGCAGCTTTGCGGTATGGTAGAAGAATCCGCTCGTTATGCACTTTTTGATGCCATCCATGTCATTGACGTTGCTCATCGGCTCGATTTCGACGCGTTCGAGAAGTTTGACAAGCTGCTCTCGAATATCTCGCGCCGTCTTCATCGTTCGCTGCTGCACAAAATTCTCATAACACCATTGCACACTGAAATCTGCATCGCGCCAGGTGTTGTATACGTTTAACAACGCAATATGATCGCCAACGTTGCCAATGTGAAATGACTTGTGCGCGTGGTCCGCGAGCTGCAACTTATCCTTTGGGCGATAGAAAATCGTGTTTCCGCACGACAACATGCAACATATCGTCATAATTTCGTCGCTGACTTTGTACTTATCGCTCGCACACAATGTCTTCGAAAGCATCGGGTCGAGCGGAAACTCCGCCATTTTTCGTCCGAGCTTGGTGAGCTCGCCGCGATCGTTCAACGCCCCCAACGCGTACAGTTGCTCAAGCGCGCGAAGCAATGTCTCCGCGGGCGGTGGATCCATAAAGTCAAAGTGCATCAAATCGTTGATCCCAAGGGATTTGAGCATGAGCACGACGTTGCCTAAATTCGTGCGCTGGATTTCGGGAACGGTGTTTGGATCGAGCTCGTTTTGGAAACTCCACGCCGTGTACAAGCGGAAACATTTACCGGCGGATGTGCGCCCAGCACGACCGGCGCGCTGCAATGCGCTCGCTTGCGACGTCGGCGTTACAACGAGCGATTCCATACCACTTCGCGGGTTGTAGCTCTTTTGCTTGCAAAACCCGGGATCGATAACGTACTTGATACCGTCAATAGTAAGCGACGTCTCGGCGATGTTCGTGGCGAGAACGACTTTACGCGAGCCTTTGGGAGTTTCCTCAAAAATTTTTGCTTGCATATCGCTCGGTAACGATGAATAAATCGGGGCAATAATGAGCTCAGGGAGCTTCTTATCCAATTCGTTCATGCGCGTTTTGAGCAACTCTTCGCAGTTTTCGATCTCCTCTTGCCCGGTGCAAAACACCAAAATGTCTCCTTCGGGTTGCGTGGTGTGAATTTGTAACACCGTCACTACCGTCGCGTCGACGTAATCCGCCTCGGGTTGCTTTGTGTACAAAATATCAACCGGAAAACGGCGACCTGGGATTCTGAAGATTGGTGCAAAGTCAAAGTATTCGCTAAACTTTTCCGCGTCGAGCGTCGCCGAAGAAATCAAAAGCTTAATCTCTGGACGGAATCGAGCGATATCCTTTACCAAACCAAAAAGCACGTCCGTGTGTAACGTGCGCTCGTGTGCTTCGTCGACCATCATCACTGCATATGACGCCAAATCAGGCTCGCCTAGGAATTCACGTAGGAGCATACCATCCGTCATGTATTTGACCACCGTCTTGTCGCTCGTGCAATCCTCAAAACGAATGGAGTATCCAACCTCATGCCCGAGTTTAATGCCAGCTTCGTCGGCTACACGCGTGGCAACAGACATCGCCGCGACTCGTCTCGGTTGTGTGCATCCAATCTTTTGCGTCTTCTTCGCAAACCCAGCCTCCCACATGTATTGCGGAATCTGCGTCGTCTTCCCCGAACCCGTTTCGCCGACGATGACAACAACCTGGTGGTCCTCCACGGCTTTAATCAAATCTTCACGGTACTGATAAATTGGCAAAGATTTCCTATCCGCCTCAATCTTCGCCCGTTTTCCTAGCTTACCCGCCAACGCGAGCTTGGTGCGCTTCTCTTCATCCATTTCCTCCTCGCTTTCGCTGTCGCTTTCGCTACTCGAAGACACACCGTCACCCGCCATGATTTCATCCTTGATGAATTGTATTTGATCATCGTACACTAAATCATACTCCTTCACGTCAGACTTTTTATCAGCTGCGCCGTACTGCGCCCTGGCGTGCTTGAGCTGATGCGCCTCCCACTGATCGGAATCCTTGAACGGGTTCGCCTCATCTTCGGGATCGGGTTCTTTGTACCGTTGCCGCGCGACGGCGAATCTCTCACTCGTCGACTTGGGTTTATTCGGATCATCATACGCCGTGGGGATTGAATACCGTTCTTCTAACTGATCGTTAATGCTATTGATCTGTTGCATGGCCAATTCGTACACCTTTTTACGTTTTTCCAAATCCCTCCGTTGCTCCTCCGTCACGTCTTGGCCCTCGTAAAAGTACTCTGTTTCCCGAATCGATTCTTTCAACTCCTCGAGCTTTTGCATCTCACGTTTCTTCAAATACTCCTGCCTCGACACCTTACGCAACTCTGGGAGTAAATCCATGCGATCTTCATCGTTTTCTAAATGCGCGCCTCGACGTTGCGCCTCGGCGCGCTCCGCCTCGGTCATGTCTCGCTCGGTTAACTTTTTCGTCTTTCCTTCATCTCTCGCGCGTAATCGAGCCTCAAACTCTTCGCGCTCGCGTAAATCTTCCTCCATTTCGCGTTGCTTCTTCGTTTCTTCATCCTCCTCTTCGACATCCTCGCCGTTATCGGCATCCTCGTCGCTCCAACGCTCTGCCGTCAACGCCCGCCGCCGCGTCTCCTTTGCATCCTCATCCTCCGAACTCGACACCTCATCTCTACGTTTCTTGCGCACTCTCCGCTTCGACGACGACGCAGTTTTCTCACGCTTCGCCTCGCGCCTCTTGTCGCTCTCGGAATCATCCTCGTTGCCGTCGTCGTCGTCGTCTTCAATCAAATCGTACGACGCGTTGCGCCTCGCCAACGCCGCCGCCTCGGCTTCAAGCTCACGCAACGCCCGTCCACTGCCACTCGCGCCCGCGCTCGCGCCTCGAGAACGTGCATCCGGTGCGTTCGAATGCGCGTGCGACGCCGCACGCACCGCGGTGGAGAGTTCGCGCGCGAATGTCGCCGTGGAATCGTTCGCCGGGCATCCAGAATCGATCAACGCCTGACGCAAACCGTCGACGTCTGCGCCGAATGTCGCCGCCTGCGCCTTGACGAACGCCTCGAGTGCACTCGCGGTGTATCCCAGGACGTCGTGTAAGCCGTCGCGGATGACGTCGTCGACCGAGCGCGACGCGCGACCCGGCGGCGGCGGCATGATGGATTGCGTCGCCCAATGAAGGCGCCAGAGCTCGCCGCGACGACGAACGCACGGCGCGCGACGGTTGCGCGTAATCGAGAGACACGAGCACGTTTGGTATGATTTCACACGCGGCGACGCGTGCGGTGCGCGCGAACGCGCGCGTGACGGCGCGCAAGGATGTGGATAACCGTGCGCAGCGTCAGGCGCGCGTGACGACGTCTCGGGGGAAGAGAACGGTCGAGACGCGCGCGAATGCGAGCGAGATTAACGCTATGAATGAAAACTTCGCGTCGCAAACTCCGCTTGAGATTATGGATGCGGCGCTTGAGAAATTCGGCGATGGATTGGCGATCGCGTTTAGCGGCGCCGAGGACGTGGCGTTGATTCAGTACGCGGCGTTGACGGGGAAACCGTACCGTGTGTTCTCGTTAGATACTGGACGATTGAATCCTGAGACATACGAGTTATTCGATAAGGTGGAGAAGCACTTTGGGATTAAGATTGAGTATTGCTTCCCGGAGGCGCAAGCTGTGAAGGATTTGGTGAATGAAAAGGGTTTGTTTTCATTTTATGAAGACGGGCACAAGGAGTGCTGCGGCGTGCGCAAGGTGAAGCCTTTAAGAGCGAAGCTCAGTACACTCACGGCGTGGGTGACTGGACAACGCAAGGATCAAAGCCCTGGGACGCGAAACGAAGTGCCGGCGTGCCAAGTAGACCCGGTGTTTGAGGGCGCGAAGGGTGGCGCCGGAAGCCTGGTGAAATTTAATCCACTCACCGATGCCACGAGCCAAGAGGTTTGGGACTTTTTGCGCGTCATGGGCACGCCTGTCAATGAATTACACGAGAAGGGATACGTTTCCATCGGCTGCGCGCCGTGCACGCGTCCAGTGCTTCCGGGGCAACAAGAGCGCGAAGGCCGATGGTGGTGGGAAGACGCAAGCGACAAGGAATGCGGCTTACACAGCGGTAACTTGAGTGCTGAAGCTAAGGCCGCACAAGATGCACGTGAAGCAACGGAAGAAGACCTTTTCAAAAACAGCAAAGTTCACGCGCTCACGCGCGCTGACATCGAAAAGCTTAAGGATGAAGCTACGCACACCGAAACTACCATCGCTGTCTTGTACGCGCCGTGGTGCAAATTTTGCCAGCGCATGCAAGGTGGCTACGAAAACGCTGCGGAGAACTTGTCCCCTAAAGGAGTCAAGTTTGTGAAATTCCGTGCCGACCGCGATGAGAAGGAGTGGTCCAAAGAGAATCTGTCCCTCGAATCGTTCCCAACCGTGCTCCTCTTCCCCAAGGGCCGTTCGGGATACGTCAAACTCGGTTCCGAGCGCCGCGACGCGGATTCTTTGCAAATCTTCATCGAATCCATCGTAGGTAAATTGTAATTATCCCTCATTTCTTCTTCGTATTCATCCATGGAGTTGTCGAAACACTGAAAAATGAAACACTAACGACGCGTTCACCGTGCGAGCGCCACTCCTCGGCGCGCGTACGACAGGTTTCGCATAGCACATACGCACATAGACGCACACAAAATAAGAGGAGGAGATAAACCCTGTCGTCTCGGGTCCATCTAAACGCATGGGTCTCACCGCGTCGTCGCTGAATTTGACGCAATACGACATCGCCGATGTGCAACAACACTGTGAAGATAAATTCACATCCGCCGAAATCCAAGCCCTGTACCAACGATTTCGCGCGTTAGACAAGAAACACAAAGGATTCATATCTGAAGATGAACTCATGGCCATTCCCGAGCTCGCCATCTCGCCGCTCGCGCCGAGGATTGTGCAAATGTTTCAGAATCAAAACTTCAAGGATTTCGTACGCATGATCGCGGCGTTGAGCCCGCGCGCGAGCCGTGAAGACCGCTTGCGGTTCATGTTTACGTGCTACGACATCGATCGAGATGGCTTAATCTCGCGGTCGGATTTAGAAACCATGGTGCGACACTTGGTGGGGAGTTCCATCGGCGAGGATGAGTTTGAGCGTCTGCTCGAGCGCGCGTTCGAAGAGTTGCGCACATTGCGTAACGGGAAATCGACCACGAAGGACGACTCCACGCGCTCGCGTGGGATTTCATTCGCGGAGTTTTCGAGTTTATTAGCAAATGTCGAACAATTACCCACGGTGCGCGTGCCGGTGGAGACGTGAGCGAGCGCCGCGAGCACATCAAATCGCGTCGTCGAGTCGAGCCGCACTGTACATAGCCTTTGTTGAACACATAGCCTTCTTAGCAATACACACTTATTAACTTGATAAAATGAAAAGCGAGCGAGCGAGCGAGCGAGAAACATATCGTATTGTCACCATGCAAACCCGACGGCGCTACTCGCTCGGCTCCACGGCGCCGCAACCCGACGTCATCTTGTTCGCACCTCCAAGCGAACAGTTATACACTCCCTTAAACAACGCATCGGGTCCAGTCGAGCTCAAACGAATCAACTTCACCGAGTACTTCAACGTTGTGCCACCCGGGATGAGCGCGTACGGACTCTTCACCGCCGAGTCGCCGAACCCGACCGCGCTCGGTACTTCAAACGTCCGCTCACCGCCGACGCGCATGCCAATAATCCCCTCAATCAACCCAGGAGGCACCCCGGGCGCGGGATTATTCTTATCCAACGAAATCACTTTCGGCATCGCTTCGGCCGGGGTGATGCTCACCGATCCCGTCCCAGACGCGTTGGTATCGTACACCAAGCCTCCGAGCGTCGTATCGAACGTCGTCGGCGTCGTCGACGTCCCATCCTCGAACGTCCCCACGAGCGACACCAGCACGAGATCCCGCGCGCGTGCCTCTCGCGCACCAAACCCAGGCGCGTCCGACACCACGCGCACGCTCGCGCCCGCGTCCTCCGCGAATGCGTTCGACGATGGGAACATCTTGTGCATCGCCAACACCGACGCCGCCGACGCCAACCACTGTCGACGCGACGCCGACGCCGCGGACGACGCGGACGATGATCGCGTCGTCGTCGTCGTCCCTCGCCGCGCCGTCGCGCCGCACGTCGCGCGCACCGTCGTCGTCGCGCGCATCGAATTCGATGTAAAAAAAAGCGTCGCAAACTGTCGACCTCCAGCCGTCACTCATCGACGCCACGCCATCGCTCGCGATGTCCGCGACTCCGCCGAGCGCGCGCGCGGTCGACGGGCATCGCCGCGCACCGTCCACCGCGTCCTCGGCGTCGCGCGTCGCGCGACGCGCGCGAGGCGGCGGCGGCGCGCGCGTCGCACCGCGCTCGGTCGCGTCCTTTCGCGTGACGGCGCTGTCTGACGCCTCGCACGGCGCGGAGGCGCCGCGTGCGGCGTCGAACGCGTCGGCGAGCGCGAGAACGCCGAATGAAGAGGATGATTCTCTCGCCGCCATGCTCGCAGTGCTTCGCGCGCGCGCGGCGGAGGATGCGAAGGATTGCTCGAAAAGCGAGGACGGCGCAAAGGTGTACTTGGTCGGTACTGGGCCTGGTGATCCGGGATTGTTGACGCTACGTGCGTATCAACTCATGCGTTCGGCGGATGTGGTGCTGTACGATCGGTTGGTGTCGAATGAGATATTGAATTTAGTGCGACCCGAGGCGACGTTGGTGTACGTGGGCAAGCGCGCGGGATTTCATACGCGAACGCAGAGCGAAATACACGAGTTGTTATTGGCATTCGCGGATGTTCGAGCGACGGTGCTGCGATTGAAAGGTGGTGATCCCTTAGTGTTCGGTCGCGGCGGGGAAGAGATGGATTTTTTGAGGGATAATAATAAGAATGTGACGGTGGAAGTCGTGCCCGGGGTGACGGCGGCGGCGGGCGTTGGGAGCGAGCTCGGTATCCCGTTGACGCACCGTGGTATGGCGACGAGCGTGCGGTTGTTAACGGGACACTTGCGCGAAGGATTTTCAGCCAACGATACCGCCAAGGCGAGTGATCCGGTGGATTTTGCGGTGACGTCCGCGGACGTGGACACCACGCTCGTCGTCTACATGGGCCTCGGCACGCTCCCGAGTTTAAGCGAGAAATTATTGGCGAGCGGATTTCCCGCGAACATGCCCGCCGTCGCAGTCGAACGTGGTACGACCGTAGACGAGCGCCGCGTGTTTAGCTCGATTGCTGATTTACCCGAAGCTGCAAAGGCGTGCGAGCTCGTATCGCCGACGCTGCTCATCATCGGCCGCACCGTGACGCTCAGTCCGCATTGGCCCTACGGCGACTACGACGAGTCGGCGTCGCCATACGAACCCAAGTGGGTTGAGCAGCGCGGCACACCGCGTGGAAGCGATTACGACGATTGGAAAGTCTGGCTCGACGTTGATTTAGCCGCCAGCGACGCGTCAGACGCCCAACATTTCGTCCCAACCCGCGAAATACACGTCGACGCCTTTTAATGCGAATATCACAGTCGCACAACCAGCGCGCGCGATTCGTACATCACCATCGTCGCCGATACAATGATCACGCATATCAAACCCGACTCGTCGCGTGCACCTTAAAAACGCCCAATCGTTCAAGTCTTCAAAGTCTCGGCGAACCGTCCGGTGTGAAAAACCTCCACACAACGCGACTCAAACAAAGAATGAGCGCCGTCGAAGAAGAAGCCGCCGTGCGCGAACCATTGGATTTGATTCGTTTAGCGTTAGATGAAAAGGTGTACGTCAAGCTCAGAGGTGATAGAGAGATCCGGGGACGGTTACACGTACGTAGCGAGCGCGCGAGCGAGCGAGCGATTGCGCGAATTGGTTTTAGATTTGCTTTCGTACCCGTACCCATCGTCGACGACGACCACGACCACGACCACGACCACGATGATGACGTGCGCGCACACGTACGCGTGATTCACGACCACACCACGGCGTACTGACCTTGCGCGTCGCGCGACACAGGCGTACGATCAACACTTGAATATGATTCTGGGCGACGTGGAGGAGGTGATCACGAGCGTAGAGATCGACGACGAGACGTACGAAGAGATTATTAAAACGACCAAGCGCGCGGTGCCGTACTTGTTCATCAGAGGAGACGCGGTGACGTTGGTGTCGCCACCGTTGAGATCTTAATCGTCGTGTAGTAAGTAGGAACATCGTGTAAAAAAACTTGAGTCGTCAACGAGCGTCTATTCGTC
>Ga0181554_1003594_pt1 | contig 13080 bp, 9 predicted proteins | sample 011ome_16_FD_145602 | JGI IMG/M metagenome (GOLD analysis project Ga0181554, IMG submission 145602) | Coastal salt marsh microbial communities from the Groves Creek Marsh, Skidaway Island, Georgia - 011503CT metaG (spades assembly) | ecosystem: Environmental > Aquatic > Marine > Intertidal zone >... | reverse complement strand
GTTTCAGCGTCGGATGCGCGGGATCGCGGGGGGACGGACCATTCTGAAGCGCGAGCGACGAGTCCACGGTGTCGATCGTGTACAAGATGCCCTCGTATCTGATCTCGCTCTTGGAGATCAGGCTGATCTTGCTGCCGATGTATTGCGCCGCCATTATGGGCGCGTTGCGTGTCGTGCGCGCGCGGGAATGCCCCTCCGGACGACGCGGTAGTTCGGCTGGCCTGGCAGGCGGGAGCCGTGAAGTCGTCTATGTTTTCGAACCGCTCTCGTACACACCTCCCCGCGCGAAGCGATGGAGACGTCGAGCACGACCGTGCGGCTGCCGTCGCCGGTCACGTCGACGCTCATCGCGCACGCGATGAAGGAGGTCGTCAAGTTTCTGTTCTTCGTGCGGCAGCAGACGCCGTCGTCGTACGACGAGCTCCGGACGTGGTTGCTGGCGCGTCCCCGAACCCAACACGACGTCGTCGCGACGACGACGACGACGATGACATCTGACATCGCTTCCCCGCTTCTCTCCTCTCTTCCAGGACGCGGTCGGCCCTGAGGCCATCGGCGCGCGTTCGACAGACGCGCACGACGACGCCGTCGTCGAATCCCCCGGCGAGAAACGGAAACGACGCGTCACGTCGAGCGAGCGCGCGGCCGTCAAGTTCCTGAAAGATTTCGACGCGATGCTGGCGGCGTTGACGCCGCGAGCGCTCGAAGCGTTCGACGTCACCGAGGTCGCGGTGTTCTTAGGGTCGACGCCGCTCCGCCCGCGGGAGATACACGCGTTCAAGCTCGAGTCTGTGCGCGGACGGTACGACGCGCCGACGACGCGGACGGACGGCTGGGACAAGGCTCTGAGCAACGCGGGGCGCAAAGCCGTGCGCGAGTGCCTTCCGACGCTCGCCGGGCTGCCCGCGTGCGACGCCGTCACGCGCGCGTTTCTCATGATAAGAGGGAAGGCGATGGACGAGCCGCCGGAGGGGTTTCTCCCGAAGCGAGGGTTCAAGCCGCTGACGCGGTCGACGAAGGTGCGCGCGGAGTTTGACTTTCGTCGCAAGGACGACGACCGCGCCGGCGACGAGGAAGACGGCGACGACGACGACCAGGCGGTGTGGTACCAGCGCGCGGTCGTCGTGAAAGGCTTGCGGACGTGACGCGACGAAGACGAGTTCATGAGCTTATTAGCGTATTACGTATGAAAAGAATAGTCTAGCTCTAGCACATAAAGAGAATAGAACACCTAATAGTACACGTAGCAATATCACCAGGCAAACAACGCCTCGCGCGTCAGTCCGACTTCGCCGACTTTCTGCGTCTCATCGTCCGCGAGAACGGCCCCATGGAAGGATCCATGATGTATTCGAAGATCACCTTCGTCCACGACGTGTGGAACTTCAAAGTATCGTAATATTCCGGCGCGATTTCGCGGATTTTGTGCAGCCTGCTCCCCGGCACCTTCGGGAAGTCGTGGTGCTCGTTGTGGTACCCGACGTTGTACACCAGGAAATTGAGTGGGCCGTAGTACGAGTACGTCTCCTGTCCGGGCTCGAAGACGTAGTGCTCGGAGATGAAATGCCCCGCGATCGGGTGCAGACCGCCGCCGAGGAACACGGAGAGGAGGAGGTACAGCATCGCCCTCGGGCCCGCGAGGTACACGAACGCGAAGTCGAACCCGACCTGCGTGACGAGGTTGAGACAGTCCCACGCTTTCATCGGCTTGGGAGACACCAACATCGGCCGAAGCGCGTAGAAGAAGAGCTGACCCATGACCCACACCGTCTTCAGGAGCGCGCCGCCGACGGAGAACACCGCAGCCTCGCCCTTCGTCGGGATGTCCGTGTCCACGCCATCGTGACCTTGGAACAGGTGGTGCTCCATGTGGTACCTTTTAAACGCCACGGAGAACGGGATCCCCACCGGGAGGTTCGCGAACAACCCGAGCGCGCGGTTCGCGGTCGTGTTCTCGAACACCAAGTTGTGCGACAGCTCGTGGTTCGCGAGGAACAAGTTCGCGGTGGCGAAACCGCCGAGGCTGTACGCCGCCAACACGAGCACGGGCATCGGCGCGTTGTTCCCGAGGTAGTACGCCGCCGCGAGCTGCGTAAAGACCACCGCCACGATCTGAGGGAGCGACCAGACGTCGGCGCCGTACAGGTCCTTGATCTGCGGGTACTTCGCGAGGATCTCGCGACGGCGCCTCGCGTGCGGCTCCTGCGGCGAGCGCGCGGGGTGGGTCGAGAGCGGAGGTCAGTCGAGGGTTCGAGCGCTCGCGACGGCGGCGTTCGACGGTCAACCGTCGCGAAGAATAATAATGTCGTCGTTCGGATCTGGAGAGCGAACGGAAAGACACGCGGCCTCGGGGGATCGACGCGAGCGACGGGCGCGCGACGACGACGCCGTCCGCGCGCTCGCGCCGAGAACGGATTCACGTGGGCATCGTTGGAGTACGCACATCGTCTTTACTCCAGTAGAAGTCTCCCTTCGTCTTCGCCTCGAGCGCGCCGCTCGACATCTTGAAATCAACCGACGGCGCGTGTCCTTCACTCAGATTAGAATAAAGTGGCGCGTGTCGACGTCACCGATCGGTACGGCGCGAAGAGCGCGAGGCGCTCGCGCGCGCGCGACGGCACGACTCGACGCGAGAATGCGACCGATATATGCGCGTGAACGACCGGCGCGGGCGTTCGCTTCGCCCGGCTCGCGCGCGGGTTGTGTTGGGCGCGTACGTTTCCCGCGTCCAGTCGTTTCGAGCGGCACACGTGCCCTTTCGGTTCGTCTGGCAGTTCGTCTGGCCGCAATTTTCCCGCGGATCTTTGCGTATCCGTACACTACGTGTACACGTTTTCTACTGCTAGTGTATGGGTTTTTAGTCTGATGAATCGAATAGCTGAGCGTCATTTTATGCGGCGTTTCAAGCGGGGGACAGGCGCTCGGCGGGTCCGCTGCGGGACGCCGCCGGGACGGACGCCGCGCCGCGAACAAAACGTTCTAACGCGCGTGCCATTATTACACAGACTACTACAGCGCACGCGGACGACGCCGCGCGCTGCGGGTCCCGCGTCTTGGGACGGCGACGCGAAAGCGAAGACCGTCTCCGCGCTCACCGCCGCTCTCTTCGCTTCTTCCGCTTGTCCCGCGCGTCCCCGTCCAAAGGGTCGTGCACGTTTTTCAAGTCGTCGTACTGGTCCTGGAAGTCCCACAGCTGCGAGAGGAGGCGGCGGGGACGTTCGGAGTGGGTTCGTTCGTGAGTGGGGACGCGCGCGGGAACGGGAGCGGCCCCGCCGAGAAAATGTTGGCGGCCGCTGGCCTCGCGCGAGGAAAAAAGTGTGTGCGTGGGCGCGGGGGCGCGCGTCGACGGCGGGTCGTCGACGTACCGCGTCCTCGTCCTCGTCCTCCACGCGGTGCCCGTGCTTCGAGTGCGCTCGCATCGCCTTGATGATGTGCACTGCGAGGTTTTAAACGGAACGAAATCGCGCGTCAGTCCGCGGACGCGACGCGAGGGACGGAGAGAGAGGGAAGGGGCGGGGCGCGCGGGACGGGGCGCACCACACTTCACCAGCGGCGGCACGGCGAAGAGCAGCGTGCCGAACATGAGTAAGAACAGATACACCTGTGGAAAGAGACGCGGCGAAGGCGGCGTCAGCGACGGAGGCGGGGATGCGCGCGTGGGCACGCGCGCGACCCGCGCGCGGAGCTCGGAGCGCGCGGGGATAATTTCAATTCGATCTCTCGCACCTGATTCTCCTCCGCGGTCAAGTCGAGGCCGCCGCCTAAGAGCCTCCTACCCGGCCCTCTCGCGACGTCCCATCCCGCGGGAGCGTCGATCAGCTCCGCGCTCCAGTACGGATCCATCCCCGCGGCGTCCATCACCACCGCGGCCGCGTCGAGCGCGCGCGGACTGGAACGAGATTCGTTTCGGCGAGTTGGTTTATTCGTGTTCGGGCGCGGGTGCCTTTTAACTTCCTTTCGACGGCGGCGGCGGGCGGCGCGTGCGAGACGAGGTGCGCTAACGCTCTTCCCTAACACGACTACGTGGACGATCGCTATAACGCCGAAGAGCCGCTCGTCCTCACCCGCGGAACCACGGGAACCACCTCCGGCGTTTCGCGACCGCGGCGTCCGCGTCCGTCATCGACCGCCGCGCGTCCGCGATGACCTCGCCGGTGTAGTCCCTCTTTCCTCGCGTCTCCGTCGTCTCCCCGCGCGCCGTCGCCGCTTTCTCGCGCTCGGGGACCAACACAGTTCGCTCGAGCTCGTACCGCGCGTACCCGAGCGGGAGCCCGATCCCCGCGCCGACGGCGAGGCCGAGCGCGGCGCCGCGCAGGCGCGTCGCGATCCCTCCCGGGATCGCGAGCCCGGTCGCCGCCGCGGTGACCGTCCCCGCGAGCGCGGTGTTCCACATGTCCCTCGCGCCGCCGCGCTTGACCTGCGCGCCCATCTCGATCGCGCTGAACACCGCGACGAAGCTCCCCACGCGTAACCCCCCCATCGTCGCCTCGTGCGCGCCGCGCATCCATCGGTGCCGCTTCGCGACGATCGCGCTCATCGGTTCCCCCGCGGCGTTCACGAACGGGTCCGTGCGCGCGGCCTGTATCATCCCGTAAATCATCCCGCCCAAGGTGCCGGTCGCGGTGTTCGACGCCCACTCGCGGAGCTCCTCCGGCGGGGGGGGGACCTCGTCCCCTGGGTTCACCCGGTCGAACGCGCGCTCCATGGTGTGCGGGCGGACGTGCCGTGAAACTTGATCCTTTCATTCTCTTCCGAGAATGCGGAAAGGGACGACCGCGCGCCGCCGGTCGCGTCAGAACGACGAAGCGCCCCGCCGCGCGCGCGAATCGATCTCGCCCGAAGATGCCGCCTCCGATGAAGGTTAACCGGGCGATATGCATGACGTGCGGCACGCGCGGGCACAGCGCGGCGAAGTGCCCGCAGCGCATCATGCTTCACGTGCAGCACCGCCTCGGGGGCGCGTACGTTAAACCGGGGGTACCGGCGGACGAAGCCCCGATGCCCGCGTACGTCCCCCGAGAACGCGCGAGCGTGGCCGGGGTGCGCAAGGCCACGTCCCGGATGTTCCAGAGGGCGAAGGAGATCGAGGAGGAGAAGCGCGTCGCGGAGGGGATCGCGCGCGCGCGCGCCGCGGGGGGGATCGCGAAGCCGTCGACGTCCGCGCCTCCGGGGATCGTCGTGAAGCGCAAGGGCGAGAAGGTGTCCCTCGTGCTGCCGGGGGCGGCGGGAACGAGCGCGGGCGAGGCCGGGAAGAAGCGGAAGGTCGCCGCGAGCGACGGCGACGACGGCGGCGACGACGACGACGACGAAGACGACGGCGGCGGCGGCGGCGGACTCGCCGGGCTCCTCGGCGCGTACGGCAGCGACGACGAGATCGACGAGGACGAGAAGCCGCCGGCGCCGTCGCCGCCGCCGGCGAAGAAGAGACCGAAGCCGCCGGCGCAGAAGATCGACCTCCCCGGGGTCGGCGACTTAGATTTGCCGGACTGGGACGCGATGGAGCGGAAACAGCAGACCGCGACGGCGCTGCGGAGGGAGGCGCTGGATCGGCGAGAGCCGTGTCGAAGCTTCGCCGCGGGGACCTGCCGGATGGGGGACAGGTGCAAGTATAAGCACGTGGGGCCGGCGCCCGCGGCGGTGGACAATCGCGCGCTGTGTAGGAACTTCCAGAACGGGAAATGCTTCATGGGGGACAAGTGCAAGTACAGGCACACGACGACGGAGGAGGAGGTCATCGTGTCCGCGAACGTGGACAATAGACCCGGGAAAAGGTGATCGTTCGTACGCGTAGTCTTGATAATACTCTCAAAACGCGAGCTCGTCCATCACACCCGCCTGGGCCCGGACCCGCCCTTGCGCTTGTTGAAGGCGTTCTTGTTCTTTTTGTAATCGTTCGCGTACTTGACGTTCACCGCGGAAGCTTTGAGGAAGTCGAACCGACGCAACTGGAAATTGCCCGGGGCGGCGCGCTTGAACGGCGCGTCGCCGAAGCTGTACGTCACCGCCTGTTCGTACTTCGGCTCCGACTCGAGCTCCTCGGGGTCCTTCACGAAGTTGAACCGTCGCAGCGTGAAGTTGTCCGTGCGCTTGAACGCGACCGCGACCGGCTCGGTGTAGTTGAAGTTCAACTTGCGCAGGGTGAACGCCTCGCGGGGCGCGCGCTTGAACGCCCCTTTGCTCGCCGCCGCGGTCTTCGCGTTCATCGCATCGCTCCACGCGTCGATCCACAGCTGCGCGCTCGCGGCGTTCGCGACCGCGTCGTCGACCACGGGCGTCTCGTTCACTGTTTTCATCGCGGCAAAGTCGAACCGACGGAGGGTGAAGCCGCCGGAGCGCTTGAACGCTTTCCCGTCCGCCGCCGCCGCCGCCGCCGCCGCCGCGGGCGCCGCTTCTTTCTCGCCCTCGTTGAAGTTAAACTTCCGCATCGTGAACGCCCCGCCGCGCTTCCGCGGGTCCGACGGCGGCGGCGCGACCTCGCCGACCTCGTCGTCGTACGACATCTCCGCCATCTCGAGCTCCAACGTCCGCACCTTCCCTTTCATCGTCGACTCGAGCGCGCGAATCTTTTTCCTTAACGCCTCCGCCTTCGCCTCCATCGCGTCCGCCTCCGCCTCGAGCGCCTTCGCCCTCGCTTCCGCGCCCTCGAGCTCGCTCACGTCAACCATGTCCGCGATCATGATCTCCAACTCGCGGACGCGGGACAGCAGCGTGTCCCTCGCCCCCTCCGCGGCGTCCAGCTCCTCGACGTCCGCCATCTCCGCAACCGTCGCCTCCAAGGCTCGAATCTTGGACTCCAACTCGTGCGCTTCCTCGGGGGTCAACATCTCCGCCATCATCGCCTCGAGCTCTCTCACGCGCTTCAGGTCCTTCATCATCGGCAGCGGCGGCGGCGTCGCGCCGATGTTGGCAAACTTGGACAGCTGGCGCTTGAGCTGATCCGCCTCGGACGCGGACGCCGCCGCCGCGGCTTCCGCCGCCGCCAGCTTCTCCGCGCGCTCCGCCGCGAGCGCGGTGAGCGTCTCGATCGTCCTCTTCGCCGTCGCGAGCTCCTCGCCCGCGGCGCCGTCGGCGGCGCCGTGCGCGAGTCCGCCCTCCGCCTCCGCGAGGTCGACTTCGAGCGCGCGAATCTTCGCGAGGAGCGCGTTTTTGTTCTCCTTCGCGCGCGTCTCCGCGACCGCGAGCGCGCTCTTCGCGGCGGCCGCCTCCGTCTTCAGCGCTCGGAGCTCTTCCGCGGCGTCGCCGGCGCCGGCGCCGGCGCGCGCCAACGCGGCCACCTCCTCCGCCGCGGTCGCGAGCGCGTCGTTTAACGTTCGCAGTTCCTCCGCCTCGAGCTCGAGATCCTCCGCGCGCGCGACCGCCTCCGCGAGCTCCGTGGCGTCCTCGAGGAGCTCCATCATCGCGTCCTCGTTCTCCGCGGTGAGCTCCGCGACCTTCTCGCGCAGGCGCTCGTTCTCGCTCTCCGCCTCCGCGAGCTTCGCTTCGAGCTCGGAGGAGGAGGAGGATCCGCGCGAGATCGCCTCCGCGGCGGCCGCTTCGGTCTCCTCCTCGTCCTCAGCGGCGTCCGCGTCCTCGCGCGACACCCTCGCGGCGCGCACGAGCGCGAGGAGGTCTTCTATCTTATCGTCCGCGCCGTCGCTCGAGGACGCGCGGCATCGGATCGACGAGCGCGCGGCGTTCGCGCCAGCGCGGAGACGTCTCGTCCCGGGAATTCGTGTCCGTTGGGACGAATCGGCGAGGCGAGGCGCCGCGCGACGATTCGCGCGCGGCGCGCACGCGACGCGACCGCGGGTGGACGCGACCGCGCCTCTCGCGACGGCCGCGGGGGCGACGCTCGTCGTCGCCATGTTCGCTCGTCCGACGCGTGCGTGAGCGCGACGAAGTGACCCGCCTCGAGCCGGCGGCCAGCGCTACGAGTCGCGAACGGATCGCGTCGACCGACCGCGAAAAAAACCAGAAAAAAACCGGCAGTTTGAAATGATCGATGTCGCTCGGACGCCACAACGACGCGCTCCACTCGCGCACGCACAGGACCGGACTCGCGCCCGTCGAGCTCCGCGCGCGCACCGCGAGGTAGGTCTTCTTCGCAGACGCGCCGCTCGCACGATGTCCCCTCCCGAGTGGAACTTCGGACACGTCGCGGGTCTGTGCGACGTCGCGTTCCTCGGATCCGGCGACGAAACACGGCTCGTGACCTGCGGCGCGGACAACACCGTCGCGCTTCGCGACCCGAAGACCGGGGACGTCGAGGACTCGTTCGAGGACCACGACGACGCGGTGAACGTCCTCGCGGTGCACCCCGACGGCGCGAAGTTCGCGACCGGGAGCGACGACAACTGCGTGAAGCTCTTCTCGTTCACGACGTCCAAGCGCGAGTTTGAATCGAACGTCACGCGGTTCACGCTCCCCGTGCGCGCGCTCGCGTTCTCGAACGACGGCGCGCTCCTCGCCGCGGGCGGGGAGGACAGCACGATCAAGGTGATAAACATGGCGGACAACTCCGTGCACCTGGAGCTCCCGACGAACGCGAAGTGCGTCAAGTCCATCGCGTTCGACCCGATCGGCGAGTACGTCGCCGCCGTCGACGACACCGGCGTGCTCACGGTGTGGGCGCTGAAGGAGATCAAAGCCGGGTCCGAGGATAACGTTCAGGACGACGACGACGACGACGACGACGGGAACGACGGATCCAACGCCACGATCGAGGCTGGAGAGCGCGTGCTGTGCGCGACGACCGCGCCGACGACGGAGGCGGATTCCCCGCGCGTCAACGGCGTCTCGTGGCGCCCCGACGGCGCCGTCGTCGCGGTGCCCGGGCGCGAGAACGACGTCACCTTCTTCGCGCGCGGGTCGTGGCGCGAGCTCGAGGACCACCGACTGTTCGCGGACGCGAAAGGACACGCCGGCGCCGTCGCGACGTGCCGCTGGTCCCCGAACGGGAAGTACCTCCTCACGACGGGCGCGGACAACGCCGCCGTCGTCTGGGACGTCGGCGCCAAGTCCGTCGTCTCGCGCATCGAGTGCGAGTCCATCGTGTGCGGCGCGTACTGGCGCAAGGAAGGGAACGCGGTCGCGCTCGCGGGGTCGGACGGGCAGTGGTGCGTGTGGAACGACGTCGTCGCGGCGTCGCTCCCGTCGCCCACCGCCGTCGTCGACGCGAGAGAGCTGGACTTCTTCGTCGCGGGCGCGAAGAAGGAGGACGTCGCGAACGCCGCCGAGGGCGGCGACGTCGCGGGCGCGCTCGAGGACGACGACGACGAGGAAGGCCTCGGGGACATGGACGAGGAGGAGTACTACCTCGCGCAGGAGCGACGACGGAAGATGAAGCGGAAGATGGCGGGGAAGTTTGGCGGCGCGTTCGGCGGCGCCGCCGCCGCGCCGACGCCGCAGGCGCCGTTCCAAGTCGGCGCGTGCGACGCCGCGAAGAAGCCCAAGGACGGGGAGAAGGAGAACCGCCGGTTCCTGTGCTACAACATGATGGGCACGGTCGTCACCACGGGCGAGCCCGGGGGCGACTTCAACTCTGTCGAGATGTCCTTCCACGACACGTCGCGCGCGGGACGCGCGCCGACGATCACGGACTACCACGGCTACTCCATCGGCACGCTCGGGGAGAAAGGGTGCGCGCTCGCGTCCTCGGGGAAGCCCGGCGGCGGCGCGAGCACGGTGTTCTACCGCCCGTACGAGTCATGGGCGCACGCGTCCGAGTGGAGGGTCACCCTCCCCTCGGGCGAGGACGCGGTCTCGGTCGCCGCGGGGTCCAACTGGGTCGCCGCGGTGACGTCCAAGCGTAACCTCCGTCTCTTCTCGCACGCGGGCGCGCAGAGGCAGATCGTCACCCTGGAAGGCGCGCCGGTGACGTGCGTCGGGAAGGGCGACTCCCTTGTCGTGACCTGGCACGCCGCCGCGCCCGCGCTCGTCCCCGGCGCCGACGGCCGACTGGAAGTCGAGCAGAGGATCGAGTTCGCGGAGTACGACGTCGCGGACGGCGGGAAGATCTTATCCCGAGGGCGCGTTCCGGTGCCTCCCGGGCACACGCTCACGTGGCTCGGGCACTCCGAGGACGACAACCGCGCGCTGTGCTTCGGCGCGTCCGACGGCACCGTCCGCGTGCGCGTCCCCGATTTCGGCGGGTCCTGGTCGCAGGTGTTCTCCTCGTCGGACGCGCGCCAGTCCGAGGGCGAGCACCACTGGGTCGTCGCGGTCGCGACTTCGGACAACGCGTACTCGTCGTCCGCGCTGTACTGCGTCGTGTGCCGGGACGCGAGCGGCCCGGGGGTGTACCCCAAGCCGGTGCAGACGCTCATGCCCCTCGGCGCCCCCGTGGCGCTCCCGGAGAACAGCTCCGGGGACCTCGAGGACGCCGCCGCCAAGGCGCAGATCGCGGTCGCGCTCGCGTCCGCGGCGGCCGCGCGCGACGGCGACGGCGACGGCGACGGCGCGCTCGGCGCGGCGCGAGCGGCCGCGGACAAGGCGTCGCTGCGGTTGTTCCACGCCGCGTGCAAGGGCGAGCGACCGGCGCGCGCGGCGGACATCGCGTCGTCGCTGCACCTGAGCAACTCGCTCCACGGCGCGCTGAAGCTCGCGAACGCGATGCAACAGCGCGTCCTCGCGGAGAGGATCACGAACCTGATCGAGGCGTCCATGGCGGCCGCGGCGGCGGCGGCGAACGCGTACGCGTACGCCTCCGAGCCGTCCGCGCTCGAGACCCCGGGGCAGTTCGCGCAGCAGCACTACAGTCAGCCGGCGTCGTACGCGCCGTCGCAGCCGACGCAGCCGTCGCAGGCGGCGCCCGTCGAGGACGCGAATCCGCTCGGGAGGCGGAAGTCCGTCGCGCCGGCGAACGAGAACGAGACGCCGACCGCGGCGGGCGCGAAGCACAAGGCTGGCTACGAGGTGAGACTGCTTCCCATACGACCCCGTTCGCGTGGTGCACGCCGTTCCTTGAGGACTTTTCCCGTCGTCACTCTTCACCCGCGCTTCCCTTTCAACGTTTGACCGGTAAGACGTTCAACTGACCGATCGCTTCACCCACGCAGGCTGGCTACGAGGCGACGGAGAAGCCCGCGGCGAAGAAGGGGAAGACGGCGAACCCGTTCGCGCGGCGCTGAGGACGCGTCGAGCGGATCGGATTCGGATCGGATCGGGACGGGACGGACCATCGCGGAACGCGCGGGTGGAGGGGGGGTTGGGTTACGTTAAAGCGCACGCGCGGGGCGACGACGTCGTGATTGTGGTATCATACATCATGATACATCCATCCGTTTCTACATCCATCTGTTTCTACCCCCGCAACCCCACCTCCTCGTCTATTTACTCCGCGCTCTCCGCCTCCTTCGCCTCCTGCTCCGCCTTCGCCTCCGCGAACGAGTTCTTCTTCGCCGCGGACACCTTCGGCATGATCGAGTCCGGGGACTGCTCCTTCTCGTCGTACTTGTTATCCAGGTAGTACTCGATCCCGAGCCAGTATCCCGCGGTGAGGACGATGAACTGCCAGACCTGGATGTCCCCGAACACCGGGTCTGTGATCGACAGCGCCGCGGCGGGGAACGGGGCCACGATCGACGCGATCGAGCTCGCCGCGACGCCGGAGAGGACCGTCTTCGCGGCGTCCTTCCACTCGACGGACTCGGCGGAAGACGCGGAAGATCTCGATTTAACCCCCGCCGGGGTCTTCGTCGCGGCCGCGCGGACCGCGGTGCGCGCCGCGCGGGGTTTGCACGTCACGCGCGCGCGGGTCGTGAACGTCGCGGAAGCGCTGAGCATGGCGGCCATGTCGGACGTCAACGCGTGTCGCGCCTTGGTGCGATGGGAACTGCGATGCGACGAGAGCGCTGCTGATACTGTCCCCGCAGCGAGATCTCACCTGCTCGCGCTGTGATTGGTCCGGCGTTTTCTGGGCGTTTTCGTATGATGCCGCGGTGAGATTCGTACGTACTCGCCGCGTACTCGGCAGAAAACCGTTGACGTTCGAAAATTCACGAGACGCCGCCGACAGCTCAGTCCTCCGCGCGCGCTGCGACTCGACGCCGCCGTCTCCGACGCGATGTCGCACGGCAGCACGCACCACGTCGAGCTCACGCGCGTGAACCGCACGCTGAAGGAGTGGGAGAAGTCGCAGACGATGAAGTCTCACGAGATGCGGATAAAGACCGCGAAGTCGTCGTTGTCCGAGGTGTTCAGCGCCCGAGACGCGCGCGCTCGCGGACGCTCGCCGTCGCGCTCGCCGCTCCCCGCGACGCCTTCGCCGGGAGAGGGCGCGGTCCCGACGCGCCGCCAGCGCGCGGCGGCGTCGCGCGCGGCGCCTTTATCCCCGGCGAAGGACTTCCTCGCGTTCGCGACGAATCTGAGACCGAACGAGAACGCCGCCGCGGCCGCCGCGCGCTCGCCGATGACGCCCGCGTCGCGCGGCGCTCTGAACGTCGCCGCGCGCGGCGGCGGCGGCGCCGTCGGCGCGCGAATCAACTCGCGATACGCCGCGTCGCCGAGCCCGAGCGCGCCCGCGGAGCCGGAGCCGTTCCATCGCGTGCGGACGTCCCCGGACGTCGCCGCGGGCGCGCTGCAACGACGCGCGCCCGGGAGCGCGCCCTCGCCGGAGTTCGCGGCGGCGTCCTCGTCCGGCGGCGCGCGACCGAGCAGCGGACGGTCCGTCGCCGCCTTCTTGAAGCGCAAGCAAGCGAGAGACGAGCGCGCGAGACGGTTACGCGAGGAGGAAGGGACGGCGACGGCGGCGACAGCGGCGACGGCGGCGACAGCGGCGACGGCGGCGACAGCGGCGACCGCGGACGACGCCGCCGCCGGTCTCGAGACCGCGGTCGTCCTGGACACGACCGCGGACGAGAGCGTCGTCGGCGTCGCGAACGCGATCTCCAAGGCGCTCTCCCCGAGCGCGCTGTCGCCCGTGCAGAGCGCCGCGCGGGCGGTGTTCGGTCGCCTCCACTACGTCCGAGACGACGAGGAAGACGACGACGACGAAGACGACGACCAGGGCGTGTCGAAGATGGCTAGCCTCCTGGACGGCGTCTCGGAAGAGGAGGAGGAGGAGGAGGAGGAGGAGGAGGAGGATCCCGTAGTGGACGACGA
>Ga0181554_1003593_pt1 | contig 13081 bp, 10 predicted proteins | sample 011ome_16_FD_145602 | JGI IMG/M metagenome (GOLD analysis project Ga0181554, IMG submission 145602) | Coastal salt marsh microbial communities from the Groves Creek Marsh, Skidaway Island, Georgia - 011503CT metaG (spades assembly) | ecosystem: Environmental > Aquatic > Marine > Intertidal zone... | reverse complement strand
TTTGGTAGGAGCGGCAGAATGATTGGCATTGACCTTGTGCAATCCACCGCCGAAACGCTGATGCGCAAAGCTGCCATTGAAATTCCTGATGATTACCTCGCCGGTCTGAAGACAACCGCCGCAGCAGAAGATGGTGATTTGTCCAGTTTCGTGCTTGAAGCCATGCTGGAAAATTATGCCGCCGCCAAAGAGGACAGCCGCGCCATGTGCGGTGATACCGGCTGTCCGCGCTGGTATGTCAAAATGGGCAATGAGGCCCGCATTGATGGTGGCCCGATAGCGCTTGAAGCGGCGTTGCGGCGGGCCACAGCAAGCGCCACCTCGTCGGTGCCGTTACGTCCGAACCGGGTGCATCCTTTATGGCGCACCGACCATGACAATAATGTCGGGATTGGCGCCCCGGAGATTGAATATGGCTTTGAACCGGGCGGCGACTGGATTGATCTGGTGACTGTGCATAAGGGCGGTTTATTTGGCACCGATTACCGGATGCTGTTTCCAAGTGACGGGATACAGGGCATTAAAAGATTTTTCCTCGACTCGCTTGTGGCATTTGGCAAACGCGGGCTGGCCTGTCAGCCGGCGATCATCGGCATTGGTCTTGGCGGGTCTAAAGACGCCTGTATGGTGCTTGGTAAACGCGCTGCCTGTTTGCGGGTTGTTGGCGACCGCAACCCCGATGCGAAAATTGCTGAACTTGAGGACGAGCTGAAAGATCTGGGCAATAATATTGGCATGGGCGCGATGGGATTTGTTGGCAAATCCATGGTGATTGATTGCAATATTGAGGTTGGCTATTGCCACACTGGCGGCATGCAGATGAGTGTACATGCTTTTTGCCTGTCGTCACGGCGGGCGGTGGCGCGTATCTATGGGGATGGGCGGGTTGCGTATCGCACAGATCCCCAATGGTTCACAGATTACCAGCGGCGGGAGACAGTCGAATGGCCACAGGCCCAAACAAAATCCGGCTAAGCACTAATCCCACAGATGACGCCATTGCGGCGCTGCAGATTGGCGATATCGTCTATCTGGATGGCACCATCTATACCGCGCGCGAAGGCGTCTATATGCGGGTGATCGAGGATGGGGTTGATCTGCCACTTGATCTGCCGGCTGTGTCGGCGGCCAATTTTCATTGCTCGCCGGCGGCCACCCAGCATGATGACGGATCCTTTGTGTTGGGTGCGGTGACCGCCACCGCATCATTTCGCTTTTCAAAATGGATTGGCCGCTGGCTGGCGGCGTCCGGGGCAAAGCTGATCATTGGCAAAGGCGGCATGAGCCCAGAGGATTACCGCGATCATTTCGTGCCGAATGGTGCCATCTATCTGACCACGGTTGGCTATGGCACCGGTGCGCTGCTTGGCCGCGGCGTCAAGCAGGTGCGTGAATTGCATTGGAAAAAAGAACTTGGTCTGGCACAGGCCATGTGGGTGATTGAGGTGGAAAATTTCGGCCCCTTCATCGTCGAAAGCGATGTTGCGGGCAATAGCTTATTTGAACGTGAAAATGCCAAAATTGCGGCAAATCTTGAAGCCGCTTATGAAGGCACAAAACCGGCTGTGCTGAAACGTTTTGGTGAAACCGATGATCGCAAAGATGAAATGATCTGATCCGGCACCAGTTTTAGCAGCCGTCACGTCTCTGCATCGGTAAATTTCATAATCACCGCATCAACGCTCAGAATATCGCCTTCTTTGGCATCGATAGACGCGACGCGACAACGTTTTTCGGCGACCAGCGCATTTTCCATTTTCATCGCTTCGACAATGCACAGGGTTTGTCCGGCCTCTACAATATCGCCGGCGGCCACCAGCACTGTCACCAGATTGCCCGGCATCGGGCATAACAGCGTATTTGACCGGTCTGGCGCGATCACCGGTTTCATATGATGCGCCAGCGCGGCGATATGCGGCGGGCGGGCATAAGCCAGCAGATCGGTGCCACGGTAATGGATATGCCAGCGGTCTTTATCCTGATGTAACTGGCAAATATAGTGCCGCTCCGTCTGTTGCTGGTGGTCGGTGATGCGGGCTGCAAGCCGCGGCGTATCAATTGCCCGGTCAATCTCTATGCTAAAGCGATCCGAACGTGTATCAGCCGCTGCCGGATAGGGGCTAACCGCGACCTCAACAGCCGCGGCGGCGTCATCTGACTGCACTGCACACAGCATATCATCGGCCGCTGGCTGGCTATTCCCCTCGGCGACAAATTGCACCACCCAATTTTCTGGCTGAACGGCTGGCTGAACGGCTGGCCGGGCTGCTGGATGAGCTGCCGGCTGGCTGGTTGATCGGGCATTTTGGGGCAGTTGGCGCACTGCATCGGCGTCAGCGGCGGCGGCGATAATCAGCCCCAGATCACGCTGTCTGTCCGGCGCGGCGGTAACGCCCTGAAAGCCGTCTTTATATTCTTCATCGATAAAGGCGGTGGTGATATCACCCCGACAAAAACGGTCATGTTCCATCACCGCTGACAAAAACGGAATATTATGTCCGATCCCACGCATGATGAAATCATCAAGCGCCATTCGCATGCGGTCAATGGCGGCGTCGCGGTCACCTGCCCAGCTGCATAGCTTGGCAATCATCGGGTCATAATAGATCGAAATGTTATCGCCCTCGGCGACGCCGGTATCGTTACGGGTCAGGCTGTTATCGTCATGCTGTTGTTCTGCTGGTGGACGATAAAGCGACAAGCGGCCAATTGCCGGCATGAAATTGCGATAGGGGTCTTCGGCATATAACCGGCTTTCGATGGCCCAGCCGTTAATGCCAATGTGTTTTTGCTGGTGTCGCAACTGTTCACCAGCGGCGATGCGGATCATTTCTTCAACAAGATCAAGACCGGTGATCAGTTCGGTCACCGGATGTTCAACCTGCAGGCGGGTATTCATTTCCAGAAAATAGAAATTACGTTCGGCATCGACAATAAATTCAACCGTTCCGGCACTGTAATAATCAACCGCCATTGCCAGCCGAATGGCTTCCTCGCCCATGGCCTGGCGGGTGCTGGCGTCCAGAAACGGTGATGGGGCCTCTTCGATCACCTTTTGATTGCGCCGCTGGATCGAGCATTCGCGTTCGTTTAGATGGATGCAATGGCCATGTTGGTCAGCCAGCACCTGAATTTCAATATGCCGCGGGCTGGTGATAAATTTTTCAATAAACACCCGGTCGTCGCCAAAACTTGACGCGGCCTCGCGCATGGCCATGGCATAGCCGCTTTCGACTTCCGCCGATGAATGTGCCACCCGCATGCCTTTACCGCCACCGCCGGCGCTTGCCTTAATCATCACCGGATAGCCAATGTCATTGGCAATTTTTACTGCTTCAGCGGCGGTTTTGATCACCCCGACATGCCCCGGCACAGTGCTGACACCGGCGGCCTTTGCCAGTTTCTTTGATTCGATCTTATCGCCCATCGCTGCAATCGCTGTCGGCGGTGGGCCAATGAAAGCAATTTTCTGTTTTTCCAGCGCGGTCGCAAACGCCGCCTGCTCTGACAGAAACCCATAACCCGGATGCACCGCTTCGGCGCCTGTCTGCTGGCAGGCTGCGATGATTTTATCGGCTTGCAGGTAGCTCTCTTGTGCCGTCATGCCGCCAAGGCTGACAGCCTCGTTGGCAAGCTGTACATGCTGGGCATTACGATCAATGTCTGAATAAACTGCGACGGTTTGAATGCCCATGGCGCGCGCAGTGCGTATAATCCTGCAGGCGATCTCACCGCGGTTGGCAATCAGAATTTTTCTAAACATTTTTGCTCCATTGCAATATAAGCGTAGCCGAAAAAACCCAATCCCTGTCAGCGCTGATTAGGCTTTCTTTAGATTCTGACCATCAACCAAGTCGGAGCAAAAATATGCCACACAATATTGATGCGATCATTATCATTTTAAACACTGTTATTTTTTCTTTAAGAAGGACAGCACCGAGAATTATGGCGAAGAGCAGCGACGTTTCGCGCAGTGATGATACGATCGCAACAGGTGCATGGAGGCAAGCCCACAAAACAATGACATATGCGAGATAAGAGGCCGTGCCGCCAAAAATCAGCGTTCTTCTCGCTTCTTTGTGAAAGCTGAACAACACGCCGGGGTTTGTTATCTGCAGATAAATGGCAAATAAAATAGCGCTGCTAAAAGTGGAAACACCATAAAATGCTATTGCACTGCCGGCAATGCGAGTGCCAATCGCGTCAATAACGGAATAGCCAGCTATAAAACAACCGGTGGCGCACGCGAGCATAAGTCCGGTGAGTTCGGCATTAGAAAGGCGATATTGAGTAATACCAAAACCAATAATGGCGGTTGATATTAAGACAATGCCGAGGATTTGAGACAACTCCAGCATTTCATTTAAAATCAGAATGGAAACCAAAGTGATTAAAAGTGGCGCCATACCTCGTGCAATGGGGTAAATATTGGTGAAAGATCCAAATTTGTATGCGTTTAGCAAAAATACCTGATAACCTAAATGCAGAAAAGCGCTGGCGAATAGATATGGTGCGGCCTCCAAGGAGGGGAGGCCACTAAATAATATGCCGATGCCGGCCAGTGGCAGATGCCCAAACATTACAGCAGCCATTCCTATCGCTTTGTTGGGCGTGTCTTTGACTTGAAAATTCCAAAATGCGTGAAGGAATGCAGCACTGAGGACAGAAAAAATTAACAGTGTATTCATTTTTTGCGCCACAAACTTTTGAGTCAATTTCTACTTAGCTTACTGATTTGATCATGCCCAAACTCAAATAATGTGCATAAATCAAAAAGTCATTTACTCTGATTTTTTTGAGCAAGCTAAACGTCATATTTGGCATTTAAAGCGGGATATTTCCAAATTTCTTTTTTGGGTTCTTGAGTTGTTTTTTCTGAAGCTTCTCAAACGCCTGAATTAATCTGAACCGGCTATTTCTGGGGACAATCACATCGTCGATAAATCCACGCTCTGCAGCGATAAACGGATTTGCAAACCGGTCTTCATAATCTGCCGCGCGGGCAGCAATTTTTCCAGCATCGCCAAGTTCTGAACGATAGAGAATTTCGACTGCGCCTTTGGCACCCATCACCGCAATTTCGGCTGTTGGCCAGGCAAAATTGGCATCACCGCGCAAATGTTTAGAGCTCATCACGTCGTAGGCTCCGCCGTAGGCCTTTCGTGTAATCAATGTAACTTTTGGAACGGTGGCTTCGGCATAGGCAAAAAGTAATTTAGCGCCATGTTTGATGATGCCACCATATTCCTGCGATGTACCAGGCATGAATCCGGGCACATCTACAAGCGTCAAAATTGGAATATTGAAAGCATCACAAAATCTTACAAACCGGGCGGCCTTGCGGCTTGAGTCTATATCAAGGCAACCCGCCAGCACCATTGGCTGGTTGGCAACCACACCAACCGTTGCGCCGTTCATGCGAGCAAAGCCCGTAATAATGTTTTTGGCAAAATCCCGTTGCAGCTCAAAAAACTGACCCTCATCAGCAATGCTGACAACAAGTTCATTCATGTCATAAGGCAAATTAGGGTTGTCCGGGATTAGACTGTCTAATGCGGGGACGGTACGCTTCTTATCATCGATGCAATCTATGACTGGAGCTTTTTCGGCATTGCTGGCAGGCAAAAAGCCAAATAGCTGGCGAATTTCGTGAAGCGCCTGAAGATCATTATCAAACGCTCCATCTGCTACCGACGATAATTTGGTGTGAGTTTCAGCCCCGCCTAGCTCCTCGGCGGTGACATCCTCGCTGGTCACCGTTTTAACAACGTCAGGCCCAGTTACAAACATATAGCTGGAGCCACGAACCATAAATGTGAAATCAGTCATTGCCGGTGAATACACAGCCCCGCCTGCACAAGGCCCCATAATCACCGAAATTTGTGGGACAACACCTGAGGCCATGACATTTTGGAGAAATACATCAGCATAGCCGCCAAGTGAGTCAACGCCTTCTTGAATACGAGCCCCGCCACTATCATTGAGCCCAATTACTGGCGCTCCATTTTGCATTGCCAGCTTAAGAATTTTTACAATTTTGTTGGCATGTGTAGCCGATAGAGACCCACCAAAGACAGTGAAATCTTGCGAATATACATAGACAAGCTGTCCATTGATCCGGCCTGAGCCAGTTACCACCCCATCACCGGCAATGGTATTGCCATCCATACCAAAATCACGACTACGATGGACGACAAACATATCGGTTTCTTCAAAACTGCCGGGGTCCAGCAAAACATCAAGACGCTCTCTTGCGGTTAGTTTGCCGGCTCCATGTTGGCGGTCTATGCGCGCTTTTCCACCACCAAGACGCGCCTGCTCGCGCCGGTCATGCAGCTCTTGGATTATTTGCTGGCCAGTGCGCTTCATATGGCTTTCCCTTATACTCAATTTGTACGGAGTAACTTCTCTGCGATCTCTTATAGACCAAAAACATTCATTCACGAAAGTGCTTCCAATATTCTTAAAGGCTGACCTCTGGATTAAGTGAGACTTTATTGCCTTTTGTGATTTTTGGCGGCAACATGCTCAAACCGCTGGGGCTATCATGCTAAGTTTTTCTGTAGACCTAGGTTTTCTATGGACAGATTTGGCACTGAATACCCCCCCCCGATATGGAACTGATGAAGGTCTTAGGTGGCTAAAAGAAGCGAGGAGTTGGTTTTCATGAGCCAAGTTTTGGTGGATATCGGTGGCACATCTATCCGACTTGGCTGGCAGTCACAGCAGGCTGAAGATATCAAAGACTTGGTCACATATGCCTGTAGTGATTTTGCCACACCTAGGGACGCTCTAAGGCAGTACTGCGAACAAAACCAACTGAAAGTTGACCGAGTTGTTTTGGCGGTAGCTGCTGAAATATCTGGAATAGAAGTGAGCATCACCAATAACCATTGGATTTTCAATGCAGAAGAGTTAGCGCGAGAGTTAGGCGCAAATGAATATCTTCTAATTAATGACTTTGCAGCACAGGCTTTTTCTAATTTAGCCTTGCTCGGCCCAGAGCCAATTATAATTCCGCAACATCATATTTTTCTTCGAAAGGGTGTCCGGTCTGCTGGTTCGTCATTGTTGGTGACTGGCCCTGGCACTGGATTGGGGGTTGCTGCGCTTCTTCCATCAGGCTCAGGCCCAATGGTAATTGAGGGAGAGGGAGGGCATGTTAGTTACGCTCCACGTGATGAAAATGAGAGAAATATATTTGCAGCATTAGCGGCTGAATTTGGCCATGTGTCTGCGGAGAGGGTGGTGAGTGGCCCAGGGCTTGAGGCAATATACTGGATAAAAAATAATGCTAAATTAGCTGCGCCGGAAATTGGAGCTGGAGCTTTAGCTGGTGATGCCAAATGCTTGAGATCTGTCAATTTGATGTTCAAAAGTTTTGCAACTGTGGTTGCGAATGCTGCATTGAGTTTTGGTGCAGGCTCTGGGATAGTTATTGCTGGTGGGATTGTGCCACGGTTGCATGTCTTGCTTGATCAAAGTGGATTTTATGAGCGGCTTGAGGACCATGGCCGTCGGAGTGAATTTCTGGCGAGTTTGCCAATTTTTTTGGCCATTGATAAGTTTGCAGGACTTCGGGGCGCTGCTCTGGCGTCATGTTCTCGCCAGCTCCAAAACCGAACCGTTAGATGTTAACAGTCGTTTGAGCAGTCCAGACTTATATTTTATTGAGAACTCCACCTTCGTCTGAACTCTAACTCTCTGATAGCGTAATCAAAACTGTTTTGGGACGTAAAGTCCCTGAGGTAGTGTTCGCCGTTCATAATTCTTATTGAATTTTCTTTCTGGCAGAGAAATTTCGCTATGATTGACCTCACTGAATGGGATTTTTGAGAGAATATGAGAGATGCAATTCAATCGCTCTCGCCTTTTGTCATTTCCCTCGACGATATACCATGGGGCTTCGGGGATGGAAGTCTTTTCAAACATTTCTTCTTTGGCTTTTGTGTATTGCTCCCACCTGATACGACTTTGTAGGTCCATTTCTGACAATTTCCATTGTTTCAGCGGGTCATCTATTCTCATTTGAAAGCGAAATTGTTGTTCTTCATCTGTTATTGAAAACCAATATTTCAGTAAAACAATACCCGACCGAACCAAACTTTTTTCAAATCCGACCACGTCTTGAAAAAACTGTTGCACCTGTTGTTCGGATGCAAAGCCCATGACACGCTCAACACCAGCTCGGTTGTACCAAGATCGGTCAAATATGACCATTTCACCGCCTGCTGGCAAATGTGGCACATACCGCTGGAAATACCACTGAGTAGTCTCTCTTTCGGTTGGCTTTGGCAAAGCAACGACTCTCGCCACGCGTGGATCTAAGCGTTGCGTTATGCGTTTAATTACACCACCTTTACCGGCGCCATCACGGCCTTCACAGATGATTAAAATTTTTGCTCCGGTGTGTTCAACCCAATTGTGGAGCTTTATTAGCTCTTTTTGCAGATTGAGAAGGTTAGCGTAGTAATCTTTCGCGTTTAAATCGTCGCGGTGTCTTCGATTGTAAGTAGCTTTGATCGATCTAGGAATTGGAATATCTTCAAACTCTAACTCCACCATGTCATCGACGACTTCATCGAAATCCTTGCTCAGTTGTAGTTTCTTACCTGCGTGGTTTGTCATTTTATTCACTTACAATTGATACGCTTTGGCATTGAGTTTTGAGTGAGCCGTTTTGTCATGCCTTGCATTCTATATCAGGTATCAGATACGCCAAATCAAGAGGCTGTGTTTGGAATCTGGCGTTGGCTTACGCTAAAAATTAACGGCCAAGTAAAATGATAGATCTGTATTACGCAAAAATAAGTTGAATAAGTTTATTGGAAGATGCTTAAGTCTCCAAGTTTGGAGCAGCTTAATTAGGATCCTTTCTGTGAGTGCCAAATCAATTTCTGACAGATATGAGTTGCAGTCCAATTTCGGATCGAGAGTGGCTGTTATCGATATTGGATCTAACTCCGCTCGCTTGGTTGTTTACGAAAAAAATGGACGGTACCCAACGCCCCTCTTTGATGAGCGCTCCAATTGTCGGCTTGGCGCGCAGCTTGATGAAACTGGTTATTTGAAGCAGGACAGGATCGACGCAACTCTAATCACTGTTGAACGGTTTGCTTCAATTATCCGCGCAATGGATGTGTCTGCGTGCTACCCAATTGCGACGGCAGCTGTCAGGCGAGCAAAAAATGGTGATGCATTTTCACTGCCTGCAGAGGAAATGCTTGGAATGGCAATTCAGATTTTGTCACAAGAAGAGGAAGCGACTTATGTCTCGCGGGGCTTGACATTAAACATCCCAGACGCGGATGGCCTAGTGGCTGATCTTGGCGGCGGCAGTATCGAAATTGTTGCCCTAAAAAAAGGCGTAATGATACATGGAACCAGCTTTAATTTTGGGCATTTATCAGATGTAGATGAAAATGAAGTCATTCAGTCGTTCGAAAAAACTGATTGGATTGCTGGGCGGAAAGCAAAACGACTGTACGGAGTTGGCGGCAGTTTTCGTGCCTTTGGGGCAGTGTTTTTTGAGAGGACAGCTTATCCTTTGTCTGTCTTGCATGGCACTAAAATAAAAACTGATTTTGTGTTTGGGTTGTGTGACGATTTCACGAGTCCTAGGCCAAATCTCAATGGTGTGCCTCTATCACGTCGGGACAGCATGCCAGTCGCAGCAAAAATTGCCCGTGCACTGATCAAGGTGTCAGGCGTGCGGCAGCTTGTCGTTAGTGGCACCAGCATACGGGATGGTGTCATTGCGGTGAATGAATTAAATGATGCCCAGCGTGCGGATTTTCTGCTGGCAATCAGCCAGGAAATTGCCGAGGCCAGTAACCGCTTTACTGGCGTTTCAGAGGCGGTGAATTTATTGCTGCAGCCATTGGTGCAGATCAATCCGACATCAGCTTTTGCGAGATTGGTTAAGGTGGCTTGCAACCTTGCCGATATGTGTTGGCATGAGCATAGCGATATGAGGGGTGATTTGGCGGCGCGTCGGGTTTTCGGTTTGCCAGTGAATTGCATGACTCATAAAGAGCGTGTCTGGCTTGGGGTGGCACTCTATCACCGCTATGTTGGCACAAAACAGAATAAACCGCGGCCAGCAGAGCTGGAATCGCTGCTGGGAGAGCGGCACCGGGCGCAGGCCATTACCGTTGGGCTGGCGTTGCGTTTTGCCCTGATTTTTGCCGCAGGCACAAAAAATTATCTGCAGGATATCCGCCTTGAACTGGATGACAGCATGATCACATTGCATGTGAACAAGGCGGCGCGGCCGCTGTTTGATGCAGCTTGCACCCGCCGTTTTAACGCCTTGGCAGAGAGCACCGGACGACAGCCACAAGTGATGTTTTGCGAAGACCATGACGCAGCTTGACGACTCCGCATCACCCAACAGTGTCGCCACAATCGGAGAAATAGCCGATCTTCTGGATGAAGCCTTGCTGCTGACCGACGGCAGCGGTGTGGTGTTATCAGCAAACGCCGCGGCGCGTCAGCTATTTAATGATCATATCATTGGCCAGCTTGTTTTTGAGCTGATTGAAGATGCTGATTTTGGCAAGGCGTTTCATAAAACTGCGCTGAAACGGGCCGAGCTTGAGATTTTTTATCACCCCAAAAGCGAGATTATCCGGCGGGAGTTCAAATTGCGTCTCAAACGGCTTAGCGACGGGCCGATTGCGCTGTTGTTTCTGGATATGACGCGGCAAAAGAATCTGGAAAATGTGCGGCGTGATTTTGTTGCCAATGTCAGCCATGAACTGCGGTCGCCGCTGACCAGCCTTGCCGGTTTTATTGAAACAATGCTGGGCAGTGAGGTGCCTGATGAAGCCATGCGGACGCGGTTTCTGACGATTATGGATGAAGAAGCCAAACGCATGTCACGCCTGATTGATGATTTATTGTCGCTGTCACGGGTCGAGGTGGATGAACATATTGTCCCCGATGATCAGGTTAAATTGCTCGATGTTTTATTAACCGTGCATGATAGTCTTGCCGGGCGTGCCGCCGAGCGCGGTATGGTGATCAAGCTAAAAGACCAGCGCGCCGACAAAGTTTCGCATCCGCTGATGCTGGGTAGCTTTGACGAAATCACTGAGGTCTTTGTTAATATCATCGAAAACGCTATTAAATATGGCACTGCCAACACCCAGATCGATGTCCGTATTTTTGAGGTCAGTGCAAACCGCCTGCAAATCGATGTGATCAATCATGGCGAGGGTATTGAACAGCGGCATTTGTCACGATTGACCGAGCGGTTTTACCGGGTTGATAAGGCGCGGTCGCGACAGATTGGTGGTACAGGGTTGGGGCTTGCTATTGTCAAACATATTGTGAACCGACACCGCGGCACATTATCTGTGGCCAGCCGCCTGAATGAAACCACAAAATTTTCTGTGGTGCTGCCAGTTATTCACATGGAGGCTATAAATTAGCGGCTGATTTTGCAGCAAAAATACCAGCAATAATTACAGTAAAAAAACGCTGTCACATAACTTTAACATTTCTGAAAATCTATTGTTATATTCACCGCCTATCACGGTTGTAATAAGCTTTGGTTTATCTTCACAACTTAAATACACTGGAGGCGTAAATGCGTTTTTCTATCCTTACTGCAGGCGTCATTGCCAGCATGCTGGCAGCTGGCGGAGCACAGGCACGTGAGCAAATTTCGATTGTTGGGTCGTCAACCGTGTACCCATTCGCGACCATAGTTGCTGAAAAATTTGGCCAGTCAAGCGGGTTTAAAACCCCGGTCATAGAGTCAACCGGTACGGGCGGCGGTATGAAGCTGTTTTGCAAAGGTATCGGTGTCGAACATCCAGATATCACGAATGCCTCACGCGCAATGAAGAGCAAAGAAGCTAAATTATGCGCCGATGCCGGTGTTGAGTTTCAGGAATTCATCGTTGGCAATGATGGTGTGGCCGTTGCAAACAGCCTCTCTGGGCAAAAATTCGATATCTCTATCGCACATGTTGCTGCAGCACTCGCGGCTGAACTGCCAAACCAGGGTTCTGGCGGCGAGAGTGCGAAAGCCAACGGTCTGAACACATGGGCCGAGGTTGACGCCTATGTGGCCAAAGCCATGAGCACAGCGCCGATTGGGTTGCCAGCACAGACAGTAAAAGTGATGGTGCCTCCGCCAACCTCAGGTACTCGTGATGCCATGGGCTCACTGTTTATGAAAGCCGGCTGGAAAAAGCTTGGTCTTGAGGGAAGCGGCTATAAAAAGCTGCGTGAAGATGGTGCCGCCATTGAAGTTGGTGAGAATGACGCGCTGATCATCGAGAAGCTTGTTGCCGATAAAGACATGTTTGGTGTCTTCGGTTACTCATTCTTCGACCAGAACCGCGACAAGGTACAGGCCTCTGTTTTGGATGGTGTTGAGCTGAATTTTGAAAACATCGCATCATACAAATATCCAGGTGCGCGTCCGCTGTTCATCTATGTGAAAAAGTTGCATATGGGAGTGATTCCGGGGATGAAAGAATTCATCAGTGAATTCATCTCGGACAAGGCTATGGGTATGGACGGATATTTGTTCCCAGCCGGTCTAGTGCCGCTGTCTGCTGGCGATTTTGCAAAGCAGGTCGCAGCAAAGAACAGCCTGTAAATTGCCAAATAATAAAGCGCAGATGTCGGGAAAATTCGGCATCTGCGTTTGTTTTCAACCGTATGCATTTTGATATGTATTTTGCCAGCAGGCTGCATCTTTATTGACACAAGCTGTCAGAGGTTGTAAGCGCGCCTTGTTAGGTTAAAAAATGGACGTTATGAAAGACAGGCCATGACATTCTTATTAAGTAATGTGGCATTGCTGATTTTAACGATCATTTTTGGTTTTGTAGCGTACACGCTGGCGCATCAACGGATCAGATCGCATGTCGCCAGAGATGGTTTAAAAGCCCATTCACTGGTTAAATATTACGGTGTGTACGCGGCCCTTTGGACACTGGTGCCGGCATCGGTTCTGGCGCTGGTTTGGGCGTTTGTCGCCGATCCACTTCTTATCAATGCGGCCGAAGCACGGTTGCGTCTTGCATACCCGTCGCTGCCTCCCAGTTTTCTCGATTTAAAA
>Ga0181554_1003581_pt1 | contig 13103 bp, 11 predicted proteins | sample 011ome_16_FD_145602 | JGI IMG/M metagenome (GOLD analysis project Ga0181554, IMG submission 145602) | Coastal salt marsh microbial communities from the Groves Creek Marsh, Skidaway Island, Georgia - 011503CT metaG (spades assembly) | ecosystem: Environmental > Aquatic > Marine > Intertidal zone... | reverse complement strand
CGACGAAGCCAAGCGACAGCAGTGCGACAAACTCACTGTGATGTGGACGCCGGGCCAAGAGGGGCCAGGTGAGTTTTTCCACCACCTCGGTTTTGTGGACATCGGTGACACCGCGTACGGCGACCGAATTGGGGCCCTACCCCTCACCTAATCAGTGAAGGAAGTGCCTCTCCCCCGTGAGATAGAGAGTGATTCCCGCAGCCTTTGCGGCAGCAATTACCTCGTCATCACGCACGGATCCGCCCGGTTGAACCACGGCGCGGACCCCGCCGTCAATGAGAATCTGAAGTCCGTCAGCAAAAGGGAAAAAAGCATCGGACGCCGCCACCGAACCCTGAGCGCGCTCCCCCGCGCGACTCACTGCCAGATGACATGAGTCCACCCGATTGACCTGGCCCATTCCAATACCGACGCTCGCAGTGCCCTGGGCCAGCAATATGGCGTTTGACTTCACTGACTTCACCGCGCGCCACGCAAACTCGAGCGACTCCAGGGTCGCAGCATCCGCTGGCTCTCCTGCAACTAACTCCCAGCCTGATGCCGGGGCAAAGTCAGCATCACGCTGTTGAACCAACAGTCCACCTGAAATCATCCGAAAGTCACGCACTTCCAGCTCGAAACCCTCAGGAAGGACGACCAACCGCAGGTTCTTCTTTGTGGCGAGCACCTCGCGAGCACCCTCTGTCACTGCGGGAGCCACAATCACCTCGGTGAACACCTGTGAAATGGCGTCGGCGGTCTCATCGTCCAACTCACGGTTAAGGGCAATCACCCCACCAAACGCCGATACGGGGTCACACTCGTGAGCAGAGCGGTAGGCCTCGAGCAGCGTCGGGCCGGTGGCAATACCGCAGGGGTTTTGATGTTTGATGATGGCCACGGCGAGGCCCTCGTGGTCGAAGGCGGCGAGGAGAGCGGCGTTGGCGTCGAGATAGTTATTGAACGACATCTCCTTGCCCTGTAATACACGCGCTTGGGCGAGACCCATCGGTGCTCCGGGTCGCTCATACAGAGCCGCCTGTTGGTGTGCGTTCTCGCCGTATCGAAGAGAGGACAGCGGCCTCGCAACTAATTGGACTCCGTCATTCACCCCCGTTGTACCGAGCTGAGTAGCCATCCAGCCGGCGACGAGTCCGTCGTACTGAGCGGTGTGTGCGAAGGCCTTCGCGGCGAGATGACTGCGCGTGGACTCTTCGAGCCCACCCTCTCTGAGTTCTGCGAGCACATCAGAGTAATCGGCCGGGTCCACCACGATGCCCACCGATGCGTGATTTTTTGCTGCTGCCCTCACCATTGCCGGCCCGCCGATGTCGATATTTTCGATCGACTCCTCAAACCCTGCACCACGAGCAACGGTGGCTTCGAAGGGGTAAAGGTTCACCACAACCAGATCAAACGGATCGATGCCGAGCTCTTGCAGCTGCTTCCGGTGGCTCTCCAACCGGCGATCGGCCAAAATGCCGCCATGGATTGAGGGGTGAAGTGTCTTCACTCGGCCATCGAGCGCCTCCAGAAAACCCGTCACTGTCGCGACATCTGTGACCTCAACCCCGGCGTCGCGCAAGGTAGCTGCCGTTGACCCCGTCGACACGATGCTGACACCAAGATCCCGCAGGGCACTACCCAATTCGACTAGGCCTGTCTTGTCACTGACGCTTATCAGCGCTCGGGACACTGTTGTTCGATTAGGCATGGGACGATTCTTTCGCATGGTGCTGGTCACAAAATTCGCGGACGAGCTGAAAAAGGAGCTCTCGCTCGACAACCTTAATTCGCTTGTGCACTGACTCTTCGGTGTCGCCAGGGACAATCGAGACTCGTCTTTGGGCGAGAATCTCGCCGGTGTCGACCCCTTCATCGACAGCGATTACCGATGCGCCGGTCTCGCTCACACCCGCTGCCATTGCGTCTGCCACGGCGTGAGCGCCCGGGAACTCCGGCAGGTAGGCGGGATGGGTGTTCCACAAATTGGGCGCATAATGGGCCACGACGTTGGCGGGCAACAAACGCATGAAACCGCTCAAAATAACCAGGTCAGGCGAGTGCACGTCAATGGCGGCGATGAGCCGCTCTCCCCACTCTTCGCGCTGTGCCCCCCGTTCTAAGGGAACCACGAACGTAGGAATGTCGCGCTCGGTGGCGAAGCGAAGCCCGGGGGCGTCGAGGTCGGACCCCATTGCGACCACTGCGGCGTCGACAGCATTATCCGGATCAGTCAGACGAGCGAGAAGGTCGGCTGCGTTCGAACCAGTGCCAGAGATGAGCACAACGAGTCGGGCAGTCACCCGCCCAGCCTACCGAGCGGCGGAAACCCCTACCTGTTGCTCTTGTGCTCTAATCCACCGCACCGCCTTCGCTAGCGCCATGCCCAACACAGTCCCTACGAACAATTCAATTGACCACCACAGGGCAAGTGACTGAACGTCAACACCCACGGTCTGGAAGCGACCGGGGCCCAACGCTCCACTGGCGAGAGATGTGGGTATCACCACTACCAAGAGCCCGATGCCTGTTGCGATGAGAGCTGATCCAGCCACCGAGATGACACCCTGGGCAGGTTGAGATGACTTGGCTCGAGTGCGGAATTCACGCTCTGCCAATGCCCCTGCCACTACGGCCGAAAGCACGGGTATCGCGACGATAGTGAATCCGATGGAATCTGGGTTCGTGGGTAGCGCCCCCAAAATCGGTAGTGCCGGCAGGGCCTGGATATCGGTTCCTAGTGCCGAAAACTCGGCGGCAGATCCAAGAGAAAATCCTGGTCCCACCAACCACGACGCCACAAAAGTTGCCAAGCTGGGGACAAAGGCGAGTTGTCCCACAAACAACACCACCAAGCCGATCACGCTGGGACCCAATGACTCAAACAGCGCCACCACAGTGGCGTAGGAAAAGAGCAGCATGCCGGCAAATACTGTTGCGGCGACACCGACAAGCAATGCTGCTGAGCCCATGCCCGCTTTTACTCCGGCGGTCATCACCTGCCACGACCGCGGACTCATCACCGACTGGAGCCACTGTCTACCCTGTGACCACTTGGATGTCCATGACGCAATCAATAATCCAGTCGCAAGAAAAAGAGAAGGGCGCAGTGTCGCCTCGACCACGTCTGCCGTAGCCATTGGGTGCTGAGCACTGGCGTGAATGCCGTAGCTCAAGCCAGCGAGTGTGACAATTCCGACAAGCCACACCACGACCGGGTAGTCAATCATGAGGTCGCGCCGACCCATACGAAAGCCCCACCACAGAGTGAAAACTGCGGGCCCTAACGGCGCAGCGGACAACAGAAAGTCCCGTTGGCTCGCTGCAAGCCCCAGACTCTGGGCAACGGAATCGTTTAGTGACACCGTGATGGGGACCCCGTGGCCCAGCATCCAGAAATCTGCGGACGCTCGCCAATACACCAACAGATCAGTGGAGAACTTGTCATCCAAAGCCCACACCAGACTGAGCGGGGCAAACAAGATTCCCACTCCAATACCCACCACCACAAGGGTTTCGAGGGCGGTGAGCAGCGCGGCGAGCCTGGCATTCATGGCGTCTTGAGCCTAACCTCAAGGGCCGACTTCGACGCGGTGTGACGCGGGGACTTAGAGTGCTTCGATGATCTCGCGCATCAGTCGCGCGGTCTCACTCGGGGTCTTACCCACCTTCACACCAGCGGCTTCAAGAGCATCCTTTTTTGCCTGCGCCGTTCCAGCAGAACCCGACACGATGGCTCCCGCGTGACCCATGGTCTTTCCTTCGGGCGCAGTGAAACCTGCGACGTAACCCACAACAGGCTTGGTGACGTTGGCCCGGATGTAATCGGCAGCACGCTCTTCGGCGTCCCCTCCGATTTCACCAATCATCACAATCGCTTTGGTGTGGGGGTCAGCTTCGAATGCGGCTAAGGCGTCGATGTGGGTGGTGCCCACAATCGGGTCTCCCCCAATACCGATTGCGGTAGAGAATCCAATGTCGCGCAGCTCAAACATCATTTGATAGGTCAAGGTGCCCGACTTTGACACCAAACCAATCGGACCGGGACCGGTAATGGTTGCCGGGGTAATGCCTGCGAGCGCCTCCCCCGGGGTGATGATCCCGGGACAGTTGGGACCAATCAGTCGGCTCGTTCCCTTTTTCTGCGAGTAAGCGAAGAACTCTGCGGTGTCGTGAACCGGAATTCCCTCGGTGATGACAACCACTAACGGCATTTCTGCGTCGATGGCCTCCATCACGGCACCCTTTGCGAACGCCGGCGGAACGAAGACGACCGACACGTCGGCTCCCGTTTCTGCCATCGCTTCAGCGACCGTTCCAAACACGGGCAATGTGACATCACCGTGCGTGACCGTCGTACCTGCCTTGCGGGCATTCACGCCACCGACCACCTGGGTCCCCGAGGCCAGCATCAGTGCGGTGTGCTTCGAGCCCTCACCACCGGTGATTCCCTGGACGATGACCTTCGAGTTCTTATCGAGAAAAATTGCCATAGTTCTAATCCCTACTTCGCGGCGAGCTCAGCTGCACGCTTCGCTCCCTCGTCCATCGTGCCGGCGAGTTCAACCAGCGGGTGTCCTGCTTGTTCGAGGATTCGACGACCCTCTTCAACACTGTTGCCATCGAGGCGCACGACCAGAGGCTTGCTCGCTTGATCGCCCAAAATCTCCAGGGCCTGAACAATTCCGTTGGCGACCTTGTCGCAGGCAGTAATGCCCCCGAAGACGTTGACAAAAACAGACTTGACCTGGGGGTCGCCCAAGATGACATCCAACCCAGCTGCCATCACTTCTGCTGAAGCCCCGCCACCGATATCAAGGAAGTTTGCCGGCTTCTGGCCGCCAAATTCCTCACCGGCATAGGCAACGACGTCGAGGGTGGACATGACCAGCCCTGCTCCATTACCAATGACTCCCACCGAACCATCGAGCTTCACGTAGTTGAGGTCGTGAGCCTTAGCTTTTTCTTCCAAAGGGTCGGCTGAGGCCTTGTCAGCGAGCGCCTCGTGGTGTTCTTGGCGGAATGCGGCGTTCTCATCGAGGGTGACTTTTCCATCGAGCGCAATGATGTCGCCCGATTCGGTCAACACCAACGGGTTTACTTCAACCAGGGTGGCGTCTTCCTTTTCGAATACCTCGTAAAGCTTGACCATGACCGGAGCCACCTTGTCAATGAGCTCTGCAGGGAACTTCGCGGCGACGGCAATCTCTTTGGCCTTCTCGAGGTCGATGCCGTCAATTGGGTTGACCTCGACTCGAGCGAGAGCATCGGGACGCTCCTCAGCTAGCTGCTCGATTTCCATACCACCTTCGTAGCTACACAGTGCAAGGTAGGAACGATTGGCCCGGTCGAGCAGAACCGAGAAATAGAACTCTTGGGCAATCTGGGCGCCTGCGGCCACCATCACTCGACGGACAATGTGGCCTTTAATGTCGAGGCCCAGGATGGCCTCGGCCGCAGCCTTTGCCTCCTCTGGGGTCTTCGCCACTTTCACGCCACCGGCTTTGCCGCGACCTCCGGTCTTCACCTGGGCTTTGACAACCGTCACGCCACCCATCTCAGCTGCGGCCTGGAAGACCTCATCAGGGGTGTCGGCAATTTTGCCGGCGAGCACGGGAACACCGTGCGCTTCAAACATGTCGCGAGCTTGATACTCAAATAAATCCACTGGGAAAATCCCTCTCACAAGGTGATTAGCATCGTCGCGGCATCAACACCACGCGACGGTTTAGACCCTCCAAGCCTAGTCACTTTATGTGAAGAAATTTTTCGCGGCGTCACTATCCCACTCGTGAAATGGGGGCAATTTTGACAAGCAGCCGCTTCTTTCCCACCTGGTCAAAAGTAACCTCCGCCACTCGCTTTGGACCCTCCCCCGTCAGTGCCACTACCGAGCCTTCGCCAAAGTCATCGTGAATGATTCGATCGCCCACGGCGAGCTCCAAACCCGAATTGTCGCGCGGCACCACATCCACCCTGTTCGACCACTGGGTGTTTTTCTTCCGAGGAGCCTGCGGCAGCGAGGCTGTCTCTCGCTCCAGGGACCGTCGGGGGCGCTCCAGAGTTTGTGCCCCCAAGCCCGACTCTTTCCAATGGATGAGGTCGGCGGGGATTTCTTGGAGGAACCTACTGGGGGCGCACACTAGCGGTTCGCCGGTGTAGGTCATCCGACTCATCGCGAGGGAAAGATAGAGCTTTTCCTTTGCCCGCGTCATGCCCACGTAAAAGAGTCGACGCTCCTCAGCCAAGCCTCCCGGCTCTGCAGCACTCATGCGGTGAGGTAGGAGTTCCTCTTCCACTCCGGTAATGAAAACCACGTCAAACTCGAGTCCCTTGGCAGTGTGCAATGTCATCAACGACACCGTTCCCTGCGAATCATCAAGCTCGTCGGCCGCCGCCACAAGAGAAACCTCAGTCAAGAATTCGACCAGTCCGGCGTCTTGGTTTCCTCGAGAGAACTCGATGGCCACCTGAATCAACTCATCAACGTTTTCTGCTCGGGCTTCCTCTTGAGGGTTGCCCGATCGCAGAAGAAGTTCTTTGTAGCCGGTGCGCTCCACCACGGCTTTCAACGTGTCCGCCGCACTCGCCCGATCGAGTGTGGAGCGCAGCTCCACCAACAGCCCGTTGAGCTCCGCGATGGCTTTGGTGACTTTCGGCCCGAGCCCCAGCTGCTCCACTTCGGCCAATGCGGCCGAAAGGGTGATGCCGTTGTGGTCGGCGTGGGCGACCAGGGCTGATTCGGTCGCCGGTCCAATCCCGCGCTTCGGGGTGTTGAGGATTCGCCGAAGGGCCAAAGTGTCAGCCGGATTCGCGATGGCCTGCAAATAGGCCAGCATGTCTTTTACTTCGAGTCGCTCGTAGAACTTGGTTCCACCAATCACCCGATAGGGGATGGCGCTGCGGATGAACACTTCTTCCAACGCACGGGTTTGCGCGTTGGTGCGATAAAACACCGCAATGTCTTGATACCGGTGCCCCTCGTCGATTTGTCGCACGACCTCATCGGCCACAAACTGAGCCTCATCGTGTTGGCTGTAGCCCGTGAAGCCGACGATGGGGTCACCGGCGCCCCGCTCACTAAAGAGGTTCTTGGCTTTGCGGTCAAAGTTGTGGGAAATCACGGCATTGGCCGCGTCCAAAATGTTTTGCTTCGACCGATAGTTCTGCTCCAGCAACACCACTTCCGCGCCGGGAAAATCTCGCTCGAACTCGATGATGTTGCGAATGTCGGCACCTCGGAAGGCATAAATCGACTGATCCGAATCACCCACGACAGTGAGAGTGGGCGCACTGATGCCATCCCGTTTTTGCTCCTCAGAGGCCGCTTCTGGCACCAGCTCCGGAGGAACGGGTTTAGTTAATTCGCGAATCAGTGCGTATTGCGCGTGGTTCGTGTCCTGGTACTCATCAATCAAGATATGGCGGAACCTTCGGCGATACACCGCTGCCACCTCGGGGAACACTCGGAAGAGATGCACGGTGTGAACAATGAGGTCATCAAAATCAAATGCCTGCGAGCGCGCCAACTCTGCCTGGTACTCACCCCACACCTGAAAGAACTCCATGTCAATGGGGTCACTCTCGTTCACCCGTGAGCGGTAGCCATCGACATCGACGAGCTCATTTTTCAGTCGTGACATTTTGCTGGAGACATTGGCGGGGGTAAGGCCCAAGCGGTCACTCCCCCGATCGCGAATGATGCGCTTGAGTAGTGCCCGCTGGTCGCCCGAGTCATAAATCGTGAAGGCCTTGGTGTACCCAAAACGCTCCGCTTCCGCGCGAAGGATGCGCACGCAGGCGGAGTGGAACGTGGAAATCCACATTCCCTCACTCGCCTCACCCAAGAAGCCCTCAACCCGCTCTCGCATTTCCCCAGCGGCCTTATTGGTGAAAGTGATCGCGAGAATTTGACTCGGCCAGGCTTCTTTCCCCGCTATCAGCGAGGCGATTCGGCGGGTCAGAACACTGGTTTTGCCCGAGCCCGCGCCAGCCACAATGAGGAGGGCTGGGCCACGGTAGCTCACCGCATCAACTTGTCGAGGGTTAAGCCCCTCGAGCAGGGCGGTTTTCCACGGTTCCATCGGACACTCAGTCTAGGGTCCACCTCTGATTCACCCCGCCAGTATTAGCCTGGTCAAGTGAGCGAGAGTGACGCGACCATCGAGGCGACCACAGAGAAAGTGTCGCGTCCCCAACGGAGAAATAAGTCGCTCAATATTCTCTCTGTCGTCTCACTCGTCGCCGCACTGTTGGCGAGTCCCCTCGCCATGGTTTTTGGCTACGTCGCTGTCTCGCAAATTCGAAAAAGTGACCAACGGGGCTCTTCCCTTGCCTGGACCGCGGTCGGGCTCGGCTGGTTGTGGCTTTCGCTGTACATTGTGGCGGGGGTCTCGCTGTTCATTATTTGGCAAGAAAACCCTTTCTGGCCCTGAGTTATCCAGTAAGCCTTGGGCGGACACCGAGCCATTGCCCAGCCTCCGAATTACACTGGTACAGACAGCTATTTCGCTGCCATAACAACCAAGGAGTGATGCACCACCATGGCGACGTCCAACCCTGCGTTCAGCCGGTCCGCAGTCTTTACTGACACGGGCCGTCAACCTATCTCGCTCGACCAGTTGCAAGAAATGTACGGTCGACCCTCAGCCACGCCCGCCGAGACCGGCCGGATGAGCTACAACGACACCATCATGAAGACCCTGATTAGCTTCGGGATTCTTACCCTCGGCGCCGTCATCGGCTGGTGGGTGCCAATATTGGCGATTCCCGCAGCGATTGCGGGGTTTGTTCTTGCTCTGGTGAACATTTTCAAAAAGACGCCCTCGCGAGGACTGATTCTGAGCTACGCCGCAGCTCAAGGTCTGTTCGTCGGTGGTATTTCGTGGATCTTCAACACGATGTGGGACGGCATTGTTACCCAGGCCGTGTTTGGAACACTAGCTGTCGTCGGTGTCACCCTTTTCCTCTTCCTCAACGGAACACTTCGGTCATCGCCGCGGTTGACCAAGATCTTCATTGTCGGGATGGTTGGCTACCTGGCCTTCTCGCTGGTGAACTTCGGTTTGATGATTTTCGGCGTCACCGACGGCATGTTCGGACTGCGCAGTGTCGAGTTCATGGAAATCCCGCTGGGGCTCATCCTCGGCGTCGTCATTGTGCTGCTCGCGGTCTACTCCCTCGTGATGGACTTCGAAGCCATCAAGAACGGTGTCGACCAAGGCGCACCGGAGATTTATGGCTGGCAGGCCGCCTTCGGCATCGTGGTCACCGTGGTGTGGCTCTACGTCGAGATCCTGCGCATCCTCGCCATCCTCAGAGGCGAATAACTGCGAATCGAAGCCGCCCGGTTACTCCCACTCGATGGTGCCGGGCGGCTTCGACGTAATGTCGAGCACCACGCGGTTCACCTCAGAGACTTCGTTAGTGATCCGGTTAGAGATGCGAGCGAGAAGTTCGTAATCTAAGCGCGTCCAGTCCGCCGTCATCGCATCTTCACTGGAGACCGGGCGCAACACAATCGGGTGGCCGTAAGTGCGCCCATCGCCTTGAACCCCCACAGAGCGGACATCGGCGAGAAGCACCACAGGGCACTGCCAAATGTCGTGGTCGACGCCGGCTTCAGTAAGCTCTTCCCGCACAATCACATCCGCAGCACGAAGCACCTCGAGTCGATCCTTTGTGACTTCGCCGACGATTCGAATTCCCAGCCCCGGGCCGGGGAACGGGTGCCGAGAGACAATCGCTTCGGGAAGACCCAGCTCCCGTCCGATAGCGCGCACCTCATCTTTAAATAAGGTCTTGAGCGGCTCCACCAGCTCAAATTCGAGGTCGTCGGGTAACCCTCCGACGTTGTGGTGGGACTTAATCACGGCAGTACCGGACCCGCCCCCACTTTCGACCACGTCGGGGTAGAGGGTTCCCTGGACTAAGAATTTCACTTCGGCGTTGTCCTCGTGGGCTTCTGTGACCAGTTCCGCTGCGGCGTCTTCGAAGGTGCGAATGAATTCACGACCAATTATTTTGCGTTTTTCCTCCGGGTCACTCACCCCGGAAAGTTCGCGCAGGAATTTCTCCTCGGCGTCGACAGTGACCAATCGAACACCTGTCGCGGCGACAAAATCGCGTTCAACCTGCTCGCGCTCTCCTGAGCGCAACAGGCCGTGGTCAACGAACACGCACACCAGCTGGTCGCCAATGGCTTGATGTACCAGGGCCGCCGCCACGGCCGAGTCCACGCCTCCGGAGAGACCACAAATAACCCGCGCGTCACCGACCTGAGAGCGAATGTTCTCCACTTGGCTGGCAATGACGTTTCCTGAATTCCACTCCCGACCCAAACCGGCGATGTCGTGGAGGAAGTGCTCCAATACGTCCTGACCCCATTCCGAGTGACGCACCTCTGGGTGCCACTGAACGCCATATCGCTTGGTCTTACGCTGGCCGAAAGCCGCCACTGGGGTCGCCTCTGTGTGAGCGAGAACCTCAAAACCGGGAGGGGCCGTGCGAACCTGGTCACCATGGCTCATCCAGGTGGTTTGCGAGAGTGGTTGCCCTTTGAGCAATGGGTCATCGGAGTTGATCACGGTGGCGATCGTCCGCCCGTATTCCCTCTGACCGGTCTTTGCGACTTCCCCACCCAAGGCTTGGGCCATCACTTGGAAGCCATAACAGATGCCGAAGATGGGCAGATCGAGGTCAAACACTGCGGGGTCCAATTCGGGTGACCCCTCTTCGTACACACTGGAGGGACCGCCACTGAGCACCAGCGCCAAAGGATTCTTCTTCGAGACCTCCTGCGCGGTAATGGTGTGCGGAACAAGTTCTGAATACACCCCCGCTTCTCTCACTCGCCGGGCGATCAATTGCGCGTATTGGGCTCCGAAGTCGACGACGAGGACGGGCCGTGGTGTCTCAGCACTCACGACGTGGTCGTTTCGACCAGGCGGCGCCGGATGATCTCCGTCGCATAGTGCTCAATGAAGAAGGACAGGAAGGGGAAGAGCCCGCCAGAGGCAAGCCACAGGAAGCGCCAGAACGGCCAGCGCATCATCGACCAGATCCGGAAGGAAGCGAAAAGGTAGACGACGTAGAACCAGCCGTGGGCGATCAGAATCGCTTGAGAAAAGTTGAACGCTTCGACTTGGCCGTCTGGGACTAAAGCCACCAAGCCTCTGTTGCCAAACATCTCTACTTCCGTGCCGAAACCGTACTTGGCAATCATCTCCACGGTGAGAAGCAGAAGTAGTATTCCGGTGACATAGGCGGAGAAGCGGTAGAACTTGAGCCCCCCGACGAGCCCCGCAGGTGGCGCTGATGACACCCCTCGGCTCGTCGCTTCGCTCGTCATGTCCCCCATCCTATTCGGAGGCTCCTGTGGCTTCTTCGAGCTCTTTTTCCCATTCGTCCTTGACTAAACGGAACCACAGGTAGAGGGCAAAGAAGGCAAAAATGACCCATTCGGCCGCGTAGAAAATATTGAGCCAGTTGAGCTGGCGGTCAATAGACGGCGGTTCTGTTGAGACAGTCGAGAGGCCAGCAGGCGCCTGGTCCAACACGAGGTAGCCGCCAAAGACCGGTCCAGGTTCACCCCACTGATTAATGAGTTGAGCAACGGAGACAGTCGATTGTTCGCCATTTTCAAAATCAGACGCCTGAGGCGACTCTGTCGGCACATAGCGGCCCTCGTATACCGCGGGAGACGTCACGATAGGAATATCGCTCTCACCTACTGCGGACCCCACCACCACCGCGAGAGATTCGCCCGAGTCAAGTTGGCAATGTCGCACGAGCCACATCTGAGGTCCAGCATCACTGGGGCGGTTAGTCACCCACACGTCGTCACCGGACGCCATTTGGCAACTCGCCCATACCATTCGGCCGCTCGCGTCCGAGGTGATGATCGACTGCGCCGTCGCCACCTCAGTGAGCTCGACGAGTTCTTCGGTATTGCGATCGATCACCGTCGCCGTGTCGACGCTGCGTTCCCACTGCCACTGGCCCAACCAGGCAAACACCCCAGCGACCACGAGGGCAAAAGCCAAAGCAGCGAGCCATTTCGGTCGCCTCGCCACTTCCCACACTGACGTCATTTTTTTCATCACCCTGTGTCAAAAATATCGGGCGGAACTGTATGAGGGGTGGGTAGCTAGTCGCGGACGACGACGTCAACGCGTTGAAAGTCTTTGACCTCGGTGTAGCCACATGTTGCCATCGAGTGGCGCAGCGCTCCCATGAGATTACTCACGCCATCGGCTTTAGTAGCGGGCCCGAACAACACTTCTTCCAGAGATCCCACCACTCCCACGTGAACACAGTTACCCCGTGGAAGGTGAGCATGGTGGGCTTCAGGCCCCCAGTGCCAGCCATTACCCGGCGCTTCCGAAGACCGAGCAAGAGTGGAACCCAACATGACTGCATCCGAACCAGACGCAATGGCAGCCACAATGTTGCCGCTCGTGCCCAAGCCACCATCCGCGATGACATGGACGTAGCGTCCGCCCGATTCGTCGAGGTAATCACGCCTCGCAGCAGCAACATCCGAAATGGCAGACGCCATGGGGGCTTGAATTCCGAGCGTGAGTCGAGTGCGGGACGAGGCCCCTCCTCCGAAACCAACGAGCACTCCCGCAGCGCCGGTTCTCATCAAATGCAACGCCGCGGTGTATGTCGCGGCGCCTCCGACGATGACGGGAACGTCGAGTTGGTAGATGAACTCTTTGAGGTTCAACGGTTCGCGGTTTCCACTGACGTGTTCGGCACTCACCGTGGTGCCGCGAATGACGAAAAGATCCACGCCACTGGCGAGGACGGTTTCGTGGAACTCTTGGGTGCGCTGCGGGCTCAAAGCACCAGCCACGGGGACCCCTGCCGCCCGAATCTCGTCGAGCCGTGCGCGAATCAGTTCCGGTTTGATGGGTTCCTGATAGAGCTCCTGCAACAGCGCAGTGGCGTTCTCTTCCTTGACCTTTTGTACGTTCTGAAGTGCTGCCTCGGCGTCTTCATAGCGTGTCCACAACCCTTCGAGGTTCAATACCCCCAGTCCACCGAGCTTGCCCAACGCAATGGCCGTCTGGGGCGACATCACCGAATCCATCGGTGCAGCGACGACGGGAATACCG
>Ga0181554_1003575_pt1 | contig 13117 bp, 9 predicted proteins | sample 011ome_16_FD_145602 | JGI IMG/M metagenome (GOLD analysis project Ga0181554, IMG submission 145602) | Coastal salt marsh microbial communities from the Groves Creek Marsh, Skidaway Island, Georgia - 011503CT metaG (spades assembly) | ecosystem: Environmental > Aquatic > Marine > Intertidal zone >... | reverse complement strand
GAAGGAAGATGAGCCCGCCTCGCTCGCCGCCATCGGCGGGGCCCAGCCCGAACAGGCTCCGGCTCCTGCGGCGGAGGAGGAGACCACCATCTCCGCCATCCCCATGCCGCGCACCAAGCCCGGTGCCGCGGCGGAACGGGAGGAGGGCGAGGCCCCCACGCCCGGTGCGCTCCGCCGCGCCGAGGGCCGCCGCCTCGTCGTCATCGATCCCGGCCATGGCGGCATCGACCCCGGCGCCATCGGCGTGCGCAAGACGAAGGAAAAGGACGTGGTGCTGGCCTTCGGCCTGACGCTGCGGAAGATCCTCGAATCCTCGGGCGGCATCGACGTCATCATGACCCGCGAGGACGACCGCTTCCTGACGCTGAAGGAGCGCGTGAAGATCGCGCGCGACGCCGAGGCGGACCTGTTCATCGCCATCCACGCCGATACGGTGCGGGGCGAGGAGGCGCGCGGCGCCACGATCTATACGCTCTCCGAGAAGGCCTCCGACGCCGAGGCCGAGGCGCTGGCCCACAAGGAGAACCGGGCCGACATCATCGCCGGCGTCCATCTCGAGGCCGAAAGCGAGGAAGTGACGGACATCCTGATCGACCTCGTCCAGCGCGAGTCGAAGACGCATTCCCTGATGTTCGCCAAGAAGGCGGTGGCCGAGATGCGTGAAGTCACCGACTTCACCGGCAAGCCCATGCGCTCGGCGGGCTTCATGGTGCTGAAGGCGCCGGACGTGCCCTCTGTTCTGGTGGAACTCGGCTATCTCTCCAGCCGGGATGACGAGCGCCTGCTCACCTCCGCCTCCTGGCGCAAGGGCGTGGCCCAGGCCATGGCGAAGGCGATTGAAAAGTATTTTGCCCAGCAATTGGCCGCCAAGGCGCCCTGAACGCCGCCGAAACGGCCCGCTCCGCCACCTCCGGGCCACAATCGACCCCTAGCGAATTCACTATAGCGAGGCCACCGGCTATGGTATCCGGCGGCCGTTCAAGGCAGGTGTCGATCTCATAATGCTGCGTTTTTTGGGTTGGCTGTTTGGCGTTGGGTTCCTTCTGTTCCTCGCGGGGTCAGGGGCCGTGCTCTACGTCATCTGGAACGCCTCGAAGGACCTGCCGGACTACAAGTCGCTCGCCAATTACGAGCCCCCGGTGATGACGCGCATCCACGCCGCCGATGGCTCCCTTCTGGCCGAATACGCCCAGGAGCGCCGCCTCTTCGTTCCCGTCAGCCAGATGCCTAAGCGCCTCATCGAGGCCTTCATCTCGGCCGAGGACAAGACCTTCTTCACCCATGGCGGGCTGGATTGGCAGGGCATCGCCGCCGCCGCCTACCGCTATGCGCAGGTCAAGTTCACCGGCAAGGGGCAGATCGTCGGCGCCTCCACCATCACCCAGCAGGTGGCCAAGAACTTCCTCCTGACGAATGAGCGCTCGCTGGACCGCAAGCTGAAGGAGGCGCTGCTCGTCCAGCGCATCGAGCAGACCTTCTCGAAGGAGCGCATCCTCGAGCTCTATCTCAACGAGATATTCCTCGGGCTGAACTCCTATGGCGTGGCGGCGGCCTCGCTCAACTACTTCGGCAAGTCGCTGGACCAGCTTTCTCTGGAAGAGCTCGCCTATCTCGCGGCCCTGCCGAAGGGCCCCAACAACTATCACCCCTTCCGCCAGAAGGACCGCGCCATCGAGCGCCGCAACTGGGTGCTCTCCCAGATGCACGAGAACGGCTACATCACCGAAGACGAGATGAAGGAGGCGCAGGCCAAGCCCCTCGAGGTGAACCCGCGTCCCTTCGGCGCGCAGCTCTTCGCCGCCGAAAGCTTCGCCGAGGAAGTGCGCCGCGAACTCGTGGACATGTACGGCAAGGACAAGATCGAGAAGGGCGGCCTCTCGGTGCGCACCACGCTTGATCCGAAGCTGCAGCTCTATGCCCGCCAGGCGCTGGCCCGCGGCCTCATCGGCTTTGACCGCAAGCGCGGCTTCCGCGGCCCCGTGGCCACGCGCGAGCTCGGCGCCGAATCCGACTGGGGCGTGCTCCTGAAGGACAAGCGCGTTCCGGCCGACGTCGCCCCCTGGCGCCTCGCCATCGTGCTGGACGTCACGGACACCGAAGCCGTCATCGGCCTGCAGCCCCGCCTGCAGCCCGATGGCAAGCAGGCGCCGGAACGCCAGACGGCCAAGATCCCGCTCGAGCTCATGACATGGGCGCGCGCCTATGACGATGGTTCGAAGCTGGGGCCGGAAGTGAAGAAGGCCTCGCAGGTGCTGAAGCCGGGCGACATCGTCTATGTCGCGCCCACCAAGGAAGCCGAATTCTACCACCTCATGCAGATGCCGGACGTCGATGGCGCGCTCGTCGCCATGGATCCGCACACCGGCCGCGTGCTGGCCCTCGTCGGCGGCTTCTCCTACGGCCGCAGCCAGTTCAACCGCGCCGTCCAGGCGCTGCGCCAGCCGGGCTCCTCGTTCAAGCCCATCGTCTATGCGGCCGCCCTCGACAACGGCTATTCGCCCGCCTCCGTGGTGCTCGACGCGCCGGTCGAATTCAAGATGGCCGACGGCTCCATGTGGAAGCCCAAGAACTACCAAAACAAGTTCTACGGCCCCTCGACGCTCCGCCGCGGCATCGAGCAGTCGCGCAACGTGATGACGGTGCGCCTGGCGGATGAGCTCGGCATGACCAAGATCATCGACCTCGCCACCCGCCTCGGCATCTACGAGAAGCTGCCGCGCCAGCTCGCCATGGCGCTGGGTGCTGGCGAAACCACGCTCCTCAGGATGGTCACCGCCTATGCGATGATCGACAATGGCGGCAAGAAGATCGAGCCCACCCTGATCGATCGCATCCAGGACCGTTACGGCCGCACCATCTTCCGCCATGACAAGCGCGATTGCGCCGGCTGCGCGAACCTGCAATGGAGCGACACCGCCTCCGAGCCCGAATTGCTGGACGTGCGTGAGCAGGTGATGAGCCCCTACACCGCCTACCAGATCACCTCCATGATGGAGGGTGTGGTGGACCGCGGCACCGGCAAGAAGGTGAAAGTCGTCGGCAAGCCCGTGGCCGGCAAGACCGGCACCTCGAACGACGAGCGCGATGCCTGGTTCATCGGCTACACGCCCGATCTCGTGGTGGGCACCTATATCGGCTATGATAATCCCAAGCCCATGGGCAAGGGCCGCACCGGCGGCGAGCTCGCAGCCCCCATCGTGGCGGATTTCATGAAGCTCGCACTGCGCGACAAGCCCGCCACGCCGTTCCGCGTGCCGCGCGCCATCGAGCTGATCCCCATCGATGCCAAGTCCGGCCAGCGCGCCATCTTCGGCCAGGACGGTGTCATCCTCGAGGCCTTCAAGCCGGGCGATGAGCCCCCCGACGCCACCAAGATCATCGGCGAGGGCACCGTCACCGCGGCCGCCACGCAGAACGCCGATGGCGGCGTGGTTCTGGTCCCGCCCTCGCAGGAGGCCCAGCCGCAGGTTCCGCAGCCGCCCGCCGATGGCGGGTTGACGGGGCAGGGCGGCGGCCTCTATTGAGCCCCGACACTGATTTTCTCAATTTGAGCAGGTATCGCCATGCGCGCTGAAGTCTCGTCGCTCGTCGACGACATGAAGCAGTCGATCGGACTGCTGAGGAGGCATCTTTGACTGGGATAACTCCCTCCGCCGTCTCGCCGAACTGAACGCCAAGTCCGAAGACCCTTCCATCTGGAACGACCCCCAGAAGGCGCAGAAACTGATGCGTGAGCGCCAGGACCTCGACAAGCGCATCACCATGATCCGCGACCTCGAACAGGCGATCGCCGACAACACGGAGCTGATCGAACTCGGTGAGATGGAAGGCGACCAGTCGATCGTCTCGGATGCCGAAAAGGCGCTCTTCGCGCTGAAGCCCAAGGTGGCCGAAACCGAGATCGAGACGCTGCTCTCGGGCGAGGCGGACGCCAACGACGCCTATCTGCAGATCAACGCGGGCGCGGGCGGCACCGAAAGCCAGGACTGGGCCTCCATGCTCATGCGCATGTACCTGCGCTACGCCAACAAATACGGCTTCAAGGCCGAGGTGCTGGACGAGCACGCAGGCGAAGAGGCAGGCATCAAGTCCTGCACCATCCAGATCAAGGGCCACAACGCCTATGGCAAGCTGAAGACCGAGTCGGGCGTGCACCGCCTCGTGCGCATCTCGCCCTATGATTCGAACGCGCGCCGCCACACATCCTTCTCCTCCGTCTGGGTCTATCCGGTGGTCGATGACAACATCGACATCGTGGTGGTGGAGTCCGACCTCAAGGTCGATACCTACCGCGCCTCCGGTGCCGGCGGCCAGCACGTCAACACCACCGATTCCGCCGTGCGCATCACCCACGTGCCAACCGGCATCATCGTCGCCTGCCAGGCGGAGCGCTCCCAGCACAAGAACCGCGCCACCGCTTTGAAGATGCTGAAGGCCCGCCTCTACGAGATGGAGCTGCAGAAGCAGCAGGAAAAGATCGACGCACAGAACGCCAAGAAGACGGATATCGGCTGGGGCCACCAGATCCGCTCCTACGTGCTCCAGCCCTATCAGCTGGTGAAGGACCTGCGCACCGGCCACACCTCCACCGCGCCCGGCGATGTGCTCGATGGCGAAGTCGAGGACTTCATCCAGGCCTCGCTCGCCCACAAGGTGAAGGGCGGCGGCGACCAGGTCATCGAAGACATCGAGTAACATCCATGAGGCCGTCATCCCGGCGAAAGCCGGGATCCAGCTTTCTGTCCAAGCGGCAACCGGTTGAAGCGGGACCCCGGCTTTCGCCGGGGTGACGCCGGTTGACTGGCATGCCACTCTTGCTGCCTTCGCCAAATCCATGCACTCTTTCCTCACCACAAGGAGTGCCGCCCATGCTGAACCTCGATCCGCGTCTCTATGTCGATCCCGCCGTTCTCCCGCGCGAGAGAAACGAGATCTTCGCCAAGGCCTGGCAGATGCTGGGGCCCGCCAATCAGGTGGCCGAGCGTGGGCAATACGTCGCCGCCGACATCGCAGGCATCAAGGTCTTCGCCATACGGGGCAGGGATGGGCAGCTCCGCGCCTTCCGCAACGTGTGCCGCCATCGCGGCGCGCAATTGCTGGATGAGGGCACGGGCCGCTGCGCCACTATCCGCTGCCCCTATCACCAGTGGGTCTTCGCGGATGACGGCAAGCTGCTGAACGCGCCATGGTTCGGCACCGAGCCCGGCTTCAACCCGGCGGACTGGCCGCTGGAGCCGATCCACGTGGCGGAATGGCGCGGGCTTCTCTTCGTCGCCATCGATCCTGCGGAGGATCTCGTCTCGCAGCTGGGCGATCTCGTGGCCGAACTCGCGGACGAGCCCATCGAGACCTATCACCCGGTGCGCACCGAAACCGTCACCTTCGATGCGAACTGGAAGATCTACACGGACAATTTCGTCGAGGGCTACCACATCCCCGGCATCCACCCGAAATTCTTCGCGGCCATCGATTTCGAGCAGTTCCAGACCACCGCCCACAAGGGCTTCATCCGCATGACGGCGCCGCCGCGCGAGGGCCTGTTCTATCGCGGCAAGTGGCTGTGGATGTGGCCCAACTGGACGCTCTCGCTGTTCGAAGGGGGCATGAACACCTCGCGCATCAACCCCACCGCGACGGACCACACGGAACAGCTCTATCACTTCTACTTCGCCGACCTGGCGCCGGAACTCGACGAGAAGCGCAGCGACACCATCGCGCGCAACCTCGCCGTGGTGCGCGAGGACTACGAGATCTGCGTGAAAACCCACCGCAACTACGCGGCGGGCAACTATCACGCCGGCCCCCTGTCACCCCGCCACGAGCAGGGCGTCCACTATTTCCAGCACCGCGTGAAGGAAAGCCTGGGCGCCTGATGGCCCTTGCGACGGGAGAGGGCAACACCATGGTGCCGTCTCATGCGCTGCACCCACCCCTCTCGTCATGCGCGGGCCTGACATCCTCTTCGGGGGCTGCACGAAAAAAGACACCCGGGTCGAGCCCGGGTGTGACGAAGCCGAGTGCGCTGCCTTCGCCCGCGCGGCAGCGTGGGAGAAGGTGCCCGAAGGGCGGATGAGGGCCTCTTCAACTACCCCAGAACATCCACCGAGAGCGGCCGCGAATCCGCGCCCAGCCGGTAGACCACGGGAACGCCCGTATCGAGTTCCCGCTTCAGGATCTCGTCCGGCGTCAGGCCCTCGATGGCCATGATCAGTGAACGGATGGAATTGCCGTGCGCCGCTACCAGCACGCGCTTGCCGGAGAGCACGTCCGGCTGGATGTGCTTCATGTAATAGGGCAGCGCACGGGCCAGCGTGTCCTTCAGGCTCTCGCCGCCGGGGGGCGGCACGTCATAGGAGCGGCGCCAGATGTGCACCTGTTCCTCGCCCCACTTCTTGCGCGCCTCGTCCTTGTTGAGGCCGGTGAGGTCGCCATAGTCGCGCTCGTTCAGCGCCTGGTCCTTCACCGTCTGAAGCCCCTGCTGGCCCAGCTCCTCCAGCATGATCTTCAGCGTGTGCTGGGCGCGGGTCAGCATGCTGGTATAGGCGATGTCGAAGTGGAAGCCCTTGGCCTTCAGCTTCTGGCCCGCCGTATGGGCTTCCTTCACGCCCTGTTCGGTCAGGTCGGGGTCCTTCCAGCCGGTGAACAGGTTCTTGAGGTTCCATTCGCTCTGCCCATGGCGGACGAGCACGAGAAGACGGTCCATAGCTTACTCCAGTCCCAGAACGTCGATCATCGAATAGAGGCCGGGCTTCTTGTCCATGCCCCAGAGGGCGGCCTTCACGGCACCCCTTGCGAAAATGTCACGGCTCTCGGCCTTGTGCGTCAGCTCCACGCGCTCGGCGGGGCCTGCGAACATCACCGTGTGCTCGCCGACCACAGAACCGCCGCGCAGCGTGGCAAAGCCGATGTCGCCCACGGGCCTCGCACCCGTGTGCCCGTCGCGCGAGCGCACCGAGCGGGATTTCAGGTCGATGCCGCGCCCGTCCGCCGCCGCCTGGCCCAGCAGAAGGGCCGTGCCTGAGGGCGCGTCGATCTTGTGCTTGTGGTGCATCTCGAGCACCTCGATGTCGAAGTCCTCGCCGAGTGCGGCTGCCACCTTCTTCACCATCACGGCGAGGAGGTTGACGCCGAGGCTCATGTTGCCGGACTTGATGATGCGCGCGTGCCGCGAGGCCGCCTTGATCTTGGCCTCTCCGGCCTCGTCGATGCCCGTGGTGCCGATCACGTGCACGATGCGCGCCTGTGCGGATAGTTCGGCCAGTGCCAGCGTCGCCTGTGGCACGGTGAAGTCGATCACGCCGTCGATCTGGGTGAACAGGGTCAGCGGGTCATCGGTGATCGTCACGTCCAGCGTGCCGATCCCTGCGAGTTCGCCCATGTCGGCGCCGACATGCGGGCTGCCCTTGGGCTCGAAGCCGCCGGCCACTTCCGCGCCCGGCGTCTCGTTCACGATGCGCGTCAGCACCCGGCCCATGCGGCCCGCGGCCCCTGCGATGGCAAGCTTCATGGTTCTGCCCCCTTTGTTGGGGGCGTCTTAGCAACCGCCCGGCGCGATGGAAAGCTTCTAGACGCCCTCGACCAGCACGATGTTGGCGATGCCCGCGCCCTGCCGCTTGGCCTTGGCGGCCTGGTATTCGGGGGAATTATAGCAGTCCAGCGCCGCCTGCAGGCTGGGGAACTCGATCACCACGTTGCGCGCATGGCCTTCGCCCTCCATCTGCTGGAAGGGCCCGCCGCGGGCCAGGATGCTGGCGCCGTATTTCTGGAACGGCTCGCGCGTGGCGGAGGCGTAAAGCTGGTATTGTTCGGGATCGGTCACCGTCACGTGGGCGATCCAGTAGCCCTTCGGCATGTCTTCAACTCCTTGAAATCACGCCGCACTATAATGCACGCATTCCACGCGTCCAGACTGGACGGCACGCCCCGCCCGTCCTAGTGAGAAGCCATGCCCGACCAGCCGAAGCCCAGCCTGAAGCAGCGGATCGCCACCCTCTATGAGGGCACGACGCCCGCCGCCCACCGCTTCCGCTATGGGCTGCTGATCTTCGATCTCGTCACCATCGGCTTCGTCGTCGCCTCGTCCTTCCTTCATGCGAAGAGCACCGAATATGCCGATGCGGTGATCGGCGTGCTGATCGCGCTCGATTTCTTCGCGAGGCTGTGGATCAGCGGCAACCGCCGCAAGATGCTGATGAGCCCCTTCGGTGTCATCGACATCATCGTGATGGTGTCGCTGCTGGCGCCGCTGGTGGGCGAGGGGCTGGCCTTCCTCCGCGTCGTGCGCGTGCTCCGGCTGCTGCGCTCCTACCAGCTCGTCCAACGCCTGCGGCAGGATTTCCCGTGGTTCCGCAAGAACGAGCAGATCGTCATGTCGGCGCTCAACCTCGCGGTCTTCCTGTTCCTGATGACCGCGCTGGTCTACGAGACGCAGCACTACACCAACGCCAAGATCACCAACTACGCCGACGCGCTCTACTTCACGGTAACAACGCTCACCACCACGGGCTTCGGCGACATCGTGCTCGAGGGCACCTTCGGGCGCATGACGGCGGTGGTCATCATGATCTTCGGCGTGTCGCTGTTCCTGCGCCTCGTGCAGGTGACGCTCCGCCCGGACAAGGTGAACTACCGCTGCCCGGATTGCGGGTTGAGCAGGCATGACCGCGATGCCGTCCACTGCAAGGCGTGCGGACGGGTTCTCAACATTCCCGACGAGGGCGACGTCTAGCGGGCCGAGCCGTTGAGGCCGGGGCGGATTCCGGAGACCGGGCGGAACTCGGGCTCGTCTCCGTTTTCCGGCTGCCAGTCCTCGTCATGGGCGACCGCGCCATTGGCCGTGCCATTGGCGGAGATCACTTCGGCGGCATCCTCCTGTTCCTGCCACACCGCGCCCGAAAGCCTGGCCCCGGTGTCGATGGCGATCGTCTCGGTGGAGATGTCGCCCTCGACGGTGGAATCGGCCTCCAGATGGATGTGACGGGTGTGCACCGGCCCCTTGATGAAGCCGCGCACCGTGATGTCGTCGGCGGCCACCTGGCCGTCGATGGCGCCCTCGGGGCCGATCACCAGGCGGAGCGCGCGAACGGCGCCCCGTACCATGCCCTCGACGTGGAGGTCGCCCTCGCAGTCGATGTTGCCGTCCACCCGCGTGCCCGCGGCCACCACGGTGGCCTCCGGCAATTCGGCGGGGGAGGCGGGTTCAAGCCGGTCTTCAACGCCGGCGGACTTCTGTTTCCTGAAAAACACGCAACACCTCACTTGTTCGACGCCGCCGCCAGCCTCGCAAGGAAAAGCCTATCAAGACTTGCCCCATGAGTCATGCGCAAAGCCCGGGTCTTCGCGGAACGTTCCGCGACCTCCCAGGCTTCACCCGGCTGCGGCCAGCCGGTCACGCTTTGGCCCATCTTTGATGGCCAATGGGCGCTCCCCAGGTTCTGCATTGCCTGAGGGGAGCCTTGATGGCACATGTGAGGCGGAATCAAGTCATGAGACGGGATCAGTTTGCGGCGGCTGGCTAGGATAACCGGTTACAGCGTGGTGACGGTGCTGGCCGTGCTGCTGGTCTTGGCAGCGGGTGTCTACCTGCGGCTGTCCCAGGGCCCCGTTTCGCTCGACTTCATGCGCTCCACCGTCGAGAGCCGCATCAACGCCAACCTGCCCAACATGAAGGTGGCCGTCGGCGGCGTGGTCGTCGAGCGCAGCCCCGACACGGGCGTGCCGCATGTGCGGCTCCGCAACATCGAATTGAAGGACAAGGATGGAAACCTCGTGGCGCGTGCCCCGCGCGCCGCCGTGGGCGTGCGCGGCGGGGACCTGTTCTCGGGCGCCGTGGTGCCGACCTCGATCGAGCTCATCGGCCCGCGCATCCGCATCATGCGCAATCTCGATGGCGGCATCGAGCTGGGCTTCGGCGAGGCCGCGCCTGAGAGCGAGGTGGTGGTCGTCGATGCCGATGCCCCCGATGCCAAGTCCGACCAGCAGTCCGCGCCCGGCGCGACGGGCCAGCGCGGCGGCTCCGGCGCCGCGCTGATCGATATCCTGAGCGGCACCCAGCAGACGCCGGGCGGCCAGTCGATCAACTCCATCGAGACGATCCGCATCGCCGATGCCGAGATCCGCTTCTACGACGAGGCGAATGACGCGATCTGGAATCTGCCCAAGGCGGAGCTGGTGTTCCAGCGCATGCCCTATGGCTTCGCGGTCGCCGCCAATGCGGATGTCGCGAACGGCGACGAGGCGGGTGTCTGGCATGCCGACATTTCGGCCAGCTACCGGCGCGAGGCGAAGAGCTTCTCGATCAGCACCCGCATCAACGATCTGGTGCCCGCCAACATCTCGGACGAGATCTTCGCCCTCTCGCAATTCGCGCGCGTCAAGGTCCCGCTCGCCGGGCAGGTGGAAATGGAGGTCACCGAGACCGGCCTCATCACCAAGGCCTCAGGCGAGTTCGTGGCCTCCGCGGGCGAGGTGGCCTTCCCCGATTACCTCGCCCAGCCGCTGATCGTGGACGAAGGCTCCCTCCGGGCCGATTACGACCCCGTCACAGGCAGCATCGTCATCACAGATTCCACACTGCTGGTCGGCAGCTCGCGCGCCCAGGTGAAGGGCAGCCTCGTGCCGGAGCGCAATGCCGAGGGCCGCCTCATCGCGCTCAAGGTGGCGCTCGATGCGCGCAACGTGGCGATCGACGCGCAGGGTACCAACAAGTCGCCCGTGGCGGTGGACAAGGTGGCCTTCATCGGCAAGGCCGCAATCGAGGAGGCCCGCCTCGACATCGATGACCTGATGGTCATGTCGGGGGACACCGGCATCCGCATGCGCGGCGCCATCACGGGTGGAACCGAATCCGCCGGCATCCTGCTCTCGGGCCGTATCAAGGATCTCTCGGCCTCGCTCCTCAAGCAGCTGTGGCCGCCCATCATGGCGCCCAAGACGCGCAAGTGGGTGAACGAGAACATCCGCAAGGGCCGCATCACCGAGGGTGAGTTCATCGTCAACCTGCCGGTCGATGCGCTGGCCCAGGCGCAGCGCCAGCGCAAGTTGCCGAAGGATTCGATCAAGCTCACCTTCCGCATGGACGGCGTCACCTCCGGCTATTTCAAGGACCTGCCGCCGCTGACCGGGGCGAAGGGCGAGGCAGGCCTCACGGATAACGACTTCACGCTCAAGATCGACGGCGCGGACATCGCCATGCCCTCGGGCTCGAAGGCGCGGCTCGTCACCGGCACCATGCTGGCACGTGACATCCTCGGCCTCGAGACGCTCGCGGAATTCGACCTCGACGTGGTGGCCGCCGCCCAGCCCCTCATCGAATATCTGGATCAGCCCGCGCTGAACCTCATCCGCCACACCGGCCTCGACACCACCAAGCTCTCCGCCGACGCGACCGTGAAAGTGAAGCTGGCGCTGCCCCTCATCAAGGACGTGCCGAAGGACAGGATCTCGGTCAACGTCGCGGCGAAGCTCACCAAGGCCTCGCTGAAGGAGGCGCTGCCCGGCATCGACATCACGGAGGGCGACATCGACCTCACCGTCGAGAAGGGCGTGCTCAAGGCCAAGGGCCCGGCGAAGATCGCCGGCATCCCGTCGGAGCTCACCTGGCAGCGTGGGCCAGCACCTGGCTATCTGCAATCCGCCGTCATCAAGACCGAGCTCGACGGCGAGCAGCGCCGCACCCTCGGCATCGATCTCGGCACCTTCGCGCGCGGCCCCGTCGGCGTTACCGCGACCATTGCCAACCTCGCCGACCCCGAGGGCAAGGTGGAGATCGCCGCCGATCTCAGCCAGGTGGAGCTCCGCATCCAGCCCATCAGCTGGTTCCGCCCGGCGATCGAGAAAACCACGGCCTCGCTCACCTATTTCAGCAAGGGCGAGAAGGGCCCGCGCGTCGAGGGTCTGGAGATCAAGGGCAAGGGCCTCTCCATCAAGGGCGCGCTCACGCTGCAGCCCAAGCGCCAGGGCCTGCGCTCCGCGAAGCTCAGCGAGGTGCGCCTCTCGGATGAGAACCGCTTCACCGCCACCATCACCAATGGCGCGGAGGGAACCGACGTCGATATCCGCGGCAGCAGCTTCGATGCGCGGCCCCTGATCCGCTCCATGTTCGGCTCGCGCAACAAGGGCGAGGCGGCTGATGCCGCGGCCACCGGCGCCGACAAGCCTCCGCCCAAGGGCGAGAAGCCGGTGCGCGTTACCCTCAGCATCGCCAAGCTCTATGCCAATCGCGGCGAGATCGTGAACGGGGTGACGGGCAGCCTCTCCTCGCGCGGCGGAAGGCTGGACCGGGCGGAGATCGAGGGCACTTTCTTGAGCGGCCAGCCCGTGGTGTTCCGCGTTACGCCGGTCGGAGGCGGCCGCGAGATGCGCCTCAACGGGCGCGATGGCGGGGCCACCATCCGCGCCGCCAACCTCTATTCCAAGGTGGCGGGCGGCCAGATCGAGTTCTTCGCGCTGCTGGCGCCCGATGGCGCTGTCAACAACGGCAAGCTCGTGCTGCGCAATTTCGAGGTGCGCAACGAGGCCGCCCTGGCCGAGCTCGATGCGCGCGGCAAGCCGAAGCGCTCGGGGCCAAGGCGCGATGCGCTCACCTTCAGCAAGCTGACACTGCCCTTCACCTCCGACAGCCGCTTCATCCGCATCGGCGAAAGCCTGGTGCGCGGGCCGGAGCTGGGCGCAAGCGCGCAAGGCATCATCCGCAAGTCGGACGGCGCCATCGACATCACCGGCACCATCATCCCGGCCTATGCGCTCAATGCCGCGCTGGGCGACATTCCGCTGGTCGGCGACATCCTCACCGGTGGCCGGGGCCAGGGCATCATCGGCGTCACCTTCGCGCTGGGCGGCACGGTGGACAAGCCCTCCTTCCAGATGAACCCCGTCTCCGCGGTGGCGCCGGGCATCTTCCGCAAGTTCTTCGAGTATGGAAACCCCAACAGCTCGAACAACAACAACCGCAAGCGCTCAACCAGCAGCGATTGAGCTTTTCGCCCGTGCCCATCATCGCCCGACTTGATCGGGCGATCCTTCTTGCCGGCCGCAGGAAAAGGATGCCCGTGTCAAGCCCGGGCATGACGAGGTTTGGGAGTCATCACCGCCGCATTCTCCCCTCTCATCATTGCCG
>Ga0181554_1003566_pt1 | contig 13140 bp, 10 predicted proteins | sample 011ome_16_FD_145602 | JGI IMG/M metagenome (GOLD analysis project Ga0181554, IMG submission 145602) | Coastal salt marsh microbial communities from the Groves Creek Marsh, Skidaway Island, Georgia - 011503CT metaG (spades assembly) | ecosystem: Environmental > Aquatic > Marine > Intertidal zone... | reverse complement strand
CGATATAAATATTTACCGATTGATATTTTGCCGGAGGAACAGGCCGCATGGGCGAATCGGTCAGGAACGGGAGCTGAAACATGTCCAGATTCGAATATCAGGTGATCGCAATCGCCGGAGGGGGCGGCGCGATCGGACAGGCCTGCGCAAGGCGGGTCATCGCGGGCGGGGGTCGGGTGATCCTGATCGACATCAATGGCGAACGGCTGGAGCAGGCACGCCACGCGCTTGGGGGCGGGGCGCCCGTTCTGTGCCATCGCTCGGCGCTGGCGACGCCGGACGAGGCCATCGCCGCGCTTTCCGCGGCTGGCGGAAAACTCACCTCGCTGGTCAACATGGCCGGCCTCTTCGAGGTCGATCCGATGGACGCCGCCGAGCATGGTGTCTGGGATCGGGCGATCCAGTCGAACCTCACCAATGCCTATGACCTCGCGCTGGCCTACAAGGTCTGCCGCGATCCGGGTGTGATCGGTCGCGTGGTCATGTGCAGCTCGCTCGCCTATCGGCGCGGCGCCCCGGGGCGCGTGGCCTATAGCGCGGCGAAGGGCGGGATCGTCGGGCTGACCCGGGCGCTTTCCAAGGAATTCGCGCCGCATGTGCTGGTCAATGCCGTCGCGCCCGGCTTCATCCGGACCTCGATGACCGAAGACCTGGCCGTCACCAGGGGCGACGCCTATCTCGAGCAGATTCCGCTGGGACGGTTCGGCCATCCTGACGATGTCGCCGATCTGGTGGCCTTTCTGCTGTCCGAGGATGCGCGCTACATCACGGGGCAGACGATCAATGTCGACGGGGGGATGTGGTCGTCATGACAGCTCTGACACTCTACGGGGCGCCGAATTCCAGAACCAGCCGCGTGCTGTGGCTTCTCGAGGAAATGGCGATCGACTATCGCCATGTCCCTGTGATCCAGGCCAGCCGCCTGACGGACCCCCGGGCGCCGACCGCGCAGAAGAACACGCTCTCGCCGGATTTCCTGCGGCTCAACCCCGCGGGAACGGTCCCGGTTCTGGACGATGGCCGGTTCGTCCTGACCGAATCGCTGGCCATCCTGATGCATGTGGCGACAAGCCGCGGCAGTCCGCTGGGGCCGTTGAACCAGACGGAAATGTCCCGGATCCACGAGATCCTGTTCTGGGTCACGTCCACGATCGAGCCGGACGCCGTCAAGGTGATCGTCAACCGGGTGATCCGCGACGCGCCGGCGTGCGATACGTCCGCGCTGATGAACGCGGAGGCGCGGCTGGCCAGGAACCTGCACTGGCTCGAGGATCGGCTGACCGAGGCCTGGCTGCTCGGCGCTCGCTTCACGCTCGCCGACATCGCGGTGGCCGAGATCCTGCGTTATGCCCAATCGGCGCCGGGTCTTCTGGGCAGCTTCGCCAAGGTCTCGGATTGGCTCGGGCGGTGTCAGTCCCGTCCGGCCGCCCTGAAGATCGCGAAGTTGAGGCAAGCCGAGATCCTGCCGGACGGGTGGCAACGCGCCTACGCGCCACAGACCTAGGGCAAGCCACCGCAGGGGGCGGACCTTTCCCGGATCGGGGCGGGTCAAGGCTGGCGAGGGCGCCCGGGGGTCTTGATGGGGCCGCGCCAGCCCGATGGTTGTCCGGGTGCCCCGAACCCCGTTTCACTGCCGGGGTCTGGGGCCCTGACCTGCGGATCAGCGCAGCGCGCAAGATCCGCGCCGGTTCACCGCATCAACGATGGTAGCCAGGTGATGATCCCGGGAAACGCGATCAGCAGCACGATGATGACCAGGTCGGACAGCAGGAACCATATGACTCCCTTGAATATTCGACCGATGGACACGGCATCGCCCACGACACTTTTTATGACAAAGACGTTCAGGCCAATGGGCGGCGAGATCATCCCGATCTCGAGAAACTTCGCCAGGATGATCCCGAACCAGAGTAGGTCGATATTGCCCGCATTGAGGATCGGCAACAGAATCGGAAGTGTCAGCAGCATCGCCCCGATCGGTTCCAGGAACATGCCGAGGACCAGGTAGAGGACGGAAATCCCGATGATCAGCAGCAGCGGGCTGGCATCCATCGCGTTGATGAATGTCGCGAGGTCGCGTCCTGCGCCGCTGACGGCGATGAAGCGGGTCAACATGTTCGCGCCGATCGCGATGACGAACAGGGCGGCCGAGGTCTGGAGCGTTTCGACCAGCGAGTTCCACAGGCCCTTTCGATCGATGGATCGCTTGAAAAGCGCAATCAGCAGCGCAAGGGCCGAGCCCACGGCGCCGGCCTCGGTCGGGGTGAAGATGCCGAAGAACAGACCGCCCAGGACGCCCGCCATCAGCAGAATGACCGGCCAGACTTCGAGAAGGGCGGCAAAGCGCTCTGCCGTCGTCGACTCAATATGCGAGCGTGGCGCCAGCGACGGATTGATCATCGCCCTCACGATCACGACCGCGACGTAGCCGACAGCCGTCAGGATGCCGGCCCCGACCCCGCCCATGAACAGCGCGCCGACGGGAACCTGCGCGATGATGCCGTAGAGGATCAGCAGGATGGACGGCGGAATGAGGGCGCCGATGGTCCCCGCTGCGGCCACGGTGCCCGTGGCAAAGGCCGTGTCATAGTTGTTGCGCATCATCTCGGGGACGGCGATCCGGCCCATCGCGGCGGCGCAGGCGACCGACGAACCGGTGACCGCGGCAAAGCCCGCAGCGCCGAAAATCGCCGACACGGCAATCCCGCCGGGCAGCCACGACAGCCAGAGGCGGGCCGCATTGAACAGGCCTCGGGTCAGGCCGGCATGGAAGCAGAGGAACCCCATGAGCAGGAACATCGGCACCGAACTGAGCTGCCAAGTGGCCGTGAAGTTCCACGGAATGATGCCGAGCGCACCCCAGGCCGGACGTTCGCCGATGATCAGGTATATCCCCGCGAAGGAGACGCCGATCAGCGAGATCCCGATGGGAAAGCGAAGGGCAATCAGGATCAGGAGAAGGGCAATCCCGCTGTAACCGATGGCGACGTCAGACATGTGTGATCCTTTCGGGACAGCAGGGTCAGAAGAAGGGCTTCTCGTGATCGAGGCTCGCGCCGCGACGCAGCGCGATGGCGATTTTCGCGATCACCATGATCACCATCAGCCCGCAGCCGATCGGCATGAGATATCGTGCCGGCCAGATCAGGATTTTCCGGCCCTGTTCGATCTCGAAGGCGCCCGAGGCGAAGGCCCGGTTCGCCTCGATCCAGCCCTGCCAGGCCAGCGCCGCGAAAACGAGGGCGGTCAGGCACATCGCGATGATCGACAGGACGCGCTGAACCCCGAGCGGAAAATGTGTTGTCAGGACTTCGACCGAGATGTGCCCGTTGTGGCGTTCGGTCATGGCAAGCGGCAGGAAGACCACGAGAACCATCCAGTAGTTGGAAACGAAGGTGATGGTTCCGGGGAGGGGGGACTGCAGCAGATATTTGGCTGTGACGTCCGCGGTGATCTCGGCCATCATGAGGAAGACGGCAAGCGCCCCGATCGCCGTGGTGGCATTCGTGATCCAGGAAAGAATACGGGTCATGGCATCTCCCTTGCCTTTTGGCGGCCGGTCCCCGGGCGCAACCGTGGACCGGGCTGGGGTGATCTGCAGGTCAGGACCCCACTCGTCATTTGCTTTGCCGCGACCTCGCGACGCCCGCTAAATGGTCCAATATTACAACATTTTGAATATTTCAAGATGAATCTGATTGGGCGTTCTTTTCAGCGTCCCTCTCCGCGGGGGTGAGGGGCGGCGCGCCGTCCAGGGCAAAGGCCTCGGGGCCCAGGTCTCTCAGCCGGCGCCAGGCTTCGTGCAGGGCATCGGCCTGCGTGGGGTCGGCAATCGCGATCAGGGCTTCGGCGCGCAGATCGCCGTCGAGGCCGCGCAGGTCCGCCGCGCCGTATTCCGTGACGACGACGTCGATGATGTCCGCGCCGAGCGAGGCGCTGTGTCTCAGCCTTGGAACGATCCGGCTGGCGCCCTTCGGCGTCGCGGCCGGGATCGCGACGATGCTGATCCCGGTCGGGGCCATCGCGGCTGCGCGGGCAAAATCGGGCGCGCCGCCGACGCTCGAGATCCGGCGGTCGCCGACGAATTCGAGGTTGGCGCGCCCCAGCAGATCGACTTCGAGCGCGCTGTTGACGGCGACCAGGCCGGGCATGGTGCGCAGGCGCGCGGCGTCGTGGGTGATGTCGCACCCCAGGACGGCGAAGGCCTCCTGCCCGTTCAGCCAGTCATAATGCGCTGGCGTTCCGACCTGCACACAGCTGGTATGAACAAAGTCAGGGTCCAGCGCGCCCGCTTCGAAAAGCGGTCGCAGACCGTCCGAAAACATGCCGGACCATAGCTTTAGGCCGCGGCGGTCGCGCAAGAGCCCGAACAGCGCATCCGGGATCTTGCCCAACCCGACCTGGATCGTGGCGCCGTCCCCGATGAAACTGGCGACGTTGCGCGCGACCTCTTGCGCCGCCGGGGTGGGCGCGCCGGCGTCGTAACAGGCCAGGTCGCTGGTCAGTTCGATCACGCCATCGAGGCGGTCCAGGTCAATGCCGGCAGCACGCGGCAGATGCGGGATTTTCTCGTTGATGACGGCGACGACGCGCTTCGAGCGCTGCGCGGCGATCAGCGAGAACTCGACGGCACTGCCGAGCGACGCGAATCTTCCGTCAGCCGGCGGTGCGACATGGAGGATGCTCAGGTCGAAGGACTGCCGTGCCAGCCATTTTCCATAGGCACTGTAGGAGTCCGAAGAGACGGTGACGGGCGCGTTCGTCGTGACGGGAAAGGGATTCGTGATTCGCATCCCGTCGGCAAGCGCGGCCGGCATCGCGTTGATCCCCGGCACGAAACTGGTCGTCAGATCGACCGCCGGCAGATCCCCTGACGCAAATGCGCTCGTGACGGGGAGAACCTCGCCGGTGGACCCTCCCATGAAAACGCGCGCCCCGACGGACAGGAAGCGACCGAGCGTCGCGAGGTTACGTGCGGGGGAAAGGTGTCTCGTCATCACTGTCCCTGGTGGTGCCGTTTAATGGTCTGATAATTAGCTTGCGGATGATATAAGTATGCTCTAAGAATAATTTCAACATTTTAAACGATGGCCCACCGTGATTACACATTCGCCCGACTCACCCGCAGCATCGCCAAGGACCAGTTCCTCCGAACCGGTGTCCGCCGACGACTTGCGGCCCTGGATCGAGCAGGCGACAGGCGCTGTCGTGATGGAGTGCAGGCAGATTTCGGGCGGGAACCGCTGCCAGTCCTGGCTGGTGCGGCTCTCGGAGCCCGAGGGCGGTTCCAGGATGGTCTACCTGCGTTACCAGCCCCCGCGCGCGCCGTCGGTCGAGCCGTACACCGTCTGGCGCGAGGCCGAGATCTATCGCGCGATCGATATGACGGGGGTGCCGGCGGCCCGGCTGGTCGCGGTCCACGCCGAACATCAGGCGATCATCACCTCGGCCCTCGAAGGGGGCGCCGAATACCGCAGGCTTTCTGACGAGGCACAAAAATCGGCGATCGCGCTCGAGTTCGTCCAGGCCCTCGCCACGCTGCATTCCGTTCCCCTGGCCAGCCTGCCGGCCTCGGATCTGACCGCGTGCCCCAGCATCGAAGACTGCATTCGCCAGGAGCTGCAAATCTGGCGCAGCATGTACGAAGAGGCGGGAGGGGTCGACCAGCTGATCGAACTCGCGCTGAGCTGGCTCGACTCGAACCTTCCGCAGGCGTCCGAGGCGCCTGTCATGGTTCATGGCGATGCGGGCCCCGGCAACTTTCTGTTCAAGGACGGGCGCCTGACCGGGCTGATCGACTGGGAGCTGGCGCACGGCGGCGACCCGATGGAGGATCTCGCCTGGTTTGCCATGCGCTGCGTCATGGAGCCGGTGCCGGACTTTTCGGCCTGCATCGCCGCGTACGAAGCCGCCTCGTCTCGGAAGGTCGACGCGGCGCGTCTGCTGTATTTCTGCGTATTCGTTTCGACGCGTGTCGTCATCATCCGGCACCGGAACGTCACGGGCCTGCCGGGGAATTCCATCGTCTCGCGGGCGCTGAACCGCCGGCTTCTGGTAGATGCGCTGGCGCGCGCCGAGGGCATCTCGCTGGGTCTTCCGCAGCCGATGACATCGGGGCCCACCGCGCGGACCCGGCTCTACGACGGATTGATCGACGATCTCAGGGCGCTCACGGATTCGAACAGCCATGAAGTCAGCGCCTTCTCCAAGAACGCGGCAAAGGTGCTCAAGTATCTGCGCGAATACGACCGCTACGGGGCCGAGCTCGAAGGCCGACTGGCGGCGCTGCTCGGCCCGTTGATCGACGGGGGGGCCGAGGCCTCGGCGGAAGAAAACCTGCGCCGGCTGACGGAGGCGATCGCGTCGGGCGCGCAGAATCTTGGCGGCCTGCTGCAGGCCTTCGCGGCGGTCTGCGCCGACGAGGCCCAAATCGCGGCACCCTCTTCGGGACGGGTCGCGACCCGTGGATTTCCCGACTTCATCAGAAGGCTGAAACCGAAATGACGAACGCAACCAAGCCCGCCATCACGCCGCAGGACGACAATTTCCACTTTGCGGACATGGGCGACAAGTGGTGGATGACCGAAACCGCCTGGTTTTCGTTCTGCAAGCCCGAGATCGGACTGGGCGGCTGGGTCTACAACATGTTCCGTCCGAATATCGGCACCGTCTCGGGCGGCTGCTGGATCTGGGAGCCCGGCGCCCACCAGCCCTGGGAGGTGCCGTATTATTCGAACATGACGGTGATGCCGCTGGAGGAGGGCACGGACCTTCGGGACGCGCGGCTGCGCAACGGAACGCGCATCAAGGTCCTCGAGCCGCTTCAGAAATACCAGATCGGTTTCACCGACCCGATGGGGTTCGAGGACAAGGGCCTGATCGATCTGGACCTGGTGTTCGATGCCGTCATGCCGCCCCGGCCGATGGCAAAGAACGACGGATCGTTCCAGAAACTGACCCATTTCGACCAGTTCGGTCGCGTGACCGGGAAATTGGTGCTGCACGGCGAGGCAATCGACATCGACTGCTATGCGATCCGCGACCGCAGCTGGGGCCCGCGCCCCGAGCATCGCCCGGGCCAGAGCGCCTATGTGAGCGGCATCTCGGACCCCGGCCGCTGTTTCCTGGCAGTCACGCGGTGGAACGACCCCGCCTATCCGATCACGAACGGGTTCTTCACCCTCGACGGCGAGACCGCGACGATCGTGTCAGGCCGGCGCAGCGTCACCCGCGACGACGAGGGCCTGGTTCAGACCATCGTTCTTGAAGGGCGGGACGAGCGCGGCCGCGATCTGCACGCCGTCGGCCGCCGCCTGAGCGGGATCATCATCAACCGCCACAGCTTCATCGACAGCAACGGCCTCATCGAATGGGAAATCAACGGCGTGAAAGGCCACGGCGAAGATCAGGACATGTGGCCTGTGCACAACTGGTCTAGACTGCGTGGCAAGGGTCGCATGGGGAAATGAAATGAACGACGCGCAGTTCTCTGCCTCGGGCCATCAGCCGCTTGCCGGGATCACGGTTGTCGATCTCAGCCAGATCTACAACGGTCCCTATGCGACCTTTCTGATGGCAACCGCCGGGGCGAGGGTCATCAAGATCGAACAGGATGGCGGCGAGCCGCTTCGTCGTCGCGGTGTGGTCGGCGGCGCGGCGCTGCCCTTTGCGATGCTGAACGCCTGCAAGGAATCGGTCGTCCTCGATCTCAAGTCCGAGGAGGGGCTCGACGCCCTGAAGGCCCTCGTGCGCCAGGCCGACGTGCTGGTCGAGAACTTCGCGCCCGGAACCACCGAGCGCCTGGGGATCGACGCGGACCGGATGCAGGCGATCAATCCGCGCCTGATCTATGCATCCAGCACCGGGTATGGCGTCGACGGCCCTTACCGGAACTATCCCGCCATGGACCTGACGGTTCAGGCGATGTCCGGGATCATGTCGATCACCGGCTTCGCGGATCGCCCGCCGGTCAAGGCCGGCCCGGCGCTGTGCGATTTCTTTGCCGGCGTGCATCTCTATTCCGCCATCGCGACGGCCCTTTATGATCGGGAACATACCGGCGTCGCGCGGCGTGTCAGCGTGTCGATGCAGGACGCGGTCTACGCGTCGCTGAGCTCGTCGCTGGGGATGACCTGGGGATCGCGGGACGCGGTCGATCCGCCGCCGCCGCGGACCGGGAACCGGCACGGCGGCCTGGCCGAGTCGCCGTACAATGTCTACCCCACCACGGACGGCTGGATCGCCATCATCTGCGTGGGCGACAAGCACTGGCACAAGCTGTGCCGCGTCATGGGGCGCCCCGACCTGATCGACGACGCGCGCTTTGCCACCCTCAAGGACCGGGTCGGCATGATGGACGAGGTCGACAGGATCGTCGGCAGCTGGACCGCGCAGCATTCGAAGGAGGGGGCCTTCCGGCGGATGCTGGACGGCGGCGTGCCCTGCGCGCCGGTCAGAACCCTGGCCGAGGTCATGGAAGACGAGAACATGCACGCCCGGGGTTCGTTGCAGTGGCAGGATCATCCTGAACTGGGCCGGATCGTCATCATGCATTCCCCGATGCGCTATGCGGGCGCCGATCCTGTCGCACTGGAACCCAGCCGGGCGCTGGGCGCCGATACCGACCGGATCCTCGCCGAATTCGCCGCCACTCAAAGAGAGAAGTAGAAGATCGTGACAGAGCTCGTTGGAATCGATGTCGGTGGGACTTTTACCGATCTGTATTATTCCTCCGGGGAAGGAGGGGCGGGCAACCGGGTTCTCAAGGTCCCGTCGACCCCCGACGATCCCAGCCGGGGCCTGATCGATGCCCTCGAGGCCTCCGGGGTCGAGGTCGGCAGGCTGGATGCCATCCTGCACGGCACCACGCTGGCCACCAACGCGGTAATCGAACGGCGCGGGGCGAAATGCGCGCTGATCACGACCGAGGGGTTTCGCGACATTCTCGAACTTGGCCGGCGCGACCGGCCGCAGAACTACGGGCTAACCGGCGTGCAGGATCCGCTGATCCCGCGGCGCATGCGCTGGGAAGTGGCCGAGCGCATGGACCACAAGGGCAACGTGCTGAAGCCGCTCGACGAGGCGTCGCTGACGGGTCTTGCCGCCGCGCTGGCCGACGAAGACATCGAATGCGTCGTCGTCTCGTTTCTGCATTCCTACACCAACACCGCGCACGAGGAGAGGGCGCGCGAAATCCTGCAGGCCGCCAATCCGGACTGGGAGATCGTGCTGTCGTCCGAGGTCGTGCGCGAATACTACGAATTCGAACGGACCAGCACCGCGTCTGTTCAGGGGTATCTGCAGCCGCTTGTTTCGCGCTATGTGCGCAACCTCACCGGCAAGCTGTCCGAATTGCAGTTCCGTCGCCAGACCCTGGTGATGCAGTCGAACGGCGGCCTGATCCCGCTGCCCCAGCTGAGCAGGAAGGCCGCCAATATCGTCCGCTCGGGTCCCGCGGCAGGCGTCATGGCGGCGGCGAACATCGCCCGCGAGGCGGGGTTCAGCCATGTCATCACCGGCGACATGGGCGGGACCAGTTACGATGTCGCGGTCATCATCGACGGCAAACCCCGGATCGCCGAGACGACCGAGCTCGAGTTCCGCGTCCCGCTGCGCCGGCCGATGGTGGATGTCCATACGATCGGGGCCGGTGGCGGGTCCATCGCCTATTGCGACCGGGGCGGCATCCTGCAGGTCGGTCCGCACAGCGCCGGCGCGGTCCCCGGTCCGGTCTGTTTCGGGCGCGGCGGAACCGAGCCGACGGTGGCCGATGCGAACGCCGTCCTGGGGCGTATCAACGCCGACCGGCCGATCGGCCTCAAGCATCTCGAACGGCTGGACATCGACGGCGCGCGCGCGGCGATGAAGCGGCTGGGCGACCAGCTGGGCCTCGGCATCGAAGAGACGGCGCAGGCGATCCTGACCGTCGTGAACCACATCATGGCGCGACGGACGCGGCTGCTGACGGTGGAACAGGGCCTCGATCCGCGCGACTTCGTCCAGGTCTCGTTTGGCGGCGCCGGGCCGCTGCACGGGGCGGCCATCATGCGCGAGGTCGGGATCAAGACCATGCTCTTGCCGCCCTATCCGGGCGTGTTGTGTGCGCTTGGCTGCGCGGTGGCCAACCTGCGCTACGACCTGTCGCGCACCATCGAAAGGCCGTTGGCCGAGGTGCCGGGCGACCAGATCCGCACCATCCTCGGCGATCAGGCCCGCGAGGGTGCCGCCGAACTCGAGGCGGCCAACGTCACGCTCGACGGGGTGATCCTGCGCCATGAAGCCAAGCTGTGCTACACCGGCCAGATCCACAACCTGCGCATCCCGATCGAGGCTGGCTGGAGCCACGATCAGATCGTCGCCGCCTTCGAGGACGGCTACCGGGCGGAATACGGCAACACGCTGAACGACATTCCGGTCACGCTGGTCGGCCTCATCACCGCGGTCGAAGGGGTCCGCCCGAAGCCCGCCCGCGCCGACGACAGCGCCATGGTCGATGCGCAGGCGTCGCATGCGGGGTTCCGCGATGTCTGGTTCGATGGCTGGGTCCGCACGCCGATCTATGACCGCGCGACCTTGCGCCCGGGCATGACCTTCTTCGGGCCGGCGATCATCGAGCAGGCCGACACGACCTCGGTGATCGAGCCAGGCCAGCGCGCCCGCGTCGATCGGCTGCACAACATTCTGGTGGAGATGGAGTGATGGATCCAGTGACCCTTGCCGTCGTGCGCGGCGCCCTGGAACAGATCGGCGACGAGATGGATCTTCACCTGATCCGTGCGGCCCTGTCGCCGATCATCTCGGAAACAAACGACTGCGCCCACGGGATCTATGATCCGAAAACCGGCGAGACGATCGCGCAGGGTGGGCTGGGGCTGCCGATGTTCCTGGCGAACATGCAGTTCACCGTCCAGCAGATGATCCCGATCATCGAGAAGGCGGGCGGTTTCAAGCCGGGGGATATCTGGATCACCAATGATCCCTACCTGTCCGGCACCCACCTGAACGACGTCATCCTGATCTCGCCCTATTTTGTCGACGGTGAGGTCTTCGCGCTTTTTGCCAATACCGGGCACTGGATGGACATGGGCGGCAGCACGCCCGGTGGCTGGGCCCCCAGCGCCCAGGAAATCCACCAGGAAGGGATCATCATTCCGCCTCTGAAGCTGGTCGAGGGCGGCCGGCGCAACGAGGGTGTCGTCGGCTTGATCACGGCCAACGTGCGTCTTCCGCGCCAGTTGCTGGGCGACATGTCGGCCATGATCAACGTCTTCGCAGTGGGTCGTCGTGGCCTCGACGATCTGGTGGCGCGCTACGGGACGGCGATGCTGCGCGATTGTATCGCCGAGATGATGACGCGGTCCGAAGCGCAGATGCGCTCGTACATCGCCGAGATTCCGGATGGCACCTACAGCGTCGTGGATTTCATCGACAATGACGGCGTGATCGACAAACCGCTCGGGGTCCGACTGGACCTGACGGTCGAAGGCAGCACGCTGCGCTTCGATTTCTCGGGCACCGATGGTCCGGCGGCGGGGCCGATGAACGTCTCGGACACGACCACGCGGTCCCTGTGTTTCGTGGCGCTGAAACACATCTTCCCCGACGTCCCGGTCAACGGCGGCGCCTTCCGGCCGACGGACTTCACAATTCCCAAGGGATGCGTCCTGTCGGCCGCCTATCCCTCGCCGGTTGGGGGGACGACCGAGCTGACGCAGCGTATCGTCGATGTCGTCTTCGGGGCGATGGGGCAGGCCGTGCCCAGTCTCGCCCCGGCCGCCCCTTTCGGCACGACCGGTGTCGCCACCGTCTCGGGGCGCAATCCTGATGACAGCGGCTATTTCGTCGCGGTCTATCCTTATCCCGGCGGCTATGGCGGCTCGACGCAGTCCGATGGTCTGGTGAACGGGACGCCGCCGAGCTCGATGGCCAAGTTCATGTCGGTCGAAATGTCCGAGCACCGCTATCCGGTCCGGTTCGATCACTATGAAATCCGCGAGAATTCAGCCGGTGCGGGCATGCATCGGGGGGGATGCGGATCGGCCTACGGGATCGAGACCCTTTCCGACGTGCTGGTCTCCATTCTCGGCGACCGGGTGGATTTCAGGCCCTTCGGCACCGCAGGTGGCACCTCGGCCGCGCCCAACAGCGTGGTCCTGCATACCGGTGGAAAGACCTGGGTGCCGCCGTTCCGGTCGAAGGCGGAGAAGGTCCCCTTCAAGTCGGGCGACCGGTTCGATCTGGGCTCGCCCGGGGGCGGCGGTTTCGGAGACCCCGCGACGCGCGACTGCGCGGCGATCGAAGACGACCTGAACAACGGCTTCATCGACGAAACCGCCGCACGGGACGTCTACAAGGCGGCGGTCACCAAGGTGCGCACGGTGTTCGACCGGCCTGTCTACGTCGTGGACCCTGTCGAGACCGCCGCGCTGCGCAAGGCCACGCGGGCGTGACAGACGCGATTGCGGCCTGACGGCGGGGCGACCCTGCTGTCAGGCCAATCGCAGGTGGCCGCCCGCGAAACCGTCGTGGCCGCGTTCGCGCCGCAGCGACAGAGCGATCGCGCGGAACCTGCCCCAAAACGAGATCGGCCTGGCCCGTGGTGTGGACCAGGCCTTGGATTTTTCGTGCCCCGGTGTCGGGGTGCAGGCGGCCGGAACTGCCCGCGCTTCAATAAGACTTGGGCAGATCGAGCACGCGTTCGGCGATGAAGGACAGGATGAGCTGTTCCGTCACCGGAGCGATCCTCGGCAGGATCGATTCACGAAACAGCCGTTCGACATGAAACTCGCGCGCATAGCCCATGCCGCCATGGGTCATGACCGCCTTGGTGGCGGTGTCGAAAACGGCCCGGCCCGACAGGAACTTGGCGGCGTTCGCCTCGGCGCCGCAGGGCTTGCCGTTGTCATAGAGATACGCGGCCCGCATGCACATCCAGTAGGCCGCTTCCAATTGCGTCCAGGCTTCGGCCAGGGGATGCTGGATGCCCTGGTTCTGGCCGATGGGGCGCCCGAAGACCACGCGGTCCCGCGCATAGTTGGCCGCCCGGCGCAGCGCGTCCCTGCCGAACCCGACCGCCTCGATCCCGACGAGGATGCGTTCGGGGTTCAGGCTGTCGAGGATATACTTGAAGCCTTGCCACTC
>Ga0181554_1003557_pt1 | contig 13159 bp, 16 predicted proteins | sample 011ome_16_FD_145602 | JGI IMG/M metagenome (GOLD analysis project Ga0181554, IMG submission 145602) | Coastal salt marsh microbial communities from the Groves Creek Marsh, Skidaway Island, Georgia - 011503CT metaG (spades assembly) | ecosystem: Environmental > Aquatic > Marine > Intertidal zone... | reverse complement strand
TCGACCCCGCGCGCGCCCTCCCCAGGCCTCGAACGCGTCTCCCGCGCCGGCGCGACTCCGTTCATTCCCCCGAGGCGTCGGAGGGCGAATTAATTCATCTCGTTAACGCGTCGTCGACCGGGCGCGATGGGCACGCTGAACAAGCGCGCGGACTTCAGGATCGACCGCATGGTCGCCGCGAACGAGGCGCACGAGGCGTCCGTCGCGATCGTCGCGGACCTGCGCAAGACGTCTCAGGTGCGTTCTATACACTGGTTCCCATACGGCCGCGTCGGCGTGGTGAACGCCGATCCTTAAGGACCTTCGCCGGCGCATCTCTCCGCCCACCCCTCGCTTTCAACGCCCGCCCTCGACGCCTTTCAACTCCAACTGACGCCTTGAACTCAACCCCGACATCGCTTTGTATGGAACGACCCTCAGGTCGCGGGGTGGCACGAGAAGCACCGCCGCGCCGTCGGGGGGAAAACCATGGGAGAAAAGGCGGAGGCGGAGGCGGCGGGGGAGGTGGTCATGGCGGACGTCGCGACGAAGCGGCTGCGCGCGGCGCGGATGAAGGAGCGGATGGCGATGGACGACGCGCGATGGGAGGCGGAGTTGAACGCCGTGGGGCTCACGGTCGCGAAAGAGCGGTCGTAGACGACTAGGCTTCAGCGCTCACACTTCATCACTGCACTCATCACTCACACACACTCTCCGGCCGCTCGAATCGTCGTCCTCGGTCCGGTCAACGAGCCGCGCGTTCGACGACGAACGTTCAAGTCGTGACACGAACGAAACCACGACGCGGCGGCACTGCGCCGACGCGCGCTCGCGTATCGCGCACGATGCTGCCCGCGGTGCACCTTCGGGTGCTCATCACGGGCGTGCGCGTGAAGGAAGCGCGGCCGTATTTCCTCACCCTGCAGGCGCGTCGTCGTCGCGCGTCGCGCGGCGTCCCGCGCGCGTCGTTCGAAAAAACGAATTCCATTCCCTCAGCTGCCGCGGAGGCGTGATTCTCGACAATCCGTCTGACCCGCATCTGACCCCCCCCTCCTCTCCCTCTCTCCGTCCGCAGACGCTCAAGAGCCGCGACAGCCCCCCGAACGTCCTCTTCGCCGGCGATGACGTCCGCGACGTCGTCGGCGCGCTCCGAAGCAACGCCGGGCAAACGGGGCGCACGGAGACGACGGACACGACCGCGTCGCCCGAGTTTACGAATCGCGCCTTCGTCCTCGCGGTCCCGCGCGACTCCGCGGGGCCGCTCGCGAACAAGCTCCACGACGGCGGCAAGGACGGCGCGGACCTGAACGCGGAGCTCGGTAGCTCGGGGCCGCCCGCGCTGCACTGCCAGCTGTTCGCGGCGAGCTCGTCGTTGTCGTCCGCACGGAACGAGGACGTGCTGATCGGGGAAGGATTCGTCGACTTCTTCGGGACGACGGTGGAGGTGCGCGTCCCTCACACTGGTCCCCATACGACCGCGTTCGCGTGGTGAACGCCATTCCTTAAGGACTTCGCCCGGCGATTCTCTGCGCCCACACCTCGCTTTCAATCCCCGACCGCGATGCCTTTCAACTCCATCTGACGCCTTTGAACTCCACCCCGATATCATCGCTCGTATGGAACGACCCTCAGCGGCTCCAACGCGGCGAGGCGGTGTCGCTGAACGTCGCGCTGGACGCGCCCGAGGGGGGATCGCCCGCGCAGGTGTCGCTGCAGGTCACGATGCTGGACACGGACGCGCGGCCGAAGGGGGGGCGCGCGGGGGACTCGAAGGATGGAGGGAGGACGGTGCGATGCCACGTCTTGGTCGCCGACGCGGAGGGGTTGAGCGACGAAAACGGGAGGGATCCGTCCGCGTTCGTCGCCGCGAAGACGATGCGCGAGGCGGCGGCGCGGCTGCCGAGCCGCGCGGCGACGCGCGCGGTGCCGCGGACGCGCGATCCGACGTGGAACGAGATCGTCACCGTGGAGGTGGCGGAGAACGAGCTCGACCGCGAAAAGGTGCTCCTCGCCGTCGTCAACCACGACACCAACAAGCTCATGGGGAAAGTCTCCATCCCCCTCAAGGGCGTCGCGGTGGGGAGGCACTACAACATGAAGCTCACGCTGGGCGGCGGAGCCAGCCTGTGCGTCTCGGTGATCATTCCCGCGGCGCCCGCGCGCGAGCTCGCGCGCGTCCGCGGCGACTCGGACGCGTTGAAGCTGGAGGCGTCCATCACCGGCGTGCACGCGTTGGACGAACGCGACGACGGATACGCCGGCCCCGTCGTCGCGGTGTGGCGAATGGCGAGGGACGGGAAAGCCGCGCTCGCGGCGGGGGAGACGGCGCACGCGCTGTGGACGACGGTCGACGGGGGAAGAGAGGACGCGATCGTGAAGGCGATGGCGCAGATCACGTCGGAGGCGGGCACGGACGCGAGCCCGACGCTTCAGGTGCGACCCTGGCGCGCGCTCCGTTCTTCACTCCGTTTTGCCGCGACCGCGCGTTCTCCCACGTCAGCGAATCCATCCCATAAACTAACCACCCACGTACCTCCACGTCATCAAACCCCACCCCCAACACCAATCACAGGGCGCGACGCTCTCCGGCCCGCCGCTGTGGCCGAGCGGCCACCGCGCGAGTTTTCTCACCTCCGCCAGCATGGTGTCGCAGTCGCGCTCCCCCGCGCTCGTCCTCGAGCTCCACAACGACCGCGGCATGATCGGCCGCGCGGTGATCCCGGCGTCGGACCTCGGACGCGGCGGGCGCCCGAGCTCGCTGAACGACGTCCCGCTGTACGCGCGCGGCGGCGACGAGGCTGGCCGCGTGAACATCACCGCGAGGGCGTGGCCTCGCGACGCCGTCGTCGCGAGCCGCGAGAAGGAAATCGCGGGGGGGTTCGCCGCGGGCGGCGGCGGGCTCGGCGTCGGCGGCGACGGCGCGTGGATGCTGAGCGCGATGGCGACGGACATGATGGACAAGCAGGCGGCGATGGAGGACGCGATGACGCGGCTCGACGCCGCGGAGAAGCGGTGCGAGTCGTTGAAGTGGCGCGTGCAGGACGCGGAGAGCGCGAGGAAGCGTCTGGAGGCGGACAACACGGAGCTGCGGCGACTGCTGCACGAGGAGAAGAACGCGGACCCGGCGGCGGGGTTGGCGCTCATGGGGGACATGTGGGACGTCAACGACGTCATGGCGGCGAAGGAGCGCGTCGGGCAGATCGCGGCGCGGTACGCCGCGGAGAAGCGACGCAACACGGAGCTGATTCACAGGCTCAAGGCGATGCACGAGGCCACCGTGGGCGCGGAGCATCTCAAGGCGCGTCACCAGGAGCTTCAAGAGGCGCACGCGTTTCTCTCCAAGAGCTCGATGAAGTGGGAGCGAGAGGCGAAGAAGGTGATGAAGTGCAAAGAGACGATCGCGATGCAGGAGGGTATCATCGCGCGTCTGGAGACGGTGCTGGAGCAGGCGGTCGTGGACCAGCGGCGGCTCGCGGAGGCGGAGCACGTCGCCGGTCGTCTGCAAGACGCGAACGAGCTCCTCAAAGGGGGCGCGGATTGGGAAGAGCTCGACGCGTTGCGAGAGGAGAACACCGCGCTGCGACGCGCGGCGAAGGAGCGCGAGACGGACCAGCGCGACATGCAGAGCGACCGCGTGGCGCTGACGCTGAGGCTGGAGAAGGCGGAGGCGGCGGCGATCGCGAGCAACAACGAGATGCTCGAGGTGTCGCGTCGATGCGCGCGGGAGATCGCGGCGCTGCGGAGCAAGCTCGCGGAGAAGGACGCGCAGCTCATGGGCGGGTTCGGGTCCGTCGCGAACTTGGTACTCGAGGAGCTCCCGCCGTCGAAGCGGCTGACCGCGATGGAGCCGCCGGTGAACGAGCGGCAGGTGGGTCGAGGCGGCGGGTTGCTCGAGGGCGGCCGCGACGAGCAACGCGAGCGCGAGCATCGACGCGGCGGAGAGAGTTACGGTTACGAAGACGACGGCGCCGAGTGGCGGCCGGAGTACGAGGACCGCCAGGCCCAGGGCGTGGATCACATGGTGCAGCGGGAGCTCGACGAGGCGCGCGCGCTCGGGATGGTGGAGGAGAGCCCGAATCAGAATGGCAGGAGGCGCGGCGGCGGCGCGCACGAGCCGAGTCCGCCGCCCGGGGATCGGCCGTCGGACGGCGGCGGCGGCCCGCGAGGGTCGAGGATGGACGGGGGGCCGCGCGGCGACGACAGGCTGGACGGCGGCGGCGGCGGCGGCGGTGAAGAGGGAGACGGAGATGAGTATCCCTCCATCATGATGCGCGGCGACGGCGACGATGACTTCGCGGGGGAGGCGCCGCGGCACTCGAGAGGGAGCGTAGCGTCCCCGACGCGATCGGTCGTCAGATCGCCGACGATGAAGTCGCCGACGATGAAGTCGCCGACGATGAAGTCGCCGACGCAGACGATGAAGTCGCCGCAGAAGCCGCCGTCGACGAACAAGAAGAAGTCCATGTTCGGTCGCCGGTCGTGAGCGAGGAGTCGTCGTCACGTTTCGCGAGGTGCGATCGACGACGGCGCTCATAATAAGGCTTCGAATCGAGTCAAGTCTTCTATAGGTAAAGAATCGAACACAACAACTCATCTCTCACATCTCGCCGCACTGGGAGATCTTACACGATAGCTTCGGCTTGTTGTTCGCCCCCGTGCCGACGTTCTCGATCTTCCGCAGCACGAGCAGCACGTCGCCCAGGACGCGACCGAAGACGACGTGCTTATCGTCCAGCCACTCCGTCTTGGTGCACGTCAGGAAGAACTGGCACCCGTTGCTGTTCGGTCCGCTGTTGGCCATGGAGAGCAAGCCGGGCCCCGTGTGTTTCCCGAGGAAGTTCTCGTCCGCGAACTTGCTGCCGTATATGCACGCGCACCCGGTGCCGTCGCCTTTCAGGTAATCGCCCCCTTGGATCATGAAGTCTGCGGCGGGCGACGACGAACGACGACGACGGAGAAGAGGAGGAGGAGGAGGAGGGACGCGTGAGAAATAAATTAATTTAAGAAACGAACGAACGAACGAACGCGCGGAGGGAATTCGATCCGCGGGCGCGTCCTCGCGAGCGACCGCCGCGATCGATCGCGATCGCCGATCGCCGCTCGACGCTCGACGCACCCTTGATGACGCGGTGAAACTCCACGTCCTTGTACCCCTGCGGGAACCCGTTCTTCCTGAACTCGCCCGTGCACAGCTGTCTGAAGTTCTCCGCCGTCTTCGGGCAGACGTCCGCGAAGAGCTCCATCTTGATGCGGCCCGCGTCCGCGCCGCCGATCGTGACGTCGAAGAACACGACCGGGTTGCTCGGGTTCGGCGGGCGCGCGTGCCACTGCGTCTCCTCCGCGGGCATGACGGCCGTCGACGTGACGCGCTGGAGCGCGCGGCGTGCCGGCGCGCGGGGAGATCTGTGGCGCTGGCGCAATCATTTTCGACGCCCGAGATCGATGAGAGCGAGAACTCGGCGCGCGCGTCGTCGCGGGTCAGCCATCAGAAGCCGACGCGCCGCTCGCCATGACGCGATGCGTCGCGAATCGCGTGTCCTCGGCGCCCTCCCTCGTCTCCCACCCTCCCCCCCTCAGAGTCCTCTCCCTCCTCCTCCTCCTCCTCCTCCTCGCGTCTTCGACGCCGACGCGCGTCCGCGCGTGCAGCACGTTCCTCGTCGGCAAGGACGCCTCCTCCGACGGCTCGCTGTACGTGACGCACAGCGACGACGGCGAGGGCAACCCCGACGTCCGCCTCGCGTTTATCCCGGCGGCGACGCACGCGCCGGGGAGCGAGCGCGCGATATGGCCGGACCTGGAGGATAACCCGCGCTACGTCGGCGACGCGCGCGGAGAGACGTACCGCGCGAGGAGCGAGCGCGAGCGCGACGAGAAGACGACGCGACCCGTCGGCTTCATCCCGCAAGTCGCGCGCACGTACGCGTACACGGAGGGCAACTACGGCATCATGAACGAGAAGCAGCTGTCCATCGGCGAGAGCACGTGCAGCGGCGTGTTCACCGCGAAGGGCGCGCACGACGGCGGCGACGCGCTCTTCTGCGTGAACGAGCTCTCGAGGATCGCGATGGAGGTTCGTTCTGGTTACACTGGTCCCCATACGACCGCGTCGGCGTGGTGAACGCCGTTCCTTAAGGACTTTGCCCGGCGTTTCCCTCCGCCCACCCCTCGGTTTCAATCCCCGCCCGCGACGCCTTTCAACTCCAACTGACGCCTTTGAACTCCACCCCAGCGATGCGTCACCGCGCGGTGCGCCGTCGCGCTCATGGGCGACCTCGCGGAGAGACACGGGTTCTACGGCGCCAGCGGCGGCGTCGAGGGCGGCAGCGAGACGCTCCTCGTCGCGGACACGACGGAGGGGTGGGTGATGCACTTCGTGCCGTACCCCGCGAACAACAGCGCGGTGTGGGCGGCGCGGCGGGTGCCGGACGACGAGGTGACCGTGGTGATGAACATGTTTACGATTCGAGAGGTGGACGGCGGCGATCCGGACAACTTCATGCACTCCGCGAACATGCTCCCCGTCGCGATCGAGCACCGCCTGTGGAACCCGATCGGGAGCGACGGCCACTTCGACTTCACGAAGGCGTTCAGCGACGGCGAGTACGCGCACAAGTATTACAGCGGCCGACGCGTGTGGGGCGCGTTTCGGCTGATTAATCCAAGTCTGAAGCTCTCGCCCGAGTACGGCGACCTGCGTCTCGACGCGCCGTATCCGTTCAGCGTGAAGCCCGCGAGACCGGTCGCCGCGAGAGATTTATTCGCGTGGCACCGCGACTGGTACCAGGGCACGCCGTTCGACGTCACGAGGGCGGGCGACGTCGCCGGCGGGCCGTGGAGCACGCCGGATCGATACGGCGGCGGCGACGCGGAGGCGTCTCTCCCGGGCGCGGTCGAGCGCACGATCGCGCTGTATCGCACGACGTACACGCACGTGCTGCAGACGAGAGCGTGGCTGCCGGACCGCGTCGGCGGCGTGACGTGGTTCGGGCCGCACGCCGCGCACGGGACGTGTTTCGTGCCGGTGTTCGCCGGGTGCGAAGCCGCGCCGTCCGCGCTCAACGTCGGGAACGCGTCGACGATCGATCGCGGCTCCGCGTGGTGGGCGCACCGGTTCGCGCACAACCTCGCGCAGCTCAAGTTCAAGCACGCGATTGAGGACGTGCGCGCGGCGCAGGAGAAGTGGGAGAGCGCGGGGTTCGCGCTCGTGGACGAACTCAGCGCCGGAAGTGGTGGCGCGGCGGGCGGCGACGGAGAGACGTCTACGACGTACGCGTCGCCGGCGGCGCTGACCGCCGCCTCCGAGGCGCACGCCGCCGCCGTCGCGCGCGCGTGGTGGCGCCTCGGCGACGACCTCATGGTGCGATACGCGGACGGGTTCGTGAGCCCGTCCATGGACGACGAGAGCGGCGCCGGCGACGCTCTGCCGGGTACGGCCGTGGGGTACCCGGCGTGGTGGCTCAACGCGAGCGGATGGAAAGACGGGCCGCCGCCGCCGCCGCCGCCGCGGAAGGTTCCGAACGGCGGCGGCGGCGAGGCCGCGGGCGTTACGCGGGGGAGGGTCGAGGGGAGATGGAACGTCGACCGTCGCCGTCGCGGCGGCCGTCGCGTCGTGCGCGCGTAGATAGGAGGCCCGCGTCGTCGTACGACGCGCGCGTCGTAGACCTCGTCCTCGGAAGTAGGCACCGAACTCGAGTGTGACGAAATCGTTTGGGGTTTAGGTCTGCACGTTCCGAGGACTCCGAGACTCGATCATCACATCGCGTCGCGTCGCGCCGAGGGTCGTCGAGCGCGTCTCGCGTCGTCGTCGTCCGCGCCCGCGCGCGCGCACGTCGGTCGCGCGCGCGCCGTCGGGGCGTCGCGATGGGGCGATACGGCCAGGGCGGAGGAGGCGGGATGGGGGGTCGCGGCGGAGGCAGATCCGCCGGTCATCACCGAGGGCATCATCATCATCACGGCAGCGGAGGCGACGGCGGCTACCACAACCCCCACGCGGCGGCGGATAAGGACGCGCAGTTCATGCCGTTCTTGTACCCCCACCCGTGCGCGCTGATCCCCGTCCCGCTCGAGTTCGAGTCCGCGGGCCACTTCGCGTGGATAGTCGCGAATAATCTCCTGGCGGAGTTTTGGCATCTCATCAGGCGCGTTCTATACAGTGGTTCCCATACGACCGCGCTGGCGTGGTGAACGCCGATCCTTAAGGACTTTTGCCGGCGTGTCTCTCCGCCCACACCACGCTTTCGATCCCCGCCCTCGACGCCTTTCAACTCCATCTGACGCCTTTCAACTCCACCCCGACGTTCGCTTGTATGGAATGGCCCTCAGCGAGGGCCCGCGCGGGCCCGCGCTCAAGGCGAAGCCCGCGGGCGACGGGAAGCTCAACCTCGTCAGCGGCGACGGCGGCGGCGACGACCCGAGCCTGATGCACCACCTGCTGAAGATCGGCGGGCAGCTGCACGTCGTGACGTCGCAGAGCGGCGGCGAGAGGAACGCGGAGACGGGCGAGAAGGCGCCCACGCTGCTGGTGCGTGTTTCGCGGTTCGGTTTCACCCATCGCACCGCCTCTCTTCCTTTCAATCTGACCGATGACGACTCGTTTCAAAAAACAGACGCTGAAACCGAAGCTCGGACCGTTCAGCGGTCAGATCCGCACGTTCGGATACGTCGGCGCGTTCGTCGCCGAGCTCGCGGCGCTCAACGAGCTCGCCCAGAGAGAACAACGCGGGCACGCCGCGTCGCCGGTCCTGCGCGCGGTGATGCGACCGACGGAGCACGTCCCGGGGTCGTGGGGGCCCGCGCCTCTGCCCGAGGAAGACTTCGCTTTAATCTCCGGTGCGTTCTGTGCGCACGTTTTTCACCCACCGCTCGGTTTCAACATTTGATCGCGTCCGCTTTCAACTGACCGATGAATGCTCGTGTCTGTACGGCATCGCCCTCTCATCAGGCGAAGGCGCGCCGAAGGCGAACGCGTCGCAGAAGAACGCGGTCTGCGCGCTGTCCGCCGCGCTCGAGAAGATCCAGGGCCCGCCGGGGACGGGGAAGAGCACGACGATATACCACGTCGTGACGCAGAGGGTGCCGAAGGGCGAGCGGGTCCTTGTCACGTGCAGCCGCAACGTCGCCGTGGAGTCCATCGCGCAGAAATTGAAAGGCGCGTTCTCCTTACACTGGTCCCCATACGACCGCGTTCGCGTGGTGAACGCCGATCCTTAAGGACTTTTGCCGTCGTCTCTCTCCGCCCACCCCTCGCTTTCAATACCCACCATCGACGCCTTTCAACTCCGCTTCTGACGCCTTTGAACTCCACCCCGACATTCGCTCGTATGGAACGACCCTGAAGCGTGCGACGCCGAGATGCTCGTCGTCGGCGCGCCCGGCCGCATCGGCGCGACGGCGCGGCGGCATCTCCTGGACGCGAAGACGGAGGCGCACCCGCGCGTGCGCGCGATCGCCGCCGCGTCGCTCGGCGGGTTCCAGTCCCCGGCGGCGATCACCGCGGCGAAGTCGGTGAAGGGCGCGCTCATGGACGACTGCCAGCTCATCCTCTGCACGATCGCGAGCACGAGCCGATTGCTGCGAGAGTGGGAAGAGCACGTCAAGACGCCGTTGCGCGTGCACACGGTGGTCGTGGACGAGTGCGGGTGCACGCCGGAGAGCTCCACCGCGCTGCTTCTGAACCTTCGACCGAAGAACTTGGTCCTCCTCGGCGATCACAAGCAGCTGCCGCCGTGCTCGTTGATCCCGCCGCACGCGTTGAAAGGTGCGTTCTGGTTAAACTGGTCCCCATACGACCGCGTTGGCGTGGTGAACGCCGTTCCTTAAGGACTTTGCCCGGCGTGTCTCTCCGCCCACACCACGCTTTCAATCCCCGCCCGCGGCGCCTTGCAACTCCAACTGACGCCTTTGAACTCCACCCCGACTTCACTTCGTTGAAAGGCACCGCGCACGATCGGTCGATGCTCGAGCGTTGCGTCGCCGCGAGCGGACGCGCGCATCGACTCACGACGCAGTACCGCATGCATCCGCACGTGTGTGCCGCGGTGAGCCGGCAGTTTTACGACGGCGAGCTCGAGACGGACGAGGCGATCGCGAGCGATCGGTTCGCGGTCGGCGAGGAGAGGGGCGACGCGGACGCGATGGTGTGGTGTCAAGTCGACGGCGCGGAGAGAGTTCCGGACGACGGGAAGTCGTTCGTGAACGACGCGGAGGTTGTCGCGGTGACGGCCGCGGCGATGTCGTTACGCGAGCGCCACGGTTACGAGTGCACGATCGCTATCCTGACCTTCTACAAAGGCCAGTTCCTCGCGCTGCTCGAGGCGCTCCCGGCGTCGCTGAAGGTGGAGTGTCTCACCGTGGACGCGTGTCAGGGCAGCGAGTTCGATTACGTGATCATCTCGACGACGCGCGGTGCGTTCTATACACTGGTTACCATACGACCCCGTTGGCGTGGTGAACGCCGATCCTTAAGGACTTTTGCCGGCGTGTCTCTCCGCCCACGCCTCGCTTTCAATACCCGCCCGCGATGCCTTTCAACTCCAACTGACGCCTTTCAACTCCACCCCGACGTTCGCTCGTATGGACCCTCGACCCTCAGCGAACAAAACCGGGTCGATCGGGTTCGTGTCCGACCCGCGGCGCGTGAACGTCGCGGTGTCGAGAGCGCGGCGGATGTGCGTCGTGTTCGGGGACCAGAACACGATGGCACCGCACGGCCGCGGCGGCACGGACTGGGCGGGGATACGACGCGCGTGTAGGTTTGAGACGTACGGCGCGGAGGGGTGTCGGTGGAAGAGAGACCCGCCGACTTCGGGGTTCACGACGATGCTGCAGCATAAACGAACGGTCGCGAAGGAGCCGTTACTAGACCTGGACGAGAAAACAGAGGAGGAGAGCTCCGGGATAAACGTCGGCGCCGCAGCGTTCGTTCCGGGGCAGATGGCGGCGGCGGTCGCGGGGGGGAAGAAGCCGCCGGGCGCGCCGGGGACGGGGAAGAAAGCGAAGGCGAACGCGAGGAGAAAAGCCGCCGCCGCCGCCGCCGCCGCGGAGCTCGCGCACGCGCGCGCGCTCGGCGGCGTCGGCGGCATGCTCCACGGTGGGATGCACGGCGTCGGCGTCGGCGTCGGGCAGCGAGGGTTATTAGGGTTCGCGACGCACCAGGGCGGCGGGTTCGGGTTCGGCGGCGGCGGCGGGGCGACGCCGCCGCCGCCGCAGCAGCAGCCGCCGAAGCCGACGGTAAAGGGCACGATGACGCCGAGGAAGCTCGCGCTCGGCGGCGGCGGCGGCGGGGCGACGCACGGCGGCCGCGCGCCGATCGCGATGCCGCTGGTGCCGCCCGGGGTGCCGCCGCCGATGCCGCCGAGCGCGGCGTTCCCTGGCGTCGGCGGGAGCTTTCAGCCCGTCCCCGGCAGACGCTCGACGGCGCCCGGGGGACCGCTCGCGCCGCCGCCGCCGCCGCTCGCGCGGCTCGACGACGCGTCGGACTGGGAACCGCCGCTCGCGAGCGGCCCGCTCGGGTCCATGCTCGACCTCAACGCGCTCAGCGCTATGTCTCTGGGCGACAACACCGCCGCGGAGGGGTGGGGTACCCCGGGGCCGCCGCCGAGCGGCGGCGGCGGCGACGCGGCGGGGCGACGCGGCGCGGCGCCGCCGCCGCCTTTGCCGCAGTTTAGGTTCGGCGACGCGCCGCCGCCGCCGCCGCCGCCGCCTCAGGGCGGCACCGTCGCGGACGTGAACGCCGCGGGAGGAGGGCAGTGGCCGTCGCTTGGGGGAGGAGGCGGCGCGGCCGTCCCTCGTCCGCGAGGGCGGTGACAAGAATCGAATCGCGTCGTCGAGACGACGAGGACGACGAGTTGACAAATTCTCATCCACGACGCCGCCGGCGACGAGCGGAGACCGGGCCTTCCCGCGGTAGCCGTTCATCATTCTTTCGAATCACGACGTGATCGCTCGCTCGCGTCGCGCGGCGTCCGCGCGCGTCCCCGCCGCGAGGCTTCGCTCCTTGTCACTCCTCGACTTCCCGTCGTAGTCGCGAATTCGATCGAACAGAAGGAAAACCGTTTCGTTTCTCGCGCGATCGGAATTTCTACCGTTTCGCCTCTCGGGGGCGTTTCGCTGACAAGAAGCCGAAAAGTCTGACTAAATGCTCATACGACCGATACGCCGAAATTTCCCCATCACGCCTCTTGAAATCTCGTGAAAAGCAACGACGAAACGTCTCGGAGGCGCATTCCCCGCGCGCACGCCGCACCCGCTCCGCACGCACGACATCGACATTCACACGATGAACGCCGCAGCCTGCGTCGCCTCCAACGCCGCCGCCGCGACGCGCGCGATGCCGCCGTCGTTCAAGATCCGCAAGGTGGACGACCGCGAGCGACGCGCGGATCTCGAAAAGCAGGTCGAGGCCGCGCTCAAGTACGCGCGCTCGCGATGCGAGAATCGCGCGCGCAAGCCGCCGCACGCGCTCGCGTCGCCCAAGGCAAGCAAAGTCAACGCCGAGTCCGTCCTCGCCGGGTACGGCGTCGACGTCCTCGCGGCCGCGAAGCTCGACGGCGGCGAGAGGACGATGTCGGTCGTCCGCGCGTCGAGCCTCGTCGAGCTCGACAAGTGCCTCCGCGCGCGCGCGGAGCAATCCATCGTCGTCTCGCGCGCGCCGACGCGCGCGACGGACGTCCACGCGTTCCTCGCCACGGACGAGGACGCGATGGACGACGACATCCGCGACGACGTCGCGCACCTGTACGTCACGTACGACGACCCCGCGAGCCAGCACACGCTCGCGGTCGCGCGCGTGCTCGGCCTCGGGAGCGGCGGCGTCTCATCCGACAAGAACATCGACATCGACATCGACCGACCGCCGCTGCTCGTCGACCGGTTCCTCTCGACCGGCCTCTCGATGTTCGGCCCGGGCGCGAACCCGGTGAAGACGCCGTCGATCGTCCGCGCGCTGCTGTACGAGGCGTGCGAGGAGCTCGCGCGGCGCGACGGGCGGCGCGTCGGCGAGACGTTCGACGTCGTCGCCGTCCGCGGGACGCTGCCGGCGACGGCGAAGATCGCGTCCGAACGCGCCGCCGACGCCGCGAACGGCGACGCGAAGCCGACGGCGTGGGCGACGCGACGGCTGAAGCGGTACTCGGTCGCGATCGACGCGCCACCAGGGGTCGACGGTTCGATCGATGAACCG
>Ga0181554_1003554_pt1 | contig 13163 bp, 11 predicted proteins | sample 011ome_16_FD_145602 | JGI IMG/M metagenome (GOLD analysis project Ga0181554, IMG submission 145602) | Coastal salt marsh microbial communities from the Groves Creek Marsh, Skidaway Island, Georgia - 011503CT metaG (spades assembly) | ecosystem: Environmental > Aquatic > Marine > Intertidal zone... | reverse complement strand
TCGAGACGCGGCGAAGGAGGAGCGGTGAGGAGGATGATTCGAACCGTAACGGACGCAACAGCGCGCGCGCGCGTGTTATCACCTCGCGCGTAGTACATGCTATTTATAAATCGAGAAGCGCTGTTTCAATCGTTCGCGTCGCGCGCGTCCTCGCCGCGCCGGCGCTTTCGCCGTCGTTTTTTTCCAGGTCGTTTCGTTCGGACTCGAGGTTTTTTTTTTCATCTGGCATCGCTCGAGACCGAGGACGCACTCGTCCACGCGCGCGGTCGCGTCGCCGCGCGATGGCGGCGCGCGAGGAGGGCGACGACGCCACGGACGCGCTCGTCGCGGTGCTGGGCGGAAAGGTGCACATCTCTCGTCGCCGCCCGGACTTCACGCTCCCGCCGTTGCATCGCGATCTGCGCCTCTCGTCGCACGCGCCGCTCGCGGACGCGTCCTCGAGCGGCGGCGGCGGCGGGCGCGCGACGTGCCCCACGTGCGCCGCGTCGAGGCGGTTCTTCTGCCACGGATGCCTCCTCCCGCTCGTGCCGTTCCCGCGCGTCCGGTTGCCGTGCGACGTCTACTTCGTCACCGACCGTCGACAGCGCGCGTCGAACGCGACGGGCGTGCACGCGGCGCTGTCGTCCCCCGATCGCGTCACGCTGTGCGCCGCGAGCGACGTCCCCGCGCTGGACCCGAGACACGCGGTCCTGATGTTCCCGTCCGAGGATGCCACGTCCGTCGCGGAGCTCGTCGCGGCGCGCCGCGCCGGGTTCGCGCGCGGGAGCGACGGCGACGGCGACGCGACGGACGAGCGGGAACGACGGGAACGCGAACGCGGCGGCGTCCGCGCGGTCGTGATCGTCGACAGCAAGTGGCAGGGCGCGTCGCTGATCGCCTCCTCGCCGCGCCTGAGAAACCTCCCGCGCGTGTCCCTCAAACGCCACCGCACGTCGTTCTGGAGGTTCCACCCGCAGCCGAAGAGCCAGGAGAAGCGCGACGCGCGCGACGCGCTCAAGGCGAGAGGGGAGGACGACGGCGACGAGAGGGTGTGCTCGATCGAGGCGCTGTTTTTTTTTCTCCGCGAGCTCCACGACGCGCTCGGGACGCATGGGGACGGGGACGGGGGGGGACGCGGGGACGACGCGCGCGGGGACGATGACGACGGGACGTGCCACTGCTTCGACGACCTTCTGTGGTACTTCGCGTGGCAGCACAAGGTGATCGCCGAGGACGCGGCGACGCGGGAGTACCACCCGATCGCGCCGCAGCGGTTGAAGCGCCGAGGACGCGCGGCGGCGGCGGCGGCGGCGGAGGGAGACGACGACGCGTTCGACGACGACGACGACGATAGGAATTAGGCGATAGACCGCGGTCGCGCGGCATAGCTAGCTAGAGAATGTGGTATCACGCGCGCGACCGCGCGCTCGTCTCGTGATCTCGCGCTTCGTTCGTTCGTTCGTCGTCGTCGGACGTCGCCGCTTTCGGCGGCGGCGGCGCGTCCCTCGCTCGCGTCCGTCACTCGCGCCGTCGCCACACCGTCGCGTGCGACACCCCCCACGCGTACTTCCGCGCGTGTTCCCTCACGAGGAACGGCACGTCGCTCGCGCACACGAGGTCGAACCCGCCGTCCTCGCTCGTCAGGACGTCGCGCAGGGCGTCGAACGACCGAACGCCGCCGCCGCCGTCCGCGCGCGTCCCCGTCTCCGTCCCCGCCCGTCCCCCCAACCACTTCGCTCGCGGCGTCCGCGCCTCGGACCAGTCGTACGGCGACGCGAGCACGAGGACGCCGCACGGCTTCACGAGCCGCGCGCACTGCGACAAGAACGCGAGAGGGTCGGACATCCGACACAGCGCGTTCGCGACCAAGACGGCGTCGTGCAACCCGTGCGTCCACGCGCGCCCCGCCGCGCCGCCGCCGCCGCGAAATGACGGCGGCAACGCGCTCACATCCGCCACGACGCGAAAGTCCACCCTCTCGCGGTCGACGTGCGCGGGGACGATCGCTTCGAGTTTCTCCGCGATGTCGCCCTCCGAGCGAGCGGCGTACCGCAGCCGTCCGCGGTGTTTCATCAGCGACGCCGCCGCGACGCACGCTTTCGAGTCGTCCGCGCCGACGACGCGGCGAAAGCGCCGCGACAGCTCGAACGACGCGCCGCCGACGGCGCACCCGACGTCGAGCGCGAGCCCGGCGACCGGCGCGCCGAGCTTCCCGAGCTTCGCGCTCTTCGCGTGTCGCGCGCACATGTCCGCGAGACGCGCGTGGAACCGCAGCGCCGCGCGCGGGGCGTCCGCCGCGTCCGCGAACGGACCGAGGACGTCGTCTTCGCCTCCGAAGTGAAACGACACGAGCTGGTCCACGACCGCTCGCGTCGGCTCGCGCGGCGCGGCGGCGTCGCGCGATAAGGACGTCGTTCCCGCGTCCGAGTCCGCGTCGCTCGCGCGCGAGTCGACGCCACCGTCGCTGCCGCCCGCGGCGGCCGCTGCCTTCTTCTTCGCGCGTCGCTTCTTCCTCGCGCTCGTCGCGTCGTGAGAGCGCGGTTCGTCGGCGTCGTCGCGGCCGGATGCGTCGCCCCCGACGGATCTGGACGAGCTGTTTGAAGACGACGAATAGACCGCGCGCCAGTACAGCGTCGTGAGCGCGCACGCGGAGATGGCGCACGTCGCGCCGGCGACGATCACCCGCGTCAGGTCGCGGTCGCCCTCGCGCGTCATCCTCCGCGCATCCGCGGCCGCGCGCGATGCACTGCGTCCGTCGGTTGCCAACCGGCGCGAAACGAAACTCGCGCGAGATGATGCGTGACGCTGACGTGGCGGACAGGATGTCTCGAACCGAAACCCTCGAAACGAAGGTTGGCGGGGCGGCGACGCACTGCGTCGCGCGTGTCCCACGCGCGAGACATGGCGGATACCATGACGCGCGACGTCCAGGAAAGTCGTCCGGCCGAGGCGCTCGCGCCGGAGACGCACGCCGAGCTCGCGGACGGCGCGATGGCGAGAGCGCAGGACGGCGGCGCGCGTTCTCCTTCCGAACCCGCTGAAGAATCCGCTTCCGGGGCGTCGTCCGGGGCCCCGCCGCCGCCGTCCGGGGGGCCGTCGCCGCCGCCGCCGCCGCGCTCGCCGTCCTCGCCCACGTCCTCCCCACACGGTCGAGGGTCCTCCGCGCCCAAGCCGAACGACAACGTCGGCGCGGACATGTGCGTCAGGTCGCTCGCGTGGGAGACCACGGACGAGTCCCTCCGCGCGTACTTCGAGCGCTTCGGCGAGGTCACGACGTGCACGGTGAAGCGCGGCGGCGACGGGCGCTCGCGCGGGTTCGGGTTCGTGAACTTCGCGAGCAAGGACGTCACCGTCGACGTCTTAAACAAGACGCACGTCGTCGACGGCCGACGGCTGGACATCCTCCCGCCGCGGGTGACGAATCTCGCGGAGACGACGAAGGTGTTCGTGGGACGACTCGACGAGCGCGTCCCGGTGAGCGCGATTCGCGCGCACTTCGCGCGCTTCGGCGACGTCACGGACGTGTACCTGCCGATGCCGCATAAAGGGTTCTGCTTCGTGACGTACGCGGACAACGCGTCCGCGCTCGCGGCGCTGTCGCACGGCGAGGCTGTCGGCGAGGACGGCCGCGGCGGCGTCGCGGGAGGGTCGTCGCTGCATCGAATCGAATTCGACGGCGACGTCGCCACCGCGCAGGTGAAGCCGCCGACGGAACGACGGCCGCAGTACGACCGGAACGCGAGCGGCGGCGTATCCGGCGGCGGCTCCGGCGGGCCGCCGGGAAGGTTCCACGGCGGGCGGTTCGGAGGGCCCGGACGAGGCGACGGACGAGGCGGATACGACAACATCGCGTGGACGACGCCGCCGCCGATGTGGGGCCCGGGCCCCGCGGACGACGCGGCGCGGCGTCACCACCACGCGTTGATGATGTCTTTGAACGGGATGGGTCCCGGGATGCATCCCGGAATGATGAACGCGCCGCCCGCCCACGGGATGGGACCACCGATGGGGGTGAATTTTTTGATGCACGCGGACGGGTCGATGATGCATCCCGACGCGGCCGCAGCCATGATGCCGCCGCCGCACGCGATGATGTCGCACATGGCGCTGAGCGGCGGCGCGCCGGGCCCGGGGCCGGGGCCGGGGCTGGGCGGCGGCGCGTCGGGCGGCGGCGACCCCTCCCGGGGTGTCCCGCCGCCGTTCGGCGTCGGCGTTACTGGGGGCGGCGGGCACGCCCACGGCGAGGGCGGGTTCGCGCTGTACGTCAGCAACGTCGCGTGGGAGGCGGGGTGGCAAGATCTGAAGGACCACTTCGCGCGGTTCGGACGCGTGTCGTTCGCGGACGTCGCGAGGGATCGAGACACCGGCCGGAGCTTGGGCCGGGGGATCGTTCGGTTCGACGACGAGGCGTCCGCGCGACGGGCGATAGTGTACGGGAACGGGACCGTGTTCATGGGGCGGGAGATCAACGTGCGCGAGGACAGGATGGGGCGAGGGGGGCATCCGCCGCCGCCGGACGGCGGCGGTCCCGGGTTCTTCGCGCCGATGCCGATGCCGTCGTCGTGAAGTGAAATAACTTACAGCTTCGAAACATCGTGACTCGTCCTCCTCGCTCGCCGTTCGCCCGCGCGCGAGCCACGCGCGCGAGCGCGCGAGCCGACGCGCGCGTCCTCGCCGAGCAGCTCGCATGGGCGGCCTGCGCGGGGTCATCCGTCCCGGGGTGAACTGGAACGCCCGCGCGGAGGAGGAGCGAACGACGAGGAGCGAGGACGGGCGATCTCGCGGCGGCGCCGGGGAAATTCCCGACGACGCGCCGGAAGCGTCCGTCTCCGCGCGTCGCGACGGCGACGCCGAACGCGTCGGCGCCGGCGGCGGCGAGCGAGTGAAGAAGGCGACGAAGAAGGAGAAGAAGAAGGAAAAGACGAAAAAGACCGCCGTCGTTGACGGCGGCGACGACGCCGACGCGGGAGGGAAGGGAAAGAAATCTGGTGGCAAAAACAAAAAAGCGCGACAGAAGAATCTCACGAAGCATCTGTCGCTCCGAGCGGAGTTCACGACGCCCACGGTCGCGAGCGATCACCCGTTCGAGTACGACGCCGCGGACCACTGCGAGACGCCGTTCCAGGCGTACCAAGACGTCGAGCCGTTCCTGTTCCGCGTCGCGCTCGCGCTGAAAAAACCAAAGGAGAAGCTCGTCATCTACGACCCGTACTTTTGCGAAGGGTCCGTCGTTAAACACCTCGCGCGGTTAGGGTTCGCGAACGTCATCAACCGGAACGAAGACTTCTACAAGTGCATCGACGAGAAGCGGATACCGGAGCACGACGTGTTGCTCACGAATCCGCCGTACAGCGGCGACCACTTCCGGCGTATCCTGTCGTTTTGCGGGAAATCCAAAAAGCCTTGGCTGCTCCTCCTGCCGAACTTCGTGTGCCGCAAGCAGTACTACGAGCCCGCGATCGGGGCGTCTTCGAAACCGCTGTTCCTCATCCCCGATCAGCTGAAGCCGTACCGGTACTGGGCCCCCGGACGGAAAGGGTACGAGGACAGGACCAGGGCGAAGGGCACGACGCCCTTCGAAACTTTTTGGTACGTCGACTTCGCCGGGGTGGCGTCGCACGCGGACGTGAGGGCGTGGTGGATGAAGAAGTTCTCGCCGCACAGCAACTGCACGCTGCCGGACGTGAACGACGCGTTGCCTCAGCAGCAGCGGCTGCAGAAGCGTCTGAACCCGAGGGCGAGGAAGATCGCGGCGAAGAGAGAGCGCGAGAGCGGCGGCGGAGGAGGAGGAGGAGGAGACGGTGAGAAAAAAAAATCGAGCGGGTGCGGGTTGTACTACGACCCCGAGCGCGCGAAGAGGGACGCGCTCAAGCGCGCGACCGACGCCGGCGTCGAGAAGATTCACGAGAATAAGAAAAAGAAGAAGGAACGGTAGGCGTCTCCGTCGTGCGTGTAGTGTTTCAAGATGTTCTGAGAGTAGCTGCGCGCGACGCCGCCGCCGTCGTACCGCGGCAAAGTTGGCACGCCGCCGCGTCGCGTCGCGTCGGTCGTCATAGTCCGTCCGCTCTCGCCGGCAGCGTCTCCACGACCTCGAGCTCGTGCCTCGTGATCTTCTTCTCGCGATCGAACCAAAACGTCCCGACGAACTTCTCCCCTCGCAAGAACGCCGGGTACCAGTGCTCGTCGTCCGGCCACATCTTCTCCAGAGGTATCGCGTCCTCGGGGAACCACGCCGGTCTCATCTCGTCGCTCTCCGCCACCGTCCCTTCGAAGGCGGACGCGTGGAACACGTGCGTCTCCATCGGGTTCGGCGCGTCCGCGTAGTGGAACGTCAACACCCCTCGTCTCGTCGCGTCGAGCGCGTCGATCCCGCACTCTTCTCGTAGCTCCCTCAGCGCGGCGTGCTCGACGGACGCGTCGATGCCGAGATCCACCTTCCCTCCGAATCCGTTCCACAAGCCGGCGCCGAAGCCTCGCTTCTTCTCGCCGAGGAGGACGTTCCCGTCGCTCACGACCACGAGCAGCGTCGTGAGCTTGGGCGCGGCGAGCGCGGCGGTCGCGTCGGTCGCCATCGCGCCGACGGCCGGCCGCGGCGCGCGGACGAACTGCTGGGGAACGCGACGACGACGAGAGTTGGCACTCGTCGCGAACTACGCGCTCGTTGAAACATTTATTGGAAAGTGAAACCGCCCACTCCGACGCGGCGCGTCGCACCCGCGCGGCATGGCGGGAAACCTCGATCAACCCCTCAAATTATCAATATCCCTCGATAAACCCCTCGACGAGATCATCGCGAGTCGAAGGTCGAAAGACGGCGGCGGTCACGGCGGCAAGGTGCGGTCGTCCGCGTGCCCGGCAGTCTCCGCATCGCGCTCAGATTCTCCCGCGCCAATTTCTCACGTCGACGCGACTCGTCCCGGCCCCCATCCCAGTCGCATCGCCGGCGTAACCCGCGAAACGACACGCCGTACGGCGACGGCGTGAACCACATTAAGGGCGTCTCCGTCGCGGACATCGCGAACGCGCCGAGCGGCGAGCGCACGCTCAAGGTGTCGTCCACGACGCCCCCGAAGAAACTCGCGGGAAGCATCGCCCTCGTCTGCGACGGCGGCTGCGGCGAGGCGCCGCTGCTCCTCCCCCTCGGCGCGGCGTGCGTCAATCAGGCGACGAAAGCGATCGCGATCGCGCGACGGGACCTCCTTCGCAGACCCGCGGCGCTTCTGGACGACGCCGCGGACGACGACGAGTGGGAGCCGACGTTCCTGTCGTGCTTCCCGGGTTTCCGCGACGACTCCAAGCGCGCGGTCTCGATGCAGTGCGACAAAGAAGCGAAAGCGCCGTGGGCGGGCGCCGCGGACGCGACGCTCACGGTCGCGAGCGGAACCAACCCCGCGACGCTCGCGGGCGCGATCGCGGGGAAAGTGCGGCAGGGGATGAAAGTCGCCGCGCGCGCGTGCGGCGCCGACGCGGTGTCCAACGCGGTGTTCGCCGTCGCGCGCGCCCGCGAATACCTCGCGGACGACGGGATAGACGTGTACTTCGTCCCGGAGTTTGACAAGGAATTCGTGAGGGGGGAGGGGGAGGAGACGCGGACGGTGATAGTGTTTAGGATATGCAAGGCTGCGGGGAGCGCGCCGACGCCGCTGGTCGCGGACGAGGAGGAGTGAGGACCTTCTGTGCGTTTCTTTACGTAGCCATTCAGTTTTTTTCGTGCGTTGCCAAACAGAACATTTTGCTTCTTGTATCTTGTACTGTTCGTTCGTCGCCCCGAGGCGGGCAGCGCACCCGATGAGGCGTGGTTTCCCCGGCAGGTCGGGATTTCTCTCGATCCTCGTCGCGCCGTCCGAGGGAACGGGCGAGGGTATCGAGCCGCTCTTCCGTCACGGCGCTCGTATCGGCGACGTTCTCCCCCCCCCGCCGCGCCACTCTCCCGACGCCGCCGACGCCGACGCCGCCGTCATGCGCGCGCGACCTCCCGCGCTCCTCGCGTGCGCGCTCCTCCTCGCCGCGTGCGCGCTCGTCGCCGCGGACGGCCCCGCGGCGCGCGACGCGCGTCCGCGCAACGCCGCGAGCCGCGCGTCTTATTATTCTCGGACGACGACGACGTCGACGACGACGACGACGACGCCGACGACGACGACGACGCCGACGACGACGACGCCGACGACGACGACGACGACGACGCCGACGACGACGACGCCGACGACGACCGGACGATACGCGCGCGCGCGCACCTCGCGCGTCGCCGCGACAGCGCCGCGGCTCGTCTCCGCGCCGCGCCCGCGCGTCGACGACGACGACGGGACCCGCTCCGCGTCGCCGTCCGCGCCGTCCGCCGTCGAGACGCGCCCGAGAAACGTCGACTTCGACACCTACGCCGCGGGCGTCGCGCTGCACGCGTCCGACGTCCCACTCGACGTCCAATACGGCCATCGGATCGCGCCCGAGCCGGTCCCGATACAGGCGCGGATCATCAACGGCGTAGACGTCTCCCCGCCCGACAAGTACCCGTGGGCGGTCGCCGTCGTCGGCGTCACGACGCTCGCGTCCGGCGAGGAGCGCGAGGTGCGTTCTATACACTGGTCCCCATACGACCGCGTTCGCGTGGTGAACGCCGATCCTTAAGGACTTTTGCCGTCGTCTCTCTCCGTTCATCCCCCGCTTTCAATACCCGCCCTCGACGCCTTTCAACTCCACCTGACGCCTTTCAACTCCACCCCGACGTTCGCTTCGTGCTCCTCGCCGGAGTCTTTCCGCTGCGGCGGGTCCCTGATCTCGTCGTCGCACGTCTTATCCGCGTCGCACTGCTACTTCAGCGACGGCACGACCAGCAACGTCGGGTCGTTCGATTTCATGCGCGTCAAGCTCGGGGCGTGGGGCGACATCGACGCCCCGGACGCGCTGAACGTCGACGTCGAGGAGATCATCGGCAACCCGCGATACGTCGGCGCGACGTTTGAAAACGACATCACGTGCGTTCTGTGCACACGTGTTTCACCCACCGCACACGTGTTTTGTTTCAACACTCACTCGATCGCGTCTGTATCCTTTCGACTGACCGGTGAACTTTTATCGCATGGAACGACCCCACACACAGCGTCTTGCGTCTCTCCGCCCCCGTGGACGTCTCCGTGTACCCGCCCGTGCGTCTGAACTGGAACCCCGCCGGGTACGTCGGCGGCGTCGACGCCGTCGTCATGGGCTGGGGCACCACCTCGAGCGGCGACCTCGCGAGCGCGCTCGCGGAGGCGTCCGTCCCCGTCGTGTCCACGTCGAGTTGCGTCGCGAGCGGCTCGTACCCGGGCCCGCCGAGCACGCAGCTGACCGTGACGGACGTCATGATGTGCGCGGGGTTGCCAAACGGCGGGACGGACGCGTGTCAGGGCGATAGCGGCGGGCCGCTGGTCTCCCTGGAGAGCGGCGTCCCGACGCAGGTGGGGATCGTGTCGTGGGGGGAGGGGTGCGCGCTGCCGGGGAAATACGGCGTGTACGCGAACGTGCTCGCGCTTCGCGGGTTCATCATTCGGCACGTGCCGGATATACAGACGTTCTCGCCGTGCGACAGCGCGTGCGCGGCGGTGCTTCCGGGCGGGTTCGTCGCGCAGATCCTGGACGAGGAAGAGGAAGAGGAAGAGGAGACGCCGACGCCGGTGTTCGCGTTGAGCGACCTCCTCGGTTTGACCGCGTGATCGCGTCGCGGGCGGGGGCGCCGAGATCGGTATTCGAGCGCGAGGAGCACGGGGAGCACGGGGACGGGGACGCGGGGTCGACAGAAAAATTTGATACGAGGATCGATCAAAGATCAAATCAGAAATACCGCGCCGCGGTGACGTTCGCACGCATAATACTGTGCGCGCACTCGCTCGCGCTCACGCGCGCACCTAGATCCCCGTCACCTCCGCGCCAACCCCGGACGGGAGATCCTCGATTATTTTCATCCAGTTCGGCGTCCCCGCGCCGGACTTCCACAGCTCGCCGTTTTTCCCCACGGAGAAGAACACGTCCCGGACCGTGACGTCGAACCCGCTTCGTTCCACCTCGGACACGATCCACCTGCGCCAGACGTCCTCGTCCACGGGGGCGACCCTCCAGCGCTTCTCCGTGACGCGCGACGCCGCGGCGGCGACCTCCGCGCGCTTGCTTCGCTTCCCGAACTGCATCTCCGGCGCCTCCTCCTCCTCCGCGTCTTCGCCCTCCGCGCCGCCGCCGTCGCCGCCGCCGCCGCCTTCGCCGCGCGCGGCGGCGAACTCAGCCTTCAACGCCTCCACCCCCGCCCCGGGCGTCGCCTTCTTCGCTCGCTTCTTCTTCCCCTTGCCCCCCGTCAGCATGTCCACCGTCGCGATGACGACATCCTTCTCCTTCAGGAGCGCCTTGTACTTGTTCAAACCGGCCACCGTCTCCTCGACGTGCTCGTCCGATCCGGCGATGATGAAGACGCGGTAGTTCCCTCTCAGCGCGGACAGGGTCACGTCGTCGCCTCTCTCGTCCACGGTCACGCGGAGCCGCCCGATCTCTTCCTCGCGCGCCACCTTCTCCTGCGTCTTCTCGCGCTCCGCGAGTTCGCCTCTGAGCAAGAAGCCGAACGTCGTCACGGCGACGGCGTTGACGGCGAGGTTCTTCAGCGTCTCGTTCAACTCCGGCGCGTCGTCGCCGCCCTGCAGCGCGGCGGCGAGCCTCGAGAGGATGATGATCAATCCGATGAACGCGCCCGCGCCGAGCCCGCCGAAGAGGTAGAGCTTGAAGAACCGGAACGGCTCTTTCGCCTCGGCGCGCAAGTTGGACAAGGCGCGGTTGGAGCGAAACCCGGCCACCTCTTCGTTGGCCATCTCCTCGTACTGCGGCGTCCCTCGGAACACCTCCATGTCCGGGTCTCTCAAGACGACGCTGAACTTGAGCTTGTACTCGTTCACCGCGGCGGTCAGGTCTCGTTTCGCGTCGTCGTACTTCTTCTGCTTCACGTACGCGCACGCGCGGTTGTACAACGCCGCTCGGGATTCGTCCTCGCTCGGCGCGCCGAAGTCCTTCAGCGCCGCGGTGAAGTTGGCGACCGCGCCGTCGTAGTCCTTGAGCTGAAAGCACGCGAGGCCGTTGTTGACCGCGTCCGCGGCGGACGCGTTCGGGCCGTTCGGTTCTCTAGACGCGGCGGTTCGCGCGACGAGGACGCCGCGGCGCGTCGATCGCGGCGACAGGAGTTTCGGGGCGAGGACGCGCGACGAGGCTGCCGTCGCGGTCGAGGACGCGAGACGCGCCGGCGCCGGCGTCGTCGTCGACGACGACGACGACGACGACGCGTTCCTCGCCGCGAACGAAGCGACGCGCGCGCGAGATGGCGCGCATCGCGCGCGCGCGTCGCCCACCGCGGGCGACGCCGCGCGCGATCGGAGGAGCGTCGACGTGGACGACATCATCGCCTCCGTGCCGCGTGGATGGATAAAGGCGCGCCGCGCGCGCGGGACCGAGACGCCGTCGAGAGCGCGACGCGGGGACGCGACGCGGGGACGCGACGAGGACTTCGAACGGCGACGCGCGGAGGTGAGAATCCGCCCGCGACGGCCGAGGCGCGTCCGATGGTGTGACGCGGGGCGCGCGGGGACGACGGCGGACGGTACGATCGATCACCGGGCCGACGAGCGAGAGGCGGCGATCGGATTTTCGCAAACTCGGCTGACAACCGCAGCAACCCTTCGTCCACCGGTGGATTTTCTCGAGAGAGAGCCGCCGCGCCGCGCGCTCCGCTCGACCGCGCCCGCGCGCTCGCTCCTCGCGCGCTACACAGCATCACAGCTCAACCTTCATCTCCGGCGGATTCTTCTGCACCGGCGTGTTCGCGCCGCCCTTCTTGTGCTGCGGTCCGTCCCAGCTGCTCCACCCGTCGTCGTGCGTGTTCACGAGCGACATGTCCGCCGTCGCCGGGCAGACGCCCAACCCGTTTGGATACGAATCGTCGATCTTAGAATTCGAACCGTCACCCTCTCCCGGGCCCGTCGCGCCGTGCTTCCCGGTCTTGCACACCCGTCCCTGCAGCTCGAGCAGCGGCGTGTTCGACTTCCACGCGTGCAACACCGTCTCGTCGTGCTCGCCGACGACTTCCCCGCACGCGTTGACGACGAAGGTGGAGATCCAGCTTCCCTCCGCCCTCGCGACGGTGTGGTCGTTGCTGTACACCGGCGTGACCCTGCGGGCGGGCGGGCAGGCGATGGTTTAGGGTTCGGGGTTTAGGTTTATCCAGGTACACGCGTCGGGGATCGGCGACCGCGGGAGGGATGGACGAGGACCGACGAAGACGCCGCGGCGGCGGCGCGCGCGGCGCCGACGGACGACGCACTTGTTGTTTCGCATCTGCAGCCCCCAGTCCTTCCTCGCGGTGATGCAGCCGCGCTCGAGCGCGGTGATCGCCTCGTCCGTCGTGAGCTTCCTTCGCATCTTCGCGCGCTTCGCGTTCAGGTTCTCCACGAGCTCGTTCACCGCGATCGCGCACGCTGTGGACGAGAGTGGGGAAGGACGGACGGGCGGTTGGACGTCAGCGGCGCGATTCGAATCTTCTCGAAACGACGCGAAGGCGACATGACCGATCGACGCCGACGCCGAGGAGAACCGCGCTCGCGCGACGCGACCGCGCGACGCACCGTTGCACTTCAGCGCGCGCCTGAGCCCGATGTCTTCCTCCCAGTCCGGGAGCGACTCCAACACCTCCCTCGGCATCGGGTCCGCGCGCGCGGGGAGGACGGCGTCGGAGAGGACGACGACGCAGAGGAGCGCCGTCGCGGCGACGAGCGACCGCGCGCGCGGAAGGAGGGATGGCGCGGACGCGGGGACGCGTCGCGACGGCGGCATCGCGTCCGGGAAGCGAGCGGGTCCCGAGACGTCGGGTCGCGTTCGCCGTGCGGCGCGTCGCGTCGCGCGGTGACGACGACGACGCGCGCGATCGATCTCGAGAACCGTGCCGTGCCGAGCTGAGGGTCGTTCCTACAAAAACAGTTCTCCGGTCAGTTGAAAGGAGACGCGATCAAGTGTTGAAACCGAGCAGTGGGTGAAAAACTTTTGTATAGAATGCCTGAGTCGTCGTCGTCGCGTCGGTGCGACGACGCCGCTCCCGCGACGCCTCTCGCGGACACGCGACCGCGCGCGGTCGCGCGGCCGGCATGTCCGCGGCGTGCGCGGCGCGCACCGGTCCCGCGCGCGCG
>Ga0181554_1003537_pt1 | contig 13186 bp, 11 predicted proteins | sample 011ome_16_FD_145602 | JGI IMG/M metagenome (GOLD analysis project Ga0181554, IMG submission 145602) | Coastal salt marsh microbial communities from the Groves Creek Marsh, Skidaway Island, Georgia - 011503CT metaG (spades assembly) | ecosystem: Environmental > Aquatic > Marine > Intertidal zone... | reverse complement strand
CCACTTCGGGTGTAGTGCCTATGATCGACCGGCTCGGCGACGACTGCCCGGTGGCGCTGGCTGTATCACTGCATGCGCCCAATGATCCGCTGCGTGATAACCTTGTTCCGCTGAACCGCAAGTACCCGTTGGCTGAATTGCTGGAGGCCTGCAACCGGTACCTGGAGCACGCTCCACGGGACTTCATCACGTTTGAATACTGCATGCTCGATGGCGTCAATGACCAGCCGGAGCATGCCGAGGAACTGATCAGGCTGGTAAAGCCTGGCGGGCGTACGGGCATACGCTGCAAGTTCAACCTCATTCCTTTCAATCCCTTTCCTGCGTCGGGTCTGCTGCGCTCGCCGCAGAATCGCGTTGTTGCATTTGCCAAGGTGCTCAGCGACGCGGGTATCGTCACCACGGTGCGCAAGACCCGGGGTGACGACATTGACGCTGCCTGCGGCCAGCTTGCCGGGGATGTGAAAGACAGGACACGGGCCGCGGAGCGCATGGCAAAGCAGCGGACAATCCCCCTCAAGCCGATCTTCTGAGCTCTTGGGCTGGCGGCGAAAACAAGGAGACACCACATGGCAGGTTTGATCGATAGCTGGCGGCAAGCGGGCCGTTGCGCGCTCATGGCATGTGGTCTCCTTGCAGTGGTTGCCGCAATGCAAGGCTGCGCAACGTCTGGCAGCAACAGTGCCCTAAATCGGGATGCCGATGCAGGCTTGATAACCCCGTCAGATGAGCCTGAGTCCCGTCGCAGGGCACGCATTCGCCTCGAGCTGGCTGCCAACTATTTTGAGAACGGTCAGACGGCGGTGGCGCTGGATGAAGTGAAGCAGGCGTTGACGTCGGATCCAGGTTACGCCGACGCATTCAATCTGCGCGGGCTTATCTACATGCGCGTCAATGATCTCGGACAGGCGGAGGAGAGCTTCAGACGGTCGCTTGCTCTCAAAGCGGGTGATTCGAACGTGCTCCACAACTACGGATGGCTGCTTTGTCAGCAGCAAAAGTACGCAGATGCTGACCAGCAATTCGTGAAAGCGCTGGCCAATCCGGCCTACGGCGCAAGAGCCAAGACGCTGATGGCGCGGGGTCTTTGCCAGTCGGGGGCGGGCCAGTTTGCAGAGGCAGAGCAGTCGCTGACCAAGGCGTATGAGCTGGATTCGGGCAATCCGGTGGTGGCGTACCATATTGCCGCTCTGCTGTTGCGGCGCAGCGATTTTTCGCGTGCCCAGTTCTACATCCGGCGCCTCAACAACAGTCAGTTTGCCAATTCGGAATCTCTGTGGCTGGGTATCAAGGTAGAACGCGCACTGGGCGACACGGTCGCCATGCGGCAGCTTGCCGACCAGTTGCGTCGGCGTTTTTCCGAGTCGCGCGAGATGGGCGCATACGAGCGTGGAGCTTTCAATGAGTGAGGCGGTGGAGCAGGTCGGAATGACTGCAGGAGGGCTGCTCAGGCAAGCCCGACAGGAGAGTGGGCTGCATATTGCCGCCTTGGCCGTGGCCCTCAAGGTGCCGGTGAGTAAGCTCGAAGCGCTGGAGTCTGATGACTATGCCGCGTTGCCCGATACCGTATTTGTTCGGGCTCTTGCGTCGAGCGTCTGTCGGACCCTCAAGTTGGATCCCGCGCGGGTCTTGTCGCTGCTGCCGCAGAGCAAGAACTCAAGCCTTGCCAGTGCCAGTGCAGGGCTCAACGCCCCGGTGAAGGGGACGAGCGTTCGCTCGGCAGGTTTTGGTGGCGGTGGGGCTGCTACGGTTCCACGCTCCGTAGTGATGGTGGTGGGCGCGCTTTTGCTGGGTGCCTTAGCTGTCCTCTATTTCCCGCGTGGTCTCGCTCCCGTTGTGCTTGATGTGGTTCAACAGCAGTCTTCACCGACTCATCCCGAAGCGCAGCGAACAGAACCGGCCGCGATGCCGTCTGTCAACCCGGTGGCAAGCACCGGCGGCACCGAATCGGCCGTCGCAACGATCGTTCCTCCTTCGCTACCGATGGATGCTCCGGCAGCCCAGGGGAATGCCGCCGCTACTTTGGCTCTGCCCGCTTCCTCTGCCACGTCTGCCGCCGCGGTGGCAAGTGTTCCTGTGACGACGGATAGTTCGGGCGGCCCACTTACCTTGCGTGCCCGTGCAGATTCGTGGGTACAAGTTCGCGATGGCGCCGGAGCGCTGGCCTTGCAACGCAAGTTGTCTGCCGGTGAGACGGTCGATGTTTCCGGTCCGCTGCCGATGGCTGTGGTCGTGGGGCGGGCAGATGCCACGGACGTCTTCGTGCGAGGTAAAGCCTTTGATCTGGTACCGGTGTCGCGGGAAAACGTGGCCCGTTTCGAGGTGAAATAAGTGGAAAACCTAGACTGCGGTGGTGCACCCATCGCCATTTCGTCCCCGCTGCCGCGGCGCTCGCGCCAAGCGAAAGTTGTTTGGGGATCGCGGGTCGTGACGGTGGGCGGCGACGCGCCAATTCGGGTTCAGTCGATGACCAACACCGATACGGTAGACGCCATCGCCACGGCCATTCAGGTCAAGGAACTAGCCCAGGCTGGGTCCGAATTCGTCCGGATTACCGTCAACACGCCAGAAGCAGCGGCGGCGGTTCCCTACATCCGGGAGCAACTCGACCGTATGGGCGAGACCGTGCCCTTGGTAGGAGACTTTCACTACAACGGCCATCGCCTTCTGACAGATTTCCCGGATTGTGCACAGGCGCTCTCCAAGTACCGGATCAATCCAGGCAACGTGGGCAAAGGTGACAAACGCGACCGCCAGTTCGGCCAGATGATCGATGCCGCAATGCGCTGGAGCAAGGTCGTGCGAATTGGCGTGAACTGGGGCAGCCTCGACCAGGAACTGCTTGCTGAGCTGATGGATGTGAACAGCCGACGTGCAGCCCCTTGGGATGCCCGCCAGGTGATGTACGAGGCGCTCATCACGTCGGCGATCGAGTCTGCGCGGCGTGCGGAGGGTATGGGCCTTGATGGCAACCAGATCATCCTCTCCTGCAAGGTAAGTGGTGTACAGGATCTGATCTCTGTTTACAGGGAACTGGCGAGGCGCTGTGACTACGCACTGCACCTGGGACTGACCGAGGCTGGAATGGGCACAAAGGGTACCGTCGCTTCTGCCGCAGCGCTGTCTGTTTTGTTGCAGGAAGGCATTGGTGACACCATCCGTGTTTCGCTGACGCCCCAGCCCGGCGAAGCCCGGACGCAGGAAGTGGTTGTTGCATCGGAAATACTGCAATCGCTAGGGCTCCGCGTTTTTGTGCCCAGCGTCACCGCGTGCCCGGGTTGCGGGCGCACGACCAGCACCACGTTCCAAGAGATGGCTAAGCAGATCGATGACTTTTTGCGTGCGCAGATGCCTGTCTGGCGCGTACGCTACCCAGGGGTCGAGAGTTTGCGTGTGGCCGTGATGGGGTGCATCGTGAACGGGCCAGGTGAAAGCAAGCATGCCGATATTGGTATCAGCCTTCCAGGTACTGGGGAGGCACCTGCAGCGCCCGTGTTCATTGATGGTGAGAAAGCGATGACCTTGCGGGGCGACCGCATCGCAGAAGAATTTCACCAGCTTGTTGAGAGGTATGTCGAGAGACGCTTCGGTGCGACAACCGAGCCAACTCCGTAATCTTGGACGTCGTTTCGCCGTGGCCTGTTGTGCGCCACGGAAGACCTCCGCAATAACCATGCAGGAACATAACAGTTGTGATCAACGATAAAAGCACTTCCCTCCAAAAGGCGGGCAAGTTGTCTGCCGTGAAAGGCATGAACGACATTCTCCCGCCGGAGTCGGCGCGGTGGGAATGGCTTGAGGGCAAGGTCCGAAATCTAATGGCCCGGTACGCGTATCGCAATATTCGTACGCCCATCGTTGAGCCCACCGCGCTTTTTGTCCGCGGTCTGGGAGAGGTCACCGACATCGTCGAGAAGGAAATGTATTCCTTTGAGGATCGTCTCAATGGTGAGCACCTGACCCTTCGCCCGGAGTCGACCGCTGGAGTGGTGCGCGCAGCGGTGGAGCATTCCATGCTTTATGAGGGCGGTAAGCGCCTGTACTACATGGGGCCCATGTTCAGACACGAGCGGCCACAGCGCGGACGCTATCGGCAATTTCATCAGATTGGTGCTGAGGCGCTTGGTTTCCCTGGTCCCGAAGTGGATGCAGAACTAATTTTGCTCGCCGACGGCTTGTGGCGTGAGCTAGGTCTGAAGGATGTGCGTCTCGAGCTCAACGGTCTGGGAGAGCCGCATGAGCGCAAGGCGCATCGTGAAGCGCTGATCGCTTATCTTGAGCAGCATGCCGATGCACTGGATGAAGATGCCCGTCGGCGATTGCATAGCAACCCGCTGCGGATTCTGGACACCAAGAACCCGGCCATGCAGCCGATTGTGGATGCGGCCCCGCGCCTTATTGATTTCCTCGGGCCTGAATCGATTGCCCATTTTGATGGCGTGAAAGCAATCTTGACGGCGAACGGTGTGCAATGGACCGCTAACCCGAGGCTTGTCAGGGGGATGGATTACTACAACCTCACAGTCTTTGAGTTCGTGACGGATCAACTCGGGTCTCAGGGCACGATCTGCGGAGGGGGGCGGTATGACTACCTGATCGGGCAGATCGGCGGCAAGCCAGCTCCAGCAGTTGGATGGGCACTGGGTGTTGAGCGAGTACTTGAGTTGCTCAAGGAGCAGGATAGCGAATCACCCCAGGCTTTTGCAGACGTATATGCCGTCATACCTTCCTCCGCTGCGATGCCGGTCGCAATGAAAGTGATTGAGCAACTGCGTCGCGCGGGCGTATCCGTGCAAATGCATGCTGCTTCTGCCGGCGTCGAGGGCATGGGTAGCATGAAATCGCAGTTCAAGAAAGCGGATGCCAGCGGCGCCACTCGCGCTCTGATTTTCGGAGACGATGAGTTGTCACGAGGCATGGTCACCGTCAAGGCATTGCGGGATGGCGTGGGCACGCAATCCGAACACCCATTGACTTCCCTCAAGCAATGGGCGCCAACCCTACAATCCAACGGCTAAGCACAGGTATTCCATGGCAAAACATCTAGATCTTGAAGAACAGGAACAGCTTGATCAGCTCAAGCACTTTTGGAACACCTGGGGTACGCTCATCAGTGGAGTGATCATCGCGGTCGCAGGGTCTGTGGCTGCCTGGAACGGCTACCAGTTCTGGCAAAACCGCCAGGCCAGTCAGGCGGCAGCGCTCTTCGAGTCCGTGGATATTGCAGTGCGCGGCGGTGACCAAGCGCGCATGGCTCAGGCTTTCGGCGACATCCGAGACAAGTACCCCGGAACCGCGCAGGCTGCACAAGCTGGCCTTGCGGTCTCCAGGGCGATGGTTGATGCGGGCAACCTTGACGGCGCTAAAGACGCATTGACCTGGGTCGGTTCGAATGCTCGCGATGATGGTCTGAAGGCGATCGCAAGGTTGAGGCTCGCGGGTCTTTTTCTGGATCAGAAGAATTTTGATGAGGCTTTGAGGCAGCTTTCTGCCAGCGCTCCGCCCGAGTTTGGGGCCGTGTTTGCAGATCGCCGTGGTGACATCCTCATACTGCAGGACAAGCGGGCCGAAGCGATTGCTCAGTACACGAAAGCGTACGAGGCAATGGACGAAAAGGTGGAATACCGCCAGCTGGTGGAAGTCAAGCTGGCAGCGCTTGGTGCGTCGACGCAAGCTTCCGGTGTGCAGAAGATCTCGTCTGTCCAAGGAGTGCGATAAGCATGGCAAAACGGCGTGTTGGAATGCGAATGGTGCATCGCTCGGTCTTGCTGAAAGCGGTAGCCGCTGCGGTGCTCGTGGCTTCGGTGTCTGGGTGTTCGCTCTGGGGCGGGCGCCCTGCAAAGCCGGTTGCAGCGGAACTTGGACCCAACGTGGCGGTACTTGGCGTCCGCCAGGCGTGGACGGCGCGGGTTGGGAAGATCGAACTGCCGCTTGAGCTTCATGTGAAGGGAAACGTAGTCACGCTCGCGTCATCTGATGGCACTGTCGTAGCTCTGGATACAAGGTCAGGGGGGGATGTATGGCGTGCGACGCTGGGCGAGTCCTTGTCAACCGGCCCTGGAAGTGATGGCAAGATCGCTGCGGTGGTGACTCGCGCCAATGCCCTGATCGCCCTCGAGTCGGGCAGGGAAAAATGGCGTCAGCTGGTTCCAGCTCAGGTGTTTACACCGCCACTTGTCGCTGGCGGGCGTATTTTCGTGCTGTCCGCAGACCGCTCCGTGGCTGCCTACGACGGAGCTACAGGTCGCCGTCTTTGGAATCAGCAGCGCCCAGGAGAGCCGCTTGTGCTTCGTCAGGCTGGTGTCCTCCTTGCGGCAGGGGATACGCTGGTGGTGGGGCTTTCGGGTCGTATGGTCGGGATGAATCCCAATACGGGTGCCGTGCAATGGGAAGTCCCGCTCGCATCGCCGCGTGGTACCAACGATGTGGAGCGTTTGGTGGAGCTGGTGGGGCGTGCGAGCCGCGTTGGCGATAGCGTTTGCGCGCGCGCGTTCCAGGCCTCCGTGGGATGCGTCAATATTGCCCGTGGTGCCGTCGCATGGACCCAGACGGCCAGTGGCTCGGAAGGTGTCCACGGTGACGACCGTGCTGTGTTCGCTACGGAAGGCAACGGTGTCTTGACGGCTTGGAACCGCCTTGACGGCTCGCGTTTGTGGTCCATCGACCGCTACAAGCATCGCAAGCTGACAGCTCCGCTGCTTTTGGGGCGCTCGATCGTGTTTGGAGACGATTCAGGAATGGTACACCTCGTCTCGCGCGATGATGGCGCGCCACTGAATCGCATCTCGACCGATGGATCCGGCATTGCCGCTGCACCCACAGTAGCGTCGGATACGTTGGTTATTGTTTCTCGTAATGGCAGTGTCTACGGATTCCGTCCTGATTGATCGGTTGGTTATCCAATGAAGCCAGTTATTGCACTCGTGGGGCGTCCCAACGTCGGGAAATCCACGCTTTTCAACCGCCTGACCAAGTCACGCGATGCCATCGTCGCCGACTTTGCAGGGTTGACGCGTGACCGCCATTACGGCAACGGGAAACAGGGCAAGCACGAGTACATCGTGATTGACACTGGAGGGTTCGAGCCGGATGCATCGAGTGGCATCTACCGCGAGATGGCCAAGCAGACGCAGCAGGCGGTGGCAGAAGCCGACGTCGTCGTTTTTGTGGTCGATGCGCGGGCTGGCGTATCAGCGCAGGACCACGACATCGCAAACTATCTGCGTCGCCTTGGTAAGCCTAGCGTGCTGGTCGCGAACAAGGCAGAAGGTATGCTTGAAGGGGTTCAACTTGCCGAGTTCTATGAACTGGGCTTGGGCGCCGTGTATCCGGTGTCTGCGGCGCATGGGCACGGCATTCGCGGGCTGGTCGATGTTGCGCTTGAGCCCCTTCATCTGCCGGACCCAGACGAGGAGAGTACCTCTGTCGACAAGAGTGTAATCAAGCTGGCTGTGGCGGGCAGACCCAACGTTGGAAAGTCAACGTTGATCAACACTTGGCTGGGCGAAGAGCGGCTGGTTGCCTTCGATATGCCCGGGACCACGCGTGATGCAATCACCGTGCCTTTCGAGCGTGATGGGCAGCGGTTCGAGTTGGTGGACACTGCCGGCCTGCGGCGCAAAGGCAAGGTTTTCGAGGCAATCGAAAAATTTTCGGTGGTCAAGACACTCCAGGCGATCGAGTCAGCAAACGTCGTCTTGCTGCTGCTGGACGCTACCCAGGGCGTCACCGATCAGGATGCGCACATCGCAGGCTACATTCTGGAGAGTGGTCGAGCGGTTGTTGTAGCGGTGAACAAGTGGGACGCGGTAGACGAATACCAGCGCCAACTGCTTGAGCGTTCTATCGAGACCCGACTTGCATTTCTGAAGTTCGCTTCCATGCACTTCATCTCTGCCAAGAAACGACAGGGACTCGGGCCGTTGTGGAGCTCGATTGCGCAGGCTCACCGTGCGGCCACGTGCAAGATGTCGACACCTGTGTTGACGAGGCTTTTGCTGGAGGCCGTGCAGTTTCAAAGTCCCAAGAGGGCAGGGATGTTCCGCCCGAAACTGCGATATGCCCATCAGGGGGGCATGAACCCGCCCGTGATCATCGTTCACGGTAATTCTCTCGAGCACGTGACGGAGGCCTACAAGCGGTTTCTTGAAGGTCGTTTCAGGAAGGAGTTTGACCTGGTGGGGACGCCACTCAGGATCCAAATGAAAACATCGAGTAATCCTTTCGCTGAAAAAGACAGCGATTAACGTCAAAGACTCGCGTTTGGCAGGGACATCGACCGATTCCGCGAGGTACACAGATCCCTGTGGTAAGGTGACGTTTTACAACAACATTTTGAACACGGAGCATATCGTGAGCAACAAAGGCCAGCTTTTGCAAGACCCCTTCCTGAACGCTCTTCGTCGGGAGCACGTTCCAGTGTCCATTTACTTGGTGAATGGCATCAAACTTCAAGGGCAGATTGAGTCGTTTGACCAGTACGTCGTGCTGCTTCGCAATACCGTGACTCAAATGGTCTACAAGCATGCGATTTCCACGATTGTTCCGGGTCGTGCGGTGAATTTCGCTACGGCCGATGGCGCTGAAACCGAAGGCGGCGGCGCGTAGGTGGTGCCGTTGTCTTGGGGAATTGACGGGTTGCCTTTTTCGGTAATGGGAGCTTCCCAATGAACGCCCCTGGGACTGGTATGGCGCCAGTTCTGCTTGTAGGCGTCGACTTTGGAGCCTCCCACTTTGACGGGGCTCTGGAAGAATTAGGGCTGTTGGCTGAAACCGCTGGCATGCGCCCGGTAGCCCGACTGACCTGCAAGCGCAAGGCTCCTGATGCGGCTCTGTTTGTGGGCAGCGGGAAAGCAGACGAGATTCGTACACTTGCCCAAATGCATGGTGCAACCGAGGTGCTTTTCGATCAGTCGCTTAGCCCTGCACAACAGCGAAATCTCGAAGGTCACCTCGAACTCCCCGTCAACGACAGGACACTGCTCATTCTTGAGATATTTGCGCAAAGGGCGCGTAGTCACGAGGGCAAGTTGCAGGTTGAGCTTGCGAGGCTGCAATACCTGAGTACTCGCCTTGTGCGTCGCTGGTCTCACCTTGAGCGCCAGACGGGCGGTATCGGAGCGCGAGGCGGCCCAGGAGAAAAGCAGATTGAACTGGACCGTCGGATGATTGGTGAAGCAATCAAGCGCACTCGTGAACGATTGGTCAAGGTCAAGCGTCAGCGCTCGACCCAGCGTCGACAGCGTGATCGGCGCGATACGTTCAATATCTCCTTGGTCGGTTATACGAATGCAGGCAAGTCAACACTCTTCAACGCGCTTGTGAAGGCGCAGGCGTACACGGCTGACCAGTTGTTTGCTACCTTGGATACGACGACGCGCCAGCTTTACCTCGCCGGTGCCGGGCGATCGGTTTCGTTGTCAGATACCGTCGGATTCATTCGTGACCTGCCACACGGCCTGGTGGATGCGTTCCAGGCAACGTTGCAGGAGGCCGTGGATGCAGATCTGTTGCTGCATGTGGTTGATGCATCCAATCCGGCATTCCCCGAGCAGATGGCGCAGGTGATGCGGGTCTTGCATGAGATTGGGGCGGCAAATGTCCCGCAACTGTTGGTGTTCAACAAGATTGATTCGGTTGAATCGTGCCAGCGTCCTCTCAATCCGCTTGATGAATTTGACGTCGACGGCACTCTGACGCCGCGCGTTTTTGTCAGCGCTCGCTCCGGTGAAGGGTTGGATGTGCTGAGAAATGTATTGTCTGGTCGTGCCTTGTTGGCGGCTACCAGCATGCCCCCAGCACAAGCCGCTGAATTGGCTGCCGACGTTCCTTGATTAGGCACAATGGTCGACTCCAGACGCAGATAGAAAACCAGAGACTCGCGCATGAATTTTCCATACAGTTTCCCACGTCTGGCATCGCTCCCAGTGCGTATTCGGGGCATGTTCAACCTAAATGATCCCCGCTGGGGACGCGGTGACGAAAAGTCCGAGGACGATTCGAGAACCGACCCGCGCCCTACAGGCCCTGCAGGAGGTCAGCGTGGAACCGATCAGCGGCCGAACCACGGAGGGCAGCCGCCAGATCTCGACGAACTGTGGCGTGATCTCAATCGCAAGCTGGGCGGGCTTTTTGGTAACAAGGGTGGCGGTGGCGGAGGTAGTAGCGGTCCGAGCGGCGGCAGCTCGGGTGGAGGGTTTCAACCCGACATGAAGAGCGCAGGGCTTGGCCTCGGTGTAATAGCGGGAATCGCAGTACTGATCTGGATGGGCACCGGATTTTTCATTGTTCAGGAAGGCCAGCAGGCCGTCATTACACAGTTCGGCAAATACAAAAGCACTGTGGGGGCCGGTTTTAACTGGCGCTTGCCGTATCCGATCGAACGTCACGAACTAGTGTTCGTCACGCAGATCCGTTCGGCTGATGTGGGACGGGATACGGTGATCAAGAGCACGGGTCTTCGCGAATCGGCCATGCTCACTGAAGACGAAAACATTGTCGAAATCAAGTTTGCTGTGCAGTACCGGCTCAATGACGCGCGCGCCTGGCTTTTTGAGAGCAAGAACCCATCGGCGGCAGTTGTTCAGGCAGCAGAGACCGCCGTCAGGGAGGTTGTCGGGAAAATGCGCATGGATACCGCCCTTGCAGAAGAGCGTGACCAGATTGCTCCCCGCGTACGTGCTTTGATGCAAAACATATTGGATCGCTACAAGGTGGGCGTCGAGGTGGTGGGTATCAATCTGCAGCAGGGCGGGGTGCGCCCGCCGGAACAGGTTCAGGCTTCATTTGATGACGTGCTAAAGGCCGGACAAGAGCGTGAGCGCGCCAAGAACGAAGCTCAGGCTTACGCCAACGATGTGATTCCGCGCGCAGTCGGGTCAGCTGCTCGGTTGAACGAGGAGGCCGCAGCGTACAAGGCTCGGATCGTTGCACAGGCTCAGGGCGATGCGCAGCGTTTCTCCTCGATCCTGGCTGAATATCAGCGGGCGCCGCAAGTGACGCGGGATCGTATGTATGTGGACGCCATGCAGCAGATTTATGGAAATGTGACGAAGGTCCTTGTGGAGTCCCGACAAGGATCGAATCTTCTTTATTTGCCCTTGGACAAAATCATGCAAAGCGCCGTTGCGGGCGCACCAGTTGACGCGCCGGGCGTTAGCCCGGCGGGGAGTGGCACTGGCACAACCGCCGTCCCGGCACCCCTGGTACCCAATGATTCCCGTGCGCGCGACAGCAGCCGGACCCGTGACCGTGAGTCGCGATAGGAGCCACTTGTGAACAGACTTGGATTTATTGCGACCACCTTCCTGGTGGCCCTTGCCCTCATGAGCTCAATGCTCTTTGTAGTCGACCAGCGTCAGTTTGGGGTGTTGTACGCGCTCGGGCAGATCAAGGAAGTCATCACTGAGCCCGGTTTGAATTTCAAGCTCCCGCCGCCTTTTCAAAATGTCTCCTACATTGACAAGCGTCTACTGACGCTCGACAGCAGCGATACCGAGCCAATGCTGACCGCAGAAAAGCAGCGCGTCGTGATCGACTGGTATGTACGCTGGCGGATTTCTGAACCTACGGAATACATTCGTAATGTCGGCTTGGACGAGAGCGCCGGTGCTATGCAGCTGAACAGAGTCGTGCGCAATGCATTTCAAGGAGAGATCAACAAGCGTACGGTCAATGAGCTGCTTTCTGCGAAGCGCGAAGACCTGATGGCTGACGTCAAGCGTGAGGTGCTGAATACCGTCCGCGGTGAAAAACCGTGGGGCGTTGATGTTGTTGACGTACGGATCACGCGTGTGGATTACGTCGAATCGATCACCGAATCTGTCTACCGCCGTATGGAAGCTGAGCGCAAGCGTGTGGCGAACGAGCTCCGCTCTACGGGCGCGGCAGAGGGTGAGAAGATTCGCGCTGATGCGGACCGCCAGCGCGAAATCACCATTGCCAACGCATATCGCGACGCGCAAAAGCTCAAGGGTGAGGGCGATGCCGAGGCCGCCAGGATCTACGCCGAGGCGTTTGGTAAGGACCCTCAGTTTGCGCAGTTCTACCGCAGCCTTGAAGCCTACAAGACGACGTTTAGCAAGAAAGGTGATGTCATGGTGGTGGATCCTTCGACATCCGAGTTCTTCAAGACATTCCGTGGCGCCGCCCCTTCGGGTGGGAACTCTGCCGCTGCGGTTCGCAAGTAACCGAGCTACTATCCGGGCCAATATGGGTCGGATCTTGGCCTCATTGTTTGAGTAGTTGTTGCTCAACGCGTCAGCGCAACCGCTTTTCCTACAAGGCGATGGTGTTCTCTCGCAAAATGGGAGGGGCTGGCGGCTTGGAAGCTTGGCGCGCGTACGGTTCGCGCTGCCATAGTCACTGCCGGCTACCGGTAGAATCGCGCTTTTAACAGCTTCCCATTTCTCATGTCCGCTTGGGTCCTTCCGGATCACATTGCCGATGTGCTTCCTTCTGAAGCAAGGCACATCGAAGAACTGCGCCGCGGCCTGCTAGACACGGCCCGTTGTTATGGCTATGAACTCGTCATGCCGCCGTTGCTTGAGCATCTCGAGTCGCTGCTGACGGGGACGGGTGAAGCGTTGGATCTTCAGACGTTCAAACTGGTCGACCAGCTTTCTGGCAGGTCGATGGGGTTGCGTGCTGATACGACGCCTCAGGTCGCACGCATTGACGCTCATCTGCTCAATCGTAAAGGTGTTACCCGGCTTTGTTATTGCGGTCCTGTTTTACATGCGCGACCCGATCGACCACATGCGACCCGGGAGCCCCTTCAGTTTGGTGCAGAGATATACGGGCATTCCGGGTTGGAAGCAGACCTGGAGGCCTTGCAGCTGGCACGTGAGTGTCTGGGTATCGCCGGCGTTTATGAAACCACGATTGATCTTGCAGACGTTCGCATTGTTCGTGCGCTGCTTGCGGAGGTGGTTCTGTCGGCCAGTCAGCTGGCAAGTATCCACAGCGCGCTGGTCGTCAAGGACACCGCTGCGCTAGCCCAGCTGACCAAGGAGTTTCCTCGCAATTCCAGGGAGGCGCTTTTGGCGCTACCGCAGCTTTACGGCGATGCTTCTGTGCTCGACGAAGCTCAGAAGGTTTTGAAACATATCTCGGGCGTCGAGGTCGTACTGTCGAATTTGAGGTGGCTCTCGTCTCGCCTTGAAGGCGCTACTGTCAGTTTCGATCT